>OOCJ01000008.1_pt1 | contig 174541 bp, 133 predicted proteins | sample 1671481 | NCBI WGS metagenome assembly OOCJ01 (sample SAMN06348161, study PRJEB24527) | human gut metagenome | biome: human gut; feature: ankylosing spondylitis patient; material: feces | host: Homo sapiens | place: China | collected 2015-10 | reverse complement strand
ATTTAATTTAATAATCATATTTAATTCGTCACATATAAAATAAAAATCATCCTTATCCCGTGCACAATCTTTTGCTAAAAGACTCATTTTCTCACTTTTCATATAGCAATCCTTTCTCAAAGCATATCTAATTTACCCCATTATGCTAGATAAAAACAAAAGTGTATTCCTATTAATTAAAATACTATTTATGTATCCACACATAATATAATCAGCATTATCAAGTAAAACAAATTCATCAACTGCATTTATTAGCTGCCAATATTCAATATAAGAAATGGCTGCATTATTACTATCTTCATACACCAACCATCATTATTTTTTATTACTTCATATTCATAATAATTTCTTTTATTCTTTCCTTTTCCAACATTTCATAAAATGACATAACCAATAACTTTTCCATATTTCTGTTCCACCAATATTAAAAAACACGCACAATTATTGGTCACATTTTCATTCCTATCAAACAATTTTATTCCTGGAATGTCTTTTAATAATTATATATAATACTCATACCGCTCTTTTCTTGCCTGAATTACCTCATCAATATGCTTCAAATTACACAGTCCCATAATCGCTGAAAATTCATTCATTTTCGCATTGACACCAACTGAAACGACCAGTTCTTCTCCACGTATTCCGAAATTTTTCAGATTATACAGCTTATCATACATTTTATGGTCCGAAACTGCCACTGTCCCGCCTTCAATATTATTAAATACCTTCGTAGCATGGAAGCTGAATATTGATGCATCTTCGTAGCTTCCGATTCCCTTTCCTTTATATTCAACACCTAATGCATATGCTGTATCATATATAATCTTTAAACTGTACTTATCTGCAATTCTTTGAATTTCTTCTACATTGTATACATTTCCTCTTTATTAATTTTGAGCATTTTCTATTCTTATTGATATGATTTATTATCTGCTTAGATATCGCATCTTTATTTTTTTCATATAAAAAACCACCCGAATCTAATCATCCGGATGGCTAAATACCTGTTCTATATTTTTTTCATGCCTCCATGCATAATCAAGACTCATCCTAAATCTTGTTTCTATTATTATATAATATATCGGTCATAATTGTAACTAGTTAACCATTTTTAATTTTATTGCATTTTAGTTTTATCGCTCAAATTTTAATAAATAGCAAGTTGTCCAATAAGTTTGTCACCCTTTTCTGTCCTTTGCATCTTAACCGCATTATGCTCAAATTTTACAACCTCACCAATATCCACACTAATTGTATTATTTTTCCATTCATATTCTGGTTCCTTAGGCATTACCTTACCTAAAGGTGCTACAATAACTTTAGGGTCTTCACTTCTATATAAACTCCAAAATCCAGTATTTTCATATGTTGTATATGTCTTAACCACATCAATATGTATTCTCAAAACTCTTTCCAATGCGCATACATTAAAATAACTTGCTCTTATTTTTTGTTTTATTTCATACCATTTTTTATTATCAACTTTACTTTTCATTTCAATAAGATGCAATATCCATTTATCTTCCTTCTTTTGAAGCAAAATATGATCAACACTTCTACCTAATCGTAGCGTTTTATCTATTTTTAGGAAATTACACTTCCCCTTGTGATCATAATCTTCACTACACAAATTATCACCTTGTATATATAATTTCAATTCACTTCTTCCTGAATCGCTTTTTTCTTCCAAGCAATATGAATTACTCTGTGGCAGAAAAAATTCTTCCTCCAAAAAATTATCAATTCCATATTGCACACGTTTTTCAATCATCTATCAATCCTCCTGAAATGCATACACTTCATCAACTATTTTTTCAAGTGCATTATTGAAGGTAGGAACAACAAAACCATATTTTGTTGACTCCAATGTTATAAGTTTTGTTTTCCCATTATCTTCCGCAACAAATTGATACATTTGAATATCTTCTTTTGAAAGAATATCTGCCTTTGTATATCCATATTCCTTCTGCAACTCACCACTCCTTGTATGATTTTTTAATTTTATCATATTATTAATATGCTGTAAAATAGTGTCGCTATGTGTAGTAATCCATACTGGTATTCCTAAATTCATCATATTAATAATCAGCCTGGCCATTTTCTGTTGCAATTCTGGATGTAAGTGTGCCTCTGGTTCTTCTATAATCATTGCTTTAAAATTAATCCCTGATTTCAGCACTAAAAGTAAAGGGGATATTTCTGATACAATAGATGATGCCACATACAACGGAATTTCTTTATCGCTTCCGTCCGGCTGATATTTAATGACTGGTAACATATCTTTTTCAACTGACACATTTCCTCTGGTCATATTTTGCTCAATATATTCAATTATATCTGAATATTTTTTACTATCTTTTTTATTCATTTCAAACTTTGTTATTAATTGTAAAAAATCCACATATGGAAGCGTTAAAGTACTCGTATTTTCATGTAATTCTGGCGAAAAACTGATTTGCAACGAATTTTCAATTAACTGTGCATATGTAAGCATAAAACCAGTTCTTGACGCTGGAAGATAAATAGGCTCTCCTATTCGTCTTCCCTTAACAATTGGTGTATATAACGGTGCTGCTATCCCCTCCATTAACAAATTCCAGCAAATATATGCATTCATGCGAAGTAATTCATCTCTATTAATTGAATTTGTTTCTGGAAATTTAATATAATTATCTGTCACAGAATATCTTGAACCCGACTTCTCCCAAATAATTTTAATAGGTTTTGTTCTTTTATAATTAATAATTTTTATTTTTTCAATATCTACATCATAATTAAAAATTCTTCTAATCAATGATTTTTTTTGCACATTCAATAATTCATTAAACCAACTTATATATAGTTCTATATCTGTTTCCGACATTTCTATATCTATATTAATATGTTCCCTTAACCAATTCTCACATTGTCTATATACCTTTGCCTCCGAAGGTTTCTTTGGAAATATATCTTTACCTAATGTTAAAATCCCCCATAATACACTCATAAGATAACTTTTTCCACTATTATTATCACCCACAAAACACATTAACGGTGCAATAGTTACATCTGCACTTTTAATTTTGGCAAAATTTTCAACATGAAGTGTCCATCTTTTATTCATTATAAGCTCCTTCTTTGTACAAATTATGCTCATATAACATTAAAATTTATACTTTTTCTTATAAATATATCCATTTAAATGGTATCATATACACCTTCTTTTTTCAAGTTAACAGCCGCCACTTTAAGTTGAGGATTTTATTGAAACCATCAGCGTTCCAACTTACACTATTCGCCCCGCATAACTGGGAAATCAAGCTTTTAATTTAATAAAATACAGGTTACTATGTGCGCATTTTTATGTGGATAAAAATGTAAAGAGATGTTAATATATCAATATATTGTAAATATACTCTAACGAAAGGAAATCTTTTATATATGCATAATAGTGAAATAGATTCTACCAATGTTAATTCAATTATACTTGATGCTTCCACTCTTATGGATTCGCTTCATTTTAATGATGCTCTTGGTATTATTGATAATGCTATATCAATATATGCTAATAACTACGAATTAATATATATGAAAGCTATATGTTCAGAACACTTGAATAATTTAGCAACTGCATATTATTTGTACAAACTCTCCATATATATTGCACAATATGAAAATCAATCAGAAGATGTCGCCATTATACAAGCTTCACTTAATCAGCTTTGCAATAATTCAGATAATTCAGAGGAATTAATCCCATATAATTTAAATAAAGCTTTAGAAAATATTATCAAAGAACGAATTCTTAATAACGAATTTGTATTCACTTTTAAGTTTCTTGATAGCTGTATATATGATAGTAATAAGACTGCGGCTAATATTGCAATATCAGAAAATACAACACTCTTATATATCATGTTAGAAGTGTATATGCACGAAACCAGTTGTGATACAACATATGATAACCATATATTTAAAAGATATAACTATAATCTTGACGCATTTAAACACGCATCCAGATTACTGCGTTTTATGTTAAGGCGTATTCGTTTTGGACTTGATTGTACCTATCAGCAGGAAATTAACAATATAATTAAATTATATAATATATCTGGCGAAGAAATCATTACAACACTAAAATACTGTATTGATGTAGATTGCTGGTGTGATGTAATAATAAATACATATGATACAATCAAAGCTTCTAATGAAAAAGCCGCCGATTGTATCTTTAAATATTACACGCAATTTAAAAATAGCAATATTGGAAATAAATCTGCCTGTATGAGAATCATTTCCAACCGTAATAATGCAACAATAACCAATCTGGATTATCTAGATTATAATATAAAATATGCTGAAACAAATTTATATGCAAACACAAGTATAGTAAAGCATAATAATCAGGATATTGCTATTATATTTTGCACAAACGATAAAGATTACTATAATGAATGTTGTTGTTATCTTAAGCGCTTGATTGTACCTGATAGTTCAGACCTTAATATTATAGCTGTACACAACGCTCCTAGTATGGCTGCCGGATATAATCTGGCTATGAAACAGAGTAATGCACATTATAAAATATATATACACCACGATACTTTTATAATTGACACTGATATTCTAAACAAATTAATACATATATTTTCAATAAATCCTGATATTGGACTTATTGGCAATAGTGGTTCTTTAAATATTCCATCTGATGGCGAATGGTGGTCTGATAAGAATCCATCTAACTGGTGTTATAATCTGTTTCAGGATAATTCTCTTCAGACTAATTACACTAATTCATATATTAATAATAGCAGTTGTAATGATATCTGCATTAAACCCGCATCTGCTATTGATGGTATATTTATGGTAACAGATACAGATATACAATGGCGCGATGATTTATTTGATAACTGGCATTTTTATGATATTTCCCAGACTATGGAATTTAAGAAAAACGGCTATACACCTGCTTTTATATGCACTTCAACACCTATGTTGCTACATGAACTATCAATAACAAAACATCCTATAAGTTATTATGAAAATTATAGAAAAATATTTGTAAGCAACTACAGCAATATGCTGTAATTGCTTTACTTGCGGTTTTCATCATATTTCTATACCATGTTGCGCATATAATTCTCTCTTTTGTTTATTATAAAAAGGATATTCATGCTCATCATGCGATAATATAGGCTGCATATAATTATCGCCATACTCTATTCTTAATATCTTATCATAACCTTTTGGAATAGGAATACTCATATATTCAAAAGGAACCTCTATAGTCTCGTCATAACATTCCTTAGGAAATGGCTTAAGTTTATGATGAACTGCATAATCACACATAAAAACGAGACTATCAGAACTTTCAGGATCACCTATCATGCATAATTTTTCTGCCAAATCATATAGCTGTGTTACTAATTCTTCATCCTCTTTAAACTTTATAGCACATATTTCCTCTATTTGTTTCCTAGTACTCTCTATTTCTTCTTTTGTAGCAATGTTTTTACCAATATTATTAGCAAATGCTAATATTATTCCTATGATATCACTCTGTAACTTTGACTCCTCACTTGTTAATGAAACATAATCAAGTGGAAAAATATCAAGTCCTACTACATATGGAAATCCGTGAAACTTGTCAAGATATTCTTTATCCGTTCTAACCACATCTCCATATATAATTCTTGAAAATATCTCGTCCCACCATGGTCTTGTACTGTTATTTATAATATCATAGCCTTCCATTTCCTTCGATGCAAGAATACAAAACTTATTATAATCTTCTCTTTTCATACTTATATCTATGTCATCATCCCAAGGTATAAAACCCTTATGACGAATGGCACCTAATAAGGTTCCCCATTCTGCATAATACGTAATATTATGCTTCTTACAGAAAACATCTACATCCTTTAAAACCTCCATTTGGGCAGCCCAGGCTCTCTTCATCATATTTTCAACGTAGAATCCATCTCTTACCTCACCCTGCAAAAAATTATCTGGTATATTCATTATCACAAACTCCTTATATTATTAATAAAAAGCAAAAAAGCCAATGATATAATCATTGGCTTTATAAATATAATTACAACTATTGCTGTAAAAGAGATAATATTCCCTGTGTCTGCTGATTAGCCTGTGCAAGCATAGACTGACCTGCCTGCTGTAATATATTATTCTTGCTGTATTCCACCATTTCTGATGCCATATCTGTATCACGGATACGCGATTCAGCCGAAGATGTGTTCTCAGATGTTGTATTAAGATTATTAATAGTATGCTCTAATCTATTCTGAATAGCACCAAGACTTGATCTCTGTTCTGAAACACTTGTTATAGCTGCCTGAATCTTACTCATCGCAGTTCCTGCTGAACCATTATCCGATACACTAAGACTGCCTACTCCTATATGAGCTGAATCCATCTGACTTATATTTATACTTATAATCTGACCACTCTGTGCCCCAATCTGAAGATTCTTATTCTTAAAACTGCCATCCAGAAGATTCTGTGTATTAAACTGTGTTGTTTCATGAATTCTATCAATCTCAGATGTTAATTGATCCATTTCTGACTGAATAGCATTTCTATCTGCTGTTACATTAGTATCATTGGCTGCCTGCGTTGCAAGTTCATTCATTCTCTGTAAAATAGAATGAGTCTCGTTAAGAGCACCTTCTGCTACCTGTATAAGTGATATACCATCCTGTGCATTACTAGCAGCCTTATCAAGACCTCTGATCTGGCTTCTTAATTTCTCTGATATAGAAAGACCTGCTGCATCATCTGCTGCCCTGTTAATCCTATATCCTGATGATAACTTCTCTGTTGAAGTCGAAAGTGCACTTGTCACTGTTCCTAACTGTCTGTTAGTGTTCATTGCTGAAAGATTGTGCTGAACTACCATATATATCCTCCTTGATTATACAATTCCCATAAAATATGTATATTTCTATTTATATGTGATATAATCCTTTATATCACCTGATAAATATTATATCGGTATTATTGGCTTAATAATTAACTATTTCTTCATAAAAAAGCATATACGTCAATATTATTTATCTATACTATATTATACAAAGGAGTGTTTATATGTCAACTGATATTAATGTAGCTTTTAATAATAAAAAACTAACAATAGACTTTCTCGTTCCGTGTGGTGGACGTGGCGGTGTTGAAAATGTTCTTAATGATACAGCCCTTTATCTTAAAAGCTTAGGAATTCGTGTCCGAGTAATACAACTTGTATACAATGATTATAGCTGGCCTGACAGCAGTCTTGAATACTATACCATCAATATTGATAGAGCGATATCCGATTTTTCTGACTATGTGCCTATGTGTGAACAGTATCTCTGTGAACTTGGCGCTCCTGATATTATTATTGCTACGCCACTTCCCATGCTCACCATGATTATAAAGCTGGCATTACTTAACAATCATATGAACTCTAAAATAATAAGCTGGCTACATGGTCCACTCAAAGTATATGATGATAATGCTTACGGTGGACTAGAATGCCTCAAATATGCTGACCTTGTAATGGTACTCAGCCACTCGAGTTATCAATATATTAAAAAAAATAACTCTACTATCAATGTTGTACTTGTTAAGAATCCCATTGATTTCAGTTCACTAATATATCACACTAATTATAAACCAGAATGTAGAACTCTTGCATTTATAGGTCGACTATCAAAAGAAAAAAATGTTGATATAATAATAAATGCTATAGCACATACTAAACTTCCTTGGAAATTAATCATCATTGGTGATGGGGATGAAGCTGATTCGTTAAAGAAATTAACAATCACCCTTAATATCAAAGAAAGAATCTCCTTCTTGGGCTGGAAAGACACCCCATGGACATATATATCAGATATTTCTTCGCTTATTTTATCTTCTTCATACGAAGGTTTCCCTCTTGTATGCTTAGAAGCCCTTGCCAATGGTATACCTGTATTATCTACAGCTGTGAATGGGGTCACTGATATTATCAAACAAGGTTATAATGGCTATATATATTCTGACCTAGATGAACTTATCTCCTTGCTAGACTCCCCGGATACATTTAAAGACATATTACCATCTAACTGTCATAATTCTGTATTATTATACGACAAGCCTCTTGCTCTTAAAGAACTTTCTGATTATATTCTTTCAGTTATCAGCAATAAGATCTAAAAAACGGCGGTCGAAAGACCGCCATTCTTTTATAGTAGTATAATGTACAATTACTGAATAAGTGAAAGAACACCCTGATTCTGCTGATTAGCCTGTGCAAGCATAGACTGACCTGCCTGCTGAAGGATGTTATTCTTGCTGTACTCAACCATCTCAGAAGCCATATCTGTATCACGAATACGTGACTCAGCAGCTGATGTATTCTCAGATGTTGTATTAAGGTTGTTAATAGTATGCTCAAGTCTGTTCTGGATAGCACCAAGAGTTGATCTCTGATCTGATACACTTGTAATAGCTAACTGAATACTACTCATAGCAGAGCCAGCCGACTTATTATCTGACACTTTAAGACCCTTAACACCAATTGATGATGCAGCCATATCACTGATACTAATCTTAATAACCTGTCCACTTAAAGCGCCAACCTGAAGGTTCTTACTTGTAAAATTACCATCAAGAAGATTCTTAGTATTGAACTGTGTTGTAGACTGGATTCTGTCAATTTCAGATGTTAACTGATCCATCTCTGACTGGATAGCATTTCTATCTGCTGTTACATTAGTATCATTAGCTGCCTGTGTTGCAAGCTCATTCATTCTCTGTAAGATTGAATGTGTCTCATTAAGGGCACCTTCAGCTACCTGAATAAGTGATATACCATCCTGTGCATTAGAAGCAGCTTTATTAAGACCTCTGATCTGGCTTCTCATCTTCTCTGATATAGAAAGACCTGCTGCATCATCACCAGCTCTATTAATCTTATAACCTGATGATAACTTTTCTGTAGACTTCTGTAATGAGTTTGTTATTGTGCTCATCTGTCTGTTTGTGTTCATTGCTGAAAGATTGTGTTGTACTACCATAATATTTTCCTCCTTGAATATCTTGTGGCTTCCTTGCCACTCTTAATTTTGCTTTCAGGATTATCTCCTGTTATTTATTATATCGGACATTCAGTCATTAACTTTAGTCCTAATATAAACTTATTTAACTTTTTTGTGACAGATTATGTAATCTTATTACTTTTTTTTATCCATAAACTGTGGTTCATAACTAATCTGGCTCATATTCTTATAATACTTGTTCGCCATACTGACACTGCGTTTTGCTGTCTTTGTTTCACTTCTAAGCTGTCTGAACTTTCTATCTACCTGTAACTTATTACGTGACTCCTGCGCCTGTATAGTGGCACTTAATGAAGTCACCTCTTTAATGAGCTGTTGAAGGATAAGTATATCGTTCTTATAGTTTAACTTATACCGTTGAATATTCTCCTTAACTCTGTCATACACGGATTGAAAGCCCTCATCAAGCATATTAAGTTCATCTATGCATGCCGACTTATCTTCCATATTCTTCTGAAACTTATCTCCATCAAGCTCATCTGCTGTAACAATAGCTTCCTGTTCATTATTATAATCAACTATCTGTTGTAATACATCCTTTTTCTTCTTAAGACTGTCCATCATAATCTGAAGATAATTCTCTGTTTCCATATATTCTCCATTACTAAAGATATAATATACGTAGCTTATTACTTATTTCCTGCACGCTTCATAACTTCTTTCCAAGTATCGCGCATTCCTCTTAATTCTTCTGTAGCCTTCTCTAATATATCTAAGTCTTTCTTCATATTAGCTTCAACTAGAAGACCATAAATATAATTATATATCTTATCAAAATCCTCTGCTACAGAATACTTATGATTAAGACTAGCCTGGAACTCTTCTATAATCAACTCTGCTTTAACAATATTCGTATGTGCTTTTTCAATATCTTTTTTTTCTATAGCAACCGCTGCTATATTACAAAACTTTATAGCCCCTTCATACAACAAAAGTGTAAGCTCTGCTGGAGAAGCTGTTAATACCTTATTACGATTATACTGTTGAGCCATATTCTGATTATATATCATAACTTATCCTCTCTTGATGTTAATACATCCTTGTATTTATCAATAATGTGCTGCACCAGTATATCTGTGTTGCAACACTCTATTATACTAAACAAAATCATCTAGCTATATTATACATTAATTATCAATTAATTCAATAAAAATCTTCTGCTAAATATTATACATAATACTGTATCATCAGTTTCCAAACAGACCTGATAAAGATGATGACTGTGAATTAAGCTTTGCAAGTGCTGATTCCATTGCTGAGAATTTGCTATAATAATAATCTTCCCAGGTTGAAATCTTAGTTTCTGCTTCGCTTATCTTAGTATTATACTCAGAGTATTGTGTATTCATCTGCTTATCATTATAAACAGTATATACACTACTTACAGATGATGCAGCCATTTTATTTCCAAGATCTGTATATACTTTTGTACACAACTGTGAAAAGAAAGATACTACAGTTTCAGGGTCGCTTGCTATTGCTGTTCTTAACTTATCATCATTACCTGATGTAGATGTATCATCTTTATCACCATCTATATGATATACACCTTTCTCATTCTCACCTGATGAAAAATATCCAAGTGTAGCTATACCAAAGCTTGCAAGTGAATAGCTCTTACCATTAATAGTAAAAGATGATGCCATATCATTTTTCAAAGTATTTATTACACTATTAAGAGTAGTATCTTTTCTAAGAAGAGAATCCTTTATCTTAGTTTCCCACTTTTCAACCTCTGTATCAGACATTGCATCTTTTTCATCATCTGTTAAAGGCTCATATCCCTTAGAACTATCAGCATTATAAGCTTCATCCATAGACTTTATAAGCTTATTATACTCTGAGAACATGTCTTTAATAGAATTATATATAGAATCTACATCTGTATCTGTTGTTATTGTAACTGAATTATTCTCTCCTGTCACTTCTGTTACTTGAATAGTAAGTCCATTAATAGAGTAATTATTAGTGTTACTTGTAAATGTAGCACCATTAAGTTCTATTTCCGAATCCTGTCCATCTATTCTTACTGCACCTTTTGACACTGCATATATGCCTGTACCACTCTGAATATTACTAAGCATCTCTGAACTATTCTTGGCTTTAGCAGTGTACTTAGCCTCTATATCACTATAAAGCTTTTCATTTCTGCTCTCGACTTCACCCTTTATATAAGAAACTCCATTTGATGAATCTGCATCTGTTTCTTTAATTGCCGATACTGTCTTTGTTCCAATATCATTAGTTACAACATTAACATATTTATTATCTTCATAGTCTTTTATCAGAGTGTTATTTGTATTATAATTCTTTATATCCTCTGTTAATTCATCAACCGATGCTTTTAATGAATCATATTCTTTCTGATCTTCATCAGATAATTTTCCATTATCGGCTGCCTTTTTATCCTCTAATGTCTGCAACTGCGCTTTCTTTGAAGTTAACTGACTATTAGCATTCGCCAATGCAGACAGACCAGTATCAGACTGGTATTTGTTTTCAAATGATTCCTTAGCTGATACAGCCTTACTATAATTATCCAGCAATTCTTTAGCAACTGTATCAAAATTTGTCTTTTGAGAATTATAAGCTTCATTTATTATCTTTCCAAGTTCTGTATTAGCTTTTTCCTCGTCTGATAACCCAGACTGATTATATTCGCTCCAATAATCAGCCCACTTTTTATATTCCTTATATGTTTCCGACTGATTCTCATCATCTTTAATGCTGCTGTCATATATAGAAGTACTGAGCCCGAGCTTATTAAGTGATGCCATACCATCTGTATCATTAGCTACAAGTGTAAAATCGCCTTCTTTTCCAGATGTCTTGGAACTTATGAAAAATCTCTGATTATTCTCATCAAAACTTGCCTGTACACCCGCATCTTTTAACTTAGCAATAAACTGGTTAACAGTCATATCATCTGTCAATTCTATATTAGTACTTTTTCCATCTACAGATAAAGTAAAACTTCCTTTATTACCTGTTACATCTGTTATCTTACTAGAACCTGTTACTTTACTTCCATCAGTACTAGTAATTTCTCCACCTGTAAGATATCCTGATGATGCAAGCTTAGTTACCTTAAGCTGCTGTGTTCCTGCAACAGCACTTGAACTTGCCGTAACTGTAGCCACACTTGAATTAGATACTGTTGACTTCTTAAGATTGTATGCACTTGATAGTCTTCCTGCTGACAGCTTTCCACTGTAGAAGCTATATATACTTGTATTCATAGTCTTCCACTTTTCCTGCTTCCATGAAAGCTTAGTCTGTGCTTTTACCAGATTATCCTTCTTTGTCTGATATCCTGATACAAGTGCAGTTACAAGTGATTCTGTATCCATACCTGAAACCATACCTGATAATCTAACTGGCATATTATACCTCCAATCTATCTCTTCTCATCCACCATAATACCTGCAAGTTCCCACGCTTTTGCTACCATTTCAAGAGCTTTTTCTGATGGTATCTCTTTAATAACTTCATCAGTATCTTTATCCTTAATCTTAATAGTAATACGGTTAGTAGGTTCATAATATCCAAACTCTGCAACTGTATTACGATTGATAACTTTCTGGATATCCTTAAGCTTCTGCATAGAAGCCTCATGCTGCTCTTCCTGCTGCTTGGCACTTGTATCAGCACCACTATTACCGCCATCCGTACCAGCCTTCTGTGAAGAACTTATCTGCATAACTGCTGCTGTATGTGCTGCGTTGTTTACTGAATCCTGCGAATTATTAGTTTCTGATGATGTCTGGACATTCACTTTACTCGTCTGTGCTGCCTGCACTGCCTGACTCTGGTATCCTGCCTGTCCACTTATTTTCTCAATTCCCATTATCTTTCACCTCCATGTGCGTGTATAACAATATATCTTTAATATTAAACTTTAAGCTTTAGAGAGAATTCCTTTTCTTTCTATAATAGTATAGACTTTATAAATTATCTGTTCATCTGTCACATATGTATAACTTATAAAACACGGTCTTTAACAAATAATTCCCGACTGCATAACTATACCTTCAGCTTTTCAGTTCTTAAACCCTATATCGGCAAGGCAAAGCAAAAAAATAACACCCAAGTCCTAAATATATGCCTATTATTAATATAATACCATACTCAGAAATTGCCCTTACCTGCACTGTTAAGGATTTGTATTTACTTCTTAAAAAGACTATTAAGTGCCGCCACATCTATATTCTGTGAGGCTGCTTCTTTATTAGCATCCTTTATCTGCACATATACTTCTTTTCTATATATAGGAACAGACTTTGGAGCAGCAATTCCAAGCTTTACCTGATCGCCTTTTATCTCGATAACAGTAATTTCTATATCGTCATTGATGATGATTGCTTCATCTTTTTTTCTTGATAACGCCAGCATACTACTCACCCTGCCTTTCCTTGAGTATATGATATATAGGATATTTGACAGCATAATCTTCATTGTCAGCTATAAGCTGTACACCCTTTAATGTGTCCGCATTGACTATAATAGGTGCCTTAAGATTAATTGTCATCTTAGTAAGGTCTTCTGGTACTGTAACTGTGCAGAATACTGCGAGGTTAGCGTTCTTAATATCTCCACCAAGGTTATTAAGAATTTCATCCTCAACTACAGGGTCATATCCCTTCATGATATACTCAGGCTTCATAACCGGAAGTGCCAGTGCCGCCTCGTCAAGTGACTGAAGCCACATAATAGCAGCCTCATCCCCCTTATCCACATCGTATATCAGTGTGAATTGCTTACAATACTCGAAACCTATTATTCCAAGGTCAAATGTAATTATCTTATTATCATCAATATCTACAGTCCCAAACCACTTAGTGTTAACCTGCATATATACCTCCTTGTTTTTGCGAAGCAAAAATCCGAACCTCTCTGGTGAGGAGAGGTATATTTGCCTCCTTGTTTTTGCGAAGCAAAAATCCGAACCTCTCTGGTGAGGAGAGGTATATTTGCCTCCTTGTTTTTGCGAAGCAAAAATCCGAACCCCTCTGGTGAGGAGAGGTATATTTGCCTCCTTGTTTTTGTGAAACAGTTTTCTACTCCGCCGTACAAGTCAAAGAAAGCTAACTGCTTTCTTTAACTGTCGGTCGTTCGTCCTATCAGGCAAAAGCCTTACAAATAACTTTGTGCAAGCGCTGTTCTTTATCAGGCTTTTGTCTGGCACTGCTCGTTGCTTACACACATTTTAACCTATAAAATCCAGCAATGTCTGCTGTACAACCTTACTTGCCGCAGAAAGCGCTGCATTGTATACAAGCTGTGCTGCTGTATAGTTTACAACTACCTCCTCAAGGTCGATATCTTCATTTTCTGACTTAAGACTTGTAAAGTTAGTCTTCTGCTCTGTAAGTCTTGACTTTGTAAGGTCAAGTCTATGTATTCTGTTACCTACATCGGCCTTTGCATTCGATATCTGTTCCTGATAGCCCTGCATCTGTCCGATACCCTTCTCAAATGCCTTTGTCATCTGGTCCTTTGCAAGGTCGTTCTGCTTGTTAAGTCCCTCAAGTATGTCATCGAGAGCCTTCTGGTCTTCTGTACTAGAATATCTTTCCTCATTTTTCATGCTCTCAACTTTTTTAATCTGATTCTCAATGTCTATGGTATTCTGAACAGCCGCCATAATATCATCTACATTTCTTCCAAGATATATATTAAAGCTTTCACTTGCCTGTGTATTAACCTTTAACTTCTGTGTAAAATTGACATTGTATTCAATATCTTCATCTTTTTTCTGATATACTATGCCAGTAACATTGTCTACGCAGTCAAAGTACATAGTTGGGTTAACATCGCCCTTCTTGAAGTTAGACTTATCATACTGTACTGAAAATGAGTTGTTAGTGTATGTATTGTTGTATACATTTTCACCAAGAAGCACTTCTCCAAGCTGTGTGTTGATAGTTATCTCATCATCACCCGGCACATAGTTGTCATCAGATGTAAATGTTATATTAACAGGATTACCGCTTCCATCATCAAGCGAAGCTATCGCATTGCCCTGACTGTCAACAACACTTACATTAGCAGTTCCATCATCATTCTTTGTCACTGTTGCAACATTGCCACTTGCATCTGTAATCTTAAATGTTCCATCTTCATCCACTTCTGAATAAGCAAGCTGCACCCTGTGAACTGTTGTAACATTAGGTGTTATTATGTTGCCGTTGGCATCCTTTTTTACATTAAGGTTAATGATATCTTCATTAGTATATGCATTAGTGTATACCTTCTTTTCAGATATGCCTTCCCTGTCAAACTTCTGTGTAATAGTATAATCCACATCTGCTGCCGCCGCATCTGACTGGTATGTAAGCGGCTTATCTGTAGCATACCCCGTAAATACATATCTTCCGGCGTAGTCGACATCTCCCTGTATATAATAAGAATTCTTTAACTCATCAAGCGATTCTATAATAGTATTACGTTCAGAAGATGAATAAGAATCTGAAGCGCCCTGATTGCAGTAGCCATATAACTGGTAAACTATATCATAGCCCTGGTCAAGTGCATCCTGTGTAACTGAAAGCCATGATGAAGCATCAGGTATATTTTTTCCTACATACTGTGTTACCTGGTCAAGACTGCTTCTTAATCTTAATGCTCGTATGGCTATAATAGGGTCGTCAGAAGGCTTATTTATCTTCTTCTGTGTAGATAACTGTGTATCCATTGTATTAATCTGGCTCTTATTAGCCTGAATGTTGGCTATAGAGCTGTTTATCATCATCTGGTTAGTAACTCTCATATATTCCACCTCTCATGTTGATATACTGTTAGTTTATAATTTTATTCTGCAATAAACATCATGTTTATTACGCTATAATTTATCACAGCCTCCATATTTACTGCTGTTATAATAGCGTATCTGTCCATTGTTACTGAATATATCCTCTCAGCTTCATTTATTATAATCCTGTCTGGTTGATAAGCTTGTCATATATCTGGTTCATAACTGACATCATCTTTGAGTTAAGATTATATGCCTGCTGGAACTTCATAATATCCATTGCCTCTTCATCCGTATCAACACCCATAACTGAAAGTCGCTGGTTCTGGATAGTTGTCTTCATATTGTTGTAGTTAGACAGAAAAGACTTAGCTTTTCCTGCATCTATAGACATATCACTGACAATACTTTCAAGGAAGTAAGCTCCTGTACCACCATCAAATATTTTCTGTGACTGTAGTGCATTAAGCTTTTCCATAATGCTCGCATTACCTTCTCCATCACTTACCTCTGTCTTAGTTGCAAGCTTATTAGAATCCTCAAGGAGTTCACTGTTTACTGTTACTGTTGATGCTGTAAGCTTTCCTGAGCTTCCACCAACAACAAAAAGTGGAATACCTTTATTAGCCTCATCCTCTGTACTGGCATCTGACACATATCCACTCTTAAATATCTGGTTAACAGCTTCAGAAAATGTCTGTATAAACTGGTTAAGCTGTGTCTGATAGTAAGGAATACCTTTGTAATTAACATTATCTTCAACCTGAGGATTAGTTTCTGTAATAATATTGCCGTCTTTATCAAGCTTATAGGAACCATCTTCATTAGTTGCCACTGACTCTATCTCGCCATTACAGCCATCTCTTATATCAACAAGAGCCTTAAGCTGTCCACCAAGTGATGAACTGTATATATTAAATGGATTGCCATCTGTCCACTGTACATCATATAATCCGGCTGCATCACTATCATTTCTAGGAGTTTCTCTGGCAACAACCTGAAGTTTCTTATAATTATAGTTATGAACAAGTGACTGTCCATTTACAGTTATCTGGAATGATGTAAGTCCGTTTTCTATTGGCTCCTCACTTGTTGTTATATCAATATACTTTGAAAGGTCATCAACAAGTGCGTTTCTCTGGTCTCTTAAGTCGTTAGCATCACCATAGCATGCTTCTATCTGATTAATCTGCTTGTTAAGCGCTGTTATATTCTGTGCAAGTGTATTGATGTGATCTACAGTATCCTTTATCTCATTGTTAGCATCTGTCTGCACATTTCTTAAGTTAGTTGAAAGAGTGTTAAAATAATCTGACATACTCTTTGCATTATTGATAAGCTGGTTCTTTGCCGACTCATCACCTGGTGTTATAGTAAGCTGGTTTACTGCTGAGAAGAAGTTACTGTATTCCTTTGAGAAACCATTAAGTATGAATTCATTCAGATAATCTTCTATCTGTGTCATATAGTTATTCTTAGATTCATACTGTCCATAATTAGACATATTATTTCTGTACTTCTGGTCGTAGTAACTGTCTCTTGTCTGATTAATCTCAACAACGTTAACACCAGAACCTATAGTTCCATATGTTGAAAATGTTCTTAAAGCATCTGAAGCCTGAAGAACCGCTGTCTGCTTTGTATATCCATTAGTATTTATATTAGACAGGTTATGTGCCGCAGTCGTTATAGATGTCTGCGCTGCCTGTAATCCTTTGTATGATATTGATAAGCCAAAAAATGTAGATGCCATATCTTTTTCTCCATTCTGCCGTTTTTTCGCAGCTTTTCATATATAATAGCCTTTTATTACTTCTTCAGTTAAGTCTGTCGTGCAGACACAAAATGATCTTCTGACCCTTTACCTCTGCAACATATTATCATCAGGCTCCTAATGATGTTAACAAATGCTCCATCATCTCACTGACAACATTTACATATCTTGATGCTGCATTATATGCATGCTGATACTTAATCATCTTCTGAAGTTCTTCATCTGATGATACACCTGATGTCTGTAATCTCTGATTATCATAGCCGTTTACCATAGTTGTCTGGTTATTGACGAACTTTGTAAGTACGCTGCCCATCGTAGCAAACTCACCTATGAAATCATTATAAAAAGTATTAAAATCCGCCTTTGCGTAGTCCTGTGGATTAAGTGAGGCGAACTTGTTGCTGAATGTATCTATAAGTTCGTTTGCCTTTGCAAAGTCTTCTTTTCCATGAATGGTTGAAAGAGGTATCTTTCCAACATTCTGTGAAGCTTCAGGATTAACTAAAAGATTGCCAAGTGTATAATCTATTTCATAACCTATTGCATTCAGGTTATTTCTTACATATGTTGTTGTGCCATCTTCACCTGTAATCTTTATGTATCTTTCTGTACCTTTTCTCTTAAAAAGTTCAACACCTACAGTTTCATCTTCATCTGTACCAAAGCCAGCCTTGTCCATATCAAGAATAAGATATGTCATGCTGTCTATATCTTCTGCTGTTGTATGCTGTTCATCTATATACAGCTTTTCTCCCGATGTATAACTATAAGTTCCATCTCCATTGTCAGTTCCCTCAACAACATTACCGAATCTGTCATAAAGTCGTCCATACTGTGAAGCATTATATACATACTTATCTGCCTGAAGAGGATTACCCTCATCATCTGTCATCTCTGTTGTTGTTTCGACTTCCTTTTCAGGACATAAAACATCATTCAGGGCTGTCACTATACCATTTACAAGCTTATCAAAGCCTGCTATAGCACTAAGGATAGCTGAAGGCTCTATATACTTATTGTAGTAATCCTGCTGTTTCTGGTAATCATCCATAGCACTGTTATACTGCGCCATACCCTCTGCTGTTGTAAGGTCATAATCTGACTTATCCGGCATAACAGGAACATCCTGATAATTCACATCTATAGTTCCTCTTGCAACAAGAAGTCCTTTAAGCTTTCCTTTATCATTATTGTTGGCATTGGATGCTGCTTTTTCAAAGCTGAACACATCCTTTTCATATGCTGGCCACTCTGGTATAAGCAGTCCATACTGACCTTCCTGTCTTACATCCATAGTATTTACTTCGCTCTTTGATACAAACGGAATATTCTCAGCTGATATGATAATCTGTCCATCTGTTGTTTCATAATAGTCGATATCAAGGTACTGGCTCAGTTCATCAAGTGCAAGGTCTCTTGTATCTCTAAGATCATTGGCACGCTCAACTCCTCCTGCCTCGACCTTTGATATACTCTTATTAAGACTATATATCTTCTGTCCAAGTTCATTAATCTTATCTACCATACTGCTGACTTCTGTGTTCAGCGTTATCTGATAATCTTTAAGTCCTGAATATATAGCCTGCGATCTGTCTATAAATGCTGTTGCATTCTGTATAAGAGAGGATCTTGCTATTGTACTTGTTGGGTTTTTTGTAAGCTCATTTATTGAGTTATAAAGGTCTGTTATGTGCTGCTGGTATGTAACTCCCTGCATCTCACCAAACCAGTCTTCCACTTCATACACTGCATTTGCCTGACTTTCATAAAAGCCCAGTCTTGAATACTCAGTTCTATATGACCTGTCTATAAAATCATTCCTTACACGGCTTATTGCTCCTATATCTACACCAAGTCCGTACTTGCCAGGCACGATACTGCTGCTGAATACATTAGCATATGTCGTATCTGTAAATGTTACCTGTTGTCTTGTATACCCTTGCGTATTTACATTGGAAAGGTTATGTGCTGTTGTATTAAGTGCTGTCTGTGCTGACCTCAGTCCTGAGGAGCCAACCATCAGCGATGCCATTCCGTTTGCCATAGTTCCTCCACTTTAAAAATCACATCCTCAAAGAACGATCCTAAACATTAATTCCAATAATTGCTTAAGTATCCCAATTCATTCCTTTGAAAATGTGATTCTTATATTATCTTTTATTTATTTGATAGCTATTCTTAATCTGCTCCAAAAAGCATATGTAAATATAGCTTATTACCTTTATTAGTATTACAAGCCTTAATCTGTATCAATCCTTTTCCTCAGATTATGCTTATATTCTGCTGCAAGCTTTTAACTGCCTCTATATATCCTTATATACACCACTTGCATATGTCACTTATCTTATTCTTTCAAGCTTATCAACTACTGCTTGGCATCAAAACCCGTTGCACCAGTAATCTCCGCTTCCTCATAAGCTGTTCTTCCATAGTTACCTGTCTGTGGCTTTAACACCGCATTCTTAGCCAGATCTAATTCAAACTGAATCATATCCATAGACTCTTTAAGTAACAGCTTATTATTCTCATTAACCGCCGTCAGCTGGTTAAGTGTTCTTTTAAGCTTAAGATATATGTCCTGAAGAGCATCATGCTCTTTCGCTTTTTTCTCAAGTATCTGGACTATATGTTCAACTCTTATCTCTTCATATGGAAGTCTTAGCACATTGCATATATCCCTGACATCTTCCTGTCTTTTATTTTCATATACATCTATCTCTTCTATGAGCTTCTGCTCCCTTATGAATATCTCCTGAAGCTTCTCAACATTTCCGCTGACTATCGCAGATGTCTTATCATTAGATAAGTCAAGGAGCTTCTCATATCCATCATTCTCATTAGTAAGATCTTCGATTAAACAATCTATTAAGCTTGCCATTCTGCTCCCTCCGTCTGCGTGTAATGTTAATATACATCCTATATCTTGTATGTATATCTCTTATCTTCTATATCCTGTTATATTAAAATGTTAATGTTGAAATGCTTTCAAGCATCTTATCCGCTACTGCCTCTGAACTTATATTATATGTTCCGGCTGACATACGTGCCTTGATGTCGTTGACCTTATCAAGTCTTACATCTGAAGCTTCATTAACTGCTGTTCTGGCTGTATTGTATACCTTGGCTGTATCTGATAATTCGTACTTATCCTTCTCAGTCTTCTTTACTGCAATACTTTTATCCTTGGCATAAGCACTTGTCTTATACACCTGGCTGACAGCATTATAAGCATCTATACGCATACTAACCGCCTCTCTTTCTATCATAAAGCTATGCTTTTATCATTACTTTATTCTTTGCTTTTATTTCTTTATGATTAATGTATCGGTTGCTTACGGATATTCCTTAACCCCTTGTGTGGAAATATGAGGGGAATTAACGTAATAAAAAGCAGAAAAACACACCTTCCTCCAGTGTATTTCTCTGCTTTTATTGTATCTATAATATTTATAACATAATCCAGCTTTTTAAGCCATTATCTTATATATTATAGTTCTGCGTTATAGCACCATTATAAAAATAGCTATAACTCATCTCATCAACTCAGATTAATATGCCTTACCCCAGTAAACCATCTTCTTAGCTGGCTTGCCACAGCATACGCACACATCACTCAACTGCTCCTGTGCAAATGGCATACATCTTGATGTACAAGTTGTTTCTTCCTTAATCTTGTCCTCACAAGCCTGCTCACCACACCACATAGCCTTAATAAAGCCTGGCTTGTTAGCTGCTGTTTCCTTGAACTCATCATAGTTAGTTGCAACATATGTATGTGCATCTCTGTGAGCTCTTGCTCTCTCAAGCATATCCTTCTGGATAGTATCAAGTATCTCTGGAAGCTTAACTGCAAGCTCATCTATAGCTACTGTAATCTTTTCTCTTGTATCACGGCGTACAACGATAGCCTGATTAGCTTCGATATCTCTTGGTCCCATCTCAACTCTTACCGGGATACCACGCATTTCCTGCTCTGAGAACTTCCATCCTGGGTTCTTGTCAGTATCATCAACCTTAACTCTAAGACCGGCTGCCTTGACAGCATCTCTTACTTCGTATGCCTTATCAAGAACGCCTTCTTTCTTCTGCATAATAGGAATAATATCAACCTGAACTGGTGCAACCTTAGGTGGAAGCACAAGTCCTGAATTATCACCGTGTGTCATGATAACAGCGCCGATAAGTCTTGTTGTTGTTCCCCATGATGTCTGGTGAACATACTTAAGCTTGTTATCTTTGTCTGTATACTGTATACCGAATGCCTTTGCAAATCCATCACCAAAGTTGTGGCTTGTTCCTGACTGGAGTGCCTTGCCATCATGCATAAGTGCTTCAATAGTGTATGTAGCCTCTGCACCTGCAAACTTCTCCTTATCTGTCTTACGTCCCTTGATAACTGGAATAGCAAGTACCTCTTCACAAAAGTCTGCATAAAGGTTAAGCATCTGCTGTGTACGTGCCTCTGCATCCTCTGCTGTTGCGTGTGCTGTATGTCCTTCCTGCCATAAGAACTCTCTTGAACGAAGGAAAGGTCTCGTTTCTTTCTCCCATCTTACAACTGAACACCACTGGTTATATACCTTTGGTAAATCTCTGTAAGACTGTATCTCATCCTTGTAGAAATCACAGAAAAGTGTCTCAGATGTTGGTCTTACACACATTCTCTCCTGAAGTGGATTGAGTCCGCCGTAAGTTACCCATGCAACTTCTGGTGCAAATCCTTCTACATGGTCCTTTTCTTTCTCAAGAAGACTTTCCGGAATAAACATAGGAAGATATACATTCTCTACTCCTGTTTCCTTAAATCTTCTGTCCATCTCATTTTTTATATTCTCCCAGATTGCATATCCAGCCGGCTTGAATATCATACATCCCTTAACGCTTGAATATGACATAAGCTCTGCCTTCTTGCATACATCTGTGTACCACTGTGCAAAGTCTACATCCATGGAAGTAATCGCTTCTACTAACTTCTTATCCTCTGCCATAAATATACCTCATTCCTGCGCTGTGCGCGCTTCCTGTTAAATGTGCCATAAGCCTGTAATTATGCAATAAAGTCAACTAATTATCAATGACCGTTAATTATACATTACAAACTCACATAATCTGTAATAGTCTAACATTTCCACCGATTATTTTCAAGGCATTTATTATAATCCACAACTAACCAAAACGGAAATTTTAATTATCCGCCAAAAACCTGTTGGAAACTTTTTCCCACTCCACAATCAAAATTTGCATTCTAGTATTATTACTTGGAAATAAAAGTTTTAGATAATGTCAGTGAAATTCCCCTTCATTTTCGATGCCACATAATATCTCTGAGCCTTCCCACTAAAGCTTTTATTATGACATAACTCACCGGTCCTGTGATAAATCCAGGTATCCCATAGGCAAGCAGTCCAACAAATATAATAACCAGCATTGCAAATGGTGATATTCCTAGTCTGTCACCCATACACTTTGACTCCATAATCTCTCTTACAAAATATGTTATCACGTATGCCACAAGCGATACTCCTGCCGCCCAGTAGTTTCTCATAATCACATTAAACACAGCCCACGGAATAAGTATAGTTCCCGTTCCGAACACAGGTAGCGCATCAACTATACCCACAATAATTCCAAGCACTACCGCATAAGGACTTCTTATTATAAAAAATGCTGCCATACTTATAAGCGAATTTATAAGCATAATTCTTAATTCTACTTTAAAGTAAATGTTGATAAGCCGCTTCACTTCACCCCACAGCATATATATTTCTTCCACAAATACGCTTTTACGCACCTGCAATCTCACTTCATTCATATCCGCCGACAGATATATGACCGATATAAAGCCTACTACAAGTCCGCCTGCAACTATAACTACATTTTTTATAACTGGAACTGATATATGAAATATTTTTTCAGGCATTATACCTGCCACCTTACGCCCGCACATTATGAGCGTGTCCAGACAGCAGCCTCCCTCAAGCCCAAGGAATTCGTCCGTCTGAAGACATATTCTTGCTGTCTGCTGCCTTATTCCTATCGTATTATAATCCCAGTTTTTAAGAAAGCTGCTGACCTCATTCGCACCCGTTATAACTGCGAGTATAAGAAGCACTACTATAATAATTGTAATAACAGACATGATAATTGTTGCTATAATGCTTTTTATTCGGTGCTCGGGATGTTTTTTATTTTTCTTATCGTTACTTTTATGCTCATTATAAGACCTGGCATTATTCTGATACATGCCGTTTTTATATGCATTATTTCTACTTTTATCATTCTGATTTATATTATTTTTACTATAATGATTTCTGTCACCAGGACATTTATTTATATCATTATTTCTACCACTATTATCACTGCCTTCTATTCCACCTTTATCTTTCCTTGTTTCATCTTTATCTTTCCTTGTTCTATCTTTGTTCTTTCTTACACCTTTATATATCCAGCCTGATATACTATTGACCGGTTTTTCTACAATAAGCGCGACAAGAACACCTAACACAAAAGGCCAGACATATACAAGCAGGTATTTAAAGCTCACATACACTGCAAGCGTTATTATAATTATCCCAACAAGATACTTAAGCTTCCTGCCATATTCATTATTGGCAGTTTCATTATCACCATAACCATTATTCCCATACCGGCACATAAAATAATCACCTCCGTAGAAGTATTCCACAGAGGTGTTAAGCATATACATTTAAAGTACTTTTTATTTTAAATATCCTAAAATCCCGGTGACACTTCATATGTCCTGCCGTCAACTGTAAGGCTGACAGCGCACAGTGCGATACAGCCTCTCTTAAGGCGTGTGCCCTTTAGCTGCCTTACTGCCTGCAAAGCACGTTCACCACCATACTTTCCATCGCCAATGACTGGCATATTTCTTGATGAAAGCTGCACTCTTATCTGATGATGTCTTCCTGTTATAAGATGAATATCAAGTCTTGCTATGTCCGTTTCCTCGTCATATGATAACAGCTTATAAAAAAGACGTGCCTCCTTTGCACCTGTCTTTCCTTTCGGAACAACTGACGACTCATTATTCTTAGCATCCTTTAAAAGATTATCAACAAGCTCACCCTCGGATGCCTCTGGTTTTCCACAAACAAGCACCTGATAATGTTTACAAAGCGACTCCTTCTGCATAAGTGCAGAAAGCCTAGCCGCCTCTTTCTTATTCTTAGCCATAAGCACAAGCCCAGATACAGGACAGTCAAGTCTGTTTATTATAGCTGCGTAAGCTTCTTCACCCTTGCTTTTTCTATATGTAAGAACTTCACTTACAAGATCCATCTCAAACGACTTTCCGCTCTGCGACAGTTGTCCCGCCGGCTTGTTTAATATAATCTTATCTTTATCCTCGTATACTATATCCATCTTAACTAATAATTCCAATACTCTTAATCCACTTTGTAAAAAGCACTTTCCACTCACCAGTCTGTGCAGAATCATCACCGCAGCCATAACCATGTCCACCTGTTCTGAATATGTGAAGTTCAGCACTTACCCCGGCTTTTCTTGCTGCCATATAAAAGCCCACACTGTTCTCAGACAATGTTATTCTGTCATCATCTGTTTCACATATAAATACTGGCGGCATATCTGGTCTTACAAGCTTATCCGGATTATACTTATGCAATATCTTTGCCTTACTGTCACTGATTCTTTCAAGCACCTGTTCTTCAGACATATATCTTTTGCCTGCTTCAATACAATCGTCAATACTTATAACTGGATATGAACAAACAGCAAAATCTGGTCTTGCTGATAGTTCATCATATTCATCCTTATACTTATAATCTGCATACACATCGCTTTCATACGCTGTTGATAACAACGCTGCCATAAAGCCTCCTGCTGAAAAGCCCATAACGCCTATCTTGGCTTCATCTATACCGAATTCCTGCGCCCTTCCTCTTATAACTCTCATTGCGCGCATAGCATCTATAAGTGGAACATCCTCTGCATTATCATGTTCATCTGATGGAAGTCTGCATTCAAGAACAAATGCAGCTATTCCCATACTATTAAGCCACTTTGCAACATCTTCACCTTCAAAGTTGTATACAAGGCGTCTGAACGCACCTCCTGGAATAATCAATACTGCCGGAATCCTCTCTCCATCTGTACTGTTACCAATACCATCAGGTATATAAGGAATAATATCCGGATCTGTAATATTCTGCACTATATGCTTTACTCTTCCATCAGGCATATCTTCAGTGTAATATTTTCTTGTAAGCTTAAGGTTCTGCGAACCCGGGGCCCCATGCTCAAACAGCCTTATCTTGTTTACCGGTGTCTTAAACACATCATCCTGCATATCTGTCATATCTACTCCTCCCTGCTTTCAAGAAAAAGAAGCTTATTTGCCTGAAGGCTTAACTGCTCATACTGCATCATCATACGGTCTTCACCATATTCTTCTGAAAGTACCTCATAACCCTCAAACTTAATAAGACATTTGAAATATTCTTCTACATCTGCTGTTTCTTTAATAACAACCTCACTATATGCAAGTCCTTCGCCCGACTCCTGATAATCAGGACGGAAAAAAAGCTCTCCGGTAAGTATATTCTCTTTGTCAGCCACAAGCACGGCTCTTGCATAATACTTATTACTGTCTGTTGTTGCAAGACGTATCTTTCTTAATGGTGCCATTGTCTTGTCATTCATTGCATTGGCTTTCTTAATTTCTTCTGCATCAAAATATTTCTTCTCTATAATCATAATAATCCTCATTTCTGCGCACTTTTTCGCGCATAACGGGTTTGTGTCAAGTGTGCGCAGGCACAAATCTCGCGCGTGAACATGACTATCTGTTAGTTAACGGTTTCCAAAATGATACATCCTGAACTTAAATAAAACTACTCCTACAAAAGCATCTTTAGGAGTTTCGCCAAAATATCTGCTGTCATAAGATGCATCAGTATTATCACCTAATACATAATATCCATCTGTTGACTTATCAGCATAATATCTTTTAATTATTTCAGGTACATCATGCTCAAATTCAGGTATCTTTGATGTGTCAAGTATAATTACATCTTTGTCTTTAGGTGTAACCCATTTAGATAAAATAATATAATCGCCATCAAGAAATGAAGGCATCATTGAATTACCATGAACACGCCCTAAACAAAGCATTCCTGACCAACCTAATATAATAATAACAAGCGTAACTATCACAATAGCAGTCATCCACTTGTCAGCTTTCATTACTTCCAATAATTTTTTCATATTTTATCAAAATGCTCTATCTTACAACTTAAACCGATACCCAACGCCCCATATCGTTTCAATATACTGAGGCTTGCTTGTATCAAGTTCAATCTTCTCTCTTATCTTCTTGATATGGACTGTAACTGTTGCTATGTCACCGATAGAATCCATATCCCAGATTTCCTTGAACAGCTCTTCCTTTGTGTATACATGATTAGGATGCTCTGCTAAGAAAGTAAGAAGGTCAAATTCCTTCGTTGTAAATACTTTCTCCTCGCCATTTACAAATACTCTTCTTGCAGTCTTATCTATCTTGATACCACGTATCTCGATAATATCATTTTCAGGCTGCGCGCTGTTTACAAGTCTTTCATATCTTGAGAGGTGTGCCTTCACTCTTGCAACAAGCTCACTTGGACTGAAAGGCTTAGTCATATAATCATCAGCACCAACTCCAAGGCCTCTTATCTTATCGATATCCTCTTTCTTTGCAGATACCATAATAATAGGTGTGTTCTTAACTTCTCTTATTTTCTTGCATATCTCAAAGCCATCTATGCCAGGAAGCATAACATCAAGAATATATATGTCATAATCCCCGTCAAGTGCCTCTGCAAGACCGCTTGTTCCATCCTTACATGTAGTTACAGTAAAACCGCTTAACTCAAGATAATCCTTTTCAATATCTGCGATTGCTTCTTCATCTTCAACTATTAATACTTTACTCATATACATTTCCCTTTCATGGTTTTATTTTAATATTTACTTAATTCTGATGTTCATTTTCCTTATACTTAAGGAAGTTCAGATGCATCGTGGTTCCTTCGCCCTCGACACTCTCTGCCCATATCTTGCCTTTATGGTCTTCTACTATCTTCTTTACTATGGCAAGTCCTATTCCGCTACCGCCCTGCTTAGAATTGCGGGATTCATCAGTTCTGTAAAATCTTTCAAATATTCTTGAAATATCCTTGCCCGCTATACCCTTTCCGTTATCCGCCATAACAATATGGATGTAATCACCCTCATCATAAAGGTCTATATCTATCTTTCCCTTTCTTCCTTCTGCCATATACTTGACAGAATTACTGATTATGTTATTGATAACTCTCTTTAACTGTTCAGGGTCTGCTACAATTATAGCCGGCTCTGTTATGTGGTTTCTGTAGTTAAGCTCTATGCCTGCTGCATCAAGCTCTGTTCCTATCTCATCACAGCAGTCATCAAAGTAATCAGATATGTTAAGCTTTATAAATGTATACAATATCCTGTTGGCATCAAGTCTTGAATATATCGTAAGCTCATCAATAAGCTTATCCATGTCATTAACCTTGTTAGCTATCGTCTTAACATACTTTGCCTGCTTTTCCGGAGTATCTGCAACTCCGTCCCTTAAGCCCTCCACATAACCCTTAATAGCTGTAAGTGGCGTCTTTAAGTCGTGCGAAATATTTCTTATAAGCTCTTTTTCTTCCTTATCGGACTGTATTTTATCCTCTGAAGACTTCTTAAGGATAAGCCTCATTTCCTCAAAATCTTTACATACATCTCCAATCTCGTTATTAGGAACCTTCGGCATCTCAAAGTCAAAGTTACCTTCTTTAATATTGTCTGTTGCAAGCTTCAGCTTATTAACCGGCTTTATAATAGAACTGTATATCCACAGGTTCAGTATAAGGCTTGTAACTACAAGTATCACTATTATAATAAAAGCAAGCTGCCATAACATCTGCTTTATCTGTGGCACGCTCTGCTTAACCGATGTAATAATCGATACACTGTAAATGTTACCTAAATCATCAGAAAAATCAACCTGCTTTATAAGACTGTGATATGCACCACCTTTATATGTAGCAACATCTGTAACATTATTCTCATCTGTTTCATATTCTGGCAGAATTCTGGCAAGTTCTGTGTTAGAATACTGAGTTGAGTTATATGTCACATTATTATTCTTTCTTACAACAAGCTTTGACAGTCTTTCATCCAGAGTGTTACCTAAAGACTCAAGATATGCCCTGTTGTTAAATGAGGTTGGATTATCCTCTGCCTGCTCTTTTATCTGTTCATACACATCATCAGTAATACTTCCAAACAACGTCATAGGTGAGTAAAAGTACAGCAGTACCGTATCGCCCTCTACGTTATATGCCTTACATATGCTGTCTGACTGTATCTTAAATATACCTACAACAAGCACACAAAGCATAAGCGCCGGAAGTACAACCATAACGCAGAACGAAACTTTCAGCTTATCTTTTAACTTCATATACTCTCCATTCCTGCGTATTCACATATTTTTTATTGAATTTTTCTTATTCTGATACATCTATGCCAAAATATGTCTTGTTCTGTACATATATATGATATGAGGATCAAATGGTATTTTGACTCTTTAATCATCTTTACTTATATCAGTTAACTTATTTAATTTTAACACATTTTAACATAATATTTGTAAAAAAAAGATAAAAATATATAAAAACTGCGAAAATCATTATATATTCAATATTATAAAGCAAGCTGTCTAACATCCAGCCTTAATCATAATACTAAATATATATAATCTCCGCAGTCCTTATCTTATTAAATATGCATTTTTAATATACATTCTTGTTAATAGCTATATCTTGCAACTCATATAGATGCACATTCATTAACCTATCTTTAACTTAAACTTCTGAAGCTCCCTTTCTGAGTCAACCTTTGCAATAACCGCGCCAAGTGCTGAAAGCTTACCTTCAAAGTCCTCATATCCTCTCTGGATATACTCTATATCATCTATCTCTGATATACCATCAGCCGCAAGTGCTGCAATAACTAACGCTGCTCCAGCTCTTAAGTCGGGAGCTGAAAGCTGTGCTGATGTAAAATGCTCCACGCCCTCTATATAGGCTGTATTACCTTCAACTTTAATCTTAGCTCCCATCCTGTTAAGCTCATCTACATACTTGAATCTGTTTTCAAATATGCTCTCAGTTACCATACTTGAACCCTTGGCAAGTGCAAGCGCAACTGCTATCTGTGGCTGCATATCTGTTGGGAAACCTGGGTATGGAAGTGTCTTGACATTAGTACTTCCAACCTCTCCCTGTGCTATAACTCTTATCCAGTCGTCACCCTCTATAAGCTCGCATCCCATCTCATTAAGCTTTGCCGTTATAGACTCAAGATGCTTAGGTATAACATCCTTTATAACAATATCGCCATGTGTAGCTGCTGCTGCCATCATAAATGTACCTGCCTCTATCTGGTCAGGAATGATAGAATATGAACATCCATGCAGTCTTGGTACTCCCTTTATTCTTATAACATCTGTACCAGCTCCTTTTATATTAGCGCCCATAGCATTAAGGAAGTTGGCAACGTCAACAATATGAGGCTCCTTAGCTGCATTTTCAAGGATAGTTTCTCCCTCTGCCATACATGAAGCCATCATAAGATTAATCGTGGCACCTACTGTTACTACATCAAAATATATGTGTCCGCCAACAAGCTTTTCCGCCTTGGCACTCACAACTCCGTGGTCTATATCTACCTTTGCACCAAGAGCCTTAAATCCCTTAAGATGCTGGTCTATCGGTCTGCTTCCTATATTACATCCACCTGGAAGTGCAACATTGGACTCGTTATACTTTCCAAGAAGTGCTCCAAGAAGATAATAAGAAGCCCTTATTTTTCTTATATACTCATACTCTACATTAAGGTCACATATAGAGCCACCATTTATCTGAACTGTATTATTATATACATACTTTACTTTTGCGCCTATTCCCTCAATTGCCTGAAGCAATACTCTTGTATCCCTTACGTTAGGCACATTCTCTATTGTTACTGTCTCATCTGTCATAATCGCTGCTGCCAGAATACCAAGTGCTGCATTCTTAGCTCCACCTATGGACACTTCTCCACAAAGTGGCACTCCACCTTTGACAACATACTGTTCCATACTTCGCACCTCAATTATCACTTACTTAATTATATCTATCACTTTAGTTTCTCAATCTTATTATAATGTGAGCCTCCAGATTCACTTCTGGCACTCACATTATATTATGATATCCTGCCACAAAGTCCAATCATATATTCCAAACAACTTCTGCCGCTGATATCATATATAGTGTCTATATTAAATATTATATACATAGCAGCTATATATACTGCATCATAGCTGGTGGCTTTTGGCACCAACATCATATATATCATTATATTCCAAATATATCATAAGTAATCATCAATACTCAAAAATATATTACCAATGTATACTCATAATTGATTATTATAAATAATGTTGATATTCAAATCAATATCTTTATGATTATATCATACCTTTTTATTATGTCAACGATATTCAGTTAAAAACAGGGCATGGATTGCATATCCACGCCCCTAATTCATAAGCATCCTTAATTCTTGTTCACATAATCAAGTGGATTAACTCTTCTGCCATCTATCCATATTTCAAAATGCACATGTGGCGTTGTACTATCACCTGTACTTCCACTAAGAGCTACCTGTTCACCTTGCTTTACCTGCTGTCCTTCATTTACAGTAATCTGACTGTTATGCCCATACCTTGTGATACTGCCATCCTCATGTTGTATATCTACACAATATCCATAACCTGAATACCATCCTGCTCTTGTTACAACACCATCTCTTGCTGCTTTTACAGAAGTTCCTATGCTGCATGACCAGTCCACACCATAATGCATTTCTCCATCCCTTAAACCATATCCTGATGAAAATGTTCCACCATTAATTGGCTTAATATATGCGGGAGGAGTAAGTGTTCCTACAGCTATTCTTGCCGGCTTAGACTCTACTGTAACATTTTCCTTAGTTATCTGTCTGTCAACTTCCTTGCCATTCTCATAAGTAACCGTGGCAACTACTGAACGATGACCTGTAGTACCCTCACTAAGTACATAATTAGTTCCTCTATAGTTGTTGTTATCATCCATATACTGCGGCTCTGCCTGATAATCTTCCTCATATGAAAGCTGCTTTGTAGTAATAACTGTTATATCTGACTTTGGCACTGTTATAACAAGCTCATTTCCTGGAACCACAACTGTATCCTCGTCATAATCCTTATTGAGCTTTAACAGGTCATCTAAAGACATATCATGGTCTTTTGCTATCTGTGAAAGAGTATCTCCTTCTTTAACAATATAATAAGTATTAGTCTGACTTTCCTTTGTTATATCATTATATGCATCCTGTACTGTTGATAGTTCAACTTTATCTGCATATACTGCATTGACTGATATATCCTGTGCAAAACCTATAGCCTGAATTTCGTCAGGTGTCTTCTTGCTCTCACCATTAGAACTTTCACTGTCTTCAAAGAATGAGGCAACTATCTGTGTATCCTGAACCGTAGTCTCTTCATTCTTCTCTATAGCTACCATATATGTTCCGTCTGCTGCCGGGTCTGCCTTAATAACAGGCTCAAACTCACTTGCCCTGTTATATGGCTGTATAAGCTTTGTAAATAACTCCTCTACTTCCTGCTTGGATGAAAGATTGACTGTATAATCACCTATTCTTACGGTGTATGCAAGCTGGTCTTCTACATCAACTATACAATCAAATAGCTGGCTGTATATAGAACTCTCAAGCTCCTTTTCTGACATTCTTTGTGCTATCGCCCTGTTTTCCTTGTCAATCTGGACATCGCAGTCCATATATACATAATCATCAAGCTGCTGACTTAACTGTAATCTTGCATTCGCCAGCGCAACATTAACCTCTTCCTCTGTATTGGCTGCCCCAACAGGTGTACCTTGAATAGATATGCTGTAATATCCAACCTCATTGTTAAGCATCTTTTTGGAAACAAATGGAATACCAACCACGATTGCAAGACAAGCCGCAAACATAGTTGAGATAAATGTAGTTCTTATCTTTCTACCATATCTTGTGATGCGTGTCATACGTTCCTCCAATATATTGTATCAATAACAGAATTAATCCCCGTAATAATTCTGTAACATTTTTGTAACAAATTTATACTACCACGCATACATTTATTTGTAAAGCATTTTTCAGTACTTTAAAAAGGTTTTATATATATTTTATAAATACAAATATTCAGTCTATTATTTCTTTTTTACTGAGTATCCGAAACGTCCAAGATGTTCGCCCAATGCATAGTACTGACCATGTGAATATGACACAAGTTCGGCCTTTTCAAGATGAAGAGTTCCCTTCTTATCAAGCAGTGATTCATCGACATTAACTGCCACTACCTCTGCTATAAACATATCATGGCTTCCAAGTTCTATGATGTCCTTTACTTTACATTCGATATTGACAGGGCTTTCTTTGATAGCCGGTGCGTTTATCTTGACTGACTTTTCCGGTGTCAGGTGCATATCTGCAAACTTATCTGTGTCCTTTCCTGACCTCACACCGCAATAGTCGGTTGCACGACACAGTCTTTTAGTTGTGAGGTTTATGACAAATTCACCTGACTCTTTTATTATATTATGGCTGTATCTTTCTTTTCTCACCGATATTGACACCATCGCAGGGTCGGAACATATTGTTCCTGCCCACGCAACTGTTATAATATTGGGCTTTTCGTCACCTCTCTGGCAGCTTACCATAACTGCTGGAACTGGGTATAGCATATTTCCGGGTTTCCATGTCTGTTTACTCATATTGTATTACTCCTTGTCTTCTTTTTTTATTGTTTTGTCTGATTGGCTTTCTTCTGCAATATTCGCGCTTTGCTAGCTTTTTTAACTTCCGCTAATTCGCCGTGCAGGTTCAAGAAAGCTGTCGCTTTCTTGAACTGTCGGGCTGCGCCCTATCAGACGAAAGAATAAATAAGCGCTTTGTGCCACCACAAGCGCTCCTTTATTCTTTCGTCTGGCACGGCTTGGCTTACACACAGTATACTACAAATTTTTTGAAAGTTTCTACTATATATCGAAGTATTCTTCAAATTATTTTCATATGTGCTTTAACTTTAACAAATTAATGAATTTCTTCAATTTATCAACGCATTTCAGTTGTATCATTGGCTTAATTATGTTAATATTATTTTAATAAAATATTCATAATGAATTGGAAGTCACGAGGGATTCTGATTCATATTTTTATTATTATTTATTATTTTAATTGGAGGACATTTATGTTAGGAAATGTTATCGTAGGACAGTCTGGTGGACCAACTTCCGTAATCAATTCAAGTCTTGCAGGTGTATTTAAGACAGCAAAGGACAGAGGAGCTAATAAGGTATATGGTATGCTTCACGGAATTAAAGGGCTTCTTGATAAGCAGTATGTAGACCTTTCAGAGAAGATTAAGACTGATATCGATATTGACCTTTTAAAAAGAACACCTTCTTCTTACTTAGGTTCATGTCGTTATAAGCTTCCTGAAATCTCAGATGACAGAGAAACTTATGAGAAGATTTTCGAAATCCTTAGAGAACTCAATATATCTTACTTCTTCTATATTGGTGGTAACGATTCAATGGATACTATCAAGAAGCTTTCTGATTATGCACTCCTTATCGGAAGCGACATAAAGTTCATGGGTGTTCCTAAGACTATCGACAACGACCTTGCAGTTACAGACCATACTCCTGGCTTTGGTAGTGCTGCCAAGTTTATTGCCGCAACTATGAAAGAGATTATACGTGATGGTCTTGTTTATGATTATCCAACAGTTACTATCGTTGAGATTATGGGACGTAATGCCGGATGGCTTACAGCAGCTTCTGCACTTGCAAGAGGCGAAGACTGTGAAGGCGTAGACCTTATTTATCTTCCAGAGAAGGTATTTGATATCGACCACTTCCTTGAAAGAGTTAAGGAGATAGCTTCTAAGGGTCGTTCAATGGTTATCGCTGTTTCAGAAGGTATCAAGGTTATGGACGGAAGATATGTATTCGAACTTTCAGAGCATGTAGAGTTTGTTGATGCTTTCGGTCATAAGCAGTTAGCTGGTTCTGCTAAGTTCCTTGCTAACAAAGTGGGTTCTGAACTTGGTATCAAGACAAGAGCTATCGAATTATCTACACTTCAGCGTTGTGCAGCACATATGACATCACGTACAGATATCACAGAAGCTTTCAACGTTGGTGGTGCTGCTGTTAAGGCTGCATTTGAAGGTGAAACTGGTAAGGTTGTAGTACTTAAGAGAGTTTCTGATGACCCATATATGTGCATTACTGAAACTCATGATGTTCATCAGATTGCTAACATCGAAAAGAAGGTTCCACTTGAGTGGATTACAGAGGATGATTTCGTTACAGAAGACCTTATTCACTATATCAGACCATTGATTCAGGCTGAACTCTCACCAATCATGGTTGATGGTCTTCCAAGACATCTTAATGTAAATATGGATTAGTATACGATTATATGCTTAAGATCATATAATAACCTCGCCTATACTTTTCTATAATTTATTGTACATAGCTACAGGAAACCGCCCCGTATCTGGACATCCATTCAGATATTGGGCGGTTTCCTAGTTATTTTAGTCAGGAATAAGGTCAAAGATAAAAATGTTCCCAATTTCATGGTTCTTTATCATAAGCAAGGGAATATTTTCTATTATTTTATTAAATGTCAGATTCAACTATATCATTATTCTTTAGCAGCCTCTGAAAACACAATGCTGTACTGGTCTGACGGGCATACCTGATATATAAAAGAAGATAATAATGTCTTCGCATTCTCAAGCGCCTTATCATAAAGTCCATTACTTATAGCATCACTTAATGCATCATCTGTGAGCTGCTTAACCGCATCGTTATGTTCTATAAGTGTAATAGGTGTAAATATGCTTGTGCTCTCATGAAGCACTTTAAATGAGTCCAGGTCAAGCTCACAGGAAAGTGCTTTAACTTCTGGAATCTGCACATATATAGTATTCTTAGTATCTTCTGTATCACCAAAATTCCACACAACATCACTAAAGTTAATACCTGCTTTAATATTAGTGTTATATGTATATATGTACTTCGACTCAGTAAATGGTATAGATATATCAAAAAGCTTTCTATCCTTGGTTTCAACTCTCACAGAAGTCGTTGTAACCGACTGTGTGGCAAGCTCACCAATATTTTCAAAACCAAGCTGTGTTACTTTTCCGTCAGTCTGATAACTTACTGAAGCCGTTTTTTTAGTGTAAATAAGAGCTATCACAAGTGCTGCTATTATAACAATACTTATAACAGGACTGATACTTAAAAAGCTTATATGTAATCTTTTTTTATGTTTTTTAGGGGAACCTGGATTATCTGTATAATCATTACTCATATTATCCTCCATTTTCTGCATATAACATATATGGCTGCATTGGTGTAATCATTAGCATATATTATTATGTACGGAGCAAAAGGTATTTTGTCCATAAATGCTAATCTTTCGTGATTATAACATATAATCCAGAACTAAGGAAGAATGTGTATCATAAAATCAGCCTCTTCTCTTTCTTATACACACATATCCAAGTCCAAAAACTACTGCTGCACTTATCGCAGACAGTGCTGCATATAATCCCATATGTAATGTATCGCCTGTCTTTACAGTACCTGAGGAATTATCTGTAGAACCTGTGCTGTCTGTATCAGCATTTCCTGTTGTTGTCAAGTCAGAAACTGTAGTACCATCTGTAGCAGAATTATCCGCATCTTCTTTAACAACCGGATTCTGGCTAGTATCACCAGCCCACTCTATGCTTAAGCTGTGAAGCATAGTTGAATTCTGCCATCCGCCTGTTCCTGTTGTTCCTGTGTGCTGTATAGCAACGCCTCCATAAGCATTGGCATCTATATCTGCTGTTAAGTCAACCACATGTACATATCCGGCTGCTGCCTGGTCTGCAAGCTGTGCTGTAGGTGTTTCTACGTGTGCTGTAAGCTTACCGCCCTCTGCCTTTAAGGTTATCTCACATCCAGTAAGGAAGCAGGATGCTATAACCTCATCTGATATATAAGATGTATTGCCGTTATCATATTTTACAAGTACAAATGTTACTGCGTTTGAAGCTGCCTTTGTCCTTACTATTCTTAATACATAGCCTGTAAGTGTAGAAGTATCAAACTTAACGCATACATCCATATACTGTCCTGCACTACCAAAGCCCTGACCTGCTGTTTTGGCTGGGTCTGCAACAAGCTTTACAGTCATATCACCATATTCACCTTCAACTGGTGTATACATAAGTCTTGAGCCCTGTGTTCCCTGATATATTCCTGCACCTACTGAACCATTACCAGTTTCACCGTATACCCAAGGGGTATCAGTGTCCTCACCCTTCCAGCTTCCAAAGCTTTCTGTATCGGCTGGCCTGTAAGTATCTACGGTCCAGAAGCCCGGTTTAATCTCTGGCTGTTTAACTGTTGGGAAGTCTGAGAAATCTGTTGTATAGTTCTTTGTTTTAATATCCTTTGCACTTATTGCCTCGCTATATACCGTCTTTATCGCATCGCCTAAGTCACTTCTTATATTCTTAGGTGCAACCGTGGCACAGATATAATATCCTATATCACCTGCTGTAAGCGTGTATGTATACTGAGGATTATCCATAGTTGACACTGCCACTAATACAGGGTCGCTTCCATTTGCATCACTGCATCTGTACCAGTTGATAACGGACATATCTGCCTTGTTGCCAAGGTTAAGCTTATAATCAGCCTTAAGTGTGCCATCACCATTATTAATCACCTCTGGAAGCTTTGTCCATGAAGGTGCCGTAAGCTTGCTTGGCTTAACTGTTATGGCAGTTGCTGCACACAAACCACTCTCTGTAGCTGCTTCAATAATTACCTCTTTAGCCTCATCCTCATTATTAACACCTTCTACTACACAGTTTCCATCCTTGTTATCCTTTATTGAAACATATGCTTTATATTCATCTGCAACGCTGTAAGTAATCTTCTGGCTTGTATCTGTGTCACCATAGAAGTACTTGATATCTGCCGTAAGTGTGGCTGTTTCACTTCCCGACTCTATAGTATCCGCTGTACTTGTTATATTAAGCTGTGTAGCTATGCTGTCCGCACCACTCTTTACTGCTATATCCTTAACATCAAGTGGGTCCCAGTCATCACTGCCTTTTAACAGATTGTAAGTATTGTAATATACCTTGCCGCCATCTTCTATCCTATATGCGTTAAGCACCTGTTTTCCGGTCATATCAACTGTTTCAGCAGCATCTTTTCCTGCTATAATGATGCTTTCGCCATTGTGCGTTATATTGTACTGATAGCACTTAAGTGACTTATCTGGATACTTTGTCCATGCAATTCCGAAAGGAATACTGAAATTACTCTTATATGCGCAGTCTACTGCTGTTATTGTTCCGCCTTCCTTTGTGAAATACTGCATAGGCTCTGCCTCGACATTTAAGACGACACTGTTAAATGTACATCCTAAAAATGTAGAACCTGTGTTGTATGATGAATACAAAGGTCTGTTTCCATAGAAATCAAAGTCGCAGCCGACAAACACTGCATTACCATTAATCGCATCATCTGTGCTCTCAAAGTGGCAGTTATTGTAAAGGCTTCGTAAAGCGCCACCTATAGGGTCAAGATTAAGACGGCTGATAAAGTTACAATTATCTGCAAACATCTTATCACCAGACATATCTGCAAGCTGTGCCTGTGTGATAGTTGATGTTCTCTTGTCAACATTTAACTCTGAAAGAAGCGGATACTTAAGGTCAACGCTGCAGTAGTTACCTATGGTAATATTCTTAACTGTGAGCGCACCCTTACAGTTAAACCTAAACATCGTATAGTTACCATTAGAAGCGTGTGACTGTCCTCTGTTTCCTGCAAACACTACATTATATGGGTCTTTTGTAAGTCCCTCTATAGTAAGATAATCACTATCAATAATCATTCCATAAGGAACTCCGTAAGTCTTATCAGGCTGCATGGTATCTGTCGCTGCCGGGTCATCTATCCAGTATACATAAGGTGCGACATATACTGTCATCGGACTCTCTTCTGTTCCCTGCTTCAAGCTTTCACTTCCCAGCGCCTTTGTGATATCGTTGTATACATATGGATACTTGTCCGCAATCTCATCGGAAAGCGAACCGTCCAGATATATCGCCGTTTCTGACAACTCTATAGTCTGCGAATTATACTTAATATAAGTGCCACCAAACTCTATTGGGTCACTCTCGTCAAGTGACTTATAATTATCCTCGTCACTGTTAATATCCTTTACTGCTGTGTAAATGCTTCTTACCTGCATACTATCATCCTCCTGCGCCATAATATTACCCGGAAATGCTGCTATATTTCCAACAACAAGCAGTCCCGACATAACACCTGCCATGATAGATGAAACTAATCTTTTCCTTCGTATCATATCTGTTGCCCTTCCTTTCCTGATATAAATATAGTAAATCTTCATTCCCTGTTACTTTTTACGCCAGCAGAACTTATGAAGCCCACATTTCTGTCTCAATGATTTTATATTGTTCACGTTAAACTTATGTATTGATTATAACACACATTGTACTCATATTAATACATAAAATTTGCAGGAAACTTGTAAAAATACTTAAAATATGTTAGCTTGTAACATAATGCAGCTTAATAACTCTGCGTGGCTACCTACAAAAATACTTAAAATATGTTAGCTTGTAATTAATTAATGCTATTATGTTAGGGTCAAAGGCCCAACTATGATACAGTTATTTTATGATACCAGGGTCAAAAGGTCTAAACACACACGAGCTTGCTCATAAGTGGGTGAATGACCTTGGGACCCCAACATCATTTTATTAGCAGAAAGGAAATACAACGATGTTCAGATTATGGTGTAAATTATTCGATAATTCCAATCATATGATTAAAGATATGGTCGCTGTCAATGACGACCCCGAACTTAACAGAACAAGAAAAATATTTGATGGCATAAAAGAAGCCTGCTATGAATTTGACTTAGGCGAGCCTATGTGGTTCGATTCAAATATAGCAGACTTCAAACGCCACTCTAAAGTACGCTTTACAAGCGATAACTTTATTGACGATATTGATTTTTCATATATGGAGATACAGGTTATCGAAGAGGACTAACCCTTTATTCATTAATATCAAGGTTTACTCCCTTAAGCCCGATAAATGCAGTATCATCAAGTCCACCTTCCGCATGTCCTATAAGCCACTTATTAGCAGCTGCAAGAAGTGCATCTTCACTTTCAGCAATGTTGTTATGTACTCTTGTATGCTTTGATGTAAGCGGATAATTAGTTCCTTTAGGAAGCACTACTGCAACCTGAAAACCATTTCCATCCACACCACAAGGTGCATAATGAAGAGTTGTTGCATATACCTCAACTGCTGTTCCTGCTGGCACTAAAAATGCCTTTACATTGGCTGTATCGTAAGTATGCTCCTTACTTACGTCTGTCAGAAGTCCAAGCATAAGTATCATATCTGTAGCAGCTATATTAATCTCTGAGTCCCTGTGATATTCAAGGGCATTAAGCTTGCTGTTATGTCCATTGCAGTAACCTATCTGAACTGGCATTTCCCCGTATACAATCTGTGATATATCAAGTCTTACCGGAAGTGCTTCAAGCTCCTTTACTGCTGGTTCATACACAACGCCTGCTGGAACTGGTGTCCTCTTTAATTCTTCTATAAGTGCTGTAAAATCTACATTATCTACAACACGTCCATACTTTCTGAATTCATCATCATTCACTGATAATATCTGCATATTCTTCTCCTTCTAAAACCCGTTATTTCCAGATTTTTTCCTTTTTAAGACATTTTAATTACATTTATTATGTTCATCCTGCTTCATTATCCTATAATTCACGCAAGCTTAAAACAACTCAAACCGCCATTATTCTACTGCATTTCTTTTTTCGCCCTTAGTAAATGCAACGATATTCTCATACACTTCATCCATAAGCCTTGTTCTTGCCTCAACTGTTCCCCATGCAACATGAGGTGTTATAACAAGCTTAGTGCTGTCCTTTATTCTAAGAAGCGGATTGTCTGCTTCTATAGGCTCTTTTCCAAGCACGTCAAGTCCTGCACCGGCTATCTTTCCGGCATCAAGCGCATCTGCAAGGTCAGCATCATTAACTATAGGACCACGTCCAAGATTAAGTAGTATCGCACTTGTCTTCATCTTATCAAATGCTGCACTGTCGAAAAGATTATTAGTCTTATCATTAAGTGGTGCATGTATAGACACGATGTCCGATTTTTTCAAAAATTCATCAAATTCTTTTCTTTCATAAGGAACATCCTGTGTCCTGCCGCTCGCAGAATAATATATAACCCTGCATCCAAAGTCAGCTGCAATCTTAGCCACACCCTTGCCTATAGTTCCAAGTCCTACGATACCCCATGTCTTTCCTGTAAGTTCGTGGAATACATTTGAAAAATGTGAAAAAATCGGACATTTTGCATATTCACCTGACTTAACATAATCATCATAATAACTCATCTTTTCTATGAGATATAATCCAAGCGCAAATGTGTGCTGGACTACTGAATCTGTTGAATAACCTGCAACATTGGCTACTCTTATATTCTTTTCCTTTGCATAAGCTACATCAATATTGTTATATCCTGTTGCTGTTTCTGCTATCATCTTAAGTACCGGCGCTGCATCAATAAATTCCTTATCAGCCACTATCTTATTGATAATAACAACCTCCGGATTGTACTCACTCACTCTTTTAAGAGCCTCTTCTCTTGTACTTGTGGAATAACTCTTAACCTCTCCAAGTTCATAGTACTTGTCAATATTGACATCATCACCATATGTAGATGAGTCTAACATAAGTATTTTCATAAGCTGCCTCCATTTCTTAAAAGCCTCAACTTTTAGTAATATGTATTACAAAACTTTTCTATCAACATTATACTTCCACAATATATATTTTTCAACGTGTTTTTTCTTACATAACATAGCCTGTTTTCCTTGTTTTCGACAAATAATAATAGTATAATTATTATAATATTTGTACGATTAAAAGGAGGATATATATTTATGATTAATTGGAACAATCTAGATACACTTGCGTCTTTTAAGGGGCTTAAGGATACTAAAGCCGTAGACCTTGTATCTGCTATGTCTGGAGAGTCTGGCGCTGACAGGGTTAAGAGCTTTAACATACCTATGGCAGAGGGACTTAACTACAATTATGCTGCCAAGCAGGTAGACTCAGATGTATTAGACAAGCTCGTAAAGCTTGCTGATGAAGCACAGCTTGCTGATAAGTTTGCAGCTCTTTATAACGGCGAAGTTGTAAACACTGGTGAGAAAAGACTTGTTCTTCACCATATGACACGCGGCCAGCTCGGTGAAGCTGTAGAGGCTGACGGCGTTGACAAGAGAACTTTCTATAAGACACAGCAGGAACGTATCGCTGAATTTGCCAATAAGGTACATAGCGGTGAGATTGCCAATACTGCCGGCGAAAAGTTTACAACTGTAGTACAGATAGGTATCGGCGGAAGTGACTTAGGTCCTCGTGCGATGTACATAGCTCTTGAAAACTGGGCTAAGAAGAATAACTCTTTCAAGATGGTGGCTAAGTTCATAAGTAATGTTGACCCGGATGATGCATCAGCAGTACTTGCTTCTATTGACGTTGCACATTCATTATTTATACTTGTATCTAAGTCAGGTACTACTCTTGAAACTCTTACTAATGAATCTTTTGTTAAGGATGCTTTAAAGAAGGCAGGTCTTGACCCAGCAAAGCATATGATTGCTGTAACAAGCGAAACTTCACCTCTTGCAAAGAGCTCTGATTACCTTGATGCATTCTTTATGGATGATTATATCGGAGGACGTTTCTCTTCTACCTCTTCTGTAGGCGGTGCTGTATTATCACTTGCTTTCGGACCAGAAGTATTTGCAGCATTTCTTGATGGCGCTGCCAAGGAAGACAAGCTTTCTATGAACAGCGACCCACTCAAGAATCCAGAAATGCTTGATGCCCTCATCGGCGTATATGAGCGCAACGTACTCGGTTATGAATGTACAGCAGTACTTCCTTATTCACAGGGCTTAAGCAGATTTCCAGCTCATTTACAGCAGCTTGATATGGAGTCTAACGGTAAGTCTGTAAACAGATTTGGTGAGCCGGTAGATTATCCTACAGGTCCTGTTATATTTGGTGAACCGGGTACTAACGGACAGCACTCATTCTATCAGCTTTTACATCAGGGTACTAACATTGTTCCTCTTCAGTTCATCGGCTTTAGAAACAGCCAGCTTGAAAATGATGTTACTATTCAGGACAGCACAAGCCAGCAGAAGTTATGTGCCAATGTAGCAGCCCAGATTGTTGCATTTGCCTGCGGAAAGTCCGACGATAATCTTAACAAGAACTTCAAGGGTGGCAGACCTTCAAGCATAATAACAGGTGATGCCCTCACTCCTGAAACTCTTGGTGCTCTTCTTGCACACTTTGAGAATAAGATTATGTTCCAGGGCTTCTTATGGAATATAAACAGCTTCGACCAGGAAGGTGTACAGCTTGGAAAGGTGCTTGCTAAGCGCGTGCTTGCACATGATACTGACGGAGCACTTAAGGTATATAGTGAGTTACTTAATATATAATTAAAAATTGACAAACGGATGATATAGAATAAGCGGAGTACATATACTGCACCCCGCTTATTTTATAATTAACTCTTTTTCTTTTGCGCTAATTATATCGTAGCTACTAATTCCTTAATAAGCTTAACCGAATTAGCTATAGCCTGCTTTTCAAATGTAGGATAATCCATTGTTGCGCTGTCATCTGCCTTGTCTGATATGGCTCTTAAGATTACAAATGGAACCTTATTAAGATAAGCTGCCTGTGCTATGGCTGCGCCTTCCATCTCTGTGCAGTATCCGTCAAAGTTAGATGATATTCTTTCCTTAACTGTCTTATCTGATATAAACTGGTCGCCGCTGACAATACGCCCGATATGTGTTCCTATCTCTGGAAGAACCTTTTTGCAGGCTTTATCAGCAAGCTCTATAAGCTTCTTATCTGCTTCAAATGATAATACTTCCATTCTTGGAATTTGTCCTAAAGGATATCCAAAGCCTGTTGCATCCATATCATGGTGAAGTACATCACTTGATATAACAATATCTGCTATGTTAATCTCTGCCTTTAAAGAACCTGCAATTCCTGTATTGATAACATAATCCACATTAAAGTCATCTACTAATATCTGTGTGCATACAGCAGCATTAACCTTACCAATTCCACTCCTTACAACTACAACATCCTTACCATTAAGCTTTCCAGCCTTAAATGTCATACAAGCCTTGCTTTCTTCACGCTCAACCTGCATAACTTCCACGATCTGGGCTACCTCTTCATCCATCGCTCCTATAATACCTATCATGATTATACCATCCTTTTTCTTTAAATATTATGTACTTATTTACTCTTTTCTGGCTCTATACTCATAAATTCGCACTAACATTATTATACTAACACAGTAAATCTTTCTATTCAACTTCTTAAATTATATACCCTTATTTTATTATATCTGAAGTATAGTAATAAAAAATATATTATATCATAATCATTAAAAAACATTTATTAATATACTCAATAAATAATTCTTAATATGACAGCCCCTTAAATAATCCCACCTCTATTTAATTCCCGCTTTACAATTCATATAATCCTCTCTTGTATGTTATCCTTTATAATGTTAAGATGTAAAGGTCTCAAGTTCAAAAGTCTTATTGTGCAGGCACGAAAGACTTTTTGACCTTTTGCACCTTACATCATGTTAATATATAACGATGTAAATAATTAATATCTAATATACAGAAAGGCGGAATATAATTATGAAGTATACAACAAAAGGCGTGTGCTCACGTTCTATAGAATTTGATGTAGTTGATAATAAAGTTACTGGTGTTAAGTTTGAGGGAGGATGTTCTGGTAATACACAGGGCGTTGCTGCTCTTGTTGAAGGCATGGATGTCAACGAAGCTATCAAGCGTATGAAAGGTATTAAGTGCGGTTTTAAGCCAACATCATGTCCTGACCAGCTTGCCAATGCACTTGAGCAGTATCTTGCAAAAGCTAACTAAAATTATACCTGCGGAATGGAGATAATATGGGTTCAGTAAGCCGTTTCAAAAGAATATATATAGAAATTACAAGCACCTGCAACCTGAAGTGTTCGTTCTGTCAGGAAACAAAACGTCCACCTCACTTTATGTCGATTGAAGAATTCGGACATATTCTTGATGAAGTCAAGCCGTATACGAATTACATTTATCTGCACGTAAAAGGTGAACCTATGCTGCATCCTGAACTTGAAACTATTCTTTCAATGTGCAGTGATGCCAATATGACAGTCAACTTAACGACTAATGGAACTCTGCTTTATAAGAAGCTTGACACACTTATAAAGCAGCCTGTACACCAGATAAATGTATCTATGCACAGTGCTGATGACAACGACTGCATAGATATGGACAACTATATTAATGAGCTTTTTTATTCCTGTGAAGAGATATTAGAAAAGACAGAAACCGAAATATCCCTGCGACTATGGAATACCAAAAAAGAACCAACACTTTTTAATAAGCGCAACTGTACAATAAAAAGACATTTATATGTCAATGTCCAAAGTCCTTTTGAATGGCCTGAGCTTAACAGCACTTACTGTAATGAGCGCGGCTTCTGTCAAGGGCTTAGAACACATATCGCTATACTAAGCGATGGCACTGTAACTCCATGCTGTCTTGATGGCAACGGTGTTATGAAGCTTGGCAATATATTTGACACCCCGCTTAAGGATATTCTTGAGTGTAAACGAAGTGTCGAATTCATCAAAGGTTTTCATAATAAATACGCTGTAGAGCCTTTATGTAAGCATTGCAGCTTTAAGGAAAGATTTGCACATAAAATGTAAGCACCTCATATGAGTGCGCGGAAATGAGGATTAATAATGAAGAAAATAGTACTTACCGGCGGTGGAACTGCTGGTCATGTAACACCTAATATAGCTCTGCTTCCAAGCCTTAAAGAGGCTGGATATGAAGTATTCTATATTGGTTCATACAATGGAATTGAAAAAAGTCTGATTGAAAGTCTTGATATACCTTACTATGGAATATCATCCGGAAAGTTAAGAAGATATAAGAGCTTTAAGAACCTTACCGACCCTTTCAGAGTTATTAAAGGTTACTTTCAGGCAAGAAAGCTTATGCGCCGCATTAAGCCTGATATAGTATTTTCAAAGGGTGGCTTTGTGTCTGTTCCTGTTGTACTTGCAGCGGGTCATAAGCACATTCCCGTTATAATACATGAATCCGATATGACACCTGGACTTGCCAACAAGATAGCCATGAGAAAAGCAACACGTATATGCTGCAACTTTCCTGAAACTATCAAGTATCTTCCTAAAGATAAGGCCGTCCTTACAGGTTCTCCTATAAGACAGGAGCTTCTTCTTGGCAACAAGCTCGCCGGACTTGAATTATGTAACTTCACACCAGATAAACCTATTATTATGGTTGTTGGCGGAAGTACTGGTGCTGTCCATGTAAATGAAGCTGTAAGAAAAATTCTTCCTGAACTTTTAAAGAAGTTTCAGGTTGTACACCTTTGTGGAAAAGGCAAAACAGATGCTTCACTTAATAATATTAATGGTTATGTGCAGTTTGAATATATCAGCGAGCAGATGCGTGACCTCTTCTCCATAAGTGATATTGTCATATCAAGGGCAGGCGCTAACTCTATATGTGAACTGCTTGCTTTAAAGAAGCCTAATCTTTTAATTCCGCTATCTGCTAATGCAAGCCGTGGCGACCAGATACTTAATGCAAAGTCCTTTAAAGAACACGGATATTCAAGTGTTATATTTGAAGAAGACCTTACACCTGAGTCTCTTTTAAATGCTGTTAATGAACTGTATGAAAACAGACACTCTTACATTAACAATATGGCAAAGAGCAAAGAAAGCAATGCCATACCTATAATTATGGAACTTATAGAGCAGTGTTCTCTTCATTCTTAAGTTACATTTTTATCTGGTATTATACAATGATGTCGGGGTCAAAATTCCCCAACTTTGATGCCTACGGATTGTTCCGTGATACACAATCCTACAATTAAAAAATTATATATAAAGCGCCTGCTATACCGTATATAGATAATATAGCTATGCCAGACCTGTGGCATGTTACCGGGGATAGGAATTACACCATATATCAGCAGCTTCCTGATACTTCAGCTATTGTTATAACGTATAATGTTAAAGCAGGCGCTAGTTTTTCTACTCCACAAAATATGCATCAGGATTGACAGGTTCTCCATATTGTGTGAGCTTAAAGTACACTCCAGGACCTTCTTCTATATAATATGCACTAGGGCTTGCCACGGTACCTATAAGCTGGCCTGCAACAACTTTATCACCTTTTCTTAGATTAACATTTTCTATAAGACCTGTTGTTGTTTCATATCCATTACCGATTGAAACTGTCACTGTTGTGCCAGTCTCTGAAAGTTCTGCAACGTCTGTGACTATTCCAGAAGCCGCAGCTCCTACATTAGTTCCTACTTCTGAGCTTATAATAATTCCAGGACTGCATTTGTATACACCAAGGCTCTTAAAAAGCACAGTTTCATCCATACTGTAATCAAGAGTAATATGTCCTAATACCGGCCATGCAAGCTTATTGCTCTCATCAAAAGAAAAGCTCTTCATAGCCTCCGCCATAACCTCCTCTGATGACATTGTTGGTGGAACTGTAGGTTCTTCTGTCACATTTTCCTTATCAGCCTTATCTGCAACTGTTGTGCTTTCAGTTGCAGATATATCGATGTCCTCTGCCATTCTGCCTCTTGCATTGGCCTCCTGTAGTATTTCTTCTGTACCCAGCTCATCTATCTCATCGGTTATATCTTCTGTTTTTATCGCAACATTCTCTTCTGTTTCATTCAGATTGACTATGTTATTATTGCCCCCTCTGTTGGCATTGACACTTTTTATGACTGAAACAACACCAATAATAAGCGCTGCAATTATTCCCAGTGAAATAACTGTAGACACAATCTTTACTGTATTCTTTTTACGCTTATCCATATTAACCTCCATTCTGCACATATAATGCACAATATAATAACCAAGCTGCTCACTACACTTATGCACTCATTGCTTGTGATGTTAATATGTTTTCCACTTATTCTGTTACTTATTCATATATATTGGGGATTATTTAAGATTGTTAAAAATTTACTACTGTTAATCAGTTATCAACTGATTTTAATTCATATAAAAACCTGATTTTATTATTATGATGTAATGGAGCAAAATATCAGAAAAGCCGTTTATGCTTGCATAATCAGGCATTGGACTTTTAGCCCCGCCTTGCAGGCCTAAGAACACTTCCACTTTCTTAAGCCTCCGGGCATTCTACCTATAATCTTAAAGCCAAAAACACTCAGCTTTTCGTTATCTTTTTCTGATACAACTCGTTTTATGCACACTATTATGAGTCGAAATATCTCATCTTAGCTTCTGCTCTTGCTCTCTTTTCCATATTCTCTACGGCAGCATTAGACTCCCCATACATAGAGCCTAAGTTATTAGCCATCTTATTCTTACATCTTTCGCAAAATCTTCCTGATTTTATTGATACTCCACATCTCTCACATGTAATTCCGATAGACGAACCCTCAGTTATCATAAGTCTTTCCTGTCTTATCCACTGTTCTATCTGCCTTGCACTTACATCACATTCCTCTGATACTTCGTTGATAGTTGCTGCCGGATGCTCATCTATATATTCCTTAACATCCTGAAACTTGTCCTCCATTCTTTCCACACAATTAGGGCATAAATTACGATAAGGTCCTGATCCACCTACAAAATTAAATAACCTTCCACACATTTTACAGTTTCTTACTTCCATAATATCCTCCAATCCAGCATATTGTCACTTCTTCTGTCTATATTCATATATGTATACAATATCAATTCCCACAAATGTATAACCCTATATAAAAGCCGCTGTCATTAATTCTACAACCCGCTGTCTGCAACATCCAAAAATCAGTAAGCCCTAGAAACCATTCCCTATACACAATGTTATTGCATATACATTGTCTGTACCATACTCTTTAAGACACTTTGCACATGCATCTATAGTCGCTCCCGTTGTATATATGTCGTCAACAATCAATACTTTATTATATCTTATACCATTATAATATATTTGAAAAGCATTTTGAAGATTTTTAACTCTTTCTATGTTATTAAGTTCCTTCATAGGGGTTGTTTTCTTAACACGGATAATATAATTCTCATCGACTGGTATATGGAGTTTCTTTGAAAGGCTGCATGCAATAAGCCCTGCCTGATTATACCCTCTCTGCCTGTACCTTTCCTTGTGTATCGGAACAGGAATAATAACATCCGGCTCCCACATATTTATAACTATGCCACATTCCCTTGCAATCTCAGCAGCATACACATCTGCATACTCCCTTTTATTGCGGTACTTAAATCTGTATATGGACTGCTTTATGCCATCTGAATACTCATACAGGCTTATTGCCTGGTCGTATAAATGCCTTGTTTTCGTGCAGTCAGTGCAGTAATCTCTGTCATTATCCTCCAGTGCCTTACCGCACTTTATACAGGTTGGTTCCTTAACATACTTTATGTTATCATAACACCAAGGACATATATCCAGTCTTTTTCCACCTCTTATCACTCTCGGTTTTGAACAAATCGGACATGCAGGTGGAAATACAGCATCCTCTATGCCGTTTATTATATTTTTTATTACATTTTCTGCACCTTTATACGATGCACTATCTCCCTTAATACTAAGTATATCCCCTTTATTTTTCATTAATCCCCCATTAAGTTATACTCATTGCTAATATGCTATTAATTATTAAAACTCCATCCCCTGTGCCAGCTCACGTATACGCATATCAAGTGAGGTATATCTTCTGGCATCTGACTCATTGGCTGCCATCTGCATAAATATATCCTCCTCGCCTATCATACACACGCACTTTCTGGCTCTTGTGATGGCTGTATACAGAATATTGCGGTTCATAAGCATCCTTGGTCCTGTATACATAGGAATAATAACTGCCGGATATTCACTTCCCTGCGCCTTGTGCACAGTTATCGCATACGCAAGTTCAAGCTCGTCAAGATTATCAAAGCTGTACTCCACATATCTTCCATCTTCAAACCTGACAGTCATACTTTTGTTAAATGGAACTATCTCCTTAACTATTCCCGTATCACCGTTAAATACTCCACTGCCCTGTTCAATAACAATTCCGTTATTATTTCTTTTCATCCAGTCAAGCTGATAATCGTTTTTTATCTGCATAACCTTATCGCCTTCCCTAAAAAGCGTATCGCCATGCTTTTTCTCCATCTTTGCCGCACTTGCTGGATTAAGATATTCCTGAAGGACTGTGTTAAGCCTCTCTACCCCGACCGCCGACTTTCTTGATGGCGTAAGCACCTGGATTTCACTTACGTCCGCATCCACATACTTAGGAAGCTTCTCTTTCACAACAGTCTTTAATGCAGCTATTATCGCCTCAGCACCATGTCTGTGTATAAAAAGAAAGTCCTTGCTGTACTTATTAAGTGTAACCTGTTCTCCTTTATTTATCCTGTGCGCATTGGTTATTATTTCACTTTCTGCCGCCTGTCTGAATATTTTTTCGAGCTTTACGACATTAAAGCACTCAGAATATATAATGTCCTTTAACACATTTCCAGGACCGACACTTGGAAGCTGGTCAACGTCCCCGACAAGTATAAGTCTTGTTCCTACAGGAACCGCCTTAAGAAGCGCATTCATAATATTAATATCAACCATTGACATCTCATCGACTATGATGACATCCGCCTCAAGAGGATTTTCCTGATCCCTGTTAAAATGCATACCAAGCCCCGCTGATGCACTTCGTTTTTCACCATCAAGCTCTACAAGCCCACCACCTGCTATCTCAAGAAGTCTGTGAAGTGTCTGTGCCTCCACACCACAGGTTTCTGTCATACGCTTAGCCGCCCTTCCCGTCGGTGCAGCAAGCCTTATATCAAGTCTTTCCATCTCAAAATACTTGATTATGGCATTAATAGTAGTCGTCTTTCCTGTACCGGGACCACCTGTGATAATCACAAGTCCATTAAGTGCAGCATCAACAACCGCCTGCTTTTGTATATCGTCAAGCTCTATATTTTCTGTTTTTTCAATGTCAGCAATTCTTTCATATACATTTTCAACATTCTCATCACACTGTATATTAAGTTCAAGCAGATTTTTCGCTACATTCTGCTCCATACGGTAATACATCGCCGAATATACATTCCACTGGTTATGCTCATCCTCATCTGTGGTATCAGAATTATCCTCTGCCACATTTTTCTTGATAACAATCTTCTTATCTATGGCAAGGTCACTTATAAAATGTTCATAATCTTCTATCTTAACATCTAAAAGCTGCTCTGCCTGAGTCTTTAACATATCATATGGCAGGTATGTATGCCCCTGTAATGTCGCCTGATTAAGACAATACAACATACCGCTTTTTATTCTGAAGTCCGAATTACCTTTAATTCCGACCTTCGTTGCAATAGCATCTGCTTTTTTAAAGCCTATACCCTCAATATCATCTGCAAGCCTGTATGGATTATCTGTGATAATCGTGTATATGCTGTTGCCGTATTTTTTGAATATTTTGTTAGCAAGATTCATCTGGATGCCATAATCCTGAAGATACATAACAGCCTTTCTGGTATCTCTCTTACCAGCATACTGCTGCGCTATATCCATCGCCTTGTTATAACTTATTCCTTTAATACCTGCCAGACGTTCTGGTTCTTTGTCAAGCACCTCAAATGTCTGCTCACCGAATTCTTTAACTATTCGTTCAGCCATCTTTGCGCCTATACCCTTGATTGCACCAGAACTCAGATAACGCTTTACAGACTCCGCATCTGTAGGCGTTTTGAACTCATAAGAAGTTATCTTAAACTGCATTGTATAGTATGATGGATGTTTTACAAAATCTCCATCCGCAGCTATAAATTCACCTGTGTCAACACTGCTTAAAGTGCCAACACAGGTAACATCTTCACCTTTGTATTTTATTTCAAAAACTGTGTAGCCATTATCCTCATTACGAAAGATAATATTCTCTACAAAACCTTCTACATACTTAACAGACTCGTAATCCAATCTGCTTTTCCTCTCTTTATAACTTTTTATATAAGCTATGCCTCGTCCACTGAATAGTTACGTTTCATCTGCTCATAAAGTGTCTGTGCTATGCCAAGTCCCTTTCCATTGTTAGTTTCTGTAAATAACTGGGCATAATTCTTAATCATTTCATCACCGAAGTAGCTTCCAAGTGTGCTCATGGCAGAATCTGAATCTCCTCCTATAGAAGCCATACTGTTAAACAGTGATGTGCTGCTGTCATCATTGTCTGAATCTATCTTAGCCATCTTTTCCATGGACTTAAGCATCTGCTCTACAAAGTAACTTTCAAAGTCCTTGCACACACTCATAAGCTCATCATCTGATGCCTTTGAAAAGTCTGTGCCTGTTATCTTATCAGTAAGGTCTGATGAAGTTTTATCATATGTATCCGCATAACTTGTATTAATACCTGTCATATAATCCATAATAATCTCCATTCCTGCAAATGCATAGGCTTAATTACCTCTTAAGTGCGTTTGCCTGCTCCATCATGGTATCTGTTGTTGTTATAGCCTTAGAACAGAGTTCGTATGCTCTCTGTGCTGTTATAAGGTTAACCATCTCTGTTGCAACTTCAACATTAGATGCCTCAAGATAATTCTGTCTTAACTCACTCTTCTTGCCAACATCATCTGTTTCCTCATTAAGTGGAATACCAGATGCATCTGTTTCTGCAAGATAAGTGCCTCCAAGCTTCTCAAGACCTGATGGGTTAGTGAACTGGAAAAGTCCTATCTTAATTCCGATATTCTCAAGATTACCATCATCACCCGGATACTGGATATTACCTTCCTTATCAACCTTTACCTTTGATGCATTATAATCATCTGTAAGTACTATTGGCTGTCCATCTGTACTTAATACAGGATAGCCATCTGCCGTACATAACATCATACCTTCTGTTGCTGTTGAGAAATAAAAGTTACCATTACGTGTGTATACTGTATCTCCGTTCTCATTCTGTACTGCAAAGAAGCCATCACCATTAATAGCAAAGTCTGTTGAACTTTCACTCGCATTCATAGCGCCCTGTGTATAATGTGATGTAACCGATACTACTCTTGAACCAAGTCCAACCTGTGCAGATACTGGCTTATTTTCACCATTGGCTGATGTTGTCTTCGCCTGAAGATTCTGATATAACAATGACTTGAATTCTGTTGATTCTGACTTATAACCTACTGTATTAACATTAGCAAGGTTATTCGATATTGTATCTACACTTGTCTGCTGCGCCATCATACCCGATGCAGCAGTCCATAATGATCTCATCATAGTGCTTATTCCTCCTGATTATCATACAAAGCAATTATACTTTATATATATTTTGTATGATATATAAACATTTTAATATATGACGTCTTAAGCTTAATTTAACTTCATCTCTTCCTTCCGGAATTCACCTAAAACACAACAACTACTTAAATACGTGGCACAATTCACTTCCGCCACACACAGCCTGTTGCAGCTACACATAAATGTGAGCTTACCTGGGCTGATATTTATGAATTAATCTGCATTATAAAGCTGTCCATTATAAACAGGATCTACAACTCAGATATGCTGACCATCTTTCCTAACATCTCATCTATGGCGTTGACAATCTTCTGATTACTTTCATACTCTCTGGATATATTAATCATATCGACCATTTCTGTCACAACATTAATATTAGATGCCTCAATATATCCCTGATTAACTGCTGCTGTGGAATCAGTTGTAACTGCTCCGTCAACTGCCCTATAGAGATTCTCACCATAAGCCTCTATGTAGTTATAATCTTCAAAATCAACAATTCCAAATGTATCTACATACTGTCCATCCGCATATATACCTCCTGTCGAATCGACTGTAAGCTGCGATACATCTGTAGGAAGTTGTATAGGGTTGCCGCCTTCACCCAATACATAATCACCATCCTTGGTAACCAGATAACCCTCCTGATTCATCTGGAAAGATCCATCCCTGGTATAAAGTGTTGATGTTTCACCTGCTTTATTAGTAAATGAGATAGAGAAAAATCCCTGTCCTGAAAGTGCGAAATCGTAATCGCTGTCTGTGTTTCTAAGGGAACCCTGATCCCAGCTTCTGTATGTTTCTCCTATCTTTGCACCAAGACTCATGCTGCCTATACTCTGATTCATATAGCCAACTGTAGCATCACTAATCTTAATTCCGTATACAGAATCAAAGCTCTGTGTTGTAACGCCTTCCTTCTTATATCCGGTTGTTGTTGCATTTGCAAGATTATTCGACACTATATCAAGTCTTCTCTGCTGATTCACTAATCCTGTGTAAGCAGTATATAAACCTCTTACCATACCTGACCTCTTTTCCTAATCTTCTCTGTAACCTGCAAGGAATTCTATGAACTTACCTGTTCCTATGGCAACTGCTGTCATAGGGTCTTCTGCTGTCATAGTGTTAATTCCTGTCTTTGATTCTATAAGTTCTTCTAATCCTGAAAGGAGACTTCCGCCACCTGTAAGAACGATACCTCTGTCTGCGATATCTGATGCAAGTTCTGGTGGTGTCTTCTCTAACACGCTGTGAACTGCCTCAACTATCTGTGATGTAGCTTCCTTTAAAGCTTCCTCTGTCTCTTCTGAAGTTACCTCAACTGTCTTTGGAAGACCTGTAACAAGGTTACGTCCTCTTACATTCATCTTGACAACCTCTGGACGTGGATAAGCTGAACCAATCTTTATCTTAATATCTTCTGCTGTTCTTTCACCTATAAGAAGATTATGCTTCTTTCTCATATATCTTACAAGTGCTTCATCAAAATCATCACCTGCAATCTTGATAGAAGTACTTACAACTGTACCTCCAAGTGAAATAACAGCGATATCTGTAGTACCACCACCAATATCAACTATCATATTACCGCAAGGTCTTGATATATCAATACCTGCACCGATAGCTGCTGCTATAGGTTCCTCAATAATAGCAACCTCTCTTGCACCTGCCTGAAGAGTTGCATCCTCAACTGCCTTCTTCTCTACTTCTGTAACACCAGAAGGCACACATACACTTATTCTAGGCTTCTTAAGCATTCTTCTTCCGATAGCCTTCTGGATGAAGTACTTAAGCATCTTCTCTGTAACTGTATAATCTGAAATAACGCCCTGACGAAGTGGTCTTACCGCCACGATATTACCAGGTGTTCTACCAAGCATCAGACGGGCTTCCTCGCCGATAGCCTTTATCTTATTAGTATCTCTGTCAAATGCGACAACTGAAGGTTCCTTTAAAACAACGCCCTTACCCTTTATATATACAAGAATACTTGCAGTACCCAAATCGATTCCAATATCAGTTGATAACATCTTTTCTCCTCCTAAATCTTCAACTTTCTATCTCTGTTATCGTCAATTATGTCTAATCTGCATATTAATATTGTCTTAATTATAATTCCACTATGATACCTACGGATTGTTCCGTGCTGCGCACTCCCACAATCCCCCAATATTCGAATATCGTGGGACTATCATCTCACTTTTATGCTCATATTGGGTCGGGTCACAAGGTCATTCACCCACCTATGAGCAGGCTCATGTGGATTTAGGCCTTTTGCCCCTGGTATCATTATATAAACATATGCAAATAAATGTATCTCATTAATATATTAGCAATAAAAAATACTTTTCATAGCTAATCAACATTATATACATAAATAAGGAATTTTAAAAGTACTTAATGAGAAAAAATATAATTTTTTTATAAATATTGATGTTTAGGGATGGCATTGATAAGTGACTAACGGACGATTTGACCTCCTTGTCAAATCGTTGCTGAGAACTAAAGGAAAGTATAAGAAGCAGCACAGACAGACATAATAAAGCTACACGTAGCTGGCATCGTTGATGTATACCAGCTACGTGTAGCTTTATTAAGTCGTCCGTTCGTCAACATTATAATTATGAATGTATACTAAACGCCCCTATATTTTAAAGATACTTCTTAAGTGCATCAACCTTATCTAACTTCTCCCAAGGAAGGTTAAGATCTGTACGTCCAAAGTGACCATAGCTTGCTGTCTGCTTGTAGATAGGTCTTCTTAAGTCGAGCATCTTAATAATTCCATTTGGTCTTAAATCAAAGTTCTCTCTGATGATTTCTACAATCTTCTCATCGCTTAACTTACCTGTGCCAAATGTGTCAACACAGATAGATGTTGGATGTGCAACACCGATTGCATATGAGAGCTGGATTTCGCATCTGTCAGCAATACCTGCTGCAACTAAGTTCTTAGCTACATAACGTGCTGCATATGCTGCTGAACGATCAACCTTTGTGCAGTCCTTACCAGAGAAAGCTCCACCACCATGTCTTGCAGCTCCACCGTAAGTATCTACGATAATCTTTCTGCCTGTAAGACCTGAATCTCCGTTAGGTCCACCTATAACGAAACGTCCCGTTGGATTGATAAATATCTTAGTATCAGCATCTACCATAGCTGGGTCAACAATTGCATCAATAACATACTTCTTGATATCTTCGTGAATCTGTTCCTGTGATACTTCTGGTGCATGCTGTGATGATACAACGATTGCATCAAGACGGATTGGCTTATTGTTTTCATCATATTCAACTGTTACCTGAGTCTTTCCATCTGGTCTTAAGTAGCTTAATGTGCCGTCCTTACGAACCTTTGTGAGCTGCTTAGAAAGCTTCTGTGCAAGCGCTGCTGAGTATGGCATATATTCTTCTGTTTCATTAGTAGCATAACCAAACATCATACCCTGATCTCCAGCACCAAGGTCGTCATCTTCTTTATCAATGCCTTCCTTAGCTTCAAGTGCCTTATCAACACCCATAGCTATATCTGCAGACTGCTTATCAAGTGCAACCATAACAGCACAAGTGTTACCATCAAATCCCTTTTCTGAACTGTCATAACCTATCTCAACAACTGTATCACGTACAATCTGTGGAATATCAACATTTGCCTTTGTTGTAATCTCACCCATTACCATAACGAAACCTGTATTTGTAAGTGTTTCGCATGCAACTCTTGAATATGGGTCCTGCGCATAAAGTGCATCAAGTACTGCATCTGATATCTGGTCGCAGATTTTATCTGGATGTCCTTCTGTTACTGACTCTGAAGTAAATAATCTTTTTTCCATTGTGTTAGTCATTCTCCTTCTCTTAAAATAAACTTCCATGTTACTAAGTATCTCCGATTATGCCTGATATAACACACCACAAAGCATAATTCGACATGCTTATATCCTAATTCCGTATGGATGCATAATTATAATTTAAATTGTATGTCCGTTTTTTACATACATTTATATATATCTATGCATAGAAAAAGGTCCCTTGAAGGGACCCGAAATCTGCTTCGAAATCCTCTCATTGTTCGAATAATCTCGCTCAGGTTGGCACCTTCCTTTCTCATATATAAATGTGATACGGATATAAACATGAATTCATATCCACACATCACTTATAAGGGGTTGCCGGGCTTCTCAGATCCTATGTATCTCCACCGCTCTAAATAAGGGATATAATCATATATTCATTTATGACTACGCTGGCAAAACCTTTGACAGCCAGACTCATCTGCGTACATTAATATACCTCAAATGTCACTTAACCGCCTTGATATCTGACATACCATATAGCTGATAATCCGTCAGATAATCACACCATCCGTAATCTACCACAGATATTACACAATATATTCTTCTACGTCAAGTAGAATTGACTTTTTACATTATTAATTTTATAATTATTTTATATTTAATTTAACGTGATACTGACAGGACATAAAGATAAAAATGTTTTAAAACCATTTACTTTTTACAGCAGGTGGGCATTTTCTTTTTTATCGTATGTATCTAAAACAGGAGGTTTTTATGAACGACATTACTATATTTATATTTGATGCGCAGGCTGGAATGAAGCTTTCGCGAGACATTATACTAAGCGATGGCTCTATGCTTGCACCTAAAGATACTGTACTTACACCGTCACTTATTGCAAAGATATCAAGTCTGCATGTGCTTGAAATAAACATTTATAATGAAGAAGAAGATTCCGCTTCGCAGGCAGAAAGAAATGCGGCTTCAATCAATGCTGATAAGGAAAATACCAATTATTATGAAAAGGTGCGCAATTCTGAGGAATACAAACATTTTGAATCAGAATACAACCATAATGTTGACTCTGTAAAAGATAACCTTAATTCATTTCTGACATCGGATGAGTCTATAGATACTGACTCAATGGTATCGGATACTATGAACATATTTTCCGAAGCCCGCAACTCTTTACAGATGTTTGATATGCTTCATGCTATGCGAAATAAAGATGACATTACATATGTCCACTCAGTCAATGTCGCCCTCATAGCTTCTATCATTGGTAAATGGCTTAACTTTAGTGAGGAAGATATTAAAATTCTTACTCTTGCTGGACTTCTTCACGATATAGGTAAGCTTCTTGTACCTGATAAGATTCTTAATAAGCCCGGTGCGCTCACTGATAATGAATATGAGATTATGAAACATCACGTTAATCTCGGGTATGAGCAGATTAAGGATAAAGCCCTTCCACTTCCTGTTAAGGAAGCAGTTCTTTTGCACCATGAAAAATGTGATGGAAGCGGTTATCCTTTTGGGCTCAAAAGTAACGACATTCCTGTTATTGCAAAGATTATTGCTATTGCAGATGTTTATGATGCCATGACTGCCGCACGCATATACCGTGCATCTATATGCCCGTTTGAAGTTGTTAAGATGATGTATCAGGATGCTTTCACTAAGTTTGACCCTGTATATGTCGTTCCATTTCTTAAAAATGTAGTAGCTTCTTACATTGGAACTAATGTCAAGTTATCCGATGGCCGCACAGGAAAAGTTGTTCTTATCAATGACAACGCACTCCACCAGCCTATAGTGCAGTGTGTGGATGAATATGTTGACCTTTCTAAAACCAGCGGACTTAATATTGTTTCGCTTTTGTAATTTAAGATTGTCGTGAGAATAGTATTTTGTTTATATACTATAAATATTGGGGCTTAATGACGTTTTGTTTGTGTAATTTAGAATATTGAACAAGTATGTCCTCGTTAGAAAATCAGATTTTTTATAATCTATTGAAACGTATCTTAAGTACAAACAAATTATTTTTGTGCATTTTTCTGTACCTGCTCATTTGTAGTTATAAAGGTATGAGTTTAGTAATGATTTTTAAAATATAGCTTCGGATAATAAAAAATAACTAACACACACTTATATGCCAGAAGGTGTTTCAATGATAAAGCTTAACGCATTATCATTGAAACACCTTCTGGCATATAAGCAGATTTTTACTATTCTTAATTCCAATGCAACAGTATCATAAACGAGCGCCGCTTGTTCTAACATGCTGACTTTTAACTTCTACTGATTGCAATGTTCTTCTTTCCTAATTCCCACAAACGCACTTATCCCCGGAAATACTGCTGCTGCTCCGAGCTCATCTTCTATTCGTAACAGCCTGTTATACTTCGCAACACGCTCTCCTCTTGATGGTGCGCCTGTCTTTATCTGCCCCATATTAAGGGCGACCGCCATATCTGCTATTGTTGTATCCTCTGTTTCTCCGGAACGATGGCTTGATATGGCTGTGTAACCGGCACGATGTGCCATCTTAACTGCTTCAATCGTTTCCGTAAGAGTTCCTATCTGATTAAACTTTATAAGAATAGAATTGGCACAGCCTGACTCTATACCCTTCTTAAGTCTTTCTGTATTCGTCACAAACAAGTCATCACCAACAAGCTGTATACGGCTGCCAAGTTTGTCTGTGATATACTTCCATCCTTCCCAATCTTCCTCGTTAAGTGGGTCTTCTACTGATATCAGAGGATATTTGTCGACAATTTTAGAGTAATAATCGACAAGTTCCCTGCTATTACGCTTAATATCGCCAGTTGGATTGACTGTGTCCGGCAAATCAGGAGAAACTATCTTATCCGGTTTATCTACATTTTCTGTACCATTATCAGATGAATTCCTGCACGAACATAAGCTTCTGTTATATGATGCCTGATACTCTCTTGGAAACTCATATAATCCGCTTTCTGCATTGTAAAGCTCTGAAGCTGCGGCATCCATCGCAAAGTATATATCCTTTCCCGGTTCATAACCTGCCGCCCTGACTGCCTCCATAAGAAGCTCAAATACTTCAAATGCATCAGCCACATCTGGCGCAAAGCCACCCTCATCACCTACAGTAACCGCATATCCTTTCCTTGATAATATATCCTTTAACGAATGAAACACCTCTGTTCCCATACGGAGTGCTTCACGAAAACATTTTGCACCTGCCGGAACTATCATATATTCCTGAAAGTCACTTCCAACCGCATGTCTTCCACCATTGATGATATTCATCATAGGAACTGGAAGAGTTGTTGCCGCATTTCCACCTATAAACTTGTACAGAGGCATATGAAGTGATGCCGCCGCTGCCCTTGCACATGCTATTGACACAGCAAGAATAGAATTAGCACCAAGCCTTGACTTATCCTTTGTTCCATCCTCTTTTATCATTGCATTATCAATCCCGAAGGTATCAGAGGCATCCATCGCAAGAACTGTATTATTAAGTTCAACATTTATATGGTTGACTGCCTTAAGCGTGCCCCTGCCAAGATACCTTTTCTGGTTCATATCTCTTAACTCAACCGCTTCAAATGCGCCTGTTGATGCTCCACTTGGCACCATTCCGTGTCCAACTGTTCCATCAGCAAGCAGCACCTGTGCCTCCACAGTAGGATTGCCTCTTGAGTCAAGAATTTCCCTTCCTATAACTTTTCTTATCTCCAGCTTTCTATGCTCCATAAGTCTGTGGGCTGTAACCCCCTCCTTAGGGATACACGGATTGTCAAGACAGCCCGCAACTATCCCCTCACTATAAGCATCCGATGCTGGCGAACAGTATCTTTCTGCCATCGGCTCATTCATAGGCACACCTCCCGCAAAATTGGATAACGTGTACTTAGAAGAGACATTTTCGTTATAATTATTGTCAGTAGTGTTGTGTGAATTATGCTGCGAACTGCTGCTATTGTTTTCTGAATTATATTGCATAAGTAGTATTCCTCCTGTCAATTACTGGACAAGTGTCCATCCGGCTCAACCTGATACCAATTAATAAATGTATTAAACACATTTAAAAATATAACTCTGACTATTGATGCCTTTAATTTATATAGTTGGCAGAACATTATTAAAATATACTTAAATGCATATATATTTTGCTGATGATTTGTTGTGATATATCGTTATTGTAAATGATGTGCGTATTTTTCCTTAGTCGCCATACCTCCACGTATATGACGCTCCTTCTTGTTAATATCAAGTATTTTACGCACTCTCGCCGCAAGTTTTGGATTAATCTCTAAAAGTCTTGTGGTAACATCTTTATGCGCTGTGCTCTTGCTGACTCCAAACTGCTTTGCAGCCTTTCTTACGGTTGCATTGTTATCTATTATGTAATTGGCAATATCAATAACCCTTTCTTCAATATAAGTTTTCAAAAATAAAAACCCCTGCATATCTGTTTGTACAGTTTATGCAGGGAATGGGAAAATATTCTGTTTGATTGTATTTGATTATGTAATAGATGTTAAATTGAAAATTTTCGCTGCTAAATGCCTGCTGAAGATTGCTCTATTGCTTGATAATTAATGTAATTGTTATAAATGAGTAAATTTAAAATATTGTACAATTATATCCGCTTTAGAAAAACATATTTTGCGTAATCTATTGAAATGTATCTCAAGCACAAACGAAAACAACTTATTTTTGTGCATTTTTCTTCATATGCTTATTTATAGATAATTATTTAACACCTAAATTACACATAATGCATGAAATATATCTTTTTTATTTACGACTTAACTTCTACAACTATAATTGAGTCACTTAAAAAATGCTGAAAAATAAGTTGTTTTTGTTTATTCCTTAGATATATTTCAATATATCATAATTTATTTACTCTTTGTCTACCCTACACTCACAAACCCGCGCTCTTGCGCTCTTTCGTCCTGCTTCGCAGCCGCTTCCTTTTCTTTTGTGCTCATTATATCATGCAAAATATGTTTTATGCGAAATGTACAATATTTAAAATTGTTATATATTATCTTACGCAAGTTCTTCTCTAAGCACACTTAACAGTCCTTCGCATCCAGCTTTTACATCTCTGTAGGTTGCCTCGAAATCTCCCGTGTACCAAGGGTCTGCAACATCCATGCCTGAATTTGTAAATGTGAGCAGCTTATATATTTTTTCATCAGGGTCGCCACCTGATATACGCTGCATATTACGGATATTTTCTGTATCCATTCCTATAAGGTAATCATATTCCTCATAATCATTCAGTGTCATCTGCACTGCCCTGTGTGGAATAACCGGGATGCCTTCTGCCCTTAGCTTCGCCACAGTTCCATGATGTGGCGGATTACCTATCTCCTCTCGGCTGGTTGCTGCTGAATTAATATAAAATTCATCCTCCAGCCCTGCCTGTTTAACTAAATATGTCATAACGCTTTCTGCCATGGTACTGCGGCAGATGTTGCCGTGGCAGATGAATAAAATTTTTATCATTGTTTTTCTTCTCCTTATTTTGTTAAATGCTTGGAAATGTATCAATGAAATCAATCACTTAAACATCTTCTATTTCATCGTATTTATCAATTGCATTCTCTTTCCACTACTGAGGCGAATTATGGATATTTACCCATAAGAAACCTGCCCTCATAAGGCACACATAAAAATGGCGAAGTGCTTATCGTAACACTCCGCCGAAAGCCTAACTGGTTTGAGCATAAAATGCTTTATTAGGTCTGCTTTACTATTTTATGCATTTCTACCACATTTATATACTTAAATGTGCTTTCCAATCAGTTGGAAGATTCATTGCTGTAAGACTGATTACCCCCATATTATTCTGAATGAGCTTATCCAAAGCATCCACGAATACTGTCCACTCCTTATCAGACAAACAAAGATACTTCATCGCTAATAAGATTTGATATAAACCATTATGTACAGGTGGGGGTGTAACCTTATCTACATATAAAATTTCAGGTGCAGTATGTATTGTTCGATTATATATTCTTGAATTATGAGCACATATATTACGCAATACTGAAACGCCCTGTAGCCATGAAGCAAGCATTTTCTTAGATGGTTTCACCATATTTCCTTTATTCGATTTATACTTGTAATTATCTGCCAATATAGCATATGAACTTCCAATACCTGTTTTCAAATTTAGTTCCGGGAACATATTTTTTCGTATTATTATCATATAAGTGGAATGAATATCCACGTAAGCGATAATAGCCAACTGTTTTTAATACCTTTTCGACATCTGATTGATTACCAATCTCCATTCCTGCATCTATATATGATTGTACTTGTTGGGATATTGTTAATATTTGTTTTGGATATTTATACATAAAACTCCAAATAAATAAAAAATCCCACCGGGTTGCGCATAAAAAATCAGAGGCGTGGTGGGTTCTATTATTTTTATTATACAACTTTTACTGCAACTGTCAAGATTTCTTTTTTCAAAACAGACTATATTATATCCCCAACCCCCCAAGACACAAAATGTTCTCATTCTTACCATATTTTCTTCACCATTCCCCCCTACACTATAGATAATCAATAAAACAGCAAAACAAAAGAACCAGAGAAAGGATGAATGAATATGATTAATTTAAAGAAGATAAACAAATCGTGCGTTGCCGCAGTTATACTTGCGATGTGTCTTATGACATCAGGCTGCGGTTCACAGGCAGATACAAATAGCAGCACTGGAAATAATACCAGTACAACAGTCACTTCAAGCATTACAACAGAGAACACAAATGTAACCCACGCAGATGATGCAGATAATTATAAAACAGAAATAACAGGAGCATTTACTATTACATCGGGCGATGGTACTTCAGTAACACAGAACGGTTCTGTATATACAATAACACAGGCTGGTGAATATACTGTTTCGGGGCTTTTATCAGAAGGCCAGATTGTTGTTGATGCCGCCGATGATGCAGAAGTAACAATTACACTTAATGGCACATCCATCACCTGCTCAACTGGTTCACCTATATACATTAAAAATGCAGATAATGTAAAGATTAAATCTGAAGAAAATACTTACAACTGCGTTGTTGATGCAAGAGAAGAAGCCAGTGACGATGCATCCGATGATGCCGGCAATGCTGCAATATATGCAACCTGCGACCTTAAGTTTGTAGGAAAAGGCGCATTATCAGTAACTGGCAAATACAATAATGGTATTCAGAGCAAGGATGACCTTTCTATTAAAAATGTAACTATAAAAGTTACGGCTGTTAATAATGCAATAAAGGGTAACGATGCTGTTGATATTGAGTCGGGCGAAATAATCGCTATCTCTAAAAAAGGTGATGGCATAAAGACATCTAACAGCAGTCTTTCAAGCAAAGGCAAGCAGAAAGGAATTGTCACAATATCTGGTGGCAATATAGATGTATACGCAGCGTGTGATGGTATTGATGCTGCTTATGGAGTTGATGTATCTGGTGACGGCAATCTTAACATTTATACAGATACTTATTCTGAATATAGTGAAGAGGTTACAGACAGTTCAACAACAAACACAAGCTCTTCTAATTCAGGCAACAGTTCTTCAAACAGCTCAGGCTCATCAAAGTCATCTGCCAGCGCAAGTATGATGTCATACACAACAGATGGCACATCAACTTCTGATGTATCTGCAACTTACACTATAAATACTTCAAGTGACAACAGTTCAGGCATTACTCTGACTGCAGACACTAACAACCAGAACAATGGTAATATGGGTACTCCTCCGGATATGAATAATAATCAGAATAACGGCAGCATGGGCACTCCTCCAGATATGAACAATAATCAGAATGACGGCAGCATGGGCACTCCTCCGGATATGAATAATAATCAGAATAGTTCTGATAGCAATAATAACTCAGGTTTTGGTGGCGGCTTTGGAGGCGGAAATAACGGCAATAAGCCGGGTGATATGAATAACAGCTCTGGCAATTCTACCAAGAAGTCTTACTCTACTAAGGGAATTAAGGCTGACAGCGAAATAACTATATCCGGTGCAACTATTAATATCAGTTCAACAGATGATGGTATCCACGCTAATTCAGACTCAGGCGTGCTTGAAACTGGCGAAGACGGAAAGGGCATAATCACAGTATCAGGCGGTTCTATCACAATATCTACTGGCGATGATGGTATTCACGCTGACAAGGAACTTGATGTAACTGATGGATATATAAATGTTGTAACTTCTTATGAAGGTCTTGAAGCTATGATGCTTAATATAAGCGGTGGAAAGGTATATGTATATGCTACTGATGACGGACTTAACGCCTGCACTGGTGATGGCTCTACTACTCCACTTATTAATATCACTGGTGGCTATGTAGATGTTACAACGGCTTCTGGTGATACTGATGGTATTGACTCTAACGGTAATTATACACAGTCTGGTGGCATGGTTCTTGTAAAGGGCGGCAGCTCTTCAGGTCAGGTATCTGGTTCTATCGATGTTGATGGAACAGTCACTGTAACTGGTGGAATATGTGTAGCTTTAGGTGGTGTCTGCGAAACACCTGAGAATTCAGCAAATGCTTATGTTTTCAGTTCATTATCATTTAATGCCGGAAGCTATTCGCTTAAGGATGCAAGTGGCAATGAAGTACTTAGCTTTACATTAACTGAAAGCTATTCAAACGGATGGATATGTGCATCTGCTCTTACAACCGGTACAGAATATACTCTTTACTGCGATGGTAACTCCGTTGCAAACTGGACACAGACAAGCGGCACTATGGGCGCAACCAATACTGGCGGCTTTGGCGGCGGTTTCGGAGGTGGCGACCGTGGTGGTAATATGAATGGCAATTCTAATGGCAACGGTCGTAGTGGTGATATGAACGGCAGATAACTATAATGGCAGCGCCCCTGGCGGTAATTATGAAGGGCAGATAATTTTAACTACAACATTAAATATAACTGTCAGCTTATATATAGATAATGCATATTATGATGCAGCCAAAAGTAAATCTTTAAATCTTACTTCTAGCAATTATATAAACATTAAAACAACTTGACTGAACATTTCAGCACTTACTTCAAAAAGCAGCCGGATAATTGGAATAATAAACCATTATCCGGCTGCTTTATTTTAATATATCTGCATCACATTTATATAGTTCTACTTAGAATATGTAAGCTCCCTGTTATTCTCATCATAATCAAACAGACCATCATTCTTCTCTTCAATAGCCTTAATGATATGATATGTGTATTCGTTATAAGGTGTTGGTATTCCCAGTTCTTTTCCCATACGCATAAGTGCTCCTGAAAACATATCTATCTCTGTATGGCGCTTGGCATCAATATCCTGCAATGTTGAATATCTGGCTGTTGGTGGCACTGCACTTCCACGTGTTGATGTCTTTTCAATAACACTCATATCAATTCCTTTAGCCTTGGCGATTGCTTCAAGCTCATTTCTCAGACCATTACTTATCGCCTTCATATGTTCACTGTCTGTATAACAGCCGACTCCTGCGCCAAGTACTGCCTGTGGAAGATTATTGCTTACATTCAGTCTGAACTTACTCCATATTTCTTCTTTTATATGTTCAGTTATCCTGTAATTAATTCTGCCTGCTCCAAAAAGTGCATCTATAGCCTGTATTCTCTCACTCTGATAAGGCTCATCTGCCTCGCCAAATATAATACCTATTGTTGTTTCAGGATTAAAATAATATCCACTACCCTCCTTATGTGAAGCAACCTTTATAAGTGAATAAACAATGTGTGACATTCCTATCTTTTCAGCTATTATATCTTCACTGTCAACACCATTCATAAGGCTCATTACAATAGTATTTTCTCCTACTGCCGCTTTGATACTGTCAAGCGCAGCATGAAGTGCTCCATATTTTAAGGAAACTATAAGAAGGTCTACTCCGTGTGCCTCCTGAGGTGTCCATACCTCTGGTCTGTAGACTTCATCATTTATAAGACAGCCTTCTTTCTTTAACCTGCTGGCACGCTCACCTTCCGCTATTACTCCAAGCTTTATATCCTTCACGCTGTTAAGTCCCCATATAACATATGAGCCTACTGCTCCAGCACCTAATATTGCAACTGATTTTATCTGCATAATATTTTCTCCATATTCTTTATTAATAACAAGGTCACCCACACCTATGAGCAGACTCATGTGGGTTTAGACCTTTTGACCTTGGTATCATTATAATAATAATCAATAATATAGGCAACCGGATTTATCTACTCTATACACTTTTGACTGGTGTCTAATGGAAAGCAGATTACATACAAATACAAATAACCGCCTGGTCAAAACCTCATAATAACAACAAAGGGCGGAATTGAATTTAAACGCTCAATTCCGCCCTTATAACATTCCTATTTAGTGAACGTCAATTATTAGATTATGTCAGATAGTAATTCTAATATGCAACGCCATTAGATACCTCAACGTAGTAAATATTAACTCCTCCATCCTCTGATATAAGATAATATTCACCTGCATCCGGCACCCTGAATGAAACTGACTTAAGAGAATTGCCTGGAATTTTTGATGTACTTGTAATATCATTTCCATCCTTGTCAATTATCTTGATAAGTCTTGAGTCATCTGTGCTTGAACTTGTAGCATATACCTTTACCTTGGATTCACCAGCTGTCTTAAATGCAATAGCCCTGCCGCTTGTGCTGCCACTGCCAGAAAGCTTAATTCTTCTTGTAAAGTCTATACCCTTATATTCTTTGCTGCTCTTATCTACTGTTACTGTAGACTTACTGCCTGCAACAATCTTAAATCCGTCTACTGTAAGTGTTGACTTTAATTTTCCTGTTCTTACATCATTGGCATTAAGAACAAGCTTAGTACCGCTTACATCCGAACTCGTTGTGTTTTCTGTTGCTTTTGTTGTGGCTTCTGTTGTCTTTTCTGTCGCCTTTGTTGTGGCTTCTGTTGTCTTCTCTGTTGCTTTTGTTGTAGCTTCTGTTGTCTTTTCTGTTGCTTTTGTTGTAGCTTCTGTTACAGACTCTGTTTCTTTCTCTGTTGGCTTTACCTCATCTGATGATTTTCCTGTAACGCTTATAATCTGGTTAGCTGCATTAAAGTGTGCACCAAGAGTTGCATAACTGCCCTGTGTTTCATAAAGGTTGTTCATATTGATAGTTCCGTCAACATTTCTTAACTGCTTATCTATATCACCATTAAGATTAATGGAATTATCTGTATTCTTAAACATTCCAGTTACTGTAGCCGGATTATCTACAACTGTACCCTTCTTGTCACCATTTACAACAGGTGTTGGTAATACACCTGACAGTCTGAAATACTTACCTGAATTGTAATATATAGAGTCACTCATATTACCTGTAAACTTATCTGAGTCTATAGCATTTGCTGAAACAAGCCCAACATATACAGCTTCACTTGAAGCTCTGTAGCACAAGAAGTTACCCTTCTTTGCTGACTGTCCATTACCCCATGCTGTAGCATTTATAATTGTAAGACCTGATGGGTTGTTGTTATCAGTAAATCCTGTTGCTCCATTATTAAATGAAAGACAATTAAGTACAACATGAGGTGTACCAACACCAGAACCACCAAGCTTGAAACCATTCATATCACCATTTGCATAATGAACACCATTAGACAGTGTTCCGTTACCAAATGATACACAGTTTCTTATAGTTATTACGCCGATAGGACCTGTAGCAGACTTTGCAAAAAGGTCCCATCCATCATCTGAATTACAGTATGATATACATCCATCAAATACATTACCTTCGCCGCATGTAAGCTTTGCTGCGAAACCATCAGCATTTTCACCTGTACCACCCTGATCTGGATAATCGCAGTTATCAAACGCTGTACAGTTGATTATAAGGTTGTTTGATGGCCATAAATCCTTAGTTGCTGCTGTTGTGTCATATCTTGATATCTGAAGGCCTGAATCCCTGTTTGCCTCAAATACACATTTTTCAAAAATGTTATTGTTACCTGCAAGTAATACTCCGTTATCACCAGCTCCATAGAAGTTAATTCCCTCGAAATACCAGTAATCACCATCTACAACAACACCTCTGTTTGAACCATCAAGTGTCTGTGCTGAAAAGTCAAACTTAACACTGGCACCATCTGCTGCCTTAACAACTATGTAAGCACCATTCTTTCCATTCATAGCATTATTGATAACTATTGTGTCTGTGAACTTATAAGTTCCATCTTTGACAATAATAACATCTCCTGCCTTTGCACTATTTATTGCTGACAGAATTTCTGATGATGATGAGACATACTTTGCATTTTTAAAGTCAGAATCTTTCTTTGTACTTAAGTCAGTATAAGCGCCTGAATAATCAAGGCTTGTCTTATCATAACTGTTGTTAGTATCTGAACCTGTAGTTTCCTTTTCTGTTTCCTTTGTTGCCTCTGTTGCCTTAGAAGTTGTAGCCTTTGTAGTACTTTCTGTAGCCTTTGAAGTTGTTGCCTTCTCTGTAGCCTTTGTAGTACTCTCTGTTGCTTTTGTTGTTTCATCTGTTGAAGGTTCTGGAGTTACTATGCTGGCATTAGTTCCGCCAACTGCTACAAGCTCTGTATTCTTATAATTAGTAACTGCAGCCTTTAAATCTTTATCTACAGCGTATACTGTGTCATCTTCATCGCTGAACTTCCAGTCGATAACACCACCGCCAAGACTTCCTGCTCCTTTTGAAGATGTAACAAGTGCTGGAACATCCTTTGCTGCTATAAGGCTTCCTGCCTTAACTCCAAGGTCCTTAGTTGTATCAAAGTTATCATATGATGTACCACCTGCTGCTGTCTTGTATGATGATGGTACTTTCTCACTTGCAGAAGAAGCAAGATATGCATCAAATGTTGTAGAATTGGCAGCTTCCCCTGTAACTGATGCTGCATTGGCATATATGATACCTGTTGCACCAACTATCTCATTGCCATAAGCTTTGATAATACCACCATTCTCACCTGAAAATGTACCTTCGCCTAAAGCATCTGTACCCTGATTAGATGAAAGCATAGGATACTTGCAGTTTCTAAAGTAGTTGTTTTCTATATATATAGAAGAACCCATAGTTGAACCTACGCCATACTTTGCATTTCCATCATAATAATTGTTGTACATATGTACTGACATTGTTCTTACTCTGGCATGTCTTGAGTCTGAATGGTCAAACCAGTTATGATGATATGTGATGTAGTTAGGACCACTCTCACTCTTCATACCACATAAAGAACATTTTCCTGAGTCATAGAAATGTACATATGAAACTGTTATATACTGTGAATCACCCTTTATATCGATAGAACCATCACCCTTTGCCTGGTCAGCATCCCCGCCAACCTTGCCGTAGTAAAGGTCTACATTATGTATCCATACATTGCAGTTTGCTGTATCAAGAGAAATTCCATCATCCATAAAGTTAAGAATTGAAAGATTTCTCATCTCAACATTTCCTGCATTTCTTAAAAGGAAACCGAATCCGCTTATACTTGCATCCTCGCCTATTCCTTCCAAAGTCATATTAAGATTAGAATAAGCACTTGCTCCCTTTATCTGCACACCCTCAGATGAGCTTGAGAACTTATCCATACCTGCATCTGTAAGACATCCTATTACCCTTACATCAAGTGCCCTTGTTTCTACACCCTTGCTGGCACTCTTTGTATATGCATCGATAATTGTCTGAAGACCTGTATACTGCTTTTCGCCTTTTGCTTCCATAATGCCGGCTGTTATAGTCTTTGCATTATCATTAGTTACATAAAGAACGATTGCATCACTCTTAAGTGTTCCGTCTTCGTTATATGCTCCCGAACCTGTCTTATATCTTGATTCAGAAGAAAATGCAAAACCAGACCTGTCATATGAGCTTACGCTGAGTACATCTGTCACCTCAGCTTTGGCAGTTACCTCTTTACCATTCTTTACTGGCACTACCTTAATAACATAGTCACCTGCCGCAAGACCAACAGCATCAACTCTGTAGTAATTCTTATACTTTCTTATGAGTTCATTATCAATTCTTGCGTATGCTGAATCTGACTGTGAAGCTTTTTTGATATACGCTGTATATCCGTCTGCCTCTTTATCAACCGCCCATTCTGCATAAGCTGACTCAAGCCAGCCTTCTGCTGTACCGTTAAACTGTACTGTTCCAACCTCTGCCTTTGCGGTAGATATAGTTGTTGGAATAATGACACTTACAACCATCAGTGCTGCAAGTATCCATGCCCATCCTTTGCGGGCACTTCTGCTAATATTAGCTTTCATGTTATGCCTCCCAATACATTTATTTGTACAATATTCCTTGTACATATGATGCCTTACTCGCTTATATTAGCAATATTGTATAATAATGTACACACTTTAACGTGGTAAATTAGTACCATTTATAAAAACAATGTTGTTTATTTATTAAAAGTATATGGATATTTTGTCGCTTTTTATTATTATATCAAACACGCTGTCTTTCGTGAATTCCGCCACTGTCAGACATAATATAAGCGGATGCCTGTACTATAGACATCCGCTTATATTATGTCGTCCGTCCGTTAATAAACTGACAACAACATCCATTATCTAACCTTATTCTTTATCTCTGTTTCAATCTTCTTAACAAACTCATCCAGCGCAAGTGTTGTAGTATCCTGCTCACCGTGAAGTCTGTAAGATACAGTTTCATTTTCCTGCTCATTAAAGCCAATAACAAGAAGATATGGAACCTTCTGAATCTGACCTTCACGCATACGATAACCAAGCTTCTCTGCTCTGTCATCAAGCTCTACTCTTACATCCTTTTCAGCAAGAGCATCTACTATCTTATGGGCATAATTCATAATATCTTCATTATCAGTCTTAACAGGCATTACTCTTACCTGAACTGGTGCAAGCCATGTTGGAAGATTACCCTTTGTTTCCTCAAGTATATAAGCCATAAATCTGTCAAGAGAACCAAGTATAGCTCTGTGAAGCACAACAGGAGTCTTCTTCTCGCCATCCTTGTCAACATATGAAAGATTAAACTTAGCTGGAAGACAGAAATCTAACTGACATGTTGAAAGTGTAATCTCATTACCAACAGCTGGCTTAACATTAACATCAAGCTTAGGACCGTAGAATGCAGCCTCACCAATTTCCTCTGTATATTCAATGCCAAGACTGTTCATAACATCTCTTAAAGCATTTTCAGCCTTATTCCACATTTCATCATCATCATGATACTTAGTCTTGTTCTCTGGGTCACGAAGAGAAAGTACACAACGGTAATTAGTGATGCCAAAGTCCTTATATGTGCTGAATATAAGGTCAACTACGCTTGATATTTCATCCTTAATCTGCTCTGGTGTAACAAAAAGATGTGCATCATTCTGACAGAAATGTCTTCCTCTTTCAATACCCTTTAATGTTCCACTTGACTCATATCTGAAGTCATGTGCAATCTCACCAATTCTTATAGGAAGATCCTTGTAAGAATGAAGTCTGTTAGCATATATCATCATATGATGAGGACAGTTCATTGGACGAAGTACAAAGCTTTCATCATCAACCTGCATAGCTGGGAACATATTTTCCTTATAATGATCCCAGTGTCCTGATGTCTTGTAAAGGTCAACTGTACCTACACAAGGTGTAAGAACATGCTGGTAACCAAGCTTTCTTTCCTTACCCTTTATATAATCTTCAAGCTCCTGCCAGATAATATAACCCTTTGGAAGATACATAGGAAGTCCACGTCCGATAAGGTCATCCACCATAAAGAGCTGCATATCCTTACCTATCTTTCTGTGGTCTCTTTCCTTTGCTTCTTCAAGCTCCTGAAGATGTGCTTCAAGTTCTTCTGGTGTTGGGAAACATACACCGTAAATTCTCTGAAGAACCTTATTGTTGCTGTCACCCTTCCAGTATGCACCTGAATGTCTGAGTAACTTAAAGTTACGGCATAACTTAACATTATCTACGTGAGGTCCACGACAGAGGTCAGTAAAGTCGCCCTGCTCATAACAAGAGATTGTTCCGTCTTCAAGATTAGAGATAAGGTCTAACTTATACTCATCATCCTTGAACATCTCCATAGCTTCTTCCTTTGAGATTTCCTTACGGACAATTCTCTTGCCGCTCTTTGCAACCTTTTTCATTTCCTTTTCAATCTTAGGAATATCTTCATCCCTTATAACATCATCGCCAAGGTCTACATCATAGTAGAAACCTTCTGCTACTACTGGTCCAACCCAGAACTTAGCCTGTGGATAAAGGTGCTTGATAGCCTGTGCCATAAGATGCGCACATGAATGATTTAATGTCTTTAACTGTTCGTCTTCTTTGAAATTAACCATTGTTTTTCTCCTTCTAATAATGTCCGATTTTTTCAATAATGCCAGAATTCACATATGCTCTTGTCTGCATACTTCTGGTGTAAATGCAACGAAAGCACCTTCAGGTAGGTACACTTTCGCCTGCCTAAGGGTGCTTTCACACGGTTCCACCTTATATTTCACTTTAATGGTCTGTAACGTACACCACACGGTAACGCTTCAAAGTATATACTCACGTATATGCTTCTTCTACGCACAGCTCGGGAATGGTTTTCATATAATAGCTTCATAAGCTGCTTCCACCACACACAGCCCTCTCTGGATGTCGCACATATACTACTTTTTCCGTCAATGCTTTTAATTATTTGCTTTTGCTGGTTGTTATTGTACCACGGGATAATTTAATTAACAACACCTTTTTTAATCATTTTCTTTAAAATGTATCTCTGGAACTGCAACTCCGTCATAAGTAACATGTGTCTTCTTATGCATATGTGCGTGGTGGTCAGCATTATCTGCTGCCATATCTTCATTGCCTGCTGTGCCTGCTCTGACATTCTGTGCATTGACATCACCTGCGCCATCGGCACCTTCTGCCTGCTGCCCGTTTACCTTGTTATCACTCCCACCAGGCTTTACATCTGCATTGCCCTTTATATGAATTTCCGGAATAGCCAGATTATCATACGAAAGGTCGTAACCCTTTTTAGGAGTGTTATCTTTATTACGCATTTTCTTTAAAAAATTAAACATAGCATTCCTCCTCATATTAATCTTAATTCCAACATTACATTTGCCTCTCACATTTTACAGCAGATTAATAAATAACGTAATAATCAGGCTGTTAAGGAAATCTGCAAACAGACTTCCTATAAGAGGAATTATAAGATACGCCTTGACAGATGGCACATACTTATCACAAAGCGCCTGCATATTAGCCATAGCGTTAGGTGTTGCACCCATACCGAAGCCGCATGTTCCTGCAACAAGCACTGCCGCATCGTAATCTCTTCCCATAACATTGAACACTACAAAATATGTATACAGCATTATTACAAGCGCCTGTGCCAAAAGCAGTATAACAAGTGGAAGTGCAAGTGCTGTAAGCTGCCACAGCTTAAGTGTAATCATCGCCATACCAAGGAACAGCGAAAGTGCTATACCACCAAGGTCATTAATCTCACCCATATGTATAGCGAAATTCTCATTGCTTGAGTACTCCGCAATATTACGCATAAGAGCTGCCGCAATCATCGCACCTATATATATAGGGAAAGTCATACCTGTCTTAGTAAGTGCCCATGAAAATATTGTTCCTATTCCTATTGCTATGATGAGCTGGAATACCGCCGCTGCATACATCTGTGTATGACGTTCGTGTTTCTTCTCATCCTCGACTAAAAGGCTGTCATCCTCAAGAATAGCTGTCTTTAAAAGGTCCTTTTTATCTATAAGTCTTTTACCTAAAGGTCCGCCTATGATACTTCCGAATATAAGTCCAAATGTAGCGGCTGCTGTACATATGGTTGTAGCACCCTGTACATTAAAATCCTCAAGTACAGGACCAAATGCGCCCGCTGTACCATGTCCTCCGACCATAGGTATAGAGCCTGTACACATTCCTATAAGTGAATTAAGTCCAAGAAGCTTTGAAAGTCCTACGGCAACAAGGTTCTGTGTAAATATAAGCACAATTACAAGTCCAAGAAATATTACCATAGACTTTCCGCCCTTCTTAAGTACCTTAAGATTGGCCTGAAACCCTACAGATGTAAAGAAAAAGACCATACATACCTCTTTTAATATATCATCAAACTCGAATTCAAGAATTCCTGTCGCATAGCATATGCATGTTAATATTGCAAATAAAAAACCGCCAACTACAGGTGCTGGTATACAGAACTTCTCAAGTATGCTTATTCTCTTTCGTAAATAACTTCCTAACATCAGAACTACTACAGCAACAGCCATTGTCTGATACATATCTAACTGAATTTTCATATATATCTCCATTTCATAAACGTATTAACTATACCTGCTATATATAACAGGTTTTTTACTGCCCTTTAATAAGTATCATACTTATACCCATAAGCAGTCAGGGTGACAATATCCGTTACGGTTACTGTCATTCTGTCTTAACATTAACACCCTGTTTAGCATAATACGCCGCCGCTCCTGCATGAAATGGAATATCCATGCCATTTGCTCCTTCCTTGACATCGAATAAAGCATCAAGTGAAGTTGCATTTTTAAAGTCTGAACTGTGTGAGAATATCAGACTTGTTATCTGTTCTGTTGTTGAGTCTGAAAGGCTTGAAGATGCTATAAGCACCGCCCTTACGCCTATCGTGCTTACAGGCTCATTCTGTCCCTGATATGTTCCCGCAGGAATTGTATATTTTTCATACAAAGGATAAGCTGTCAGAAGCTTTTCAATACATTTGTCATCAAGACTTATAACATCTATGTCACAGCTTTTTGATATCTGTTCTATTATACCCGTTCTTATTCCGGCTGTACAAAACATCGCATCTATCTGACCGTCAGCAAGCTTTTCTGCCGCCTCTGCATAGTCCATATTGACTGTCTTTACAAGCTCCTCTGTTATGCCGCTTACCTTAAGTATCTCCTCAGCATTTTTCTCTGTTCCTGACTCTGCTGCACCTATGCTCACTGTCTTTCCGACAAGGTCATCTATAGAGCTGATACCTGACTCCTTTCTTACGACTATCTGACATGCTTCTATATACAGTGCCGCAAGTGCCTTATACCCCTTCTGGTAATCGCCATTTTCAAAGGTGCCCCTGCTGTTATAGGCATCACTAAGCATATCTGCCTGAACTATTCCAAGGTCGATATAACCACCTGATATAAGCCTTAAGTTCGCTACCGAACCTGCTGTTGTCTTGGTTTCAAAAGTATAACCGCTCATATCTTCGTGTGCTATCTGTGCAAATGTGCTTGAATATGCATAATACACACCACCGATATCAGCCGCACCTACTCTTATGTTTTTGCTTTTACCGCCGCAGCCTGTCATAACAAGCATAACAAGTGCAAGCAGCATCGCCGCTATTCGTTTCATAAGCTTCTCTCCTGTTCATTTTTTCTGGTTTATTCTGTCATCTGTACACTCCCCGCACTAACCGCGAAGCATTAACTCCTTTTCAACAACCTTTCCATCCTGCATATATATTCTTGGAACTCTCTTACTTACTGCGCATGTCAGCTCATAAGGAATAGTTCCCGCAAGCTCCGCCATCTTTTCAATAGGATTGTTATCTCCAAATATCTCTACTTCACTTCCAACATCAACGCCCATCTTATCTGTCAGGTCTATCATACACATATCCATACATATCTTGCCTCTCTGTGGAACTAAGCCCTCACTTGTCATAAGCTCATATCTGTTAGAAAGGCATCTGAAAAATCCATCGGCATATCCATAAGGAACAACACCCATTCTTGTCTTCTTGTCTGTCTTATATATTCCGCCATAGCTTATAGCAGTTCCAGCAGGGTATGTCTTTATTGTGCTTACCGTTGTCTTAAGTGACATAACCGGCTTTAAGCCAAGTTCCTCTGCAAACTCACCATATCCATACAGAAGAAGGCCCGGTCTTACCATATCAAGCCATGTCTCAGGATACTTTGCAACCGCACCTGTATTGGCACAGTGTCTTATCTGAAACTTCTTTCCAAGCTTCTTTTCTACTGCATCTATCACACTTGTAAACAGCTCAAACTGGTGCTTTGTATAAGCCCTGCACTCTTCTCCCGGTTCATCTGACACTGCAAAATGTGTAAATATACCCTCAGGCATAAGTCCCGGAAGCTCACAGCCTTCACATATTCCTTCAACACCGCTGTCAAAGTAATCACCATCACAAAGATAACCAAGTCGTGACATACCTGTATCAACCTTGATATGTATCTTTAATGTGCCATTACATTTAACTGCCTCTTCGCTGTATTCAAGCGCCTTTGCCTTACAAGTTACAGCCTGTGTGATATTATTCTTTATAAGCTCTCCTACCTCTTCCTTAGGAGTATGTCCGAGTATAAGTATTGGCATTGTTATGCCATTATGCCTTAATTCTATCGCTTCATCTATACTGCTCACTGCAAGATAATCTGCACCAAGCTTTTCAAGCAGCCTGCTTACCTGTACTGAACCATGTCCATATGCATCCGCCTTAACCACTCCTAAGAACTTTACATTACTGCCTATTCTTTCTCTTAATGTATTATAATTATGAGCAAGAGCATTAAGATTTATTTCTGCCCATGTTCTTTTTAATGTTGAATTCATATTAATCTCCATTTCTGCGCACGTTTTTTCTAAAGTTCTGACAATATCTGCCAGTAAATAACAGCTTTTAGTCTATCTTTATTATATTCTGATTAATGCTTTCGCGCAACTGTTGTATACATAGAAAGTATACAACGCCCGTCAAGTGTATTAAAAAAGGCAGCTATCAGGATTACCCTGATAACTGCCGTAATTGCTTTGCGTGACTGTTCATTAATAGCGCAAGAAAAGTAAATGTCTGCTTCGCAACCGCTTCTTTTTCTTTTGCGCTCATTGTATCATAATTTATTTTTTCTTAATCTACGCTGCCACCGGTTCTAATTTACCGCTTCGCTTCAGATATATATACGCGCACACACATATAATAACCGACAACAGTGAGCCCGCTGGTGCTGCCAGTCCCATAGGAAAGAGCGTATCACCAAACAGCTTCGAGGCAAGGTATGAACCCGGCACACGCACAAAGGTTATTGATATAATATTATGCATAAATCCGATATATGACTTTCCATATGCTGCAAAGTAGCCGCTGAAACAGAAATGCACTCCTGCAAATATGCTGTCGATAATATATCCCTTCATATACTGTGTTCCAAGAAAAACAACTGCCGCATCCTTTGTAAATAATGCAAGAAGTGGTGCCGCAAGCACCTGCATAATAACTGCCATAAATACGCCATACACACTTGTAATCATAGTTGCATACTTAAGTGTCTTCGCCGCCCTGTCATACTTTCCTGCACCTATATTCTGGGCTGAAAGCGCCGACACTGTAGCAAGCATAGATGATGGAATTATGAATATTGCACTTATCATTTTCTCAACTATGCCAACAGCCGCAGCATCGTCAAGTCCTCTGTGGTTAGCTATAACTGTGATTATAATAAATGCCACCTGTATACATCCGTCCTGAACTGCAACGGGAATACCGACTTTAAGAATTTCCCCCAGCACTTTCCTGTCTGGTATGAAATCTTCCTTTACAAGCTTTATTCCTGTTTTTCTCTTTCTTATTGAAATAAATGCAACTATTACACTAAACGTCTGTGAAAGAACTGTTCCAAGTGCCGCACCTGATGGTCCTAAGTCACATAATCCTATAAATACATAATCAAGTGTTATATTGGTTACACATGATATACCTATAAAGTACATTGGACTTTTAGAGTCGCCAAGTCCTCTGAATATGGAACTTATTATATTATAAGCTGTTATAAATGGAATTCCGATGAAACATATTATAAGATACCTTACTGTTCCGGCAACAGCCTCCTGCGGTACTCCTATAAGCAGCACTATCAGCTTTGCTGCTATAAGAAACACTATTGTCATCACTATGGCAATTCCCATAAATAATGTTATTGTATTACCTATAGCCCTGCCTGCATTATCAAGCTTATTGCCGCCTATGGCTTTGCCTATTATAACCGTTGTTCCCATAGCAAGACCAACAATTATAACTGTAAGCATATGCATAACCTGACTTCCATTTGACACCGCCGTTATAGAGTCAACGCCGTTAAACTGCCCCGTTATGTAAAGGTCTGCCATACCATATAAGGTCTGTAAAAAATATGATAAAAGATATGGAAGTGCGAAATATATTATCGTCTTAAGTACACTTCCGGTTGTAAGATTTTTCTCCATGATATCTAATCTCCTGTTTCTCTATGATGCTAAATAGCCAGTCTTCAGGATGTATATCCGGACAGTTTCCTGTAGTACTCCGGTGACTGCTTATGACTTCCACAAAATCTGACAGATACACACATAGTTTCACCTTACATCACACTTCTACAGTTCTATACTCTTACTTGTAATCTCTATTTCAACCCTGTTAGTATTCATCTGCTGATTATTAACCTCCATAGTATATTCTATGGCTGCATCTATCCTGTCTTCTTCCCTTTTAATGTCAAGAACACTTGTAAATATAGCAATATCAATACTTCCATACGGCGTATTATAACAGCTTAGTGTTCTTTTGTTCTTAGCAAACTCCATACATGTTGTTATAGCGCCTTTTTTGCTCACCTCAATACTGTCATCAGTTATCTTTATAATAGTAAGCGACTTCTCACTTGCACCATCGTATACTTCCTCAAACTTAATATACTCCTTACCGTTGCGGCTTGTGTGCCTTCCCACACTTATAACCTCAACATTGTCCGCCTCCTCTGTGATACTTCCATCAACAGACTGTTCCTCCAATGCAAGTCCTTTTATCTTAATATACACTTTATCCTTCATATATTATTACTCCATCTATATTATAATTAATAATTTTGTCCGTATTACCAAAACTTTTTATTCTTATTCCAAATATTTATTGAGAAACTTCAGATACTTAAACCTGAAACTGACATTATCTCCCGACACTGTCCTATATTCATCTTCTGTGAGAACGCCCTTAAGTTCCTCCTTAGACTCCTCTGGAACCTCTCCATACACTGCATCCACGAAACACAATGGTGGATACAGCACACACCACCAGTTCCTGCCTTTGGCATCGCCTATATCGACCCTGAATGCCTCGTATTCTCCCGGTGGAAATGTCATATCCCCGTAAGTCTTCATCGGAAAATAACAATTCTCAAAATACACGCTCACATCACTTTCATCGCCAAGACTTCTAAGTGTATCAACTGCAACATCCCTTATACCGTCACTTTCATCGGTAAGAATTGCCCTTGACTCATCTACCGACTGCGACTTTGAAAGAATCGGACTTATATAATCAAGCACCGCTTCCTTAACCTGCATTTTAATCCACTGGTCTTCATCTGAGTCACTTTCCGCCCTCACATGAAACCTGATAATGTTTGATGCAATGCCTTTTTGTATATGTACTTCTCTGTTATCAATATACAGCCTATAGCCTGCAATTACAAGCATAATTGTTGCTAAAAATATAAATAGAATTCCTGCTGTGCTCTTTTTTGCATTACCTGTACGTCTGCCTTCTCTTCTTATATTTTCAATGCCCATTATATCCCCTCCGCTATGTCCAACTAATTATTAACTACATTTACATAGTTCCCATATAATGGCAATTTATACATATCTGCAACTAAGTAATAAAAACTCTTTCCACACTTTAACAACCCGTACAAAAAAGTTAATTTTATATTTAATTATAATCCGATTACCCTGTACAAATAACAAAATATAATATCAGAGAGGCATACATTTAATATCAAAAACATCCTGTAACCAACACACACAATATAAAAAGCCAAAAAATAGCGGCACCATATGACTTACACATATGATGCCACTATTCTTAATTTCATCTATCCATCAGTTTTATTAGATATTAAGCAGTCTTATAATCCCCTTTTCCTGATTATTAACGTGCTGTCTTACTATAATCTTTGCCTTTTCAACATCCTTGTCGGCAAGCTGCCTGATGATATCGTTATGCTCACTTATAAGAATAGAATGTGTTCTTGCATCCTTTACATACTCAAGACGATATCTGTACATCTGCTCACTAAGGCTGTTGATAAGCTGGATGAGTCGCTGGTTATCTGTCATTGAATATATGATATTGTGGAATGTAACATCAGCGTTTACTATGGCTACTACATCCTTTGATACGATAGCTGCCTCAAACACTCTGTTGGCTGTCTTTAACTCATCTATATGCTCTGGTGTAACATTCTTGCAGGCAAGTGTTGCAGCAAGTTCCTCAAGCGCTGAGCGCACCTCTAAAACATCTCTCATATCCTTAACTGTGATATGTGCAACCTCTGCTCCCTTTCTTGGAATCATAATAACAAGACCTTCAAGCTCAAGCTTTCTTATTGCCTCTCTTATAGGTGTACGGCTTACTCCAAGCTTATTGGCAAGCTGGATTTCCATAAGTCTCTCGCCCGGTTCCATCTCTCCTGTAAGAATTGCCTGTCTTAATGTATTGAATACAACATCCCTTAATGGAAGGTATTCATTAACGTCCATCTTTAATTCGCCCTTCATCTTCTAATCCTCCATATGTATATCTGTTTTATTGTCTGTTATTATCTAAAATGTTTCCGTGATATATACCTGTCTTGCATCTTCCTGCGACTTTAAGTATTCCTTACAGTTAAGCGCAGTCTGCTCATCAGGAAATATTCCAAACACTGTAGGACCGCTTCCGCTCATCATAGCATTGTAAGCGCCATTGGCCAGCATATCGTTCTTAATCTTTGCGATAACCGGATACATCGGTATCGTAACGTCCTCAAGGACATTGCCCATACGCTCTGCAACTTTCTTGACATCACCTTCATTGATAGCTTCTATAATTCCGTCTATGTCCGGATGCTTTGTTATCGCACCTGAGTCAAGACTCTCATACACCATCTTTGTTGAAACATTGATAGGCGGCTTTGCAACTACTATATAACAGTGTGGCATCGGTGTAAGCTTGGTAAGCTTCTCCCCTATTCCCTCTGCAAGTGCTGTTCCTCTCATAATACAGTATGGAACATCAGCTCCTATCTTTACACCCTGCTCCATAAGTTCTGCATTGGATAATCCAAGATTAAAAAGCTTGTTAATTGCAAACATAGTTGATGCTGCATCTGTACTTCCACCTGCCATACCTGCTGCTATCGGTATAAACTTGTTGAGGTCTACATCTATTCCCCCACTAAAGCCATACTCATCCTTCATAAGCTTATACGCCTTATATATCAGGTTATTCTCATTGACAGGAAGAAACTTAAGATTGATATTAATCCTGATATCATCCTCAGGAATTCTTGTTATGATAAGCCTGTCATATATTCCAACAGTCTGCATAACCATCTTTACATCGTGATATCCGTTTTCCCTCTTGCCTAATACATCCAGTCCAAGATTAATCTTGGCTCTCGCCTTAAGTCTAATTGAATCCATATTTTTTATCTCCAGTTTTTTGTATACACAAATATTATATAAAACACATTGTACAAAATCAAGTACAAATCAAAAAATTCCCGAAGCCAGAACGTATAGGCCGGCATCGGGAAATGATATAAAGATATAAAATTGTGTCTTGGCATTATGTGAATTGCAAAACAATGAAGTAATCCATAAACATCATTTATTGGCAAAATACCCTTTTACCTTAACATAATATAATCCTATAAACTTACTATGCGACATTTGTCTTAGAAGCTTGTGCTGCTGCATTTTCCGTCTTCTCAATCTTAATAGTCGACTTCTTCCATATACCCGTCCAGTACAGTATATAGAGTATCAAAGCAGAAGTTGCATTACTTACAACAACGGCATACCACACACTCTCAACGCCCATTCCAAGCACATTGGCACATACCCAGAGTGTAAGAAATCTGAATATCCAGATACGTGTCGCATCAACTGCCATAGTTATCATCGTATGACCACAGCCCTGAAAAAGTCCCTGTGTTACATTATAAAATGCATTGGTCCAGCAGCACATTGCCATAATAGAAAGGAAGTCTGTTGCAAGTGGAACAACCTGTTCATCGGATGTAAAGAACCTTACCATAGGTTCTGCTATAAAACGTCTTGATAAAATCATACCACACACAAAAAGGAAAACAGCACCTATTCTCAATGCTATGTGGTAAGACCTATCAGTTCTTCTGACATTGCCAGCCCCCATATTCTGACCGACAATAGTTGATATGGCAGAGCCAATTCCGCTTGCCGGCATAGTTATAATACTGTTAATCTTGTTTCCAATACCATATGCTGTCATAGCTGTTGCCCCATAGACATTAACATTTCTAGACATAAGAAGAAAACCGAACTGCATTGTACTTCCACCGATTGCTGTAGGCAGACCTATCTTTAATATAGACATAACCTTATTCTTATCAAATCTGAAGCCCTTAAAGCTTATTCTTACAAGCTGGTTCTTTCCTGTAAGTATTACAAAGCCTATGATGGCACTTGGAATTTTCGCTATAAGTGTTGCAAATGCGGCTCCACCGATACCCCAGTTAAATACAACAAGAAACAGCGGGTCAAGTATAAGGTTGATAGTAACACCAAGTATATTCAGAAGCAGCGGTCTTACTGTATCGCCCTGCGCCTGCCTTACAGATGAAAACAGATTAATCATAAAAAGGAATGGAAGGTCCATTACAACTATTCTTATATATGTAAGTCCGTAATTATATATATCGCCTTCTGCACCAAGCCATCTGACAAGTCCTGACGAACACAGCCAGCATATACAGGCACATATGACTGAAAATCCAAGCGAGGTTATACATATATGATTTGCCATTGAGTTGGCCTGCTTATCTTCCCTTGCACCTAAGTACTGTGATATAAGTATAGCTCCGGCTGTTGTTATTCCGGCTCCGAAGTTGATAAGTATATTCTGGAATGGGGAAACAAGTGTTATGGCTGCCTGACTTGTTGTTCCTATCTTTCCAAGCCAGAATGTATCTGTAAGATTGTACATTGACTGTATAAAACTGTTAAGCATAACAGGTATTGCCAGTGTAAGTATCGCCTTTACCAGATTGCCATTTAAAATCATTTCTCTTTTTCCTGCACTTATTGGCTTTGCCATTTTTTCTCACTCACTTTCTGATATTTACTAATTCGCTCTTTATTTTTTACAATATATATGTTAGCATAAAAAGCAGTAATTTCTACTAATTTATATCTATATTAGCGTGAAACTACAGATATTTTTCCTTTTTAATCTTATGTGATGTCAGCATTACAAGGTCAGTTATCCTTATTAACCTGCCTATCAAGTAGATAATTGCGTAATTGCACCCCAATAGGGCAGGACACCAACGCCTGTCAGCAGCAGGATACTTACCTACGACCAGACATCTGATATACAATTAAAAGCTGCCTAATATTAAGAGGCACAGAAATGAGGATTACTATGTTACAGGATATGCAGAAAGACTTTGAGATAAAAAAAATCAAGCGTTCAGCCTTCAAGATGAAAGAACCGCACTCACATCCGTTTCATGAGCTGTTTTATCTTGCCCGCGGGGAGTGCACCGCATTTATAAGCCACAATATATATAAGTTCAGCCGCGGCGATATCGTCATCGTTCCTGCCGGAACTATACACAAGACTGACTACACCGGAAAAGGTATCAATGAACGTATTGTTATAAGCTTCAAACCTCCGGTTACAGACTGGTTAAGCGGTATCGTGGGAACCGACATCGTATCAGAGGTTATGCAGGCCGGTGTTATCAATATTCCTGAGAAGAGAAGGGATTACATTGAGAAAATCCTTGATAAGCTTATGTTTGAAAATGAGGGGCAGGACCCGCTCTCTCCGGGCTTTGTAAGCGTGGCACTTGCAGAACTTATTCTTTTTATTGCAAGATGTAAGAAGTATGAAGAAAATGTAATAAAAGAGATTGACGTGGATAACCAGATTATGCAGGAGGTTGCCACTTACATATACACCCACTACAATGAAAAGCTTGTTCTTGAGGATATGGCAAAACAGTTTAACTTAAGCCGTTCATATCTTTCAAAGAAGTTTAAAAGTGTGACTGGCTTTGGTTTTAAGGAGTATATAATTAATGTCCGCATTAAGCACGCCTGCGAACTGCTGCTTAACACCAACAAGTCAATAACCACGATTGCATTTGAATGTGGCTTTAATGACAGCAACTACTTTGGTGATGCCTTCAGGCGGACTAAGGGCGTATCGCCTAATAAGTACAGGCGTAATCAGGAGCGTATCTGATTTATTTTATTAATTTTTGATATTCTGCCTGCTTAGTTATCCTGCAGACAGAATCGTATCTGATTACAGATATCCACTCCAATTTTTAAGTACGGGTTAATTATCCACAAAACTCTCCGATATATGATATATAACAAATGTCCAAGTGTGGTATATCAGATTACACATAACTGTGGGCATTATATTAAGAGCCACGGATGGCTTTTTTCCTGTGTATGTTTCATATATTCAACTTACTACAGTAATGGGGCATACATAGATGTCACTTATTAATTACACAGCCAGCTTATATAATGGTTAGAATGGAGGAATAATATGGAATTAAATGGAGTTAATTCTTATTACACAAGTTACGAAGCGGCTTCTAACAAGAAGACTGCCGTTAAAGACACCGACAACTCAACAGCTTCTAAAAACACAAGCGATGTTGCAGCTACTTATGAGTCATCTTCAGACAAAAGCAGCTCTTCAACATCATCTGTTAAAAGTAATGCTGCCAATCCAGCACTTGTAGCAAAGCTCAAGGCTGACTCTGACAATCGTATGCAGCAGTTACAGTCACTTGTAACTACTATGTTCAAGAAGCAGGGTATTACTATAGGAACTGCTGATGATATGTGGAAAGCACTTGCAAGCGGTAACTTTACTGCCGATGCAGACACTATCGCAAAGGCTAAAGAAGACATATCAGAAGATGGCTACTGGGGCGTTAAGCAGACATCTGAGAGAATTTTCGACTTCGCACAGGCTCTTGCCGGTGATGATGAAGAAAAGATGAAGACTATGAAGGAAGCCGTAGAAAAAGGCTTCAAGGAAGCTACTAAGAGCTGGGGCAGAACTCTTCCTGATATATCACAGGATACATACAGTGCCGTTATGGATAAGTTCGATAAGTACTTCGCTTCAAAGAATACAGATAGCACTAATGCCTAAAGCTTTAATATGACACATACGGGACTGACACAGTATATTTGTGGCAGCCCCGTTTTATTTAACTAATTATAACTACTCTGCCACCATGCACTCCTTTATAAGCAGCAGCTTAGTCCCCATTGGCACATCATCACTGTCAGAAAGCCTCTGCACAGGCGCATTATCCCTTCTTATTGCATCACAGGTCGTATTATACTTCTTTGCTATATCCCACATATTACATCTGCCATCCGATATGTAACCGACCATAGAAGGAAGTGAAGCATAATATTCCCCATCACCCGGTATATACTCACACTCCTCTATCGTTGAGAGCACTACCGGCTCAAAGCATATTGCATCAAGCGAAACAACTGCCTTGACTTCTATCTGCGCGCTGCTGTTCATTGATGCCTGCAGCTGTTCTATACAAGGTCTTATCATATACTCTATATTATCCTTATCATACTCCTTTATGGCTACTACACCTGTAAATGGAATGACAGCATTGACACTTCCCATAGGTGCATTATCATCTGATGTTATGTAGCATACATTTACCATAACAGCACCCGACACCTCTATGCCCTCAGAAGTATATTCGTAGTCATCTATCTGCACCCCTGCCGTGGCATTTACTATCTGCATAAGATTTATATAATCAGCAACCTTAATGTTATCGGCTACACGGCACTTGGTATTATTTCTTATAAGCAGCTTCTTAAGCTTCACCTCTGACTGCTTTATATTCATAGTACTTCCCGGAACATATACATCCTTAAGCGCAGTCTTTTTACAGTCCCTGTAAGACTTGATATCCATATCAAGCACAAGCTCCACCGCTATCTCCCTGTTGTTTCCGTCATAGTCTGGCCTTACCTCCACATTTTTACCTGTAAGAGTAAAACCTACATAGCATATACTTTCAGGGTCGGCACCACTCACATCTATAACACCCGTAAACGGCACTGAAGTTTCATACCACTGCACTGACTGACCGTCATCATTGCTTATATACATAATAAATACACTAAGCTCACCACCGACACTAAGCCCATCCTCAGTCATACGTGTACTCATATTCTTTACATCCACGTCATCCCACACAAGCTCTGCCACATCTGCCTTGCCGTTAGGAAGTGACAGACTTTCCTTTATCCTTAAGTTGTCACGCATATTTACATCCATCTGTGCATACTCATAATCCTTATAGAGAAGCTGCAGGCTGCACTCCTCATCTGCCGTTATCTGCGATGATATGGCAACATTATTGATTTCCTCACACACTACAGTAAGGCTCACTATCGCCTTTACGCTTATTTTCCTTGAATTAATCGACTTGATGGTGAGGTCTTCTATACGCGCCCTGCAGGTCACCTCCGTATCAGAGGCATCACACGACAGATTAATATTTTCCAGAAAATGCAGGCTTCCCTCCATCTTTACAGGAAGAAAACTTCCCTCCTCCTGTCCCTTTCCTATGTAGAGTATCGCATACTTAAGACTGCCCTCAACCTGCGCCTTATCCTGATTGACCCTTATACTGTCAAGCACAACCATACCAAAATCTTTTACTATACTGTCTATATCCGGTTTGCTGTCCGGCACATTATAATCATCATCAAGAGTTATCTGGGAAGTATTTGAACACTTTACAGTGTATTGGTGAATATTGTCATACTTAAGCTCCAACTTATAAACCTCCTTATATTTATCAGGCACTTTTCCTTTATGTAGTATATGAACCAGTAATTCCAGATAGTACTTTATTTTATATTTCAATGTAAGTGTCCCCAGTAAGAAAGTCTTTTTCTGCCGGCATAAACGACTTTTATACTTTTGACACTTACATCTTAAATACTACCGGCTCATCCCTTTTTTCGTACTTGAGCACTATATAAGGTGTTGTAGCCACCTCATTTACAGCCTCATTTTCCGATGGCCCAATAAGGGCAAAATCTGCATATATTGCATCACCACTCTTATACACATCATTTACTTTTATACTGTAACCGGACGTTTCCTTTGTTCCAAAGCCGGCTACAACATATGTATAATCCTTTGTTGTGTATGTAAGCCGCAGTGTATTTTCCTTCTTGTTATCTATGAGCTTCCTAAGTTCTGCCGGGAGGTCTTCATTCTCAACCACTGTGTAATCAATAACTGTGTGCTCCTTTGACTCATTTTTACTGCAGCCCGTCATCGTCATAATACTTAGAAAGATAATGCATAACACGGCTGGCAGTATATAAATATATCTGGCAGGCGTATTTGCACATTTTTTTCTTCTTACTGTATCATGTGTACGGCATACACATTTATCCGCATACACCAAAGCCTCCTCTTTATTGCATACACATTTATCCACATACACTAATGGCTCTTCTGTACTATATCCACATATTCGCGACATAAAAAAATCCCCTTGTTAATAAGACTACTATCATCTTATTAACAAGGAGAATTGTTTATTCATACATATTTATGATACCAGTGTCACAAAGTCATTTACCCATATGATTTTACTCATATGTGGTGGTTGACCTCAACATCATAGTTACCCTGCTACATAGCCCTTACTCTTAATAACCTCGATTACTTCATCGACATAAGCTTCACACTCATCATGTGTACCGGCTTCAACCATAACTCTTATAACCGGCTCTGTTCCGCTCTCTCTTACAAGAATACGGCCATTCTCACCAAGTGCCTCTGCTACCCTTGCTACTGCTGCCTTAACATCCTCATCATTCTGTGCTGTAGGCTTGTCGTATACACGTACATTCTTAAGCACCTGTGGATATATATGAAGAGGCGCTGCAAGCTGTGCAAGTGTCTTCTTCTTTGCAATCATAACCTCCATCATCTTAAGGGCTGTTATGATACCATCACCTGTTGTCGCATACTTGCTGAATATGATGTGTCCTGACTGCTCACCGCCAAGACGGTAACCGTTCTTAGACATACACTCATATACATACTTATCTCCAACCTTAGTCTTCTCATAATCGATACCTGCCGCATCGAACGCCTTGTAAAGACCAAAGTTAGACATAACTGTTGTGACAACTGTGTTATCGATAAGCTTTCCTCTTTCCTTCATATAACATCCATATATATAAAGGATATGGTCGCCTGTTATAACATCACCATTCTCATCTACACAAAGACATCTGTCTGCATCTCCGTCAAATGCAAAACCTGCATCAAGGTGTTCTCTCTTAACAAGGTCACATAAGCCTTCTATATGTGTAGAACCGCAGTCAGCGTTGATATTAGTTCCATTAGGCTCTGCATTGATAACATATGTCTTGGCACCAAGTGCATCAAATACTGCCTTTGCAAGTGTCCACGCACTTCCGTTAGATGCATCAAGACCTATTCTCATTCCCTTGAAGGAATATATTGCAAGGCTCATAAGATAACCCATATATCTGTTACGTCCTGCTGTATGGTCTACTGTACAGCCTATCTTTTCCTTAGTAGCGTATGGAATATCCTTAATCTCGCCATCAAGGTACTTCTCTATCTCATCAATGACATCCTCTCTCATCTTCTCGCCCTTGCTGTTGATGAGCTTGATACCATTATCATAAAAAGGATTGTGGCTTGCAGATATCATAATACCGCAGTCAAAGTCCTCTGTTCTTGTTACATATGCAACACTAGGTGTTGTTGTTACATGAAGAAGATATACATCTGCGCCGGAAGCTGTAAGCCCTGCAACAAGTGAATACTCAAACATATAGCTGCTTCTTCTTGTATCCTTGCCGATTACAATCTTAGCCTTTCCATCTTCCTTTTCCTTACCATAAAACCAGCCAAGAAATCTTCCTACCTTAAATGCATGGTCTACTGTAAGTGTAACGTTAGCTTCTCCACGAAATCCATCTGTACCAAAATACTTTCCCATTATTCTGCCATCATCCTCTCTGTTGACCAGATCTCAACTTGATACTTATTAGCCTTGTTGTATCTCTTTCTAAGGTCCTTAAGCTGCTTAAGGTATTCAAGAGTAACCTTGCCTGAAAGCTTTGATTCACCCTCTGTTCTTTGCTGGAACTTGTAAGGTATCTCAACAACCTTCTTATATGAACCCATGGCAAGAACTTCTACCATAATCTTCCATCCGATAGGCTGAAGGTCTGCATGCTCTATTACTTCACGTCTGAACATAAAAAGTCCGCTTGTAGGGTCTGATATCTGTCTTAAGCAAGGAAGCATCCACTGTCCTATCTTACGTGCTGTTCCCGATACGAACTTTCTGTACCAGTTAAGTCCGCCATCATCTCCACCCGGAATAAGACGGCTAGGTATACAGAAGTCTGCGCCACTTTCCATTGCCTTATACATATACTTAAGAACGATAGGTGGGTGCTGTAAGTCAGCATCCATACATGCCATATACTCACCCTTTGCAAGCTCGAAGCCCTTAAGAACGGCTGTTGCAAGACCAGTTTCACCTGTTCTGTGCTCCATTCTTACCTGTGGGAAGTCCTTTGCAACCTCCATAATAACCTCTGGTGTATTATCTTTACTATCATCTACAAATAATATTTCGTAATCAATTCCCTTAAGTGCATCATTTATCTGTGTCACCAGATTTCTAATATTCTTTCCCTCATTAAATGTAGGTACAACTACTGATAACATATTTTTCTCCTTCTGATATACATAACTTTTGTACGTTACTTATTATTCAAAACAAAATCTCTCATATTCTAAAAAGCGTGTTAATTATAATACCTTTACGTAAAGTTCGCAAGTATTTTCACAAAGTATACACACTCGCTACATAAGCAGTCCGTCCCAGAAATACCACGCCGATATGCACACCACCTCAGCCACCGCAAGCAGCACCATAATAATTCGTCTGGTTCTTATTCTGACTGACAGCAGTATCTGCGTAATACCAATATATATAACAAATGAACCGACTATAAATCTTAACGTGCTCATAACGCTTGAAGTAAGCGGTATTATAAGTGCCACTATTCCAAATGCTCCGGCGGAATAATGCTTTCTCGCTATCATAATCACATACAGTAACAGTGCAAATACGCAGAACCAACCAAGTATTATGCCGTTTATCTGCTTGACATCCGACATAGAGCCGAGCTGTCCTGTACACGACTTGTAAAGCACCCCGATAACCGGAAAAAGCTTCTGTGTCCTCCATGCTCTCTGAACATGGTAAAATGCCCACGCATCACCGCAGAAGTTCTTAAGGAAAGTCATATACACAAATATTCCAAGAGGACATAATGCAAGTGATAAAAGCTTTCTGCCATCTTTTATAATGTCTTGCACTGTATACAGTATACGCTTTGACATCACTTCCTGTTTCTTATAACTATCTATATACATTTCTATGAGTAATACAACTATAAGAGTACAGCCGACTATTCTTGTCGCACTTGCAAGCGCCGCAAATACACCTGCCGTCATATAATTTCTCTTTCTGGCATTATAGAAGCACAGCACAACACACATTGTAAAAAGTGCTTCTGTATACATCGCTCCATAGTACACAGCACAAGGACCTGCAAGCATAAGAAATATGATTATATTTTCTATATCCTTTTTATCATACTTACCCTTATCCAGTTCAAGATATGCCAGCTTTACCGCATAATATACTGCCACTATTATACATATGTTAGATACCATCATGCCTATGGCATAGGTATTGATATGACCGCCTGTTATAATCCTCACTGCCCTGCATATCATAGGATACAGCGGAAAGAACGCCCAGTTAGCCATACCTGTTGACCTTGGGAACTTATATCCCGCCTCTGTCATCTCTTTATACCACTCTGCATCCCACGGATTCATATAATAGAGTATATTGTGTGGTGTGTCCGCCACAAGGTTCATAACCTGCACCATTATGAGCATTACAAGCCTTGAAAGCAGCCACACCACTATTATCTTTGTAAATAATCTGAACTTTTCATTATTCTTATAGTATCCCGCTAATACTGAAAACATTTACATCCCCAATACGTATCTTATATTTGCTATAATACTTGCAATAAGAGGCGCTGCAAACATTACAACTGCAAGCACTGCTATAATAAACATATATATGCCGCCTGCGCACTTCTTCATCCATTCAGGTACACGTATCTTCTTATAATGATTAACCACCATAAGAATAATCATAACTATAAGTACAAGAACTGATATAAGCAGTGCTTTGTTCTTAGTCGCCGGACTGAATGTAAATACTATCTCATTCTCACCCTCATTTACAGCTACTCCTGTAAATAAGCCTGCGATATCCTTAGTTTCACATTCTTTTCCATTGACAGTCACCTTCCAGTTATCGCTCTTGATAATAGGAACTATTGCATAATTGTCAGTCTTACTTCCATTGACCTTAACTGTAACCGAATTGTTAGTATATGTCACTTCACTCTGCTTATTATCATACATTGCACAGAGTGCGCTCATCTTATCAAGGTCTATTCCACCCATAGTAAATATATATCTGTCAACCGATACATCGCCGTTATTATCAAGAGGTCTTGCAAAGTCAAGCTGTACTTCAACCTCTTCATCTGTAAATGTTCCGATGTAGATAAGTCCGTTGTTGTAATCAGTCGTGTAATACTTATTCTCCACATTTCCTATAGTCGGTATATCTATCTGTTTTCCATTAACTGTTATTGTAAGGCTTCTGAATAACTGTGAAACATTGGCATCAGATGTGCCTATATTGTAGTCTGCAACACTTACATATACTGCCTGACGGCCCTTTATAGTATCCTTGTAAGTCTTTACTACATGTGTCTGCTGTGTTGGTCTGTCTGTAGCTGAATTATCGCTTGCTGCATTGATATCCTCAACCTGGCTTTCACCCACCTGATATACCTTTGCACCTGCAAACTCTCCATACTCTGTGACAAGCTTTTCAGAATTGCCGCTTAAAGCACTATACATAAGGTTATGAAGATATATCCAGTCCTTTGTTGTAGTGTTCCAGTTATAATCGTTCTCAGTCGCATCACCTGAACTTATGGCATTAAGCTTTGTGTAATCCCTGTTAAAGTCTATCAGTGATATATTGCTGTTTGTCACCATGGCAAAAGGAAGCTGGTAATTAGCCTTATAAAGGTCGTACTCACAGTCGCCTGTTCCTTGCTTTTCAAGTGTATACAAAGAGCTGTCAAGCTTATTAACATTGACCGCCTCTGTTATATGTAAAAGTGCATCCGAGAACACTGTTCCGCCTGAGTCAAGCGCCCAGAGGAAGTACTTTGAGTGACCCCACCTTACTGTCTGCTTCTGTGTATCCTTCTGTAGTGCTGCTGTAAAGCTTGAAAGCGAACCTCTCTTCATAATAAGGGGATAGTTGGCATTAAGGCTTAAGTCAGGATTAGTTATCCTGTCTACCGGCGACTCACTTATCTCAAGGTTATTAGTGGCATTAACTGCAAGCTGCACATAATCTCCATACTGGTATGGCGCATATGTGTAGAACTTAGGAGGGCCTGTCATAGAAAATGCTCCTATAAACACCTCAACTGCCACAAGGCTTATGACAATGCTTATCTTATAGCCGTTCCTCATAACAACAACGCCCACTATATGTAATATGAGCATAACTGCAAATACTGCTATAAAGAAGATAAATGCTGCCACATATGAATTAACCGGAAGCTTATCATACACAACTGCCATCACAGCGCATGCAATAACTGTCACAACTGCTTGTATTACAGCCTTTATCTTATCCGGCTTATCGTATGCAAAAACCTCATCCGCATATGCACATGCAAGACATATAAGTGTAAATGCTATGATATAACCATTTCTTAATGTATAACCATTATATGAGCCAAAGTGCCATATAATGTTAGTACCCTCTGCTATAGCCTGTACAATAACTATAACTATAAGAGATATTGCATACCAGTTAAACTTTCTGGCTTCTGTGTTTCTCTTATATCCAGCAGCCTTCATTGTTCTGTGTATGCCTGTAAATATAATAACGAAGAATAATCCCATTCCATAGAACATCATTATTCTTTCAAACTCACCAAGGCTGAAGCTTCTGAACGTAGGATTAGATATCCATGAAAGATACTGGCTTGTAAGTGAGTCTGTATTGCCTGTTCTCTGCGACTGTGAAAGCTGTGCAAATACTGGTATAAGAACGAAAGCTGAAAGTGCTATTCCTGTAAATGTTCCAATACCTAAGTCCCACGCCTTTTCACGTCTCTGCTTTCTGTCACATCTGAATATAAGATACATTCCACCTACAAGAAGAATGTATACAAGTGACATCGCTGCAAGGTAGTAATTAATTATAAACATTACGGCAACCATAAGTATATAGAAAAGCTTCTTTCCAGTCTTTTCCAATACATCAAGTGCCATCATAAGCAGCGGAAACAGTGCAACTATATCCATCCATGGTGTAAAGCATGATGCATATAAAAGTACATATCCACAGAATGCGTATACTACTGCAAAAAGTGCCTTTACGCTGTATGACAGTTCATTATATCTTTTATTGATAAATGCATACATCGTCACAGACATTACAAATGTCTTTATGACAGTGAGTATTGATATGAATTCAAGTATATAATCTCTTGGGCACAGATATAAAAATATGTTAAACGGACTTATCATAGAGAATGCTGATATACTCATTGAAACATTGGTTCCAAGTCCTGTATACCAGTCAAACCATATGCTCGCCTTGCCGTGCATGGCATCCCACAGATGTGCATACAGCGGTGCTACCTGCTGCATATTGTCAAACAGGTCAATTCTGTTGCTTCCAAAAGGCCATATACCTTTAGCAGCAAGCACTATCAACATAACAAGTAGTGTTATTAATCCCGGAAAAAGATATCCTAGTATCTTTCTTCCATTATTTTCAGAACTGTTATTCATATTAATCTCCATTATTATACGTGTGTTATTATGCAGGTAGACTTGCCTTTAACTATGATGTTTCTCTTGCCTGCACTTATAAAGAAGCTTTCTCCTGCCTTAAAATGCATCTCTTTATCGTAATCATCTGTCTTAATAGTGCCTTCACCTTCAACAACGATTACCGATACGAAAGAAGTTTCATCCACAGGTATTTTTGCTTCATCTTCAACTTCATACTTAATTACTTCAAAGTACTTGCACTGTACAAGTCTTCTTGCAATATAATGCTCATTATGTGTAAGCATTACATTACACTTATTATCTTTTTCGTACTTGACCGGATTGACAACATCGAGTGACTTCGCAACGTGAAGCTCTCTTGGATTGCCAAACTTATCTCTTCTGTCATAATCATACATACGGTATGTGCAGTTAGAGTTCTGCTGTATCTCACATATAAATATACCCGCGCCTATAGCGTGTATAGTTCCAGCCTTAACCATAACTACATCACCCTTCTTAACATCTATTTTGTTAAGAATTTCAGTTATTGTGTTATTCTTTATGCGCTCCTCTATCTCTTCCCTTGAAGAGTCCCTTGAAAGACCGCAGTAAAGATATGCACCTGGCTCTGCATCAAGCACATACCACATTTCATTTTTTCCGTATTCGTTCTCTTTTTCAAGGGCATACTCATCATCCGGATGAATCTGGATAGAGAGTGCCTGCTTCGCATCTATGAACTTGATAAGTACAGGAAATCTGTCCTGTGCCTGACATTTCCAGCCAAGTGACTCCTTGCCAATGATAGTAAGATAGTCATTAAAAAGCATGCCTTTGTAATAACCCTCTGCTATGCGGCTCTGTCCATCAGGATGTGCAGAAAGTTCCCAGCTCTCACCGATAACTTCATAGTCACACTTCTTGCCAAAGACATCCCTTATCTTTGTTCCGCCCCACAGATTATCCTTGAAGGCAGGGTCAAGCTTTACTATAGGACTGTTATCTGTCCTTACATAATTGCTCTCACTGCTTCCTGAATCCTGTGCATATATCTTAACAAGGTCATTCTCAAGGATGGAATCACCTATTCCTACTTCTATTATAACTACATTCTTGTCTGTCTTATTGGCTACCCTGTGCTTGACCCCAACAGGTACAAACACACTCTCATACTTATCATAATCCTTTGTTTCAGTGCCAATGGTAATAGTCGCTGTTCCCTCAACTACTGACCAGTATTCTGCCCTTAACTCATGCTGGTGAAGATTCATCATCATGCCTGGGAATACTGTGACCTTCTTAACCTTATATCCCTTAGAATAAGTGAGAAGCTCATGGATGCCCCACTCTCTGTAGGATATTCTGTTATAGTCAAAGTAAGTTTCATACTGATCCATATTGTCCCTGACTATCTCTTTGATATTGCCGGCAGAATTCTTTGATGATATATACACAGCATCCTCTGTATTGACAACTACCATATCCCTTAAGTCATTGGCAACTACGAGCTGTCTCTGTGCATTATTGATAACTGATACATTGCTGCAGTCATTCTTTATCACGTAGTCATTCTTGCCATCGTTGTGCTGTGGCCCTATATCACATACGTTATCTATGTCTTTCCATATGATATGTGCCTCAACAACCTTGAGCTTATCGCACTTCTCAAGTATAAGTGACTCTATGCTTCCACTCATAATGTCCTTCATAACATTTTCTGAGAAACGTATAGCCCTTCTTATGGCAGGAACCTTCCTCTTGGCTGTCCTGCATGCAGCATACAGCTCAGGCTGTTCCTTTCTTACGATATTAATCATATCGCCTGCGCGGAATATAAGCATACCACTGTTCCACAGATACCCCTCATCATAAGAATAGCAGTCTGATATTTCTGATAAATTATTATCAAAATCTACTCTTGGTATAAGCTTCTTTACATCGCAGTCATCTCTTAGTATATATCCAAGGTTTTTAGCCTGATATGCAGGCTTAACACCAAGTGCCACTATTGCACCCGACTTTGCCATCTCCTTGGCACTTATGATTGCATCCTTATAGCCGTCACCGTCTATAAAGTTGTCCGAATTCACTATAAGCACAAACTCTGTAGGATTCGCAAACATAGTTCCAAGTATAATAGCTGCCGCTGTTCCTTTCGCTGTTCCTTCAAGAATCAGTCTGTATCTGAGGCTCTGGAAAGCCTTCATCTGTCCGTTGACAATATTCTTATATGCCTCATTCGTAACTATGATAAATTCATCACAATATGGCATATTTCTTACTACTGTCTCCTGAAGCAGTGAACGCCCTTCCTTGAAGTTCATAAACTGCTTAGGGTAATTCTTTCTGGACAATGGCCACAAACTATCGCCACTGCCGCCTGCCAGGATAACACACTTCATCCGAATGTCCCTCCCAAAAATATACTCATTAACTTTATTATTATTTATCTTATTATTATTCCACCACCAAAGTCAGATTCATTGTCATCGGTTTTAGAATCATCACCACTGTCATTTTTGCCATTATTGCCGTTTCCACTATCATCGCTTCCACTATTGCCATTATTGCCGCCGTTTCCACTATCATTGCTTCCACTATTGCCATTGCCGCCATTTCCACTATCATTGCTTCCACTATTGCCATTGCCGCCATTTCCACTATCATTGCTTCCACTATTGCCATTGCCGCCATTTCCACTATCATTGCTTCCACTATTGCCATTGCCGCCATTTCCACTATCATTGCTTCCACTATTGCCATTGCCGCCGTTTCCACTATCATCGCTTCCACTATTGCCATTGCCGCCGTTTCCACTATCATTGCTTCCACTATTGCCATTGCCGCTGTTTCCACTATCATCGCTTCCACTATTGTCATTGCCGCTGTTTCCACTATCATCGCTTCCACTATTGTCATTGCCACTGTTTCCACTATCATCGCTTCCACTATTGCCGCTGTCGCTGTTTCCACTATCATTGCTTCCACTATTACCACTATCTCTGTTATCACCATCATCAGCTGCTGTAGTAACACGATTATCAGCGTTATTATTTTCCGGCACAACAACCTTCTTTGAACTTTCTGTTTCCTTCTGTGTAGTCTTATCCTGTGTTGCAGCTTCTGTTTCTGCAGTATTGTCTGAACTTTCCTCTGTTTTATCCTGCTTTGTTGTTGAAGACTGCTTTGTTGTGTAATACTGCATATCCTGATAGTCATAATCTTTGCTTACTTTTTTCTTGTTATTCTTACCAGCTATGGCAGATACGAATAATACAGAAACAAGTACTATGACAACCACACAGCCAACCGCCCATGATATAGCTTTACGGGCTGGAAGAGAAAGTGCCGGGAATATTTTTTTAATAAACATTGTAACAGAATTCTCCCTGTGACCACCAGCTCTCTTATATACAGAACTTACCGCCCTCTTCTCTTCATATGTATCATTGTAATCTATAGCTTCCTCATCATCCTGTAACTCTTCATGCTCTGGCTCTTCGTAAGCTTCCTCACCAGCCTCTTCACTATCCTGTGTCTGTGATAAAGCTTCTTCCTCTGGCGCTGCCGCTACAGCTTCATAACCTTCTATGACAGCTTCCTTGACACCTGCTATCCAGCTTGCTATATAAGAGCTGTCAACATCTGTTATTCTTTCTATAGTTTCCACTGACTGCATCTCATAGGCATACATTTCCATAAGTGCCATCTGTACCGGATTAAGTGAAGCGAATTCCTTACCCTCTTCATCAAATACCTTAGGACTTCTGAATACACCAGCCTTTTTCTTCATATAGCCAAGCAATTCTTCGTCCTCACGTATTCTTGAATAATTATATTCTCTCATAACATAATCATTCTTTAATTCATTCTCGTACTCACTTACCGCACTTACAAAAAAGTAAGCAGATACAATAGTTGCAACCTGCTTATGAACATTCTTTGACAGATTAATATCCTCAATGCGGTTGCATACCTCTATAAGGGCCTTCTTTGCCTGTGTCATGCTCTTTTCTTCATCCTGATATACTGGATACGCAAGAGCGTACACTTCCTTATATATCCTGTTACAAAGCTCCTTCTTTTCTGCATTGCCTGCTATAACGTCCTGTATAAGCACTACAATCTCATTATCCTGATTATTATTCATACATATCTCCCTGCTATTATGATACGATACACAGCTTACTGCTGCCTTACATCATCTATTATTAGTTATCTTTCTTTAGTAATCCGTGTTTACTCACACTTACTCTGATTATCCAATCATCTTTTTATTATAACACCTTGTCTGATAATTGTCACTATCACTATAAACGCAGTAAAACCGGGGCTTTACGAAGATTTTAACTTTTCGTAAACCTGCCCCGGTTCCAATATTTTACTTCTCAGCCCTGTCATTTTAAGCTGATTTAATAACATTTTTTAATAATACTTTCCTGCTAAAAGTTCGCATATATAAAGTCTGAAGTAGTGGCTGTACTTCCGTATATAAGTATAAACATTATAAATGCGATATATATAGCCCACCTTACCGCTATGTTTTTCTGTGCTATGGCCTCTCTTATATTCATTCCCTTTTCCTTAAGAAGACTGACAATGAATATGATCAGACAGCCCACACCAACTATAATAAGGTCCTGTGCGCTAAGTCCCACTGCCTTTACTGTCGCCATCGATATCTGTGACAGATGTGCTTTGGTAAATGTTTCTGCTAACATCACATTAGCTGCGTAAAGGTCTGGTGCCATATCAAAGTAGAATCCTATATTGACAAGTATAAAGGTTCTTATGATACAGAAGCCCTGATACCACCAGCTCTTAGGATTAATGTGAAGCTTCGTGTGTATCTTTGCATATACCGGCGCAAGCATACCGCTGGCTGCTATTATAACACCGTTATACATACCATACATTATGTACTTCCATGCTGCCCCGTGCCATATACCTACAATAAAGAATACCAAAAGATTGGCAAGGCTTACCGGCAACAGCTTTCCTATATTATTGCCAAATGTTTTCTTGCACCACTTACCGAACTTGTTCATACACTTTGACAGTGAGAAGGGATAGAATATATAATCCTTCATCCATGTACCTAGTGTTATGTGCCATCTTCTCCAGAACTCACTTATAGAGCGTGAGAAGTAAGGCTGACGGAAGTTCTCATCCATAGTTATACCAAACATCTGGGCAACACCGATAGTTATATCAATACCGCCTGAGAAGTCCGCATACAACTGTATACTGTATAAAATAACGCCGAACACATTAATCCAGCCGCCATAGTTCCAGTAGTTATTAAATATAAGTGTTACTGCCGCATTTACCCTGTCGGCAAGCACCATCTTCTTAAGCATGCCCCAGAGTATTCTCTGCACGCCAAACTGTATATTGCGAAGGTCATAGGAATGTCCCTCATACAACTGGCTTCCCAGTCTTTCATATCGTCCTATAGGTCCCTGTAAGAGCTGTGGAAAGAACGATACAAACAGTGCATACTTAAAAAAGTTCTTCTGTGGCTCATGCTTTCCCCTGTATACATCAACAACATAGCTTACAGACTGGAATGTATAAAATGATATTCCAAGAGGAAGTGTCAGCTTAAGAACACTCAGTCTTCCTGTTGCCTTTGTCATAGCCAGTATTCCATTTATGTTGCCTATCATAAAGTTAGTGTACTTACATACTGCAAGCACTCCGAAAGAAAGAAGTATCACTAACAGAACAACTTTCTTTTTCCTGTGTGTTATATTCTTCTTAAATGCTTTCTTTGCCTCTCTGTCGGCATCCTTATCGGGCTTTAGTCCGTTGAGCCTTCCAAGCAGCACTCCGCCAGTGTATGTAACCGCTGTTGTAAGTATCATCATCCATACCGTTGTGACATGGTATGAGAAATAATATATATAACTGAGTATGAGCAGCCACACCCAGCGTACCTTTTTAGGAATAATATAATATACAACTAACGCAGTGAGTGCGAATAAGAAGAATTCAAATGTTGTAAAAGACATATTACTCTCCATTCTTTATCATCATCAATAAGACTTCCACTCTAAGCCTGTGGTATTCTCGTAATCCGCAACCATAGAGTTATACATGCTCTCGTATGAGTCGTAGAAGTAATCACTCTCATTAAGAGTACCTGCTGCAGCCTTATCAAGTACCTCTGCAAGCACCTCTGAGTAGCTTTCTGCAAGCTCTCCATACATATGGCCTTCCGTATCAACATATGAAGAGTCATCTCTTGGAAGCACTGACATAAGTGTCTTATTGAAATCATAGTAAGCTATTCCATAGCTGTAAAACAGTGACTTTAACTTTGTAACTGCCTTATCAACCTCAGCATCCCTGAATGCATCCGGTGTTATAGGTGACTCCACGCACACTATTTCAATGTCATTGTCCCTGCAATAGCTGACAAGCTGTTCAAACTGTTTTATAACTGTCGCATCCAGCTCTTTATTGGCATTACCTTTCATAGTTTTAATATACTCTGGATTGCCCGGAACATCATTCATTTTATATCTGAAGCAGAAGCCTTTGCCCATATAAGGGCCGCCCGCTGTCGCAAAGTATCCGTCCACATCAAGCCCTGCTGACATCTCATAATTCTTATAAGCCTCTGTGTTCTTAAGCTTTATATTAGTCTTTGCCTTATCGAGCGTACATTTCCAAGTAAGACGTCTTGAGAACACATTTCTTATATCTATGTATTCCTTATTCTTCCACAGATATTCCGCCTTAAGCGCAGGGTCACTTATCTGCTGGTATATAAAAGACCTCGAAAAATGGTTCTGCGACTGACCGTTCATCCAGTAATAATAGTCTACATCTATAATAACCTTCTTAACCTTATTATCCTTACATACAGACTTTAAGACATAGTACATATCATCGACCGTCTCACCAGGGATACCCATATTAAATGCATGGGAACCTGACATAATATCCATATAACTTACATCTATACTGCATCTTGTGTGCGATGCGCCAAGAACTATCGTATCATAACCTGTATCTGTATCCGCATTTTCTGCCTTTACCTGATTAAATATAAATCTTATGTATCCACTCTCCGCAAACAGATAATCACATACGCATATAACTGCGGCAAGAACACATAAAAATATTACGCTTCTAATGTGTGGCCATAACTTTTTCATACCACGCCTCGTTTCCTTTAGTTTCTTAATACTTCTGATATACAATCAACCGCATTTTCATGCACCATGACCGTACAAGTATAGCTGATTATATCACCGATTAAAACTCTAATTGTTAACAATATGTTAACTCTTTTTGAATTTCCTGCGAAATATAAACACGCGTAAACAAAAGCTGACCTCCGCATACGTTATTACGGAAATCAGCCTATCAGGATGATGTAAAAGTCAAAAGCCTTATCGTTCAGGCACGAATGGTTTTCTGACCTTTTGCCCCTTACTTTACATTAATTATAGCAACTGCAAGATTAAGGTATGCCGCAAATGTTACCCATAAAAGATATGGAACCATCATCCATGCTGCCACTTTATTGACATGGAAAAATCTCCACACTGTAAATATAATAAGCACCCACAACAGCATAAGCCAGAAAAACGCCAGCCAGAAGGCTCCAAAGTCAAAGAATATGACTGACCAGCCTACATTTACAAAAAGCTGCACACCATACAGTATAAGTGCTTCCATTCTGTCGTCATCCCTTGTTTCGCACACGATATAGGATGCAATTCCCATAAGCACAAAAAGTATTGTCCACACAATAGGAAAGACCTGCCCCGGTGGTGACAGCGGCGGCTTCTTGATATTTGCATACATTTCCATGGAATTGCCCGTCAGCAGCCATGATATCACACCTGCTCCCAGACTCACTACCAGCGCCAGTATCAGCCTTTTCCAGTTAATTCTCATATTTCCTGCCATAAACTACTCTCCATTCCGCATATAAGCAGCTAATTATTCTATAGATATCTTATCTATGTAAGACATCTATTATATATTTCAAAATATAGTTTATGCAGTTATATGGAATTCATACGCATTTATAATGGTCAAAAAATCAAAAGTCTTATTATGCAGGCATAAACGGCTTTTTGACCTTTTGACCTTTGCATTATATTAATATGAAATAAATTATTCTTGTAATAAATCAATCATAGTAATGCTTAAAGTACACTCTGTTAAATATTGCCCATGTATCAAAAAATGCCTGTATACAATCCTTAATTCCTATTCTCTTAGAGCCCTGTTCTCTCACAAACACGACCTCAACGGGCATCTGTGCTATCTTAAAGCCTCTTCTGTGAACTGCCACTAAAAGCTCTATATCATACGCAAAACCGGAAGTTCTTATAAGATGTCCGACTGGCTTTATAGCCTCCGCCTTAAACACCTTAAGCCCTGTCTGTGTATCCTTTACATTCAGGTGGAAAAGCACAAGCAGCATTATGTAATAGCACATACTTATCACTTTTCTCTTAAATGGATACTTAAGCTTTGAGTCCTTATGAAACTTACAGCCGATAACGACATCGACATTATCGGTAATCATCTTTTTAAGATACCCTTCAAGCTGTGATGGATTAAGTTCAAGGTCTGCATCCACGAAAGCGATATACCTGCCTTCTGCCTGTGACACACCGGCTATTATGGCATTGCCCTTGCCCCTGTTTTTATCAGAAGTTACAAGCCGCACTCTCTTATCTTCTTTCTGTGCCCTTATAATCTCAGCTTTGGTATTATCCCTGCTGCCATCGTTTACTGCGACTATCTCTATATCTTTTACAAATGCTGAGACTATATCCAGCGTTTTCATAATGCTTGAATATATAAGCTTCTCTTCATTGTACGCCGGCATAACTATCGACAACATTCCATCAAGCTCTAACATATATCATCCCCCGTTGATAAAGTATTCCATCTGATGTTTTAATCAAATCTATAAAGGTTAATTGTACACTAATACCGCAAATGTATCAAGCACGATGCGGTCTGATACTGTCACATAATCATCAATTCCGAATAATATCCATATCCGCAATTTTATGGTATACATAATCTTCTATAATGATTATATGCCTGTCATATTAAAATCATCACCACAATAAAAATATATATTAAAAAAACAGACCCCTCTTACTCAAGAAAGGTCTGCTCTTACATAGTGCCGGCAACGGGAATCGAACCCGTATGGGAGTATAAGTCCCGCAGGATTTTAAGTCCTGTGCGTCTGCCAGTTCCGCCACACCGGCTCTTTTGTATTTTAATACATAACATATACTTGGCGCAGCCTAAGTATTGCTTTACTGCCAGCAAGTCTGTGCTATGTAGAATGGGCGGAGAAGGATTCGAACCTTCGAAGGCAGTGCCAGCAGATTTACAGTCTGTCCCCTTTGGCCACTCGGGAATCCACCCATTTATCATAAGCAAACATACATAAATATATTTGCCAACGAAACTTTTTGAAGTGTACCATATATAATCATTCTTTGCAAGTCTTTTTTTGCATTTTTAATATAAGCAGCACAAACTCACTAATATCTCATCTCTATCGATGTTATCCTGAAACCCTTGTACTTCTTAAAGTTGTCGTTTCCGATACTGTTCATATAATTGTATATATTTACTGTTTCCTCTGGAACAAATGTAAGCTTTACAAGTCCGTCCTCACCGATTGCGCTCACAGGAATAGTAAGCACATTGCAGTTATTATTTACCTTATCTTCCCTTATTCTGTCACCATATTCATTCTTATGATAGGTTACAGCCTCCTCTGCCTCATCATAAGCCGCAATAGTTCCTATATAAGTATCATTGGCATACACCTTTGTAGCAGTATTATAACTTGCACCATATACATCAAGCACAACATCCGATGGCACATTTACAGTAAATCTATAGTAAAGAGAAGCCTCCTTGCTGTCTGTTGTATATATGCCTGTGTGCAGTGAATAAAAGCCCTTACTATATCTGTATGGAATGTGAAGGTCGACAGTCTTTTCACTGCTGTCAGTATCAGTGTCCGTATCCCCTGCCTTATCAGCAGCATTATCCTGAGAATAACTGCTCTGTGCAGCAAGCATTTTCTGGAAATACTTATCTATGGCTGAATCTCTGTTAGACTCGACTTTATCCTTATCAGACTCCTTATCATCTGCCTCATCGCTCTCATCACGGTACGATGGGTCGCCATAGAGCTTCTCCTCCTCTAACAGCCTTTTATACTCATCAAGCTTTGATGTATCATATATGTCAACATCGCCAAAGCTGTAGTCAAGCCCGTGTTCTCCCGGCCATCTTGACAGCTCATCGTCAACATAATACAGGTCGTACTCCCTGGAAACCCCACGTTTCTGACCTAATACAAGAGTAGCAAGATAAAATACTGCAAGTGCAGCCGTAATAACATAACATATTCCATTAATTATCTTTTTATTCTTCATATATAATCCTCATTTTTATCAACACCTGTGGTTTTACGTTAAGCTGTAAATGCGTTGACACCAGCCGTAAACCACAACCATATAAGAAACGCCTCCATAACGACAACAAGCGCTGTTGCACAAAGCTTGATGTCCTTCTTATCTGCAAGATAATCATATATACCTATAAATATTACATAGCTTCCAACGATAAAACGGCACATTGACATAACACCGCCTGTTAAAGGAATAACTAAGGTTATGGCTGCAAATACAACCTCCTCATAGTATCCCTTCTTAAGCATATATATGTATACAACTATTGCCATGATAACGACAAGCGGAATCCAGTATCTTTCCGCATATATATTATTAAAGAAGTCCCATATCATATTGCCGATATAACCTGCTCCATCTTCTCTCCACGCAGCCTGTACGTGTCTGAATGCCCACGCATCGCCGCTTACCCAGTAAAGGTGCAGCATATTTACAAATATTCCTGCCGGACATATAAATATCTGAAGAAGTCTTACAGGTGTACACAGTATGTCACGCACAAACAGTCCGAACTTCTTAATACTTATCCTGCCGCTATACGAGTCACGGTACATCCTTACAACCAGTGGGAATACAAGTATAACCCCGACTATTCTTGTACAGCTTGCAAGCATCGCAGCTATGGCTGGTATCCAGTAGCTGCACTCCTTATCGCTCTCTTTTTTCAGATAGTAAAAGAATATTGCAATGAGCATCATAAACAAAGTTTCTGAATAAACACAGTGAAGATAGAAAGTGTATGGTCCCATATATAAAAGCACTACGGCTATATATCCTAATCTTCCCGGCTTATACAGCCTTACTGTCTTTACCAGATACAGACCTGTCACATATGTAAATATAGAGCTTAACAATATTCCTGCCTGCTGGTAGTTAAGAAAAAAGAATATATACTTAAACCATCTTATAAGTACCGGAAACAGCGGGAAGAACGCCCAGTTAGCCTGTCCATCCCCTGCTTTTATGCTCTCGACAAGGCTGTAGCCATTCTCTGCTATCTTTATGTACCAGTCTGCATCACCACCAAGAAACATCTTGGCAAAGGTTATATTATTGCCAAATGCTGAGTTGGTAACACAGCCTATAAATATATAGAACAGTTTGGAAACAAGAAGGATTACAAACACATCACATGCAAGTTTCCTGTTTTCTTTGGTAGTCAGTCTGCCCAGCTTATCAGATATTTTCTCTTTCATACATTCTCCATTTCTACAAGATTATACTTCCTTTTTAAGAAGCTCTACATATCTTCTCGTTGCATCCTGCCATGTTGGAAGAGGGGTAAAACCGTTCTTTACAAGCTTACTCTTATCAAGTCTTGAATTAAATGGTCTTGCTGCCTTAGAAAGACCATACTCTTTTGTTGTCACAGGAATAACCTTAGTATCAAGTCCTGCCTGCTTATATATCTCGAGTGTAAAGTCATACCATGATATATATCCACCCTCGTTAGTTGCGTGATAATATCCGTACTTGTCAGTTTCTATCATATCAACAAGAAGAACCGATAAATCAAGTGTATAAGTTGGTGTTCCTATCTGGTCGTTGACAACTCTTACTGTATCGTGAGTCTTACCCACATTAATCATAGTCTTTATGAAGTTCTTGCCATTGACACCGAATACCCACGCTATTCTTACTATAAAGTACTTATCAAGAAGCTCTGATACAGCTAATTCTCCTTCAAGCTTAGTCTGTCCATATACGTTAAGCGGCTTATAATCCTTACAGTCCGGCTCCCAAGGCTTCTCGCCCTGTCCGTCAAACACATAATCAGTACTTATATATACCATCTTGCAGTCAAGCTTCTTAGCGGCCTTTGCAATATTTCTTGTACCTCCGGCATTGACTGCACGCACCTTCTCAACCTTGTCATCATCCTCTGCCATATCAACCGCAGTCCACGCAGCACAGTGTACTATAACATCCGGATTAACGCGTGTTATAATCTCATCAACCGCATTTTCATCTGTAATATCCATCTGGACATATTCCATATTAACAACGGCAGTATTATCATCAACACCGCTGTACTCTGGTGCTATGTCACTTCCTACTCCTGTGTATCCTCTCTTTGCAAGTTCATTCATCACATCATGTCCCAGCTGTCCTGAAACACCTGTAACTAATACCTTCATAATTAATCCTCCGTTTTTATAAAATCATATACTATCTTTCCCAGTCTTTCTGGCTCGTAGCGGTGTACAACCTCATCATAGGCTGTTTCATCCACATTTGCATTATAATCAGACATAATGTGCGCAAGGTTCTCTATCTGCTCCTGCTCACTGCACCTTAAGTCAAATGTATTGATATTACCATCTGTTATCTCATCAAATATAGGCAGGTTGCTTGCTATTATAGGCTTGTTAAACCTCATAACCTCTATGACAGGCATACCGAAGCCCTCCGCCTTTGACGGAAATACAAAAGCCGACATTCCTGCATACAGTTCATGCTTTTTATCGTGTGAAACATAATCAAGATAAGATATATCCTTATCCTTAGCCATTGCACTCTCAACAAGGGAATTAATATCCTCCTCCTGCATCTTTCCACCAAGTATAAGCTTCTTTGTTCCACCTGATTCTTTATACTTAAGATATCCCTTTATAAGCAGGTCTACGCCCTTACGCTTTTCCATATTGCCAATATAAAGGAAATAATCTCCATCCGTATTAACCCATTTTTTCTTAATGGGATTGGATATTATATAGGCATTGACATTCTTTATATGCTTAGCCTCCGGAAAATATTTTTCTGTCGTGCGCTTTGTCTGCTCTGAATTATAAAGAATCATATCTGTATGCTTAAGTGTCTTTTTAAGATTGTGCTTAAAGTACAGATTATACACTCTTCCAAAGTATTCCACATATTCTATAGGAAACATATCGTGTATGGTTATCATAGTCCTGTAATTTCCTTTTAAGTCTATAGGAATTATGGTATTTACCTCCCAGAATATATCTGGCTTTATAATATCAAGCTGTTTTTTTACAAATGAAAAATAAGAATACACACCAGCACTTCTATATACCTTTTTGCCCTGTGTATACACTTCTATGCCTTTATTCTTAAATGACTTTATATACTCACTCTCCGCCACATCTGATATAAGCACAAACTCTATGTCCTTATACTTTATAAGCTGCTTAAGAAAGTCATTAAGATACATTCCAACACCACTCGGTCTGCTGCCAAGTGTCCTTGCATCAATCGCTACCTTCATACCGCTCCTCTGCTTCTATATACTACACACCTGCACTTATCAGCCTGCATATCTGTCAAACAGCTTCACAAGCTCTCCTGCCGTTTTTTCCCATGAATACTTTCCAAGCACAGCTTTAGCTGCCTCTTTTTCCTTTACTGCATCACTGTTATCAAGAAGCTCGTCAAGATTCACCTCTGGCTTATTACAGTTGATATACAGCGCAGAAGCCCCATATATCTCATGTAACACCGGTATGTCGCCAAGCACTATGCGCGCTCCCATACACAGCGCCTCCATAGGAGGAATACCAAAGCCTTCATATGTTGATGGAAATATAAATGCCTTACAGTACTTCATAAGTGCCCTTGCCTCTGCATCCTTTGCATAACCGACAAGCACTATGTTAGGCATTTTTTCTATGCCGGACTTATCGCCTAATGCACGTCCTGCAACAACATATGTAACCTCCGGGTGCCGTCTTGCATTTTCAAGTATCCAGCGGAGATTTTTGTTAGGCGCAAGAGAAGCAAGATAGAAGTAATACTTACCCCTCTTTATCCTTGATGCATATCTGTCAAATATGCCTTCATCCACATAATCTATATTAAAATGCTGCCATCCGTTTCCGGCAACGACTATATCCTTATTCTTAAGCCTGTAGTTGTCAAGTATCTCCTTTTTTGAATACTCACTTACTGTCATTATGGCATCAGCCTTTTTAAATGCTTTATCATACATAAGCTTTCTGAACAATATTTCATGCCAGTCACCAGGCTCCGTAAAAAAGCCCGGATGGGTCTTAAATGCAATATCGTGTACTGTAACTATTCCATTTTTCATAAAAAGTGACACCTCATTGCACAGATACACAGGTTTTGCCTTCTGCCTGTCTACATAGCGCTGGAATGTGAGCTGCTCCCACTTTCTTCCTGCCCTGCCTTTTAGTATCACTATCTTTATGTTATCATACTTAGTCTTGTAACTGTTAATCTCTGCCGAAGTTCCCTCAGAATCTATCTCTGGAACTGCTATCTCAACGTCATATGGCTTGTCCTTTACCATACCATCAAGCTTTTGTGTTATTTCTCTTGCGTATCTCTGAACTCCCAGAACCTGTCCGTATAAAAATCTTCCATCAATAATATACTTCATAATAGCCCCCGATTCGTGCTTCACAACCGCTTACTTTTGTTTACTGTCAAAGATTACTTTCGTACATCCGGCTTATATGTTGGAACAAACTCTTTAACAAGAGCCTTTATTGCAGCCGCATCCTCATCATATGCAGTTTCCTTAAGTATCTCAAGCTTCTTTTCAAAGTCCTTCTTCTCAAATTCTATCGGCTTACCTATATGAATAAGCTTATTTTCTGTATCCTGAAGTCCTTCCTCCGCCATAAGAAGCTCTTCATACAGCTTCTCACCCGGTCTTAAGCCTGTATACTTAATCTCCATATCAACGCCTAATGTATAACCTGAAAGACGTATAAGGTTCTTTGCAAGGTCATCTATCTTTACAGGGTCGCCCATATCAAGGATGAATATCTCACCACCTTTGGCATAAGCTCCAGCCTGTATAACAAGCGATACCGCCTCAGGTATAGTCATAAAGTACCTTATGATATCAGGATGTGTGACTGTAACAGGACCGCCTGCTGCTATCTGCTTCTTAAAAAGTGGTATAACCGAACCGTTACTTCCAAGAACATTACCGAACCTTACCGCAACAAACTCTGTCTGTGATATGCCGTTATAATACTGGATAATCATCTCACATATACGCTTTGTCGCACCCATGATATTCGTTGGATTAACAGCCTTGTCCGTACTTATCATAACGAACCTCTTTGTGCCATACTTATCCGCCATACGTGCAAGATTCCATGTACCTGCAACATTATTCTTCACTGCCTCATTAGGGCTGTCCTCCATAAGAGGTACGTGCTTATGCGCTGCCGCATGATATACTATATCAGGTCTGTAGTGTGAAAATACCCACTCTAACCTTGTAATGTTTCTTATTGAACCTATAAGAGTGACTACATTGGCCTCCGGACAGTTCATCTTTAATTCCTGCTGTATATCATAAGCACTGTTTTCATATATATCAAATATAATAAGACACTTTGGATTATGTCCTGCAAGCTGCCTGCAAAGCTCTGAACCTATAGAACCGCCGCCGCCTGTTACAAGCACTGTCTTTCCTGACACATAACCTAATATCGACTCTGTATCAACATTTATAGGGTCTCTTCCTAAAAGGTCGTCCACGTCTACATTTCTGATGTCCTGAACATTAATCTCGCCGTCCATCATCTGGTATACGCCCGGTATAATCTTTAAGTTACAGTTAGTTTCCTTACAGATGTTAAGTATTTCTCTTTTGGTATCCTGTGAGGCTGACGGAATTGCAAATATAATCTCATCTATATCATAGTATCTTGCATATTCTTTTATCTGATCTCTGTTACCAACTATCTTCACGCCTCTTATATACTTTCCAACCTTCTTAGCATCATCATCAATAATGCAGACAACCTTTGAATTATCAAGGTATCTTGAGTTGGCTATCTCTCTCATAAGGACATTAGCTGCCTCACCGGCACCTATTATCATTATCTTAACCTGTTCTGATGTGTGTCTGTACTGCTGGATAAGTGTTCTTAACATTCTGTACATAAAACGGCTTGCGCACATTGACACAAGAAGGAACACTCCTGTCATAAAGTAACAGGCTCTTGGAAGCATTTCTCCCATAACTGCTGTAAGGCATATATGCATGCCCTCTGCCACTATACACGCCTCAACTATCTTATACAGCTCTGCTATACTTGCATACTGCCACAGACTGTGATACATCCTGAAACACCAGAATATAATAAGTGTTATTACCGTAAAAGGAATCCATGTATCCTTAAAGCTCTCTATATACTGCGGCTCAATCGCTGCAATATCAACATTAAATCGCATAACAAGCGAAAGCATAACACTGCCATTGATAAGGATAATATCAGTAATTATAAGAAAAAATCGTCTTACAATAAGCTGAAGTTTATCTTTTCTTGTTTCTCCCATAACTAACCTCTTCCCTGCTTATCCATAAGTCCCATAATCGTTCCTGCCCCATAGCTTACATGCAGCATAAGGAATAATACAGGAAGCAGGATATTCGTTATATTTCTCTTACTGCCAGCCTTTATAGACGATACAGCCGCCATAGTACACGCAAGCGTTCCATACAGTGCCCACATAACTATAGTAAGTGTAATCACTATATTCTTAAGCTTCTTTATAACGCCTCTGTCATATCTTTTCCTGCCATTTCTTTCTGTGCATTTATCCATCAGACCATCAACGCTGCCCATCCCTGTTATGGCAAGCAGTGAAGCTATAATAGCACTCACAAATGCAAATGGCACAAAGTGATATATGCTAAGACACTTAGGACATACCCTGCTTGTCTTTCCTATCCAGAAGCCATTGGCATACTTCTGCTTAAGCATTGCCTTAAGGCTGCTTCTTGTATACTGGTACGATATAATATCCGGGTCAAAGCAGAGCTTATACCCAGCCTCTCTCATTCTGTAATGTATCTCATTATCCTCTGTCCTTACAAGGTCTTCGTTAAAAAAGCCGACCTTATCAAACACTTCTCTTCTGTATGCCGCATGAAACAGTGACTTTACATAAGTCCTTCCCGGATTGTTCCTGTAATCAGCTATGCTTGAACCAAACATACTGCTCTCCGCAAGCAGCAGTGTTTCCTTAAATGGTGTTGGTTTATCTATTATGTTAGGTCTTTGTCCGCCACAGATGTACTCTCCTGTATTAAGGACAGCCACATTTTTACTTACAAAGTCCTGTGGTATAACTGCATGCGCATCCACCTTTATGATTGCATCGCCCTTATATTCTCTTAAAGCAACATTCCATCCGCTTGGAAGTGTCTTCTTTGGATTATCAAGCACAACTATCCTCTGAAAGTTTCCTTCGTTTTTCTCTGCAAACTCAAGCATAACAGACTTTGTATTATCTGTTGACATTCCATCTACTAAAACGACTTCCATATGCTCATGTTCATAATCCTGCTGGTTTATACACTCAAGTATACCCCCGATGCTGTTTCCTTCATTGTATGCAATCACACACATAGTTATAAACAACTTATCCATCTCTCGTTATTCCCTTCTTGCACAGCCATACTCACACACTGCGCATATCAGTACTATCTTTTCCTTCCTGTCCTTCGTGTAACAGAAAGTCTGTCATTACCAACTACTGATGCAAATGTATCCCACAATACCCTGCAGTCCTCCTTAAAACCGAACTTCTTTAAAGCCTCAAGATTATACATCATCTTGGCAGGAAGCACTTCATTGACATACGCCTCTGCCGGATTAGCAGCTCCTGCTAATATCTTGTCCTCATCTTTATAAGCTATGCTTGTCCTTGATGTAAGTCCTGCCGGCAACAGAAGTGTTGCATACATTTCCTTTGTATATTTTTTAACATATTCTGGAACTTCCGGTCTTGTACCTACCAGTGTCATATCTCCGTTAAGAATATTAAAAAGCTGTGGAAACTCATCAGCCCTTATCTTTCTTAACACACGTCCTACCCTTGTTATCCTGCTGTCATTATCCACTGTTACCGAAGCTCCAAGCTTTGGCGCATCGACAACCATAGTACGGAACTTATATATCTTAAATATCCTTCCATACTGTGTGACTCTTTCCTGCCTGAAAAATACAGGTCCTCTTGAATCAAGCTTTATGCATACCGCTATGACAAGCATTGGAATTGCAAGAAATATAAGCATAATTGATGCTACTACCACATCAAATACTCTTTTTAACTTAAGTGAACCCTGACGTCTTTTTATAATATTGTAGTACTTTCTGACTTCCTTTGTTTTCATAACATCAGGAAGTGAATTCCATCTTCTAAGCTGCATACCCATCTCCATTTCTCCTGTGACACCCTCATCACAGAAACTATACAGTCTTTTTAATGTTGTTAAAGTTCTCTATCACATATTCAACCTGCTCATCTGTAAGATTAGTGTGCAGTGGAAGTGTAACCTCATTGTGATACATTTCGTATGAATTAGGATAATCCGCTATATCAAAGCCTAACTCCTTATATGCTGTATGCATAGGAAGCGGCTTAAAATGTACATTGGTGGCTATTCCGTTCTCAGCCATCTTTGTTATAAATGCATTTCTTACATCGCTGTCCTTTCCTAAGAGCCTTACAAGATAAAGATGTCCGCTTGATGTATACACATCTGTGTAATGCTCTAAGTACTCTACATCATCTGCCTTAATACCATCATTATACATACCAATTATCTGTCTTCTTCTTGCAAGCAGACCCGGATATCTTTCCATCTGGACAAGTCCTATAGCTGCCATAATATCTGTCATATTGCACTTATAAAGCGGTGCAACGATATCATACTCCCACGCACCAAGCTTAGTCTTGGCAAGTGCATCCTTAGACTGTCCGTGAAGTGACATAAGCATAATATTCTTATATATATCCTCGTCATCTATTCCGGGAAGCTCTCTCCACACAAGACCGCCGCCCTCGCCAGTAGTAAAGTTCTTGACAGCGTGGAATGAAAATGATGTAAAGTCAGCACATTCACCACTCATAAGTCCTTGACGGCTCGCACCATATCCGTGTGCTGAGTCGGCAAGTATAAGTACTCTTCCAAGTGCCTCCTGATACTCTGATGCAGGCTTAAAAAGGTGCTTTTTGCTCTCCACAATCTTTCTTATTCTGTCATAATCGACCATAACACCAGCAATATCCACAGGTATTACAGCCTTTGTCTTCTCCGTTATGGCTGCCTCAAGTGCATCATAATCAAGCTCATATGTTCCCTTCTTAACGTCTATCAGCTTAAGCGTTGCACCTACGTGGCACACTACGCTTGCTGAGGCTGTGTAAGTATATGCAGGAACAATAACCTCATCCCCTGCACCTATCTTAAAAAGTCTTAATGCTGTTTCCATACAGGCAGTTGCCGAATTAAGGCACGCACCTCTCTTAGTGTGTGTGAATTCTGCCATCTTTCTCTCAAGCTCTTTAGTCTTTGGGCCTGTTGTTATCCAGCCTGACCTTAGTACTTCACCAACCGCCTCTACTTCTCTCTCTGTCATATCTGGTGGTGAAAATGGTATATTCATCCTTTTTGTCATTATTAACCTGATACCTCTTTTCTATACATATCTTATCCAACTACATTGTTTCTTAAATTGATAGTTAATGTACTACTTAGAACCTGCTGTTGTGGCATTAGCTGCCGTTGGCTCTGCCGCTGTAGGCGTTGTAGCAGTCGGTTCTGTTGTTGATGATGTCTTTGTCATCGCAGGGAATGAATATGTCATATCACCTGCTGTATTAGGAATAGACACCGTGTAGCTTACATTATTATATCCATTCTGTGACAGCGTAATCGTCTTGTTACCGCTTGTCTTACTGAATGTGCAGGGAATAATGCCTATGTATACACTGTCAACATACAGTGCTGCCCCCTCCGGCGCAGTTATCTTGACATTATATCCGCCTGTAAGACTTGCCGCTGTCGTCTTAGTCGTGCTTGATGACGTACTTGTAGTGCTTGTCGCCGTCATATCTATAACCATCGTCTTATAGTCTGAATTAACAACAAATGTTTCTGTATAAGTAGTGTAGTGGTTAGCCTGAAGTGTAAGCGTATGTGTTCCATAGCTGAGGCTCACCGGACTTGAATAATCCACTTCACTTCCATCAATCGTCATAATAGCGCTTGTCGGTGTTACAGAGAAGTTGACAGTTCCCTTCTTTGTCGCTGGGATAATGTACTCAGAAAAGTCAAGCACAGTTGTGTCATCCTTTCTTATTGTAACCTTCTTTGTCGCCCTTGTATCTCCGTTCTGGATTTCCACATCATACGTACCTACTGGCGCTGTCACCATCATATTGTCAGTCACCTTGTGGAACAGCCTGCTGCCAAGCGTGATATATCCTCCTACAAATGCTTCTATCCCTGTAAGCTCAAGATATCCGTGTCCATTCGCAACATCTATTGAATACAGCTTATTTCCTATGCCTCTTAAAGTAAGCGTGTCCTCCTTGACAATCTGAGCAATACTTATCTTACTGTCACCTGATGTCACCTGAAGATAATTCGTATATGTAAGCTCTGTCTGACCTAATGTAACACTCTTTTTTGTATCATCAAATGTTATATCTGATACATCATTTCGCTCCCACGCATCCTTAGAACCATATATCTTTAGCGCCTTGCCTGTCTTGCTGCAATACACATCATATATCTCACCCGGCTCCATAACTGCCGCCGCCTTTATCTTGCCATATGCATCCTGTATATCTGTCGCTCCTGTGTATATCACAGAATACTCAGTTCCCGACTCCACATCAATAAAATACATATTCTTAAGGTTAGTATCAACCGATACAAGCATACCGACAAGTGTCCTGTCATTATCATTACCGCTTATATCTGATATATTGCCCTGCTTTGGCGCTGGTGTTATGGCACTTCCCGGTATAACTGTTCCACCCGTGTCAGAAGATGCACATCCACTGCCGCATACAACAACAATGGCAGCAAGCATAAGTGCTGCCATCCTTTTAACAGTCCTGTCATAAAGGCTGTATCTTTTACGCATATTCATACGTACATTATTCATTTTTATATATATATTATCCATCTTAATTACCTGTTAACAATCCTGATAAATACTCTGAAGTATGTTATGTTTTTAACTATATTGTGATGTATCCTGTGTCTGTCATATCCCATACAAAAAGCCTTTTCTATCAGTAAAAACGGCTCTTTATATCTCTGACACCTGCATCAAAATATGATATACCTAGCTGAATTCTACCACACACAGCATATTTTATCAATCAGTTCTCTTTTTCTTGAATTCTGGTCTATGACTTTCCTTAATTTCTCCACATTTTTATCAGGTATCCACGACTTGTTTGCATTGATGTACTGGTTGATTATCTTCCAGAACTTTTCAGGATACGAAAGCAGTACCATAAGCAGCTCCATCTCCTCATCGCTAAGTGGACATATTCTGTCATACTCATCCACAAGCCTGTAAAACACACGGCTCTCCCAGTTATACTTTTCCATAACTTTTCTTATAAACTGATACAGGTCATTAATCTGACATTCATTCTTATACCTGTCAAAGTTCACAACAAATGTATCCTTCCCATCAATCAGCACATTATGATATGTATAGCTTCCGTGTGACAGTTCCATACTCTGTGCTGCTCTTTCAAGCCTTTCATTAAATGTAGAGCTCATAAGCCTTTCACACGCCCTGCACGCCTCTTCATAAAATGCTTCAATATTCTTATATGCCATCTGCTCAAACAACTGTCTGCTCTTTTTCTGCTTAAGATAATTATAAGCCTTCTTTAACTCCCTTGTGTGCTTTGAATACACACTCCGCAGATCGGTTTCCTTCTTTTTCTGGCAGGCGGCAAGCTCTGAGGGCTTCCCCTGCTTTCTTTTTGCGGTATTGTTTTTTGTGTATATATTGTTTTCTGAGTATTGGTAATCGGCTGTATATAAGTCATTTCCAATATAAATGCCTTTTTCTGTATATATATTATTTGATATATTATTATTCTGGCTGTTTTTATTGTTTCTTATATTGTCTATATAATCATTGTCTTCCATATTTTTATTATTTCTTATACTGTCTGTATAGTTATTATCCCTAATATCTTGGCCATTTCTATTATCAGGGTAGTCATTATCTTTAATATTTTCGCTGTCTTTTATATTTGCATTATAATTTGCATTATTGTCTGTATTTTTATTATCTTTTGTATATACACCATTTCCTGTGTATATAATACCTGCACCCTGCGAAGCTTCATTATCCGCATACAACATCTCCGGCGTAATCTGCCTAAGTGCCATATGCATATAAGCCATTGCTACTACCGCCCTGCACATATCATCCTCATCCCTTACGCTGCTCTCCTTCGCATCGTACCAGTTCTTAAGTATATACTTTCTTCCATCCTCATCCTCCGATATAAGTCCACCCTCATTATTTCGCATATAAGTATCTGTGCAGCTATACCCCACTTTGCTTAACAGACTTGTTATCCTGTTCTCCCTCTCATAATATTTGTCCGCCTTTTCACACTGGATAAAAAGCTTATATCCCTTATCTGTCGACAGGATAATACCCCCGCGTCCCCTTGTCATTCTTCTTATTCCTATATCATACTGTTCTAATACCTTTTCCGATTTTTCATTCACAGACCTAAACCTCCAATTAATCCTACTTATCATATGTTCTAAATTCTTTAAAAATGCATGTCCACACTATAATTTCCACCCTGAGCCTCACTGGACGTTAATACATTTTTTTGATAGAATGATAAAATGTTGTGGTCAAAAGCCCCCAACTATGATACCTACGAATTGTTACGTGCTACGCACTCCCACAATTCTACCCAATATTCGCATATCGTGGGACTATCATCCCACTTTTATGCTCATATTGGGGCGGGTCACAAGGTCATTCACCCACATATGAGCAAGCTCATGTGGGTTTAGACCTTTTGACCCTGGTATCATAAAATAAATTTTACTTACCGTTATGTGTATTTATTTACTACACAGGATTGGAGATTGTATGAGCGATATATTATCAGAAATGTCTGACACACAGGCTTCTCCTCTGACAAAGGATTTTAAAATAGACCTGCCGGAAGATGTTTCATTTATAATAAACACTATTGAAAAAAACGGACATCAGGCTTACGCTGTAGGCGGATGTGTACGTGACACTATCATGGGCGTTACCCCTAACGACTGGGATATCACAACCAATGCACTTCCAGAAGAAGTCAAGTCTTACTTTACAAAGACCATTGACACCGGCATACAGCATGGAACTGTCACAATTATGCTTCACTCAACCGGCTACGAGGTCACTACATACCGAATAGACGGGGACTATCTTGACGGAAGGCATCCATCCTCTATCGAGTTCTCCGACCGTATTACTGACGACCTTTGCAGACGTGATTTTACCATAAATGCTATGGCTTACAATGAACGCACCGGTCTTGTCGATGAATACGGCGGAATTGATGACATTAACAACAAAGTTATAAGATGTGTTGGCAGACCAGAGGAACGTTTCACAGAGGATGCTCTCAGAATGATGCGTGCAATCCGTTTTTCTGCGCAGCTTGGATTTACTATAGAAGACAATACTTACAAGGCTATTGAAAAGCTGAGTGCCAACATACAGAAGGTCAGCATGGAGCGTGTATGTGTCGAGCTTAAGAAAACTCTTATGTCTGATAATCCTGACTTCTGCAGATTATACGGCACAACTAATCTTTTTAAAGATATTCTTCCACAGCTGCACGACAGCTTTACCAAACGGCAGTCAAAAAGGATACTTCTTACATGTAAGTATTCCGAAAAGGAGCTTCCTCTAAGACTTACAGCCTGCCTTTCAAACGGCACTCCTGCACAGGCAGAAGACACACTCCGTCACCTTAGAATGGATAATAAGACTATAGAAACTGTTGTTAAGATACTTACTTTTTCCAAGGATAATATCGAAGAAACCGAACCGGCTATAAGAGAGGCACTTCATAAGTGCGGACGTGATATATTTGAACTTGTCATAAAGTATGATTTTGCTTTCGTCAAAGCGAGCGAGGAAGTAACATTTATAAGCAACCCAGCCAGATACAACCACCTTGTGACACTTAAGCGCATGGCGGATGAAATTCTTTCCCGCGGCGACTGCTTCACTATCAAAGACCTTGACATCACAGGTCTTGACCTTATCGAATATGGTCTTAAAGGTACACAGATTGGAAGTACGCTTAACTACCTGCTGGATATAGTTATCGAAAATCCTAAGTTAAATGATAAGGCTACTTTGATTGGACTGCTGGATATGAAGTAAAATGTATGATATGTTATGCTTGTATAATTCAGATAAAGGTCTAATTGTCTAACTGTACAAACGGACGACTAAGATACGTGGTGGCTGCATGGATATAGCTTCGGACACCAGAAAACCGGCTGGTTATTTCTAATACTTTCCATATAGATATTGTACACGGACGATACCGCTCAGACGCGCCGTCCTGTCGCGGCTTCGCTGTCGGGTACATCCTTGTACCCTCCTATCTGGATACTTCAGGAAAGTATAAGAACTAACACATCCGGCTTTCAAGTGTGCCCTTCGCATTATTCCACGCAGCCACCCCGTATCTTATGTCTGACCTCTGGCAAAATATTATATTTACTTATATCTGCATATTCAAAGCATTTAGTTCTAAACCTTCCCCCTTTGACAAAGAACCAAATATTTATACATTACAATTAAAATACCGTCACTGTCAGACGTAATAAAGCTACAAGCAGCGGTGTATACTCGGTGATGTATACACTGCTGCTTGTAGCTTTATTACGTCGTCCGTTCGTCAACACAATATATATTCAGCTTTTACTTCTTATTCTCATTATAAGACTTCTTAGCCTCAGCCACCCCAGCCTTTATTCCTGCAACTCCGGCTTTGGCAACCTCTTTGCCTACTTTGGCTGCTTCCTTGCCTATACGTGAAGCCTCTTTAGCAACTTCCTTGCCAACCTTAGCTGCCTCAGTTGCTGCTTTCTTAGCTTTCTCCTTTATCTCTTCCACATCAATATCAGCAGCTATTCCATCATCCTTACCTTCCTTATCAATGTCTGGATTAGATAATGCAGCCTGCGCAGCGGCAAGTCTTGCTATAGGTACTCTGAATGGAGAGCAGCTTACATAGTCAAGTCCAGCCTTGTGGCAGAACTCTATACTTGATGGGTCGCCACCATGCTCACCACATATACCGCACTTAAGCTCTGGACGTGTCTTGTGTCCCTTTTCAACTGCCATCTTAACAAGCTGTCCGACACCATTCTGGTCAAGTCTTGCAAATGGGTCTGACTCATATATCATACTCTTATAGTATGAGTCAAGGAACTTTCCTGCATCATCTCTTGAGAAACCAAATGTCATCTGTGTAAGGTCATTCGTACCAAATGAGAAGAACTCTGCCTCCTCTGCCACTTCATTTGCAAGAAGGGCAGCTCTTGGAATTTCTATCATAGTACCTATCTTATACTTGATTTCTGAATTCATCTCTTTCTTGACAGCTTCTGCTTCCTCTATAACAATATCTTTAACATACTTTAACTCTTTCTTCTCACCAACAAGAGGTATCATAATCTCAGGAGTGATAGTGTAACCTTTCTCCCTTGATACTTCTATGGCAGCCTCCATGACAGCTCTTGTCTGCATTTTAGCTATTTCTGGATAAGTTACTGAAAGACGGCATCCCCTATGTCCCATCATTGGATTAAATTCATGAAGTGCATCGCACTTAGCTTTAACTTCCTCAACAGTAATTCCCATATCCTCGGCAAGTGCCTTTATATCTTCTTCATCTGTAGGCACAAATTCATGAAGAGGTGGGTCAAGATATCTTACAGTCATTGGTCTTCCTTCAAGAGCTTCATACATCGCCTTAAAGTCAGCCTTCTGGAATTCTCCGATAGGCTTAAGCGCCTCAACCCTCTGCTCTACTGTATCAGAAAGTATCATTCTTCTGAACTTAGGAATTCTGTCCTCGCCAAAGAACATATGCTCTGTTCTGCAAAGTCCTATACCTTCTGCACCTAACTCAACAGCTTTCTTTGTATCTGCCGGAGTATCTGCATTAGTTCTTACACCAAGCTTTCTATATTCATCAGCCCAGCCCATAAGTCTCTCAAAGTTGCCACTTATAGTTGCTGCAACTGTCTTTATATCACCTTTATATATCTTACCTGTTGAACCATCCAGAGAAATGTAATCTCCCTCCCTGAATGTATATCCACCAAGTGTAAATACCTTTGCTTCTTCATCTATATTGATAGCACCGCAGCCAGATACACAGCATGTACCCATACCTCTTGCAACAACGGCTGCATGTGATGTCATACCGCCACGCACTGTAAGTATGCCCTGTGCAGCGTGCATACCTTCTATATCCTCAGGTGATGTTTCAAGTCTTACAAGAATAACTCTCTCACCTTTGCCACCCTTACCAAGCTCCTTGGCTTCATCGGCTGTAAATACAACTTTACCTGCTGCCGCACCCGGAGATGCTGGAAGTGCTTCTCCTATCACCTCGCCGCTCTTAAGTGCCTCTGCATCAAACATAGGATGGAGTAACTGGTCAAGCGACTTCGCATCTATTCTCATAACAGCTTCCTGTGGAGTAATCATACCCTCATCAACAAGGTCACATGCTATCTGTATAGCTGCCTGTGCTGTTCTCTTACCATTACGTGTCTGTAAGAAGTAAAGCTTTCCTTCTTCAATAGTAAACTCCATATCCTGCATATCTTTATAATGCTTTTCAAGCTTCATGGCAAGGTCCATAAACTCTGCATAGCACTCTGGAAGGTCCTTTTCAAGCTGTGTGATAGGCTGTGGTGTACGTACACCTGCAACTACATCCTCGCCCTGTGCATTGATAAGATATTCGCCATATATTCCCTTTGCACCGGTTGATGGATTTCTTGTAAATGCAACACCTGTTCCTGATGTTTCGCCCTTATTACCAAATACCATTGTCTGTACATTAACTGCTGTTCCCCAGCTTCCCGGAATATCGTTCATTCTTCTGTATACAATGGCTCTTGGGTTATTCCATGAACGGAATACCGCCTTTACAGCCTCCATAAGCTGTACCTTAGGGTCCTGTGGGAACTCTTCACCCTTTGACTCCTTATAGAAAGCCTTAAATCTTGTGATAAGCTCCTTCATATCCTCTGCTGTAAGCTCTGTATCATACTTAACGCCCTTAGCAGCCTTTACTTCGTCTATAATCTTTTCAAATTCAGACTTTGATACTTCCATAACTACGTCTGAAAACATCTGGATAAATCTTCTATATGAGTCATATGCAAATCGTGGATTGCCTGTCTTAGCTGCAAAGCCTTCAACTGCAACATCATTAAGTCCAAGGTTAAGTATTGTATCCATCATACCCGGCATAGATGCCCTTGCACCTGACCTTACTGATACAAGAAGCGGGTCGCTGTTATCTCCGAACTTCTTGCCATTGTACTCCTCTAACCATGCAAGTGCCTCAAATATCTGACCCTGTATCTCATCTGATATTGTCTGGTCATTATCATAGTAGTTGGTACAAGCCTCTGTAGTAACAGTAAAGCCCTGTGGTATCGGCATACCAAGACCTGTCATCTCTGCCAGATTAGCTCCCTTTCCTCCTAATAATGCCCTCATTGAAGCATCACCTTCTGAAAATCTGTAAACCCATTTGCTCATAAGTTTCCCTCCGTTCATAGCTATTGTTTTAATTGTTCCGTACATTATTCTATATCTCTGTTAAGTTTGTTAAAATTATAACACACTTTAACTTATTAAGCAATAGACTTGTACGCATTTTAATACACACAGCACCCGCCCCTGTCCAGCCAATCCATATGATTGCAGGCTCTGCTGTTTTATACATATAATGATATGAGGGTCAAAAGGTATTTTGCCCCTCATTTATGATTAATCAGATTACTCCATACTCCGCATTCCCGTAATCTGACTCCACCTCGAAATCCGCTAATTTACTAGCTTCGCATAGTAAATTGCTACTTTCTCGGTGTAGTGCAGGTCACTAAGGTATACATCGAATTGCATGCAAGCATGCATCGATGATACCTTTTGACCCTTTAATCATATAATATGACTGTTTATGGAAAATTATTCACATTTATTGTACTGATATCAGCTTCTGCTTAAATATTCTGTTCTTATAAATATATTCTTTAAAATTGATTACCACAAATATTCTGCCAGTATGAAGTGAGAACCAGAAACAGACATAATATAAGCGGGTGCCTGTAGTGCCAGCAGTGTGAGATGCACTTGAAGTTTAACTGTGCTGAGTCTTAGAGTCAGCCAGCTAAAGCTTCTGGCATTGAACACCGCCGGCGCTATAGACACCCGCTTATATTATGTTGTCCGTTCATTCATATGACTACAAACCTCTGTCAGCTAACTTCTTTATTATTACCTATCTTAACAGCGTCCGTCTGTAATCACATTTCTAAGCTATTTTAAACCATTAACCTACTCTGCAACATTCCCCTCATTCTTTGCATGCGCCCCACGCGTAAGCATCCAGGCCGTCACAACCGCCACTGCCGGCACCGTCAGTATAACCCCTATACTTCCCGACACGCCCTGCATAATCTCAATCCCGATATTATAAGAATTAATAATCTGTCTGAACGGAAGATTATACGCATAATTAATAACCAGCTCACTCACCGCACTTCCGACAAATGCAAGAATAAGAGTATTTGACATAGTTCCCATCATATCACGTCCAACATTCATACCACTTTTAAACAACTCCAGACAGCCAAGCTGCGGTGCTTTGTCATGAATTTCACTTATTGCCGAAGAAACCGACATAGCAACATCCATAACTGCACCAAGAGAAGCTATGAGAATTCCTGAAAACAACAGCCCGCCTATCTGTATATTAGTTATCTGCCCTACATAAGCAAGCGTTTCAATGTTGGACACATTATATCCATCAATATCCGCTACACGTCCAAACAGCCACGCAGATAATCCGGCAAGAAGTACGCCTATGACTGTTCCCAATATTGCACATAAAGTTTTTACAGCAATGCCGCTGATAAGATACATAGTAACTATTGTCGTTATAATTGTTATGATTACCGCAGCCCAGAATGGCGAAAAACCTCTGTATATAAGCGGTATATATATCATAAATATTGCCACGAACGTAAATACAAGACCAATCACCGACTTAACGCCATTCTTTCCACCTATAACACATATAAGCAGAAGAAATATTCCTACAAATGCAGCTACAGCCACTATTCTGTCCTTAGAATATACGGAAACATTTTTAGAGTCGCCCGATACACTCATATGCACAACCACTGAATCGCCCTTTTTACATACCGCACCGAACAGGTTGCCCTCAGCACTTGTGGCATTTACTATTTCTCCCTTATATTCACCGGATGTAAGCTGCACCTTTAACATCTGATATCCCACTCTCACGCCGTCAGGTGACAGATTATCCTCCACCACCTCTATTACCTTTGCATTCTCGTAAGAATAACCAAGCGTTGTGACTATCGGCTCTTTGTCTGTAACTCTTAATCGGTCTGCCGCAATTATAAATGCTGCTAAACATACCACAACAACTACAGCTCTGATAATTATATGTTTCTTATCTGACATTTTTATATTCCTTATATATAGCTTTTTTCAATATTACTTTGATAACTTCTTTTTCTTTCTGTCTACAAGTATCACACCTGCTGCACCCGCCATAGAAAGACCTGCTACTGTATACCATACGGCTGCTCTTGCTGTATCACCAGTCTTAACCTTGCTGTCAGAAGATGATGCACTGCCTGAATTAGTGTTATCTGTAGAATCGTTCTGGTTATTTCCTGTATTTCCGTTATCTGTTGAACCGTTCTGGTTATTTCCTGTATTTCCGTTATCTGTTGAACCGTTCTGGTTATTTCCTGTATTTCCGTTATCTGTTGAACCGTTCTGGTTATTTCCTGTATTTCCGTTATCTGTAGAGCCGTTCTGGTTATCTCCTGTACTTCCGTTATCTGTTGAACCATTCTTGTCAGTATCTGTATTATCCTTGTTTTCTACAACTGCAAGTCCCTTAACTGCATCCTGAAGTGATGTTACTGCACTTGCCACGTCTGTTGATGTGCTCTCCTCATTTTCTGAGATTGCCTTTGCTGCTGCGATTGTATCCTCAAGCGCCTTTACTGACTCTTCTGTGTAATTGCCTGCTGTCTTAGCTGCTGAAAGCGCCTCTTCTGCCTTGGTAAGTTCATCTGCAAGTGCTGTCTTATCAGCCTGCTTAACGATAGTGTAAGCTGTCTTAACGCCGCCATCTGCCACAAGTTCCTCGTTAGTTGCAGCATCATAAGTCTTTACAGTAAGTGTTGTATCAGTTATATCAATAACAGAATATGTTGGTCTCCAGCTCTGGCATCTTGCAGCGATATAATCCTGCTGTGTACCAATAAGCTGATAGTACTTACTACCTGTTGCTGAGTTTGCCTCAAAATAAACTGTTCCCTTAGGGTCTATCGCCTTAGTTGTATCATCACTTCCTGTTGTAAGTGTGTAGCATAGGTTGTCCTTAAGGTAAGATGAAAATGCTTCTGCATCTGATGAAGATGGTGCCTTTGTATATGAACTATGCTCTGAACCATCTGATGTTATCTGATATGTTCTTGAATATGTATGGTCATGTCCCTGAAGAACTGCATCTATATCATACTTATCTATAACAGGAGTAAGCTGTGTACGAAGAACGATACCATCTGAATCTGAATGGTCATAACCTGAACCATATATATCCTGATGGAACATAAGTACTCTCCACTTTGCATCCGGATTTTTTTCTGTAGCTTCTTTTATAACATTTTCATGTGTAGAAACATTATAGTTATTAGTATCAATACTTATGAAAAGTGTGTTGCCATATGTAAAGTAATAATCTGTACCAGCCGCTGTCCTGTCGCCGCTTGACTGCTTGTTAGGATAGTTAAAATGATTAGAATAATTAACTGAACCTGAATCGTGATTACCGATTGTTGTGGCAACCGGAAGGCTTCTAAGCACTGAAGGATTAAGGAAACCTGCATATTCTATCTGCTGTTCAAGCGCATCTGCTTCCTTTGAAAGACTTCCTGACTGGTTAATCTGGTCACCTGCTGACATAATGAAGCTTAAGTTTGGAAATTTGCTTACTGCATTGTTAAGTGTGTGATACCAGTTATAAGAGTCGTTCATTGCATAATATTCTTTATTCTGATCGCCAAGCTGGTTAGTTGAAGCACCTATCTGTGGGTCACCTACATACATTATAGAAAAGCTGTCTGTTGACTGTGTCTTGTAATCATATGTGTCAGACCACGCACCATTTACATAATACTGATATTTATATGAAGTATTTTCTGCAAGACCTGTAATTGTCACTTTACATGGATATAATGTGTAAGTTGTATCCCCATCCTTTACTGTCTGCACATCAGCACTTGTTGACTGTACACCGGTGTATGTCTTAATCTCATTGCCGTTTACATCCATAAGCTTAACCTGTGGAGTTTCATCCTTAGTTGTTGAAACCCAGCCTGCATTAAGCATTGTTGCATCCTCGCCCGGTGTTAATGCTATCTGACAGAAGTTAGTTCTGACACTTTCCCACTTTGTCTTCCACGCTGCCCATTCTGCGCTGTTTGCATATACATTAGACTTAACATTATGTGCATCTGTCTGGCTGTCATCTTCTACATAACAGGCATCCCTTACCTCTGTTTCTGTATCTGCTGACTCTGCCGCAGCATTATTCCACGCTGCTCTCTTTGAACTTCTCGCCCATGTTTCTGTTGTTCCCATCGCAAGACTTGCTACCATCATAGCTGTAAGTGTTGCCGCAGCAACTTTTTTCATTCTTCTCATATCTTCCTCCTGATATTACGTTACTGCCATACTTTTTAATCCCTGACAGCAACAATGCTATTCCATATTTTGCCGGATATATTCCATATTCATCCCTGTTTTCCAGCAAAAAAAGCAACCTCCGGTTAACTCACATTTACCATCTGCGGTATGTATTGTGCAGACCTGCATAAATGTTTATTAATCAAAGATTGCTTATAATATAAAGAGTATTCTTAAAATCTATATGCTTCTTCAAGTAAAATATCAGTAAAGAATTATTAATCGTATGTAATGTTTATTCTTACGTCACGCACTCTCCCCGACACTGACTCCACTATAAAATGTCTTTAAAATATCTTCGTAGGATGCACCCTCCTTTGCCATATTCTGAGCCGTGTATACACTCACTCCCATTCCGTCACCGGCACCTATTGTCGTCACTTTTACGCCGCTGTCCATATATTCAAGCTTAAAATCTGACGAATCAAGTCCTAATATCCTTGCAAATGTACTTCCTGTCATAACGATATTGCCGACCTGCATCTTGGAAACATATCCCTCTTTACTTGCTGACACTGTCTGCACCTGCTTATCAAGGTCTTTTTTGCTAAGGCTTAATCCATCGTACATTTTTTCAAATGCATTTATAAATTCCCTGCTGCTTATCGTCTTAACTACAAGATACCCCTCTGCCTCCTTATCCTTAGGACACTCCACCGCTGTAAGATACGCATAGTTTTCTCCTAACATTTCCTGACCTGAAAGTGTTGAACCTGCCGATATGTAAGTATATCTTGCATCAATATACTGCCCGTTATATGTTATAGTCATTCCGTTAGTCGCCGCCACGCAGTCATTTATGAGATTGTAATTATCCGAATAATCCTTACTCCACTTTTTCTTCATCTGGCTTGTTGTAAGATAAGACATTCCAAGCTGCTCACAGTCTATATTCATCTGTTCCCCCATCATCCGGTATATATCTGTTCTTATCATAATACTTTCCGCCTTGAGAAGTTCAACCTCATCACCCATATACAGCCTGTCAGCAAGCACCATTGCTATGAATTTCTCAACATCAACCGACTGTGTCGCATTTTTATAGCTTACTGTCACTGTCTTTCCGTCTGTAATCTCCTCACTCACAACAGTGTCAACAACCCCCGTAAGCCTCATCGTTATAATAGTCGGCACTAACAAATAAATGGCGATAAATATCATTACCGCCATACATTTTCCTGCTATATCACGCCTTACAGCCTTTCTTATTCTGTTATCCTCTGTACTGTACTCCTGATATATGTCATCCTTTTCAAATCTATTGTTTATGTATACACTATTATCCGGACTTTTCTCTTCTTTCGTTCTGTTACGGCTGCGACTGCCTTTGTTGTAATAATTATAATCCCTGTAGTCGTACTCCCCTGCCTCGCAGCTGCTTATTACATAACCCCCATTATCTTCTCTTTTTATTATGCTGCCTTTGTTACTGCCGTAGGTTCTTGTGCTATGTTCTCCTGAACCTGCCTTATATATTATGCCGTTTGCCCCGTTATATTTTTTCCCACTATCTGCTTTTCTCTTATGTGTTTTGGGGTCATAATTCATATTTGCATAATATGCACTTGTATTAACTGCATTTTCTTTATATGCACCTGTATGCTTCCTTCTTGCCTTCTTATAAGCCGCATACTGCTTGTCTGTGACCACCGCATCTATGTTATCCTTTACCGCCTGTATACACTGTATTACAATCCGTGGCAAAAAAAATCTATCCAGTCTCATACCCCTTACCTAGCCTCCTAGATAAAGTGTATGAATACCGGATAGATATTATTCTACATTATTTATTTTACTTTAACTTAACTGGTGTCTTTGTAAGCTTCCAGATGTCTGTAGCATACTCTTCAATAGTTCTGTCTGATGAGAACTTACCAGCTTTGAATGAGTTAATCATAACTGTCTTAGCCCAGCTTGTTTCATCTCTGTATCTTGCATCAATCTTCTTCTGTGCATCAGCGTAAGAACAGAAGTCCTTAAGTATGAAGTAAGTATCTGCCTTTCTTCCTTCCTGAGTATTAAGAAGTGAGTTGTAAATATCCCTGAACATTTCCGGGTCTTCCTTAGAGTACTTACCGTTGATAAGCTCCATAAGAACCTCTCTGATATCCTGGTCATTGTTGAAGATTTCCATAGGGTCATATCCGCCCTCGTTCTCGTAACGTATAACTTCGTCAGAGCTAAGACCGAATATTACTGCATTTTCTTCGCCAACTTCCTGAACTATCTCAACGTTAGCACCATCCATAGTACCAAGTGTTATTGCACCATTAAGCATAAACTTCATGTTACCTGTACCAGAAGCTTCCTTAGATGCTGTTGATATCTGCTCAGATACATCTGCTGCTGCAAATATAATCTCTGCGTTAGATACTCTGTAGTTCTCGATAAATACTACCTTAATCTTTCCATTGATAGACTCATCATTGTTGATTACGTCAGCAACATTATTGATAAGCTTTATAGTCTGCTTTGCAATCTTGTATCCTGCTGCTGCCTTTGCACCAAAGATAAATGTTCTAGGAACCATATCCATATCAGGATTTTTCTTAATTTCGTTGTAAAGGTACATAACATGAAGAATGTTAAGGAGCTGTCTCTTATATTCATGAAGTCTCTTAACCTGAACATCAAATATAGAATCAGGATTGACATCTATACCATTATGTTCCTTGATATACTTAGCAAGTCTTACTTTATTCTTATGCTTTATCTGCATGAATTCCTGTCTTGCCTTCTCATCATTAACGTATACAAGCATCTTCTCAAGCTGCTTAAGGTTTGTTATCCAGCCATCACCAATCTTGTCTGTAATCCAGTCTGCGAGAAGTGGATTAGCATGAAGAAGAAATCTTCTCTGTGTTATACCATTAGTCTTGTTGTTAAACTTCTCAGGCATCATTTCGTAGAAGTCTTTAAGCTCCTGCTTCTCTAATATTTCAGTGTGAAGCTTTGCAACACCATTAACTGAGTAGCCGGCACATATAGCAAGATGAGCCATCTTAACCTGACCGTCATAGATAACAGCCATCTTTCTAACCTTTTCCTGGTCTCCAGGATACTTAGCCTTAATCTCTTCTACAAATCTTCTGTTAATCTCTTCTACTATCTGATAAATTCTAGGAAGAAGTCTTGAGAATAATTCAATAGGCCACTTTTCAAGGGCTTCTGCCATAATAGTATGGTTAGTATATGCAACTGTCTTAGTTGTAATATCCCATGCTTCTTCCCATTCAAGACCATTCTCGTCCATAAGAATTCTCATAAGCTCTGCTACTGCAACTGTTGGGTGTGTATCATTAAGCTGGAATGTTACCTTCTCGTAAAGCTTTCTTACATCACCGTTATGCATGCTCTTATATCTGTCAACAGCTCTCTGTACTGATGCTGATACGAAGAAATACTGCTGCTTAAGTCTTAATTCCTTACCAGCATAGTGGTTATCGTTAGGGTAAAGAACTTCTACGATATTCTTTGCAAGGTTCTCTTCTTCGATAGCCTTCTGGTAATCACCTTTATCAAATGAGCTTAAGTTAAATGTATTAACTGGCTCTGCATCCCATATTCTGAGTGAGTTAACTGTATTATTGCCATATCCGATAACTGGAAGGTCATAAGGAACAGCTATAACTGAACGGTAATCCTCCTGAACGAACATATCACGTCCTGTTGCTTCATCTCTGTAAGAACGTACATATCCACCAAACTTTACTTCGTACTTGTATTCAGAACGCTTAATTTCAAATGGATTGCCATCCTTTAACCAGTTATCAGGAACTTCAACCTGATATCCATCTTTTATCTCCTGCTTGAACATACCATACTTATATCTGATACCACATCCGTAAGCTGGATATTCAAGTGTTGCAAGCGAATCAAGGAAACATGCTGCAAGTCTTCCAAGACCACCATTACCAAGGGCTGCATCTGGCTCCTGATCCTCGATAACATTGATATCAAGACCAAGTTCATCTAATGCTTCCTTTATTTCGTGATACTTAGTAAGGTTAATCATATTATTACCAAGCGCACGTCCCATAAGGAACTCCATTGACATATAATATACAACCTTTGGGTCTTCCTCATCGTATGTCTTGTGTGTAGCTATCCACTTATCTATGATAAGGTCCTTAACTGCATATGCTACTGACTGGAATACCTGCTGCTTATCAGCCTCATCAATATTCTTTCTGTAGAGAGACTTACAATTACTTACAACTTTTTTCTTGAATTCTTCCTTGCTAAAAGATGCTTCTGTACTTGTCATCATTAATTCTTCTCCTCCTTAAATATAGATATATCGCAAATGTATATATTATAGCGCCATAAGTTTCATTTCAAACACATATAATAGTTAAATTATACACGATTAATAAACTTATTGCAATTTATTTCCATATTATTCAAAATTCTCACTAAATAACAGTTCCTTTTTATAACTTTATTCAAACCACCTCCAATTTAAGACATATAGACATATAAACACTGAAATATTCAAACCCTCCTAAAAAAAATCACGGCTCTAAACTTCCCTTACAAGGTACATTTAGAACCGTAATTTTCTTAGATATTGTCTATTAAACAAACATATTAGTTCTTCTCAACCGCAAGCACAACCTTCTCACCATTGATATCCCAATCCTTAGAGAATCCTGCTGTCTTACCTGTTTCAATAGAATTAGCAAGAACAACGCTCTTAATCTGCTCCTCATTCTTCTTCATAAGGTCTGCTAACTTGTCATTACCATCTACATATACAGTAATCTTGTCCATAACCTCAAATCCAGCGTCCTTACGCATAGTCTGGATCTTACTTACGATTTCTCTTACGAAGCCTTCCTCGATAAGTTCTGGTGTAAGGTTAGTATCCATAACGACTGTGATACCCTTGTCAGAGCTTGCTACAAAGCCTTCCTTCTGAGTCATCTCTATAAGAACATCATCCTTCTCAAGAACGATATCTTCACCATCAGCATTGATTGTAAATGAACCCTTAGCGTTAAGCTCATCCATAGTTGCATTGCCATCAAGTGTTGAAAGTGCTGCTCTGATAGCATTAAGATGCTTGCCATACTTTGGTCCAAGTGTCTTTAACTGTGGCTTGAATGAGTATGAAGTAAATGCTCTTACATCATCTGTGTACTCAACTTCCTTAACATTAAGCTCATCTGCTATGATAGCTGTAAAGTATTCGTTTAACTTCCAGTCAGCCTTGATGTACAGCTTGCCGATTGGCTGTCTGTTCTTGATGTTAGTTGAGTTACGGCATGCTCTTCCGATAACAACAGCATTTAATACATCTTCCATATTATCTTCAAGTTCCTTGTCAATCCATTCTTCCTTAACTTCTGGGAAGTCGCAGAGGTGGATACTGATAGGAGCTGTCTTATCTATACTGCATACAAGGTTTCTGTAAATGCTTTCTGTCATGAAAGGAATCATAGGTGCTGCTGCCTTGCAAAGTGTTACAAGTGTTGTGTAAAGAGTCATATAAGCATTAATCTTATCCTGCTCCATACCCTTTGCCCAGAATCTTTCACGGCATCTTCTTACATACCAGTTAGAAAGCTCATCTACAAAGTCCTCAAGTGCTCTTGCTGTTTCTGTAATCTTGTAGTTGGCAAGATTGTTATCAACAGTCTTAACAAGAGTATTAAGCTTAGAAAGAATCCATTTATCCATAACAGGAAGCTTATCATACTCAAGTGTATACTTAGTTGCATCAAAATCATCTATATTAGCATAAAGTACAAAGAATGCATATGTGTTCCAGATAGTTCCCATAAACTTTCTCTGACCTTCTGTAACAGCCTTGTCATGGAATCTGTTAGGAAGCCATGGTGCTGAATTCTCATAGAAGTACCAGCGGATAGCATCTGCGCCGTGCTTCTGTAATGCATCAAATGGGTCTACCGCGTTACCCTTTGACTTACTCATCTTCTGTCCGTCTGCATCCTGAACATGTCCAAGTACGATAACATTTTCATAAGGTGCTTTATTGAAAAGAAGTGTTGATATAGCAAGAAGTGAGTAGAACCATCCTCTTGTCTGGTCAACGGCTTCTGAAATGAACTTAGCAGGGAACTGCTGTTCAAACACTTCCTTATTCTCAAATGGATAGTGGTGCTGTGCAAATGGCATTGAACCTGAGTCGAACCAGCAGTCGATAACTTCTGGAACTCTCTTCATCTTGCCCTTACACTTAGGACAAGTACATGTAACAGCATCAATATATGGTCTGTGAAGCTCGATATCATCTGGGCAGTTATCAGAATGTTCCTTTAATTCTGCCTTGCTTCCGATAGATAACATTTCTCCACAATCCTCACATACCCAGATATTAAGAGGAGTACCCCAGTATCTGTTACGTGAAATTCCCCAATCCTGAACATTTTCAAGCCATGCGCCAAAACGTCCAGTTCCGATAGTTTCTGGAATCCAGTTGATTGTCTTGTTGTTAGCTATTAAGTTAGCCTTAACTTCTGGGTCACTCATCTTTATAAACCAAGACTCTCTTGCATAGTAGATAAGTGGTGTATCACATCTCCAGCAGTATGGGTAGTCATGCTCAAACTTAGGAGCATCGAATAACTTGCCTTCCTTATCAAGGTCCTTAAGAACCTCTGGGTCTGCTTTCTTTACGAAAAGTCCTGCATATGGTGTTTCCTTTGTAAGTTCACCCTTTCCATCAACAAACTGTACGAATGGAAGGTCATACTTACGTCCAACCTTGGCATCATCTTCACCAAATGCTGGTGCAATATGAACGATACCAGTACCATCTGACATAGTTACATAGTCATCACATGTAACAAAATGTCCCTTCTTGTGCTGCTTAGCTGCAACATCTGCCGCACACTGGTATAATGGCTCATATTCTTTATATTCAAGGTCTTTACCCTTGTAAGTTTCTAATACTTCGTAGTCAACGCCTGCACCGCTTCCAGCTTCCTTACCTTCTTCAATAGCTGCTCCTGTTACTGTCTGGCCGGCCTTAACTGCAAGTCCTCCAAGCACCTTATCAAGAAGTGCTTCTGCCATATAGTAAGTATAGCCGTCTGCTGCCTTAACCTTTACATATGTTTCTTCTGGGTTCACGCAGAGTGCAACGTTAGATGGAAGTGTCCAAGGTGTTGTTGTCCATGCAAGGAAATATGCATCTTCGCCTACACACTTGAAACGTACTACTGCTGAACGCTCTTTAACAGCCTTGTAGCCCTGTGCTACCTCGTGTGATGAAAGAGGTGTTCCACAACGTGGGCAGTAAGGAACAATCTTGAAGCCCTTGTATAAAAGACCTTTATCCCATATCTGCTTTAAAGCCCACCATTCAGACTCGATGAAGTTATCATCATATGTGATATATGGGTTATCCATATCAGCCCAGAAACCAACTGTAGATGAGAAATCCTCCCACATACCCTTGTATTTCCATACGCTTTCCTTACATTTCTTGATGAATGGCTCAAGACCGTACTCTTCAATCTGTTCCTTGCCATCAAGACCTAACTCCTTCTCAAGCTCAAGCTCAACTGGAAGTCCGTGTGTATCCCAGCCGGCCTTACGTGGAACCATATAACCCTTCATTGTTCTATATCTTGGAATCATATCCTTTATAACTCTTGTAAGAACATGTCCGATATGTGGCTTACCATTAGCTGTTGGAGGTCCATCATAAAATGTATATGTTTCCCCCTTCTTGCGGTTATCAATACTCTTCTGGAATATATCATTATCCTTCCAGAACTTTTCAACCTGTTTTTCTCTGTCTACGAAATTCATATCTGATGAAACTTTCTCGTATACCATTGTGTTACTCCTTTCAAATCATTTACTTAATCGTAACGATGTTAGCTTGCTTTATTGGTGCTGTAACAAATGTCGTTACACACGCAAAAAAGCCCCTGCCGTAATACGACAGGGGCTGAATCAACTTAACCTATATCAATTACGACATACCATCATATGCGTCCCTTGTAACGGTGGGATTACCGTCCTTACTTACTTTCCGTAGATATATATTACTATATTACATTTAAGGCATTAGATTAGCTTTATAATCACAATAATAATCAACAGTTATAATATCAACGATTATAATAACCTTTCAACCGACTGTAATAAAATTACCAAAAGCAATATTATCCTACAAAGTTCTGCAAGGATGCTTGGAAGTGATATTCAACTATGACCTACTCACACCGGCTTTCACCCTCCCGGCTCGCTATAGCTTTCTTTCATAATCTACTGTCTTCGTCATCGCAGATAATGTGATTGTATATAATTGACCTGCAAATGTCAATAATTAAGCTGTATTATTTATTATAATTTATCACAAAATTTCCTGTTATTGTGTTATATGCGTTCCTTTAGCCCTGCTATGCCCGTCCTTTTCTGCGTTCAATTCCTTTTTCCTTATAATATCGCGCTTTATCGGCATACATTTTCTCCTCTGCCTCACGTAACATTTCATCAAAGCCTGTTATTACATTCTCACTCCAGATAACACCTGCTGCCATATTCACAGAACGCTCATTCATTAGTTCTTTTAACTCTGTTATACACTTTATTAATGTATTCTCATCTATCTGTGTACAGATTACAAGGAACTCATCTCCACCTATACGAAATACTGCATCCACTCCAAACACGTCTGTAAGGCATCCACATGCATTAAGAATAAGTCTGTCGCCTGCCTCATGTCCCATTGTATCATTCACATATTTCAGTCCTGTAACATCACAGTAAACAACACCTATACTCTGTTTTTTATCTATGCTCTCTACACAGTCACTCATAGCGAAACGGTTTCCGATTTTGGTTAAAGCATCCTTATAGCTCATATCTTCAAGCTTTCTCATCATATTCCTGCGCTTTATACATGATATAATAAAAGCACTCATAATCTCTAGTATACTTAAGGCATATTCGAGTGTAAGCAGCGGTGGATTGTCTATTCCCATAAATGCAATAACTTCTCCTTCGTTATATATAGGAATTACAATTATCGAATGAATACCCTGTCTTTTTAAATTATCATATTGAAGTGGATCACTCTCTTTTATTTTTTCAAGATCCTTAATCACGATATTTCTGCCATTTTCAAAGCACTTATACCAGTTAGCACACACCTTCGGAGACAGATTCTGAAGATTATCCTTCTCTGGACTTACTCCCTCTGCCGTCCACTCGTATGTCTTATCATCTCTTCCATATATATTTTTTTCAAATATATAGGTTCTTTCTCCATTAAGTGCTTTACCTATATACCCAAGAAGTGTGTTTATCGTTTCATCAGGTGTATCTGCTGCTAGTGCCACTCTTAAGCCCTCATTGACAAATGCTTCAGTTTCTCTATACTTCTGGATAAGCTTATCCTGTGCAAGCTCCTCACTTATATCTATGCCTATTTCCAGCCTGTATTTTTTGTTTCCTTCGCTCTCTATCAGTGTATCCTTTATTATCATATATTTATCTAATACAGGATTATAATAACGCCATTCCTCAAAGGCTCCTGGTAAAAGTCTGCTGTTATTGCACATCCCACATTTAACAGAAGCTTTTTGTAATACCTCATAACACTTCTGGCCTTTTATATCCTCTATTGATTCTAAGCCATACGCTTCCAATGCTTTATGATTCATATATACAATCTCATTGGTTTCTATATCTGTTGCATATACATATTCATTCAGATTTATAAAAAAATCCCCTATTTCTTTTATATTTTTCATACGCATGTCTCCCTTTATTATTGAATCTGTGGTATTCCCCATTCCCCCATTCATCAAACGAATCAGCATATTCTGTATATAATCTCTCCGTAACAGCCCCTGTTTCTTTTGCATTTTATATCACTTTGTTATTTTTTTGTCAATATATAGTGGGATATTTTTATTAATTTTTCATGCATATTATACCACAAGCAAAACTTTTATCTCAATAATGAAATCATTTTCCTGTATTCCTGCACTTATATCTCCATTCATACGCTCCACAAGCTCTTTTGCAATAGATAAACCCAGTCCGGTTGAGGCTCTGCCTCTTGCCACATCTGCTTTATAAAAACGCTCAAACACATGGCTTAAGTCAATATTTTCAGGATGTTCCGTATAATTGCTGATTTTAAGCAAGGCATGATTATCCTCACGGGCAAGCTTGATACTTATATTCTTTTCCCCATGATCAAGACCATTTTTTATGACATTCTGTATAACTCTCCTTAAGCCCTGCTTATTACCTGATATATACAGCATTTCCTCAGTAATACTAATCTCTGGGCAGATGCCCTGCTTTTTCCATTCATCATAATAAGAAAAGACAGCTTCTTTTAATATTCTGTTCATACAGCAATCCGTAAGTTCAAGCTTATATGAATCATTTTTCAGCTTAGTGAATGTAAAAAGTTCCTCCAGCATTTCATTGAGGCTGTTAAGCCTTTCTCTGATTATATCAAGATATCTCCTCTGGTCATCTATATTGTCACATTCCTCTATAAGCTGGAAATACCCATCCAGCGATGTAAGCGGTGTCCTTATATCGTGTGAAAGATTAGTATATGTATCTGCAATCAGCTCTTCTTTTTTTCTGTACTCGTTTCTTTCTTTTTTACGCAAGTCAAGCAGTTCATTCAATTTATCTGAAAGCTCACCTATTCCTCCCATATCTATTTCGCGTTGAATCAGCTTGTTACTATCGTGTTCCATAAGAAACGACAACTGGCGGCAGATGTCCTTAATCTGCCGCTGGTATTTCCACATAATAAATGCCTGTATAATAATTATTACTGCTAATATTCCAATAATAATCCTCATTCTCTAAATATCCCTTTTCTGAAAAATATAACTGCTTAATGACAGCATTATAATAATAAATGTGGCTGCCACACACATTGAACTAATAATATCCTCCCTGCCTGCATTCATAGGAAGCATTGCCATCCTTCCAGTTACTGTATACTTATAAATGCTAAAGTTATGATGGCCACTCCTGTTAACTACATAATCTATAAAGGCATACACAATGCTCATTATATTCATAGTAAGACATACCGATAAGGTCATGCTTATGACATTGTTCTTAATTATAACTGCTATCGCCATACATATTAACACAAATGCATAATGAAGCGTAAGTTCTGTTAAGAAATAAGGTATAATCTCCTTCCAGTTACCCCACACCACACATTTAAACGCAAGCATATTCGCTGCTGCCTGGAATACAAATATCCCTGCAAAGGTAATTGCTGTAAATAAGGCAAGCGCAACTGCCCTTGAAACAATAAGCATCCCCCTTTGTGAAACCTGTCCACCAATATTCTTAATATAACCGCTCTTAATATCTGCTGTTGCAAACATAACCGCAAATATTACAAGAAAAAGTGCATAAAACTTTCCCTGTGCATTAGAAAAGAAAACATCCATTACCGTAACCTTCTTCCCTGGCTCCGTAGGTAATTCCACACTCATACCAATATTGACATTATCTGTATTCTGCTGCGAAAGCTGTTCCTTGTTGCTGTTATCTGCCTGTTGTTCCTCTATGTCTTGTGCATTTACCACATCAACTGTCTGACCATCTATATCTGTCTGACTTTCTATTGCCTGCTGCCTCTCCCACTCTTTATTAACTGCATCATAATCTATTTTTGAAAGAAATGAGGTAAGCAGTGCTGATGCCAGCAATATAATCCATATTACATACATACTCTTTGTACGAAACATTCTGTATACATCCATCTTTATCATATTAAGCACGATTGTCACCCCCTGTAAGCCTTAAGAAATAATTCTCAAGTTCTTCACTTGTAATAGATATTCCCTTAACTGGAATTCCCGCCTTTGCAAGCTCCATATTCAGCCTGGCACTTTCTCCCAGTCTTTCAAATATATGAATATGTTCTTTATCTATAACCTGATAGCTGCTAAAGCCCATATCATCAAGCACAGGAATAGCCTGCTTAGGATTATCAAGTGTAAGCTCTATACGCTCACTGCATTTTTTCATAAGCTCTTCTCTTGTAAGCTCCTGCACAAGGCATCCATTATGAATAATGCCATAATCTGTAGCAATCTTTGATAATTCCTCCAGAATATGACTTGAAATACATATTGTCATACCCCGCTCCTTAGCAAGCTTCTGGACGGTTTCACGCACCTCCACTATTCCCTGCGGATCAAGTCCATTAATCGGCTCATCAAGAATAAGCAGGTCAGGCTCGCCTACAAGTGCAAGAGCAATTCCTAAGCGCTGCTTCATTCCAAGCGAATAATGCTTTGTTTTCTTTTCTCCAACAGTATCAAGGCCCACTGTTTTTAACAGCTCATCTATATATCCTTTTTTCTTAATCCCTGTAAGCTTACATTTAATGTTCAGATTGTCATATGCCGACATATTGCCATAAAGTCCGGGAGCTTCTATAAGACACCCTACTCTTGAACGTACCTTTTGTAAGTCCTTTCCCTTATACCCAAACATTTCTATTTCGCCATAAGACGGTATTGACAATCCGCTAATCATCTTAAGACAGGTCGTTTTACCGGCTCCATTTCTTCCAATAAAGCCATATATCGCACCCTTTTTAATGTGCATATTTACATCATCAACCGCCCTGTGTCTGCCATACTGCTTAGTCAGATTCCTTGTCTGCAATAATAATTCACTCAAAGCTTTTTCCTCCTTTTCTTAACTGCTCTTATCATAAAAAATAAATCCTAATCAATCGCAAATAAATAGTAAAAAAAGAGTAAATTATTCATGCAGGCGATATCCAATCCCCCATATTGTTTCTATATATTCATCAGGTGTAATGGTCTTTATTTTCTTCCTGATATTGCTTATATGCACATCCAGTGTCTTTGTTTCACCCATATATGGCTCATCCCACGCATATTCAAATATATCCTCCTTGCTAAACACCTGCTTCGGGTTTTTAAGCAGCAATTCGAGTATTGCGAATTCCTGTTTTGTAATCTTAGGAAGCACCCTGCCACCGATACTTACCTCAAAGGTAGAGCGCGTAAGCACCATATCCCTGAACTCAAGCCTTCCGCTGCCTTGTCCTTTTTGTATACCAGCCTTGGTTTTAACTTCCGTTTCTACTTGCGTTTCTGCTTCTGTTTCTACCTCTGCTTCACTTTTTGTTTCTGCCTCTATATGACGAAGCTGCACCTGAATACGTGCCAGTACCTCTCTAATCTCAAAAGGCTTTGTTATATAATCATCTGCTCCATCTGTCAGCACTCCTATTTTATCATCTATGCTATCCTTGGCAGTCAGCACAATCACTGGAAGCTTTCCCTTTTTCCTTATCTCCTTTAAAACCTCCTCACCGCTTGCACCCGGCAGCATTAAGTCAAGCAGCACAAGTGTGTAAGCATTTTCCTTCATATTCAGAAGCAGCTTCGCCTCTGTTCCTGAAAATGCCTGCTCACACTCATATCCTGACTTGGTAAGCACCTCACAAAGCAGATTATTAATATTTATATCATCCTCTACGATTAGTATATTCGGCATTATTTTTACTCCTTTACTTTATGAGAAATGGCATTAAATAAAATGGTTTTAACATTAGATTTTCTTCTTTTCCAACGTCCTTTTGCGATATTAAATATATTTTATTTACATTCTTTGAAAATTTCTTATAAAATTGTTTTATAGATTCGTGCTTTCCTGCCCCTGATGACTTAATTTCAAAAGCATTTACTTTACTTCCCTCAGAAATAAGAAAGTCAACTTCATAATAATGTGTACTTTTGTCTTTTTCCCAAGTGTGATAATAAAGTTCCCTTCCTGCTGCTGTAATCATCTGTGCAATAAGATTTTCATACAGATAACCAAGATTAGCCGGCAGTTTATCAGAAAGTAATTTTGCATACACATCATTTTCTGTGACTGGGCGGTCAATAAACATTAATGTAATAAATAATCCTGTATCCGAAAGATACAATTTATAACTGTCAAAATCTTTTGTATCTGTCAGGCTTACCCTTGGATTGGTTGAATTATAACAAGGTAAAACCGTCTTTGAATCAATCAACTCGTATAATAATTTCTCTGACTTTGAATTATTCTTTTGTCCTATTGCAGTAGTAATCCTATATTTTTTGGAATCTTTTGCAAGCTGTGCGGGAATTGAATGATATAATGCAGATATCCTTCCAGACCCGTCAATCTTTTTAAAATCTTCTTCATACAATGATATAATCTGTCTTTTGACCATATCAATCTCAGAAAAATTTTTACCTTCTATATAAGCTTCAACTGCCTGTGGCATACCACCTACAGCCATATATATTCTTAAATCTCTCATTAATTTACGGTTAGTTGCCTGCCCAATAGCCTTGCCTGTATCATATATCTGCTTAAGAAGTTCATAACTTCCACCTGTCGCATCACAGAATTCCTGATAATCCATTGGATAAACCGGTATTTTCATTTCTTCTGAGGGAATTAAAATATCCTTAACATTCTTCTTTATAGAAATTAGTGAACCAGTTTCCAGATAACTGTATCTTCCGTCAGCTACAAGATGTTTTATTGCCTGTCTTGCCTTTGGAAAAAGCTGAACCTCATCAAATATAATAAGTGATTTATGCTCATATAATGTTATGCCTGTTTCCGCCTGCAATCTTAAAAAAAATATATTGAGGTTTGCTATATCATCGAAACACTCCAATATATTAGTTGTTGTTTTGGAAAAATCAATAAGAATATATGAGTCATATTCATTTTCTCCAAAGCTCTGTGCGATTGTAGACTTACCAACTCGTCTTGCCCCCTCTAACAAAACCGCATATTTATCTGAATACTTTTCTTTCCATTCTAACAATCTGCTATATACTTTTCTTTTAAAATTCATAACTTTCCCCTTTCAGAACTAAACAATTGTTACTGTTTAACACTAATCTAAAAATGATGCGTATTCCCTTATTTATTCCCTTATTAATGTGTATTTCTATAGTAAATGTCATTTCCTTCAAGATTATTATCTCTTATTTTATCCATTTCTTCAAGATTAATTCAGGCGGTTTTATACGTTTCTTCAAATTCAATTTAGTCGTTTTAGTCATTTTCTTCAAGATTATTTTCAGCTATTTTGTCCGTTTCTTCAAGGTTTTATTACTTTCATTACAATTTGTCACAAAAAAATTTTTTATATCAACATAATCCAACACAAAAAAATAACACGCCCTCTGCTGGTTTACCCCAAAACAGGACGTGCTATCTCTTTCCGGTTTATATACCATTTTTAATATTTCCAAAAATATTTAATTAAATCAATTCCTTTGGCTGTAATATTTCAATATAAATATTTTTTTCATAAATTTTATTCTCATAGGTTTTTTTGAATAATTCTGGATTATCTATTATTTTTTCCTTATCATAAATGTAAAAAAATATATTCGATGCACCATAATGTGTAATATCTGCCTCTATTTCCTCTATAAGCTTCTTCTGGCTCATAGAAGGGCGTGAACACTTAGTTTCTAACACCGTTCCCTGATTTATGTAAATATCAGTTCTGACGGTTTCATAACCTGTATCTTCTGGAACTTCCATTCTGCACAATGGATATATCGGTTTTAAATATGAATACAGAATATACTGTAAATCATACTCATTATTTATCTGGAACTTCTTCAAGCCGTCCATATCGATAGACGACTTACCGTGTGGCTTTCCTCTGAAAAATTCATACAGAAACATATCAAAATTTTTTAAAATCTGAAGTAAAAGTTTATTACTTTCGTTTTCTTTATTGCAGTTTTGTAATAATCTTATATATTTTTCTATTCTGTCCTTATATTTTTTTAATTCAATTTCTGGCACACCATATGGATTGCTTGAAATATGTAACAAAATGCTATTACGTTCCATAGTTTTTCCAAAATCTTCACTCTGCCTTAAATCATCTATCCATTGTTCATATTCTTTCTGCAATACTTGTAAATCTTTTATATCAAGCAGCTTCTGCCCCTTACTTATTAACTCCACTCTATTCATCTTTTTTCCACCTCATATAAAACAAAAAATGATTATCCAGTATATGAACTGACTCATCTTTCCATTCTATAACATTATATAAACTGCTTCCCTGTGTTTCTAATATTTTCATCCAGTTTTTTAATGCCGACTTTACCTTAGTGTTATTTATTTTATTGGCATCCGCCATTATATTTCTGACACGGTTTGTCAAATCTGTTATTCCTATTTCAATTAAAGGCGGATTATCGGCAATAGCTTTCAACAGTAAGTCATATATGTCACGTTCTGTATTATCCTTTAATATATATCCCAGTCTTTTCTGTCCGCGTGATGGCGGACCTGCCTTAAAAAATCTTACAACATCCGCATATGGAAGATTAACACTTGCAAGATAACACGCCGACTCTACTATTTTTTCATTGATTATAGTTTTTTCTGTTGTATCCGGAAGTAAGCCTATATTTAAACAGATTGCCTGCATTAACTGAGGTGAGCAGATACTTTCAACTGCAATTCTTTCCATAATCTCTGGTTTTACTTTTTTGTTTAATTCTTTAAAACCTTTTCGTGCAATTTCGCATAAATCGTCATTTCCCCACGCATCAATTTCTATTACGGATAATCTTCCTGCAAGGTCAGGATTTAATCTGATTGCATCGTCACAACGATGTGGAAGTGAAATAATAACAGACTGAAATCCCAGACGTATTGCTTCCTTTAGCTGACACGCAATTTCATACTGGATATCGGCTGGTGCATAATGAAAATCATCCAATACAAGAATTTTATTATTTTCTATGAAGTACTTTATTATTTTATCTTTATTGTTAATATAATTCTTTGTAATAATTGAGGCTTCCTTTGATTTATCGTTGTAATCTTCTGTTTTATCTGAAAAAGATGATGACATTTCAAAGCCAATCTTTTTACCTACTCCCTGCCAGAAATCACTTATCTTTGTAAAATCATTACCAGACATAGATACCATACGTTCAGCACCTATAACTTTTTCACATAATACAGTTTTTCCACATTTGGAAGCACCTACAATGTATGTCAGATACCCTTCAATCGAAAGACTTTGTAATAATCTGTCTTCATATGTATATCCTAGTATCTTCTCTTTTCTTGAAACATAGGTTTTTTCAGGATATGTTCCCGGTTTAAATACTGTTTTATACCTGCCATCCATAATTATCACCTCTCAATACATTTTTATATATTATAACACCTTTTTATACTTTTTAATACCTTTTCATATATTTTTATAGAAATGTTGTATTAAAACAGCCTTTTTCATTCTCCCCCACAAAACAAAAAAGCACCCCACCCGCATACAATCCAACCAGATACCTAAAATATCCGGTTAAACTATATGCGTGCAGGCTGCACATTTAAATTTATAATAATATATGATGCCAAGAGCAAAATGTCTAATCCCACATAAGTCTGCCCATAAGTTGGTGAAAAACCTTAAGTCCCACCTCAATATGAGCATAAAAATGGGATAACAAGCCATATAGCCCTTAACACAACTTACTATCTCTGCACATCAAACGAAGCATTATTCATAAGTCGCTTAATCTGGTCAACACTTGTGATGTTAGTATCACCACGGATAGCGTGCTTCATTACTGAAGAAGCTACTGCGAAGTTCACGATATCTTCGTGCTTCCAGCCATCCTGCATAAGAGCATAGATAAGACCAGAAGAGAACGCATCGCCGCCACCAACACGGTCAACAATCTCAAAATTGAGAGTCTTGCTCTCGTAAGTCTTTCCGTCAGCATAATAGAAAGCCTTAAGTGAATTATTACTTCCTGAATGAACATAACGTACAGTTCTTGCAATCGCCTTCATATGGTACTGCTCATCAATAGCCTTGAATACTCTGTCCATATCCTCAAAAGATGGGTCCATAGTAAGACCATCCTTTACATCTGTTCCATCTGCATTGTATACATGGATAGGCTCAATACCTATAAGTACATCTACATATGGAAGATACTTGCTAAGTACATCCCTTGCAGTTTCAAAAGACCATAAAGTACTTCTGAAGTTAGGGTCAAAGCTGACTGTAAGTCCAAGCTTCTTAGCTGCCTTGATAGCCTTATCTATAAGACGGCGGCAGTTATATGAAAGAGCTGGTGTGATACCGCTTAAGTGTAACCAGTCATAATCCTTTAAGATATTCTCAAAGTCTACATCCTTATAATCATACTCAGCAAATGCTGAACTTCCTCTATCGTATATTACCTGTGAAGGTCTTACAGAAACGCCCTCTTCAAGATAATAAAGTCCCATTCTTCCATCAGCCTTGATGATGTGCTTAGTGTGTACATCATTAGCCTTAAGGTAGTTGATACATGACTTACCAAGGTCAGTGTTAGGTAATACTGTAAAAAATGTTGAATCAACACCAAGGTTAGCTAAAGAAACAGCTACGTTTGCCTCAGCTCCACCGTAATTAACGATGAAATTGTGAGTTGTAACTATCTTCTCATAGTTAGGTGGTGATAATCTTAACATCAATTCGCCGATTGCTATGAACTTCATACGTGCCTCCATCTATCATTAAACTTTTTAACCTAATATTAAGTAATATTTTATATGCATTAACAATAAACTGCATTTATTGCTCTGTCCAAAAAATAATACTCCATTAAATGATACTACTCAGCCGATAAAAATGCAAACTGTATTTTTTCACCTTTCATTACCTTGCATTTCCTTTCGTTACCTTTCATTACCTTTCAAAACTATAATATGAATTTCCTTTTGCATATTTATTCTTTCTCTGACTTTCCCGATTCCCTGCATAGCTGTCTGCATAACTATATGTATAACTATCTACATAACTATTTACATAACTACTTACATAACTACTTATATAACATCTGCATAGCTGTCTTATCTCTATATCTTAAAATAATCTATACTATCTGCCAGCATTCCAGCTATCTTTCTTAGCTGTTCTGCACTTTCTGATACCTGCGTAAATGAACCGGCAACCTCCTCAGTTTCCTGATGGGTTTTTCTTGTTCCCTCAACATTATTCATAGCTATCTCTGACAGTTCATCAACCGCTGATACTACATTGTTACGGGATACCTCCAGCTTATGTGTACTAGCCTTGATACTGCTGATACTTTTCATTGAACTTTCAATCTCATCAAGCACCTTTCCCACAACCATACGTGTTTCCTTCATGCTTTCGCTCTGGTTCATTATTATATCCTGCATCTGCTTCATAAGCTCAACCGCCTTTGTAGAATCCTGCATAAGTGCTCTTGCAGTATCATCTATCTCCTGGCTTGATGTATTCGACTGTTCTGCCAGCCTCTTAATCTGTTCTGCAACTACCGCAAAGCCTCTTCCACTCTCTCCTGCCCTGGCAGCCTCAATAGAAGCATTAAGACTAAGAAGATTGGTTTCCTCTGCTATTGAAGCGATAAATGTGGTAGCATCCTGTATTTTCTGTACTGAATTGTTAGTCCTGATAGTCTGTTCCTTAACATCATTTATTATACGTTCAACATCACCGTTAATTACACTCAGCTTTTCAAGTGTATCTGAGGCCTGTTCACTTGACTGCTGCATTGATGCCGCATTGACATCCAGTGCATCCACTTCCCTTGAGGTTTCAGTAATATCTTCTCCCATAGCCCTCATATATTCAGATGTATTCTGTGAATTCCTTGCCTGGTCACTTGAATTATCAACAATCATTGTTACAGCCGTTCTCACCTGAGCCATCGTGCCATTTGTCTTATCTGCAACCTCCTTAAGTGCATTTCCTGCATCAAGAAGTGCATTTGCATTCGCTGAAATATCCTTTATTACAGTCTTTGTGGCATCTCGGAGTGTAATCGTGACTCTTGATAAATCACCTATTTCATCACTTCTTTTTAAAAGCTTTTCATCGACCCAGACATCAAGATTACCGGCTGAAACCTTTTCAACCACTCCAATACTTGTTCTTATGCTCTTAGTTATTGATGAAGACATCTTAATTCCAAATGCAGCACATATAAGCATTATGACAAATACCGCTGTTCCTATTGTAATCATAAGATTATTGATTACCGCATCCTTCTGTGCCCTATTAGTTCCAACAAACACCATTCCAACGATACTGCTGTCACTTCCATTCTGATATACGGGCATAAAATATCCATAGTTAATAGTACCATCCAGCGATACATTCTTACTAAAATAATTCTGTCCGTTATTAAGAACCTTATCAATAACAGTATCACCTGCTGGTGAACCAAGAAGCCTGTCGCCATTTTTATCAACTGCTGAGGTCATAACTCTCTGGCTTCCATAGAAAAATGTAACATCCATTCCTGTATTCTGCTTAATTCCATCAACAAGGCTTTCTGACTTAGATACATTATAGCTGCCCTTCCATATATCACCATTGCTTGCCTGTATATAATCACCTGTATTCTGATCATATGCAGCCAGCGTTGCCGCCGCTGTTCCCTTAAGTGCATCCTGTATCTCGTTAACCATGGCACTTTTAACTCTGGTAAGAGTAAATATAACTGATATAATTCCCAGAGTTAATATAGGACCAACTATCATCGCAAGTATCTTCTTTTTAATGCTCATACGTTTCTCCATTTCTGTGCAGCATAACCGCACGCTATCATCACTCAATCACACTTACCGTCTTAAAATACCAGTTTATACCACCTGTTATTACAGAATCCTCAAGAGTTTTTCCCGCCGTTCCTACTGTTGCTCCTGTATTCGTTTCTATAACACCATCAAACACACCATTCTTTCCACTAAGAATCTGCTGCTTTGCTACATTAACCTTCTCCTGTGTTGTATCAGCCGCAAAATCTGCGACAGGAGTGATACTTACAAGATTCTCATTCATGCCTCCATAATAGTTACTTCCATCCCATGTTCCATCGATTACACTCTGGACTGCTGATGTATAATATGCACTCCAGTTCCATATAACACTGCATAAGCACGCTTCCGGAGCTTCCTTACTCATATCTGAATTATATCCTATGCTGTACACCCCCTTCTCCTGTGCAAGTGTCTGAGGATATACAGTGTCACAATGCTGTGCAATAACATCACAGTTCATATTAAGCAGTGTTTTCGCTGCCTCCTCTTCTCCCTTAGGGTCATACCAGCTGTTAGTTACTTTTACATATACTTTTGCATCCGGATTAACAGAATATATTCCCAGTGCAAATGCATCTATTCCACCTGTTACCTCCGAATTATCCAGCCCCATAGCAGCAACATAACCTATTTTATTTGTTTTAGTGTTAAGTCCGGCTGCTATTCCGCTAAGATATCTCGCCTGATATATTCTTCCAAAATAATTATTAAAGTTTTTACCATTGCTCATATATCCTGTTCCATGAGAAAAATATACATCCGGATATTCTTCTGCCATATCAGCCGTAGTCTGCATATATCCCCAGCTAGTAGTAAATATTATGTTACAGCCTGCATCAATGCATTCCTGTATCGCTTTTCTTGTCGCAGCCTCATCAGTATCACTGATATTATTCTTTCTTATAATCTGCGAATCAGAAAGTCCCAGATTCTGCTGCATTCCCTGTATGCCTATATCATGTGTATATGTATAACCGCTGCCCTCTGCCGGATCTGACAAATGTATAACACCAACCTTTATCTTATCCTTTGCTATACCTGACGTTCCTCCGCCAGTATTCCCACTGCCTGTGTTCTTAGAGCTGCTGCCCTTCACCTCATATCCTTCATTCACCGCATAATCATCAGGGCTTGCATGAACTGCACAGCCTGCCATAAATATGCTGCACATAATAATCATAAAAATATATAATAATCTCTTAAATCCCATACCAATCCCTCCTTTTATTTTATATACAAAACATTTTATCACTCATTATTTAAAATGTAAATAAATTATCTGGATTGAATATTTTAAAATGACCGTTGATTGAATATTTGCGTGTATTCCCGATATATTTTTACAATTTCACTGTCCTATGTCTGACAATTCCACCACCATGTGACTGGCAATTCTGCTGTCAGATAGCTGACAATTTCACCTTCCTGTAACCGTCATTGACTTAACACACTTTCAAATATATAATTTTATAACACATATGAATTCGTTGATTGCTTTGCAATCCACACAATTATCATCGTATATAAGGAGGATTTATTATATGAATTCACCTCAGAAGGACACTGTAAAAGATGGCGGAATTAAAACTTTAACCAGCCTGCCACATATCTATGCTATTGTTTTAATGGGATTATTTACATTTGTTTTTTTAAGTGTTGAATATATGTTTGTAAATGAGCTTTCTCTTCTTGTATCAGAACAAAAAGCCACTCTTTCCCAGAATTATGTACTTGGTGTCAGTACAGCAGGTTTTTTATTATATCCTCTGCTTAAACATTTCTTAAGCAGGAGACTTCAACACATTCTGATGATTTTAGCAGGCTTACTCTCTGTTTTTTTAACAATATTCATTACATGCAGTAAGTCATTTGAATATATATTTCACGGAGGAATCATTCTTTTTATACTTCTTGGTCTTGTTGGAAGTAATGTATACTATGTATCTGCATGTATGATTGAAAAAAGGCATTTGGCAAAAACAGTTGGCATCTCATATTTTTTGGGCATTCTGCTTCAGTTTATAAACCATAATGCTATTCATATAAAGACAATACAGCTTATTATATTGTCAGCATCTATGCTGATGCTTTTTATCTTGTTAATATGGAATGAACATATTTTTAACCGGTATAGCTGGTATAACACCAGCAAAGATACTACTGACAATATAACCGAAAAAAATACAGACAATAATGTAGATAAAAATATAGGTAAAATAACAGATAAAATAACAGATAAAAATATAATAAAGGGAAATAAACATTACATTCCTTTATTTATTAGTATTGTAGCCCTTGTAATGCTGATGGCATGCTTATTCAGCACTCTTGATAGTGCAGTAACGCTTATCCATTCTGATGGAAGCATCGATATAGGGCAGGGTGCCAGAATTCTGCTGCCTCTCAGCGGCCTTGCTGCCGGCTTTATATTCGACATTAACAATAGAAAATATGCTGGAATCATAATGTACTGCATAATGATTCTTTCGACCATGTGTATTGTGCTGCTTGAATTTTCCAAGCCTTTCACAGCTGTACTTATTGTTTTCTATCTGTCTGCTGGATTTTTTGCTGTTTTCTTTACATCAGAATTCATGGAGCTTTCCTGGTATGCCCGAATTCCTGAGATTTGGGCAGGAATGGGACGTGCTATTAACAATATTACAGCTGCTGTTATTGCCGGCTTTGTTTTACAGCTGCTTTCATCTGATAATAATCTTTTAAAGATTATTCTTATACTTGTTTTATTTGTTTTAGTAAGTATTATTTCAGTTGTATATACATTTGAAAAATATTATTTTATACAACAGTTTACAATGTATACAGATGAAGCAGCAGATGAACATGACAAGCTTCACATATTATCAGAAAAATACTCTTTTACTGAAAGAGAAAATGAGGTATTTAACTACCTGGTCACTACCGAAGATAACATCCAGACTATTTCGGAACATATGCACGTATCAAGACGTACCCTTGAACGATATATTTCAGCTATTTACGAAAAGACAGGTATTAAATCACGCGTTGGACTTGTTAATCTTTATAACAAATAATTCTTTTATTATTTATATGTCTTATATATCCTTTATTTTTCAGTTTTAGGCAGCGTGGCGGAACTCCGCCACGCTGTTTTAGCATATTGGCGGACTTCCCTTATATACTTTTTTAATAATGTTATATATAGTATTAACAACATATACAGCTGATATGTACGTAATATTATACGCTCCATTTGATTCTTGGAGATTTGTGTGAAACTCTGATTTTCGTACAGATTTTGCACAGAAATAACCAAATAAATAAATGATAATTATTATCAAGAAGCAGGAGGAATGATTTATGGTGAAAAATAAAAAATGGCATATTAAAAAAATAGCCGCATTAGCAGGAGCAGCCGTACTCGCAGTATCATCCGCAGTTTTATATACTGCACCACAGGTAAAAGCTGCTAATGGTCCATGCGATACTGGCGATTGGGCTTATGCTTATATTAATGTGAGAACTGGAGAAGATAGTACTACTATATTTTCTTCACAAGAAACTAATTCCATCGATGGAATGTCTTATGACAGAGAAACCAATACACTTACATTAAATAATTATAAAAACAAGGCTGCAGGAATAGCAACTAATATGATGGGTGATGATTTCAAGATTAACCTTATTGGTGATAATGAAATCGGAGGTATAGGTTCATATGGTGATGCCTGGGGCGGTTCCATCAATATATGTGGTAATGGTTCCTTAGTTATTAATGCTGACAGGGCAGGTGATTATGGTGTAGCCTTCTTTGCTGAGGGAACTGATTCAGTACTTTCAGTTGCAGACACATGCAATGTCACCATATATTCTGGTTCAAAGGCAGTAGTGTATACAAGCGATAATCTAACGGACAAACCAATCCGAGATAATGGAACATTAAAGGAAAATGTAACATATAATGTTTCACATCCACTGGAAATATCAAGATTATATGCCAGGTATTATGAGTACGACCCATATACAACTAATACAGTATATAAGAACGAGTCAGATAATACTTCATTATATTATATTAAGGAACTGACATATGTTGAATCTGGGAAAGTAACTTATACAATATACAAGCTTACCACAAAGAAAGCTCTTGGTGACGTATATTATGCTGACAAAATAGGTGAATATGATAATATCCCTGCTGGATATACAAAAACCACATTAGAGAATCCTATTTCATATTATGAATCAGATGGCGGAAGTGGTGGAACAAGCCAGGTTATAATAAATACAGCTACCAGTGAAAAATATGTAGATGCATATGCGTATGAAAACGGAGAATCATTTTATAAAATATGTAAGCTTCTTGAAAAGCTTGGTGTAGATGAACGAAGCAATGATGAAATATGGCTTATTGATTATAGCAATCCTGTGGCAACATATAATCCTGTATGGGGAAGTGATAATCTTCCAGACGGATACAAGTATGATGGAACAGAGATAGAAAGTCTTTATAATGTAGAATGTATAGCAGACAAGCTTACATTTACAGCTAAATCAGCCGGTGACAACACAACAGACAACCCATCTGAAAAGCCATCCGAAAAGCCAACTGAAAAACCAACCGAGAAACCAACTGAGAAACCAACTGAGAAACCAGGCGATGAGAAGCCATCAGTTCCAGACAAGGATTCCGATAATACAATAGTAGATGTATCCGACGGCAGCACAACTATTAAGGTTGATGAAATCAGAAAGATTATAGAAGATAACAAAACAAATGATGTTGTTATCAAGTCTAACAATGATGTTACATTTACATTTGCCAAAGGAACTATGTCAGAAGTATCACAGGTTGCAATCTATGACTTTTCAACAGCAATTACTTCTGATATAAAAGAAGCTGGAAATATGCCGGCAGCTGTAACAGATGATATATTTGTATCTAAGATAGTATACAACTATTCTGGTACACTTCCTGCCAAAGCAAGCATTAAGTTAAATGTTGGAAAAGCGTATGCTGGTCAGACACTTTATTACAGCCAGCTCTTAGATGATGGCACCATAATCAGCATGATGTCAGCAGTAGTCGATAATGATGGCTATATGACAGTAGAACAGGACCACTGCTCAACATATCTTATTACAAAACAGCAGCTTGCAGGCAATTCAACGGGCTCATCTGAAGATGCATCAGCAGATGCATCAACAGATACCTCAATATCACCTTCAACCTCTGCTTCAACAGAAACTATAACTGAAGCTGCTGACAATAAGGTTGAAACACCACAGACAGGTGATAACAGCAATATTGTACTCTGGCTTACACTACTTATAATTATTTGCAGCAGCACAACACTCTATACCTTCGCTTTAAAAGCTAAAAAAATGAATAGATAATTCAATAAATAATTAATTGATAGCTGAAGCTGTTATGTCATAATTTATGCCAAAATACTACACCTTATTTTATAACCGGTAGAAACTAAAAGTAGTTTAAAGTGGTTTAAAGAGGTGTAGTATTTTGTTGCATTAACCCCTGTTGTAATATATAATGTAATTAGTTTTTTGCGTTAATTTTATATGAAAGTGAGTGCTTTTATGGACATTTACGAATCATTAAACTCTATACTTGTGACATTGTTTAACGATATCATGAATATAGAAGAAAAGGCTTTAATTACAGACGAATTCAAGGATATTTCTGTTACAGATATGCATATTATAGAGGCTGTCGGCATAGGTGAACCAAGAACTATGGGTGTCATTTCCAAGGCGCTTGGTGTTACTATGGGTACTCTTACAGTTGGCATCAACGGACTTGTGAAGAAAGGCTATGTCATAAGAACGCGTGGCGAAAAAGACCGCCGTATTGTATATGCATCACTCACTGATAAAGGTCTTGCTGCATATAACCATCACAAGAAGTTCCACGAGGATATGATTAACTACATCACTGATGACTTAAGTGAAGATGAGGCAGTTTCGCTTACTAAGACATTTACAAGATTGGAAGAATATTTCAAGAGCTTTTAAAAAAACTTAATATTAATTTGCATAAACAGCCACTCTGGTAGCACTTATTCAGCTTAGCTGAATGATGTTACAGGAGTGGCTTCTTGTATACACTTTCTGCCCCTTAATATACATATATAAAAAAGCCCCACAGCCTATACACTGTGGGGGCTTTTTTGAAAGACCATTAATCTTTCCGCCAGCCGGGCTGGCATATATATGAGAGTTTTGGAAAAGTAAGCTTGATTATTTAGTTAATTCAGCCATCTTGTATACAAATGTTACTGAACTATCCTTTCCATCTGTCTTACCAAGGAATGTGTTGTAATTCTTACCAAGATTAATTACTTCCTTGATTGTATCTACTGCTGTGTCAGCATCATCACCAACAAGACTTGTGATAGCCTTGATACCAGATGCATTGAACTCAGCCATACCATCTTTAAGTGTTATAGCACCGTCATTAAGCTGTGTAACGCCGTCTGCTAAAGTTGTAGATGATGACCTAAGTGTTGATGTACCATCTGCAAGCTGTGATGAACCGTCTCTTAATGCTGGATTGTTAGCATTAAGTGTTGCAAAGCCATTGTATAACTGACCGATACCACCATTAAGTGTATCATTGTTACCGTTAAGAGTTACAAGACCTGCATTTATTTTTTGAATACCTTCATTAAGTAAATTATTTTTAGAATTAAGTGTAGCAACACCTGCATTTAAAGCTGCTGCTCCTGTATTTAATTTCTTACTATTTGAGTCTAACTTATCTGCTCCTGTATCTAGCTTTGCAACTCCCTCATTAAGGTCATCATTTTTAGAATTAAGCTTTACTAAACCATCATTAATATCGCTTACCCCACTGTTAAGCTCAGTACTCTTTTCATTAAGAGTATCAAGACCTGTGCTTAAGCTGCTTGCACCCTGTGCAAGTGTATCTATAGATGAAGTGCTTCCTGCAATCTGTGAAGCTACCTGCGCAAGTGCTCCTGCTGCACCCTGATTGCTTGCAGCCTTAACTAAAAGGCCTAACTGGTTAGCATATAAACTTGTTATCTGGCTTGTTGCACCATTAGCAACAACGCTCTGTGTATAAGCTGTAAGATACTTTGTATACAGCTCTGTAATCTTCTCTGCTACAGCATTATCACCATTAACTGCTGCAAGTGCTGTAAGATCGTCTGCTATAGTAATACCGCTAAGACCAGCTCCTGTAGCTGCCGCTGTAAGCTGTGATACACTTTCCTGTATATTCTTGTTAGTCTTATAATAACTAAGATTTTCTGCAAGCTGATTAGCCATAGTTTCTGTAAGCATAGTCTTTAACTGTGATACACCATCACTTACCTGCTTAGCGCCTGCTGCTGCGCTTGCTACACCTGCTGTATAAGTTTCTACACCTGTCTTTAACTGGGAAGCTCCTGCTCCTAACTGTTTGGCACCTGTTGTATATGCATTTATTCCACTCTTTAAGTCTGTAGAACCTGCGCTAATCTGTGCCACGCCGTCTGTATAATCCTTAATTCCTGTTTCTAACTCTGTTGCTCCTGCTCCAAGCTTAACAACACCATCTGTATAATCTTTAATTCCTGTTTCTAACTCTGTTGCTCCTGCTCCAAGCTGGTTAGCACCGTCTGTATAAGCTGCAATACCATCCTTAAGCTGACCTGCGCCTGCTGCAAGTGCTGTTGCACCATCTGTATAAGCATATATACCATCCTTAAGTGATGAAGCACCGTCATCTAACTTGCCTACACCATCTGTAAGTGCTGGAATACTGTCTGCAAGTGTCTGTGTACCATCCTGAAGAGTTACTGTTCCGTCTGTAAGCTGGTCTGCTGCTGACTGGAGTTCATTCATCTTATCTTCAAGCTTTGCAACTGAGAAATCATCTGTATCTATATCATCAAGCACGCTTGTTGTTGCTACTGACATAGACATATCAAGCTCAAAGTCTTCTACATCTGCTGATATTTCAAAGTATTCAGGAATATCCATATCAAGACTTTCGCCGTCAAACTTAAGATTTAAAGTATCCTTTAAACCAGGCATAGTCATACCAAGTGCGATGATGTTGTCGCCAACCTTGCTTACCTTGCCATTAGTAACTTCTACATTACTGAACTTATCTGTTGGAAGAAGAGTTCCTGTTATCATAGTAAATGGAACATAAGCTGTCTGTGACTTTCCATTAACTGTTATAGTCTTCTTCTCATTATTAGTATAGTCATATCTGATAGTAACCTTACCGCTCTTTCCTATCATATCTTCTGGCTTTGTTTCAGTACCATTTAACTTGTAAGTAACCTTTATTGAAACAGGTGCGCTCTTTGTTGAGCTGCTCTGGTTAGTTGTTGTTTTACCATTAGTATCTGTCACCTTTTCAGTTACAGTGATATGGTCCTGTGTTCCATCTGCCTTACCAAACACATATACCATCTCGTCACGCGTATTTGTCTTCAATGTACTTGTGTTTGATACAGATAATTCGTTCTTGATTGCATTTGAAATAATGCTCTCTGTATTAGAAGCTGCCTCGCTGCTTATGGCAACCTCACTCTGTGTCTGATTATATGCTGTGTTAGTTCCACATGCTGTAAGTGTTGAAGCTATAAGAACAACACTCATTAACACTGAACCATACTTGAATAAAGTCTTCTTAACCATAACTATTCCTCCATTTTCTTACTTCCTGATATATTCTTATATCTGTTACGACATATACATCTTTGCCCGTTCATTCATCCATCTGGCTACATATCCTGATTTTTCTTAGGCTTAAATCCCAAGCTTGTATTAATAATTAACTTATCACATAACACAAACAGTGATGGAAGTATAAATATAACTACAATCATACTTATAATCGCGCCTCGTGCCATCAGTGTACACAGTGAACCAATCATGTCAACTGAAGCTATGCATCCAACACCGAATGTCGCTGCGAAGAAACCAAGAGCACTAACAATAATTGAAGGTATTGAAGTTGAAAGTGCTATCTGGATAGCTTCCTTCTTGGCAGCTCCCTGGCTTCTTTCCTTCTTATATCTTGTTGTCATAAGAATAGCATAATCGACTGTTGCACCAAGCTGGATAGTACCAATAACTACTGATGCGATAAATGGTATCTGTGTATGTGTGAAATAAGGAATACCCATATTTACAAATATAGCGAACTCAATAGCTGCAACAAGGATTATAGGAAGTGATATTGACTTAAGTACAAACAGAATAATAACAAATATAGCTACTATCGATACTGCACTTACTGTCTTAAAGTCCTTATCTGTTATAGTGATAAGGTCCTTTGTACAAGGTGCCTCACCAACTACCATTGACTTAGAGTCGTAAGACTTTACAATATCATTTACCTGATTAATCTGGTTGTTAATCTCATCTGATGCTATCTTGTAATCAGTAGCAATCATCATTATCTGATAATCCTCACCCTTAAGCTCTGACACTGTCTTTGCTGGAAGGAATTCCTGTGGAATACCAGACTTAAGCGCTGTGTCAAGTCCAAGTGCAAACTGTACACCGTCTACATCACTTAACTTATCAAGCATTTCGTTAGCTGTGTCTGTAGACATATTAGTGTCAGCAAGTATCATATAGATAGAGTTCATATCAAAGTTTTCTTCCAGCTTCTTGTTAGCCTGTGAGCACGCAAGGTCATCTGGAAGTGTATCAGACAGGTCATAATATACTGATGTATGATTCTGTCCGTATATAGCAGGTCCTAATAACACAAGGAAGATAATTACAAATATCCATGAGTGGTTTACTATAAATGTAGCAAGCTTATCAAAGCTTGGCATAATCTCGCGGTGCATTGTCTTCTCTAATGCCCTGTCAAATGTAAGTATCAGTGATGGAAGTATAGTTACGCATCCGATAACACCAAATATAACACCCTTTGCCATAACGATACCAAGGTCAAGACCAAGAGTGAAGCTCATAAAGCAAAGTGCGATGAAACCTGCAACTGTTGTTATAGAAGAACCAACTACAGATGTAAGTGTATTACCGATAGCCACTGCCATAGCTTCCTTGTGGTCATCCGGATACTGCTCCTTCATTTCCTTGTAGCTGTGCCATAAGAATATTGAGTAGTCCAGTGTAACACCTAACTGAAGTACGGCTGCAAGTGCCTTGGTTATGTATGAAACCTCGCCTAAGAAAATGTTAGAACCAAGGTTGTATACAATCGCCATTCCTATACTTATCATAAAGAATACTGGTACAAGGAATGAATCCATAAATATAGCAAGTACGATACAAACAAGTACAACCGCAATAAGTACATAGAGTGGAGTTTCCTTCTCTGAAAGATTCTTAGTATCTGTAACTACTGCTGACATACCGCTTATGAATGCCTGACCTTCTGTCTGCTCCCTAATCTGTGTTATGGCATTCATAGTATCATCACTTGAAGTTGTATTATCGAAGAATATTGCAAATAATGTAGTATTTGTGCTGTCATTCTCGAAATACTTCCTGAACTTTGAAGGTACTATTTCTGAAGGAACATCCTCACCAACTATTCCTGTGTAAGAAATAACCTGAGCAACATGCTCTACACCTTCAACCTTTTTAATAAGCTTATCGGTAGACTTTGTATCCATATTCTGGACGACTACCATCGCATAGGCACCCTTATTAAAATCATCCATAAGAATGTCCTGCCCCTGCATAGTTTCTATCTCACTCGGAAGGTAATACAGAATATCATAGTTAACTCTTGTATTAAAGTATCCGATTGCAGATGGAATGAGAAGCAGGAAACTCAGAATAAGAATTGGGATTCTGAGTTTTACAATTACTTTTCCAAACTTTTCCATAATTCGCCTCATTTCTACGTCTGTGACGCTTTTTTCATATTCATCAGCTTTACATTTTCCTTAATCATCACTGATAAATATGATGACATAAATGTCAAAATACCTTTTTAACTTTTGACCTTTATATCATATGATAAAAACTCTCAAATATGACCTTCGGTCATTTTCTTTACAAACGATATTCTATCACAAAATGACCAGTAGTCAATATATAAAATGACCTAAAGTCAGTTTTTTATAGATTTTTTATTTTCAGCGTGGTAGAATGATTACAGCTTAAAGGAATGTTAATCTGACAGATAAACATATAACAAAGACCTTGCTTTTTTCTAAATATCTGCTAAATTAACATATAATAAATACAGCAACCACAAGTATATATAGAAATGGGGTTTTCATATGGGAAAACTGGAAAATAATAAACAACAGAAGCGTACTTCTATCTTAGATACAGCATTTAAGCTCTTTACAACACAGGGCGTATCTAAGACCTCAATCGCTGAAATATCACAGAAGGCAGGCATAGCCAAAGGCACATTTTACCTGTATTTTAAGGACAAGTACGATATAAGGAACAAACTTATATCCCACGAGGCAAGCAAGCTGTTTAAGAATTCCGTAACTGCGCTTAACAGCTACGCTGATGAAGAAAAGACCAAGAACCCGGACTTTACTATCACATTTACAGAGCAGATTGTATTCATAGCAGACCACATCATAAATGCGCTCAACAACAACCAGACTCTTCTAACATTTATATCAAAAAATCTTTCATGGGGTATATTCAAGGAGGCACTCACAACTAACGTTGCGGAGGATGATATTAATTTCCGTGATATATACTATGAAATGTTATCAGAGTCAGGACTTAATCTTAAAGAACCAGAGATTATGCTGTTTATGATAGTCGAGCTTATAAGTTCAACCTGCTACAGTGCTATACTGTATAAAGAGCCGGCTGATATCGACACACTTAAGCCTTATCTGTACAGCACTATAAAGGCTATTATTAATGAACATACGATTACTGACTGACGACACGCTACAGTTGACCAGAAAAAGACAAACCGCTGCATATAAGACTTCGGACTCCGGAAAACGACCGACACCGGAAAACAACTTACACTAAAAGAGGCGCAGCTAACATCCCCCCAGATGTTAACCGCGCCTCTTTTTTACGTTTATCTTTAGTTCTTTGCTACTTCCCTGTTATATTATATTCTCTTCTTCTTGTTGTCATATACAACTACTGCTAAGGCAAGTCCTGCTGCCACCATAGCTAATACTGCATATACTGCTGTATGAGCCATATCGCCAGTTGCTGTACTTTCACCTGACTCTGTTGCTGCAGCTGTTGTGCTATCTGTATTAGAAGCTGCGCCGTTGTCAGTTGCAGCATCTGTATTGCCTGTTACATCGCCTGTAGATGGTTCTGCTGGCTTAGTTGGTTCTGTTGGTGTAACTGGCTCTGTAGGATTAGTTGGCTTAACTGGTTTTTCTGGCTTAGTTGGCTCTGTTGGTTTATCAGGTGTTGAAGGTGTGTTATCATCACCCTTATTATCACCCTTATTGCCATCATCTGAACCAGGATTTCTGTTTACTGTATCCTTGTATACAATTACATATGTAGAGAACTTATCTGTACTGAATGAGATAACGAGCTTACCATCAACTGTTTCTGTCTTAGCACCCTCAAGTACCTCAGCAACTCCATTATGAAGTCTTACAATACTGTACTCTCTAGTCTTTGTTGAATCTGTATTAATAAGCTTTTCTGGTACAGTTACGCTTACTGCTATAGGATGATTTGTTTCTGTTACTTCTGTTGTAGTTTCACCAACAGTCTTGTTGATTGAGATATCAACATACTGTCCAACTACGCCATCCTTAACAGCTTCCGCAACCTTATCTTCAACTAACTTCTTATCTGTATCGCTTACTGTTTCATCTGCGTTGTTTACATCAAGTGTTACCTTAACGTCTGCACCGCCCTTGTAAGCTTCCCACTCAGCAGGAGTAAGTACATCTGTTACTTCTAATTCTGTCTTAACTGCTGGTGTATCTGCCTTTTCTACTGTATCAGCTATTTCAATCTTACCAGGTGCTACTGTACTTGGCTGAACTGATATAGCATCAGCACTTGTTACATCAAGTCTTGCACCAGAATTAGCTGGAGCTGACTCATTTAATTCAAGAACACCGTGCATATTGATTGTTCCGTCTTCATTTCTTGTAGGAAGAACTGAAGTATCAACACTTACGAACCAGTCATCTGTTGCTTCTACACCATTGCTGTTGTATGAAGCACTACCATTGTAAATGTAGTTATTTTCGCTATGAAGAGCAAAAGGAATTAAGTCTTCAAGCTTTGTATTCTTCTCGTTATTAATAGAAATTAATCCGTTAACAACCCATTCCTTCTTGTTAGAGTCCTTAGTATTAAGACCTACGTTGTAAGCACTGTTGTTGATTGAGTTATTATAAGATGTACAATCATATATCTTAATATCAGGACAACTGTTACTTGTAATTCCCTTAGCATGGTTGTCAAATGTGATGCTGTTCTTAAGAACGTGACCACCCTTTAAGTAACCACCACCAAGCTTGAAGCCGTTACCTTCACCATACTCATAGTTAGCATCTGTAATATCATCTGTTGTAAGCCATCCGTTGTTGTAAGCTACACAGTTTTCGATAGTTACAAGACCGATTTCGCCTGATACTGACTTAGCATAAAGGTCCCATCCATCATCGATGTTGTGATGTGAGATACAACCATAGAACTTGTTACCATTACCGCAAGTAAGCTTTGCTGCGAAACCATCGGCATCGTTACGTCCTGCATCACAGTTATCAAATGACTCACAGTTCTTTACAAGGTTGTCTGTTGGCCATAACTTATACTTGATACCTGTCTTGTTGTCAGAGCTGCCTGAACGGCTTATCTGAATACCTGTGTTAGCTGAATGTTCAACTGTACACATTTCAATTATGTTGTTGTTACCATTAATCTGGATACCTACGCCTGTTGAATCCTTTACATAGATACCATATACATGCCAGTAGCTTCCGATGATTGATAAACCAACACCTTCAAATACTGCCTTACCTGTATTCTCTGCTACAAGTGTAATCATCTTATCTGCTGTACCGCTTACGCTTCTCTGGATTGATATCCAATCCTTATAAATACCGTCCTTAAGAACGATTGTCTGTCCTGGCTGTGCATACTGTACTGCTGTTGCAAGATTTAATGGCTTTGCTTCTGTACCATCACCGTCTGACATTCCTTCTGGTGAAACTACAAGTATACCATTTTCTTCGCCATAAACAGCACGCTTAACTGTTACATCACCTGTAAGTTCATCTGTAGATGTAATCTTATCGCTTGCTGCTGGAGCAAATGTGTAGCTTATCTTATTGTCACCAATATTAACTGCTACATTTACTCTTGCTGCATCGCCTGCTGATAATACTTCTTCATAAGCCTGTCCGTCTGGACCTGTTACCTTAAGTGTACCATCACAGTTAGGAACATAGATGAATTCGTATTCTGCTGCACCTACTGTATTAGAAGAATATACTCTTCCGCTTGGCTTTACCTTTTCATCAGCGCTGTCATTAGCTGTAATACCCTTGCTCTCTGACTTAGTGAACTTGATATTGCTAATCTTAACACCGATTTTTCTACTTACCATTACACCAACAACAACTGTTCCGTCTTCCTGAACTGAAGTGAATGAGTTATCATCACTCTTAAGCTCTTCGCCGTTGCATACTGCTGTGTAACCATTATCTGTCTTCTCAAGTGAGAATTCATATGTTGCATCTGCTTCAAATGATGTCTTTGTATTCTTGAAGTCTGACTTTGTAACAACTCTGTCAACACCATCATTATTTGATGAATCTGCTGATGTATAACCTGTTACATTTCTCATACATGGATATGTTGACTTGCTGCTATATACCATAGATGATGCATAGTTGAAGTACTTATGTACATAGTCAACACTGCCCCAGTTGTTAATACCAAGTGTATCTGCTGCAACTACACCAAAGCCTGTCTGGTTATCAGGAGTCTTTGAAGTATCTGTTACTGTAAATGTAGCTGATAACTTGAAGTTTTCTGTATCTGGGTCAATCTTTGTATAGTAGTAAGAGAAACCATCTTCATCATCTGATATCTTACCACTTGTCTGTGAAGCAAGTTCAATAGTTCCGTTTGTGTTAGAAATGTCTACTGCTTCTACATTGTTTTCCTTATTAACTGTTGATTCCTGTGAATCAAGGTCGTACTTTGTTACAGTACCATCTTCCTGTGTGATAACTGCATTAGTTGTCTGTGCAGAACCTACTGTAGCAACATACCACTTCTGGTCTGCTTCGCTCTTTACTTCTACTGTTGAAGTAGCATTTACAACGAAACCGTCACTGTTTCTTGTTGCTTCAACCTTGAACTCGTAGCTCTTTCCAGCCTCAAGACCTGTTACTGTATAATCTGCCTGATTAGCTGCAAGGTCTTTAACTGCATATGTGTAATCGCCTGTGCTTCCAGCTTCTCTGTAGCTTACTGCATAGCTGTCTGCATCTTCGATATTAACCCAGTCAAGGTATACACTTCCGTTACCCTTGTTCTGAGCCCATGTTATAACTGGCTTTCTTACTGCAAGTGTATAAGAACCATAATTGTATACTTCACTTGCCTTATCTGCTGAACCAACTCTCTGCGCAACTGCTGTAAATGTGTAATCACCTGACCAGAGTGGTGTAAATGTTACTGAATCAGCCTGAGCCTTAACATTAATTGTAGATACTTCACATCCACCTTCAAGCATTGTAATCTTTACATTTTCAGCACCATTAAGTTCATCAATATTAGCTGTGAACTTAACTACGAAATTGCCATCTGCATCTGTTGTAACTGACTCGATAACAGGAGCTGTTATTGTATCCCATCCAACTGCCTGCTTATTTTCTTCTGGGTCATATTCTACCTTGATATCATATATATCAGCACCCTTTTCGCTACCGATATAGTATGTACCTGGCTTAACATTTTCTACTGTATATGTTCCTATTTCATCTGTAGCGCCTAACTGACCTATTGCTATACCTTCAGCAGCACCTGGCTTAGCATAGATAAGGTTAGTACCTTCACCAGATGCACCCTTAGCTGCTGCTACAAGAGTAATCTTAGCTGTCTTTTCAACATTAACCTTAATTGTTGCTGTTCCATCTGATAACTTAGTAGCTCCACTAAGCTGAAGCTTATTGTTATATGTAACACCCTTATATTCTGCTGGTGTTGCTAACTTGATAAATACATTCTTTGAACTCTTGCCGGCTACTGTGAAGTAACCATCTGTTCCAACTGCTGTATCTGCTGTTACCTTGAACTTGCCATCTTCACCTGCATTAGAAACATCAAGGTCATTAGCGTTCATTTCATACTTTTCGATATACTTAACGCTCATATCAAATATATCAAGACCATTCTGAGCACCAAACTTATATGTACCTGCTGGAAGCTCTACTGTGTACTTAGCTGCTGTACCCTTTTCAAATACTGCATCTGCAAGTGTAACTGCAGCACCGCCATCCTTAACATACTTTAATTCTGGAACTGCTGAACCCTTCTGGGCTGCTACTAATGTAAGTCTGAAGTCATTATCAGCTGTAAATGTAATTACTGACTTTTCTTTTCCATCTGTAAATGTTGGACTTCCATCAAGTCTTAATGATGTTGTAAGTGTTTCCTTACCGTAAGCTACTGACTGGTCAGCAACTAACTTTGTCTTATCACCATTCTTGTATACATTGAAGAAACCTGATAATGTAGAGTCTGCTATAAGCTTACCATCACTGAATAATGATGTATCTACTGTTGTTCCTTCGATTGAATATTCTGGTAAAAGGCTCTGAACTTCTACATATAAGAAGTCGCCACCATTATTACCACCTAACCAGTACTGACCTGCTTCATCAAGTGTGAATTCAATCTTATTTACAGTACTTGGGTCATTTTCCATATCAATAGATACTGCCTTGCCATTAGCTGCAGCATACTGGAATGAATGTTTATCATTAACTGCCTTTACAGCAACATAAGCTATAACCTTAACTGGCTCTGTTGTTGTAAAACCAAGTCCTGCCTGTCCATTATTAGTCTTTAATCCACCACCGAGATTAAGTGCCTGTGTATAATCACCCATTTCGCAACTGCGTCCACCATCTGTGAACTGCTTTAATGAGTTCTTACTTCCTGTAGCACCGACAGTGAAGTAATCATCTGTTCCTACTTTAATATCACCTGTAGCTGCTGCAAGCTTGCCATCTTCGCCAAACTGCTCAGCCTTGAGGTCTGCGGCATCCATAACGTATGCCTTTTTTGCGACTGTTGTTCCTTCACTTCCAGTAGTTTCTGCCGCAATGACAGTTGCTGGAACAGAAGGGAACATTCCTACTAACATAAGTACTGCACTAAACATGGCAAATACTCTGTTAAATGTCTTCTTCTTCATAATTTCCTCCTATAAAAAGCTTAGTGATAATATTTCTAAGTAATTAACCGCCTTCGTGATTTTCAACAATTCCCGGATATACGTCAATCAACAATTAAACATATTTTATACAAGTACGATTACATGAATTCATCTACTTTGTATAATTTTTATAATTCACAAAGTTTCTGTTAATATTTTTTAGAAACATTTCACAATGAGTTGAATTATATAGTATTTCATAAGATAAAGCAAGCATTTTGGCATAAGTTTTTAACATTTTTGTAACATTTTTGACAGAATATGTCTTTTAACCTCTCTCGTTATCTCTTATATCTCCCCTGTCCTCTGCTTTGAATACCTTTTTATCCAGCCATCCTCTGTATACAATTCTCCCGCCAGACCGTCACTTTCTTCAACAAGATTTTCTTCATTTAATAGTAATTTGAGCTCTTCATGGTCTTCAAACATACATAACATATTGTGAATACTTAAATCTGTAACCTGCTCAATTATCCTATACATAATCTCACGCTGTGATTCATTTAATGTCTGGACATCCTTATATAATTGCTGCGAAGACTCACCCTTCATATTACCTTTTACTCTGTCATCAAAAAGACTGATTGTCCTATCCCTCACCTCATTAATAAATATCTCACCAAATAAATCTAGATTATTGCTCATACTTTATTTCCTCCTGTCTTAAACAACAAAGTGGAAGAAAATTACACATACTTATAATTCCCTTCCACTTATATACTTTTTATATTATTTTGCCTTTGTTTGTATCTCAGATACATTTCATAGATTATGAAAACTCTGTTTTTCTAACGCGGACATACTTGTTCAATATTTTTATAGTAGAAAATTAGATATCCCTCATAACATCAATTCTTCACAAGGAACCCTTAATTCTCCAGCAGCTTATTATATATATCCCTCTTAGACACTCCTCTGTCCTTAGCTGCTGCCTTCATAGCCTCTTTCTTATCCATTCCCTGGTTTATATACATTTCTACGTGCTCACGCTCTGACATTGATTTCCACTTATCCTGCTCCTCCTGCTTTATCACATCACGACTCTTGCCGGCTATGACAAGCACATACTCGCCTCTTGGTTCATTGGCTTCGTAGTACTCACACGCTTCGTCAAGCGTAGTAACCATGCTGTTCTCATACCTTTTCGTAAGCTCCTTGCATATGGTCAACGCACGTTCGCCGCCAAGCACTGCACTAAGCTCCTTAAGAGTCTTTAGCAGCCTATGAGGTGCTTCATATATAATCATTGTCCTTGTTTCAGACTCTAGCTCTGCAAGTACATCTTTTCTTTCATTCTTATCTGCTGGCAGAAATGCCTCAAATGCAAATCTTCTTGTCGCCTGTCCTGACATCGTAAGTGCAGTTATACACGCCGCTGCACCCGGAACACTTGATACCTTTATGCCTGCCTCAAGTGCCTGTCTTACAAGCTCTTCACCTGGGTCTGATATGCCGGGAGTTCCAGCATCGGTTATAACCGCCACAGTTTCACCTTTAAGCATTTTCTCAACAAGTGTCTTTGCCTTATCATACTTGTTGTACTCATGATAGCTTGTCATCGGCGTACTTATCTCAAAATGATTAAGCAGCTTTATACTGTTTCTTGTATCCTCTGCGGCTATTACATCCGCCTCTTTCAATATACTTAACACCCTGAAAGTTATATCCTCAAGATTACCTATCGGAGTGGCACACAGATAAAGCTGTCCGGCTCCCGTATGGCTCTGTACACCTCCAGCCGTCACCTCATCATAAGCCTCCACGCCATGCTCTTTAATATCCATATTAATCCTCATTTCTGCGCACATTTTTTTACATCTTCTAATATGCACATTATACATTTGTTTCCTGCATCCCATACATTTCAAGAAGCTCTCCTGTATAGCTTCCATCTGCATTGTATACAATAAGCGGCTTTTCCACCTTAAGCTGTGACCTTCCGCCCTTAACTGCCTCTATAAGCACCATATTGGCTGGCTTGTCTGCGTGCGGATACACCATCCTCATTCTCTTTGGCTCTAAGTGATTACTGTTCATCGCCGCAAATATATCTGCAAGTCTTGATGGTCTGTGTACCATATACATATGTCCTTTGACCTTAAGACACTTTGATGCCTCTCTTATCACATCCTCAAGGCTGCATAGAAGCTCATGCCTTGCTATAGCCTTTGCGCTGTCAGGGTTCACTATACCGTGATTTTCATTCATATATGGTGGATTGCTTGTTACTACATTAAAAGAAGCCCCACCGAATATACGTGAAGCTTCCTTAATATCGCCCTGAACCATATTTACATGGTCCAAAAGATTATTCATCTTGACATTTCTTACTGCCAGGTCATAGCTTATATCCTGAATTTCAAGTCCTGTATACATTCCACCCGGATTTTTAGCCTGCATAAGTATCGGTATTACACCGTTACCCGTTCCTAAGTCTAACACCTTGTCAGTCTTTCTGGCACTTGCAAATGTAGATAACAAAACCGCATCCATACCAAAACAGAACACTTCTGTATTCTGAATTAACTTAAGATTATCCCTGCACAAATCATCTATTCTCTCATTAGCATTAATCTTAACATCAGTCATCATTGATATGGGCTTTTCCTTCCTTTCTCTCAAGCTCTTCAAGTTCTTTTAATTCCTTGTCATCTATGTTCATTCTGTCATTCTTTCTCTTAGGCTTGAACTTAATCTCGGCAACAGGATATTCCCTTATTTCCTTCTCATCGCCATCAAGAGTAACTATGACCTTAACAAGCTGTCTTAATACATTGACACTTGATACCTCACCTTTGAGCTTCTCAGGTGTAGTCACATAATCACCAACATTTGGAAGATGGCTGTTAAGCTCCTCATAAGTTTCCTGCTCGTTCTTAAGACAGCACATAAGTCTTCCGCACACACCCGATATCTTAGTAGGGTTGAGCGAAAGGTTCTGCTCTTTAGCCATCTTTATAGATACCGGAACAAACTCAGGCATATAAGTAGCGCAGCACAGCGGTCTTCCGCATGAGCCTATGCCGCCAAGAATTTTAGTTTCATCCCTCACGCCTATCTGTCTTAACTCGATACGTGTCTTAAACACTGCCGCAAGGTCTTTGACAAGCTCTCTGAAATCTATTCTTCCATCTGCTGTAAAGTAGAAGAGCACTTTATTATTATCAAATGTATACTCAACCTTTATAAGCTTCATAGAAAGATTGTGTTTCTTAATCTTCTCTATGCATATTTTATAGGCTTCTTTTTCCTTTTCCCTGTTCCTGGCTTCTCTTGCATCATCCTCTGGTGTCGCTATTCTTATGATAGCCTTGAGTGGCTGTACTACCGCTGAGTCCTCAACTTCTCTTTCGCCAAGCACTACATAACCATACTCGACACCTCTTGCTGTTTCCACTATAACGTGCTGACCTACTTCAACACTATATTTGCCAGGCGCAAAGAAATATATCTTTCCCACCTGTCTGAATCTAACTCCAACAACCTTAGTCATTATCTCTCCTAATCTCTGATTAAAGTACTACAGATACATATTATAATTGAGTGTCAAAAGTAAATTGCCACCCGCTACCGTATCAGAATTGCTGCATTGCCATACAATTCACACAATTCTTAAACACTTCAATATCTGTAATCATTTACAATAAATATAATACAATAACTATAAATGAGCAAATTAAAAATATCTTACAATTATATCCATATCAGAAAAATACATTTTACGTAATCTATTAAAATGTATCTAAGATACAAACAAAAACAACTTATTTTGTGTATTTTTCTTTATTTACACATTTACAGCCAATAATTTAAACTGCTGCCATTCTGCTATTATTTTAATGCCATCAAAGCATTTTAACTTTGATAATAATATTACATAGCTTCTTTTATAGCCATAATAAGCAGCTCTATACATAAGTCAAAGTTGACATTTGCCTTAAGTCTTATCTTAACCTTGTCTATAGAGTCAAGTATATCCTGAATACCCTCATATGACATTGTCTGTGCCTGTGACTTTATAAGTGAAATCTCATCACTGAATATAAGATAGTTCGTATCATTAGTGCTCTTAAATAACAGAACATCCCTGAACCACATAGCCATAAGGTCAAGATAATCATCTATCGTAAGCTTATAGTTATTAATATCCTTCACAACTGCCATAATCTCACCGGATGTCATATCCTTCGCATTCTTTATGACGTGCATGACATCCTGCTTAAGGTGTGCAAATTCTGTACTCTCAACTATCGTCTTCGCTCTTCCTATTCTTCCCTGTGCAAAGTTAGCTGCAAATCTGCACTCATAGTCAGATACATCATAATTATTCCTTATATATTCCTCAACAATACTGTTTTTTATTGGCTTTAAGTCAAGCATTACACATCTTGAGAGAATAGTCTGTAAAAATATGTCTGCATTAGTTGTAAGAAATATAACTATACCGTATGACGGTGGCTCCTCTATAGTCTTTAAAAGTGCGTTCTGTGCCGCTACAGTAAGCTTTTCTGCCTCATCTATAATATATATCTTGTATCTGCTTGAATAAGGCTTAATCTGCATATCAGCTATTATCTGCTCTCTCACATCGTCAACACCGATGCTTGCTGGCTTTTCGTGCTTTACCCATATAATATCAGGCTGGTTGCCCGTATCAGACTGTATGCAGGAATGGCACTTATTGCATGGATTAACTGACTCTTCCATATTCTCACACTGCAAGGTCTTAGCAAATATTCCTGCTAACATCTTCTTACCTGCGCCAAGTCCGCCATTAATAATATACGCATGTGATACCTTACCAAGCCTGATTGCACTCTGCATATGCTCCTTGATTGTTTCATATCCGTAAATATCTGAAAAACTACTCATAATGTTTATTCCTGCAACTTTCTGTAATACTTTACTCTTTGCTTCTACGCTGTAATATCAAGAAGAAGTCCCCTTATGTCATCTATTCTGCCAACAATTTCAATGTGGTTCTTCTCCTCTTTGACAAGCTCTCCAGCCAGTTCATCAAGATTTTTATCCACAAGCTTGACTATACCATATACTCTGTGACGACCCCTTCTGTCAAGAAAGTTCTCTCTTGAAAACTTATGCGAACGGTTAACCACTTCGTTCAGGAAGTCCTTTACAAGCTGTCGATACTTACGCATATCCTTTATATCCATATGCTTGGCTATCTTTTCACCCTGCTCAGTAATCTCCTGCATCATATTACCAAGCTTTTCCTGAAGGTCCTTCTCTTCAATATTACTTATAAGTGTGAACTTAAAACTGTCATCCGAACCTGCCGTACTCTTAACACTCTGAACCTGTGATGACGGCTTAATATCATTAACCTTAATATCCATAATAAACTCCATTCCTGTCAACGTTTATCTGTATCTTATAAGACTGACCATGTATTAATCTGTTACTATTTGCATCCATATATAATCTTATCTATACACATTAAAACATTTTTATTTTATGTGTATTTATGATTTTAGTATCAAAAGTAAATTCTGCCTCTCACTGCTGTATCAGGATTGCTACATTACCTTGCAATTAACGCAATCCTTAAACAACTCAAGAAAATGCATATCTCTTTCCAAACAGTAACATTAACTTCTGCCTATTATGTATATCAATATGATACTAATCCTAAAGGCACTATCTAAGTGTCAAATTAACTTGCCACTTACACGATGTCAGTATCAAAAAGCCCGTAATCTTACCGTACAAGCACGAACAACTTTCCGACCTTTTTACTCTGGCATCCTTACATCATATTATCATAAATGCATAATTAACACAATCTTGTCTTTATTTCCTCTTTTATCTGCAATATACATTCTTCTATCGCACCATTGTTATAAAATCTCTTATCAATCCCAGCATTTTTAATATTTTCCTCTGAAAAATCAACGCTGTCTGCCAGAAAACGTCTGCACATTTCCTCATAATGTGGAACTTCCTGCTTCTGCTCTCTCTTAATCGCCCTCTGAAGCCTTATTCCATCATCGACTTCTATATATATCGGAAGCATACATTCTTTTCCAAAGTACTGTACAAACTTATTGTAAGCCTCCAGTGTTCCTATCACGATGTAGCGTTTTCCCTCTCCCAGCACTATCTGTCCGTCATCCGCCGTAAAGTACTTCCATTCACCATACACCGTCTGATACTTTCTCATCTCAATAATCTTATCACTGTTTTCTAGCTCACAAGCTGTCTTATCATCCACAAAATAATACTCAACCCCGTCAGCCTCACCTGTCCTCATAGGTCTTGTTGTATACATGGTTATCGTGTTAAGACACAAGCTCTCATCCTCAACAACCGCCTTAAATATATGGTCCTTTCCACTTGAACTTTTTCCCATTAAAAATGCTATCTCAGGCATAAAATGCTCCTTTTCCTAATTTCATTACCAGCTTCTTCTAATCCAACAACTTCAAGACCTTCGTCAACCGCCTGCTTTATAATATCAACAACATTTTCCGATACTACCTCACCCGGACACAATATCGGTATTCCTGGCGGATAGACATACACCATCGCCGCACTTATTCTGCCATACACATCATCACTATCCATTGAAACTGTATTATATCCACACTCGTCACAAATATTAAGCGCCTCTGATATTTTCATGGCACATTTATTATTAAAACCTGCTATATTGACTTCTGATATATCTTTATCATAGTTATTACACTTATTGTATGCATTACTTTTATTGTTTCTATCTTTTTCAATGTTATTATTTTCAATAATATCTGCGCTATTGTAAGTTACTGCCACGCTGGAATTATGTATGCTATTATCTTTAAGTGTATCATTTAACATCAAGTTACCTGACACTCTATTTTCTGAATTGCCATCATTCTGCATACTACCTTCTGATACGCAGCCATCCGAAACGCAAGACTTTTCATCCGACATACATTTATCCTGATTATCATCTTCATCTATCTCACGAAGCGCATTATATAACCTGTCATAATTGCTCTGCTCATCAAATATTGAAGTCATTGCAATAACATACTTAAGTGATGACATTTCAAGCTGTATGCCATACCTCTTTAATAATACTTCATAAAGCTCTTTTCCGCTACGATACCCAAGAACAATTTTAGATATGTCATCCGACTCTATCAGCTTGATATTCTTTAACTGCTTAAGTCTGCCACGTAATTCTTTCAGCCTTCTTATATAATTATCAAAAAGGAGTTTTCCATCCTTTTCAATAATACTCATGCACCTGTCAATAGAACCCATAAGTATATAAGATGGACTTGTGGACTGATATATATTCCAGTATCTTCGCACCTTTTCCACATTTACATATCCATAATTAATATGCATAACCGCTGTCTGTGTAAGTGATGGTAATGTCTTATGAACGCTGTTTATAACTATATCTGCACCACACTCAACCGCTGTCGCCGGAAATTCCTCTGAGAACCTAAAATGCGCCCCGTGAGCCTCATCAACAATCAGCGAAATATTGTAACTGTGAAGATACTCCGCAATACTTTTTATATCCGACACATTTCCCTCATATGTAGGTGATGTTATAACCACTGCCTTTATATTTTCAGAAACCAGCAAATGCTTTTCAACAGCTTCCTTGATTTCTTCCAAAGTTATCCCCTTATAATATCCGTACTTTTCATCATATTGTGGATAAACATATTCAACCTCAAGCTCATTCTGGATAATCGCATTATACACCGACACATGACAGTTTCTTGCTGCTATTATGCAGTCGCCTTTATTGGTAACTCCACATATCGCCGCCATATTTCCCGCCGTACTTCCATTTACAAGAAAAAGGCTCTCGTCAGCACCATACAGCCTTGCCGTCCTGTCAAATGCAGCCTTTATTATACCCTCTGCATTATGCATATTGTCAAAACCGTCAATCTCCGTTATATCAATCTCATACGGATTACCTATATCCGGCATATACTCATTAATCAGCCTGTTATTGCGCTTAGCCCCCGGCATATGCATTGGAACTACATTTTCTTCGCTGTATTCCCTTAAATGCGATATCATATCTTTATACTTGTAATTATCTTTCATTTATTTCATTTCCTCTTCATTTTATTATTGCTATCTATACCATCTAATTAACTATAACAATTTTTATCTAATCAATCTTAATTTCTGTAAATAAGCCTTTTTTATTTACTTCACAGATATAATTCTATAAATAAGACATTTTTATTTATGTCACAGACTCATTAAAAAAAATTATTCTTAACTTAAATTATAATTTACAAATAAGTAAATTTAGAATATTGCACAATTTCTTTATTTGCTTATTTATAATTATAACAAAAAAGAGATAACCACCACACGAATGTAGTAATTATCTCAACTTAGTGCCTAGAACCGGAATCGAACCAGTGACACGAGGATTTTCAGTCCTCTGCTCTACCGACTGAGCTATCTAGGCGAAGTAGCGGGGACAGGATTTGAACCTGTGACCTTCGGGTTATGAGCCCGACGAGCTTCCGAGCTGCTCTACCCCGCGTCATCTATATATCATATTATGCAAAAGTGATGAATTATATTCATCAAATGGGCGGAGAAGGATTCGAACCTTCGAAGGCAGTGCCAGCAGATTTACAGTCTGTCCCCTTTGGCCACTCGGGAATCCACCCATATAAAATTAAATTAACAATTATCCCAATATCAGTGACATCAAGATACATTGTTAATAAAGAGCCGACAGTCGGAGTCGAACCAACAACCTGCTGATTACAAATCAGCTGCTCTGCCATTGAGCCATGTCGGCATATCAATGGGACCTACAGGGCTCGAACCTGTGACCCTCTGCTTGTAAGGCAGATGCTCTC
>OOCJ01000006.1_pt1 | contig 214278 bp, 203 predicted proteins | sample 1671481 | NCBI WGS metagenome assembly OOCJ01 (sample SAMN06348161, study PRJEB24527) | human gut metagenome | biome: human gut; feature: ankylosing spondylitis patient; material: feces | host: Homo sapiens | place: China | collected 2015-10 | reverse complement strand
TCATCTTCAGCGGCTCTCCCTCTCGAAAGCGGTTGCAAAGGTACAGACTTTTTCCTTTCATGCAACTTTTATGGCATACTTTTTTGCAATATTTTTTCAGGGGTTTATCTAACTCGCTGATTTTCTTTATGCTATAAAGCATATTTTTTATTGTCGTGCGAAAACGGATGTGAAATATACTACATTATATAATTCGTGCGGGCTCGTACGTGTGCGCGCGTAAGCACAGACGAATTATGACGGACGGAAAACACCTCATCCGTCCCCGGAAAAAGCCTTCAAAAAAACGCAAGTACATTTGATATAAAACGCAAGTGCGTTTCACTTCAAACGCAAGGACGTTTCAGTTCAAACGCAAGTGCGTTTTGGATGGAACGCAAGGGCGTTTTTTCAGGCATGAAAAATATCAGTTTTAGGGCTCATTTTCAGGGGAATTTAAGCTCTCCCTTCCGTACCTCTAATTTCTTTTTCTTCCACTTTCTCCTTTATTGCAAAAGAAAAGAGTATATTTGCCTGATACACGAAAATCATTAATCAAAATTTGCGACCATGAACATAGAACCTCACAACCTGATAGACCCGCTGCACGAGAAGCTCCCGCACCTAATTCGCCACGAAAAGCTGTACCGGATGATTCATCGCCAGCTGATGAAAAAATGGTTTCAATATTTTGTGCTGTTCTTTATCATCGGTTCCATCTGTTCCATCATATACAGCTCTTTCGAGGAATCAGCTCCCTACCATAATATCCTGTATGCATTCAACTACCTGGCCTCCTTTATATTCACCATCGAATATGGATTACGCATCGTGGCTGCTCCCGTGCAGTATGCCAGTTGCAACCATGCCTGGAAAGCACGTCTGCGCTACCTGTTCTCCTTTTATGGTCTTATCGACTTCGTGGCAATTATCCCGTTCATGGTGATTTATGTGTACAAGGAAACCCCGCACGTACATCTTGTAGTGCTGGCCTACGTACTGATTATCTTCAAGCTGATACGCTATTCACGTTCCTTCCAGATGATTGGCACCGTACTCCGAACCGTCAGAGAAGAACTTGTTACGGCCTATACTGCCTGTGGCATCATGTTAGGTTTCTCTGGCATTCTGATGTACTACATCGAACGCTACGCACAACCGGAAGCCTTCGAAAATATCGGCGACGGATTCTGGTGGGCAATCGTAGCCTTCACTACCGTGGGTTACGGCGACATTTACCCAATTACTCCGTTGGGACGGCTATTGAGCAGCATCATCAGCCTGATTGGCATCGCCATGATTGCCATTCCTACAGGTATCATCAGCTCGGCCTTCATGAGCATGCTGATAGAAAAAAAGCAAAAAGAAAAAAACAATTCATCAATGTAATTTATGGAACAAGAAATCCAACTTAATGCACACAACAAGCAGGAGTATCCTCCTATGCACACCTGCGAACACATCATCAACCGCACCATGGTCAACCTTTTCGGATGCGGACGGGCTGTATCTGCCCATATCGAGCGGAAGAAAAGCAAACTCGATTTTGCGCTTTCGCAAGCACCTTCGGAAGACGATATTGCACGCATTGAAACGACAGTCAACGAAGTAATCGCACACCATCTTCCTGTCACTACGGAATTTATCACACAGGAAGAAGCTACCGGACGCTTTGACATGAAACGGCTGCCTGAAGGAGCTTCCGAGACGGTTCGTGTGGTACACGTAGGCGACTACGACGAGTGCTTGTGCATCGGGCAGCATGTAGAGAATACATCAGAAATCGGCACCTTCAAGATCATCAGTCACGACTTTAACGACGGTATCTTCCGGATGCGTTTCAAACTGGTTTAATACACGTACATTATGGGAAAGAAAAAGAGAAGTTCATCCACCGGCTCCCTGAAAAGCTTCATACTCCTGTTGCTGATTTTGGGTGGCGGTGCCTATTTCTATCAGAACCAGCAGAATCTGCCGGAAGCCAAGGAACTGACAAAGGAGCTTTCGCACACATTGGAGAAGGCACAGAAGGAAGTGGCACAACGCCTGCCGGAAAAGCCGCAGGACGAGGCGGAGTCACAACCCTCGGCCAACCGCATCAGCAGCAAACTGGAAATTCCCGTCATGCTGACCAAACGGGAAGAAATCAAGTTGCAGCGAACGGGATATACCGTTTCATACAATAATTTCTACAAAACCCCCAACTGGGTAGCCTGGGAACTGACACGGCAGGAAACCAAAGGAAGTGAAGAGCGAAAGAACCGCTTCGCGCCCGACCCGGATTTACCCGAACCCCGTGTGGAGCATGCCGATTATACGCACTCCGGATACGACCGGGGACACATGGCTCCGGCGGCCGACATGAAATGGAGCAAGAAAGCCATGGAGGAATCGTTCTACATGAGCAACATCTGTCCGCAGAATCAGAAACTGAACCGGGACGACTGGGGAGATTTGGAAGAATTATGCCGCAGCTGGGCCCGGAAATATGGCACAGTGTACATTGCCTGCGGACCTATCTATGACAAAAAGCAACCCAAGCGCATCGGAGAACATCGGGTGGCCGTGCCCGACCGTTTCTTCAAGGTGGTGCTGATTTATAACCGGAAAAGTCCCATCGCCATGGGCTTTCTGTTCGACAACAAGGCGCATCATCAGGCACTGGAAAAGTACATGGTATCGGTTGACTCCGTGGAAAAAGTAACGGGGATGGATTTCTTCTCCAAGCTCCCCGACAACGTGGAAAACCGAATAGAGGCCGATATTCCGGCACTGCCTTCAGGAAGGTGAAAGCAGGCCGGAACTTCGGTTCACTCCTATTCCTCGTTTTTGTATTCTTCAATACAAAAACGATTTATCGTGCAATGCAAAGAATCAAAGTTCGTGCGGTAAGCTATGACCTTTATTGCCATCCCGTCATTGGCTTCTAACAGATATTCATGGGTACCGCTTGCATTCATCCGGTACCACATACCATTCTGTCCGTAAAGTATCCGCAAGGTATTTTCCGACGTATACTCCCAACTGATACGATAAAGCCCCGTCTCTCCTTTATGAAAGGAGAAAGTACACGAGTTTTCATCGTACTCCAGATAATCCAATGAGGTGATTTCATCTTTATAAAAGTTCAAGACAGCAGCCTCACCAAGGGTATCATATTCGAGCCGGATGTAATTCTCCGGCTCACATTTATATTTGAACGTCTCTCCTAAGTGAATCTTGGGAAGCGGAGTAATATGCACCCACCTCTTCTTTATTGCATGCCAGCATACATGCGAGTCCTCCCACGCATGCAGCAACCATCATCATCTTCTTCATATCAACCTATATGTTAGTTGTTTCCCACTCCCAACGCATGATAAAGGGTAATGACACTTTTTATCTCCGCATTCCGGTCGGCCACGAGCGACAGCCGCGCTACCAGTAATGACTGACGGGCAGTCAGCACTTCCAGGTAGTTCGTCGTACCGTGTTCCATCAGCAGTTCCGTGTCACGCAACGCATCTTTCAGATGAGCCACCTGCTCGCGGTCGAGCACCGTTTTCTGACGGGCCGTCTGCCACTGGCTCAGGGCATTGTTCACCTCCGCACCGGCATCCAACAAGGTCTGCTGGAACTGTAGCAGAGCTTCTTCCTGCTGTGCCTTACTGATTTTCAGATTTGCCATAAGCTGCCCCCGCTGAAAAAGAGGTTGCACCAGAGAGCCTACCGCCTGAAGCAGCCAGACACCCGGATTGGTCACAAGGGCTCCCCCACTGTTTGTCCATCCGGCCGAACCGCTCAATGTCACGCTCGGATAAAAACTGGAGCGTGCCTGATTGGTGGCATAAAAAGCCTGTTTAAGCACGGCCTCAGCCTGCCACACATCCGGACGGTTGGCCAACAAATTCAGGGGCACTCCCACCGACAAACTTTCCGGAAAATCCACTTCACCGAGTGTGCCGCGCGCAACAGGCTGCGGAGTCCAGAAAAGCAGGGCACACAGCGTGTTTTCCGTTTCCGTCACCTGCTGCTTCAAATCCAGCAAAGAAGCTTCGGCATCCAATCGGGAAGCTTCTGCCTGGTTCACGGTCGCACGGTTGGCCTGTCCGGCCCGCATCAGGGCCTTCAAACTACGTATATACTCCTTCCAGCTTTCTACCGTTTCCGTAGTTACGGCTACCTGCTCGTCGAGCATCAGCAACGTGTAATAACTCTCGGCCACCGTGGCAATAAGCTGTGTCTGCACCACCTGACGATACGCCTCACTCTGCTCCAATGCCGCACGCTCTCTCCGTTTGGCGTTGGTCAGCTTTCCAAAGAAATCCAGTTCCCAACTGGCAGAAGCTCCCAACGAATAAGTCTTGGTGGGTTTGCTGCCGTCAAAACTGCTCAAAGCGCCTTCCAGGTCCAACTGAGCAGAAGGCAGGTAAGCCTGCTTGGCAGCTGACAGCGAAGCCCGTGCCTCTTCCACTTTCAAACGGGCCACATTCAAATCCGTATTCGCCTCCAGCGCACGTGTAATCAGTTTTCGCAAGGATGCATCCGTAAACAGTTCCTCCCATTTCAGGTCGGCCAGTGAGGAGGTAGTATCCACCTCCTCCGGAAGAGCGCCGAACAATCCGTCGGTATTCGTTTCCGGCTGCCGGTATTTTGTGTAGATACCACATCCGGTCAGCATACTGGCCATGCACGCGGCAACTACTATATGACTTATATTTTTCTCCATATCGAATGTTTCTTTAGTTGATATAAAATTCCCCCACAAGGGATTATTCCGCTGCATCGGTCTGACGGCGAGGCATCACACGTTCTTCAATTGCCTGAAACACCGTGAACAGCACCGGCACTACAAACAGAAGTGCCACTGTACCGACAAGCATACCCCCTACCGTACCGACTCCCAACGAACGGTTTCCGTTGGCTCCTGCTCCGGTAGCCACAATCAGCGGGAACAATCCGATAATCATCGTCAGGGCGGTCATCAGAATCGGACGCAAACGAACTCCGGCAGCAGCTACGGCAGCCTGAGCAATACTCATTCCCTGTCGACGACGAGCCGAAGCATATTCAGTCAGCAAGATGGCGGTTTTCGAAAGCAATCCAATCAGCATAATCAAACCGGTCTGCATATAGATGTTGTTCTCCAGCCCAAAACATTTGGCAAACAAGAAGCTTCCCATCAAGCCGAAAGGCACTGCCAGGATGACCACCATCGGAATAAAGATACTTTCATAGAGCGAACAGAGAATCAAATAGATAAATACGATACAGATAATAAAAATAATCACCGTATTTCCCGTACTGCTTGATTCTTCTCGGGTAATACCGCTGAACTCATAGCCATATCCGGTAGGCAGTGTCTGTGAAGCCACTTCCTCAATGGCTGCAATGGCATCTCCCGAACTATATCCGTCGGCCGGCATACCGTTGACTGGTATAGAGGTGTACATATTGAAACGTGTCAAGGTTTCGGCTCCATACACCTTGGTCAGTGTAATGAACTGTCCCACGGGCGCCATTTCCCCACTTTCGGTCCGTACAAACATGTTGTTGAGCGACTCTTTATCCAGACGGTAATCCTTCCGGGCCTGAATCATCACACGGTACAGTTTGGAAAAACGGTTCAAGTTGGACGAGTAATTACCGCCGATATAACCGGAAAGTACGCTCAGCACATCAGACGTGGTCACCCCTGCCCGTTGACATTTCACCGCATCTACCTCGACCATATACTGCGGGAACTTGGTATCGAAAGTAGTGTAAGCCATCGAAATTTCCGGACGCCGGTTCAAGGCTGCAATGAAGTCCTGCGTATATTTCTGCAAATTCTCCACACTGCCTCCGGCACGGTCTTGCACGTACATTTCGAAACCGCTACCCATTCCGTATCCCATGATGGTAGGCTGCGCAAAGGCAAAGAGCTTGGCTGATTTAATGTCGGCTGTATGCTGTAAATCGCCGCAATGATGGCATTGATGTGATCCTGTGCCTCCTGACGTTCATCCCAGTGTTTCAATTTGATAATCAGCATACCTCCCGAGGCGGCCTGTCCGCCCATCATGCTGTAACCTGTCACATTGGAATAAATCTTTATCTGAGGAATCTCACGGATACGCTCGTCTATCATTTCCATCGTCTTACGCGTCTGGGCCAAACTGCTTCCCGGAGGGGTCGTGACATTCACGAATATGGTTCCCATATCCTCATCCGGCACCAGTCCGGTCTTAGTGGTCCGCATAAAAAATACCAGCAAGGCACAGACTGCCGCCAAAGAAACCCAGGCCATCCATTTACGACGGAGGAAGAACGACACCCCATTCTTATACTTCAACACCAGCCTATTGAAAGAAGCCTCAAATGCATGGTGAAAACGGGAAGAAAAACTCAACTTACCACCGGTCGACTTATCCATGTGAGGAGTCATAATGAGGGCACACAAAGCCGGACTGAGGGTCAAGGCATTGATTGCGGAAATGCCCACTGCCACCGCCATGGTCAAACCAAACTGGGTATAGAACACTCCACTGGTTCCTCCCATGAACGAGGTCGGGATAAACACGGCCATAAATACCAGTGAGGTGGTCACAATGGCTGCAGAAATACCATCCATGGCAGCCACCGTAGCTTTATAAGGTGAACGGTAGCCTTCGTCAAACTTGGCCTGCACGGCCTCCACCACCACAATGGCATCATCCACCACCGTACCGATTACCAGCACCAGTGCAAAAAGGGTCAGCAGGTTCAGACTGAATCCGGCCACATACAAGAAGGCAAACGTACCCACCAGCGACACGATAATGGAAACCGAAGGAATGATGGTGGAACGCACGCTCTGCAAGAAGAAATAAACCACCAGCACCACCAAAATAATAGCCTCAATCAGGGTTTTCACCACCTCGTGTACCGAGGCATCCAGGAAGTCCTTCGTACTCATCAGGTCGGCCATTACAAGCCCCTTCGGCAAGTCTTTTGAGATTTCCTCCATCAGCTTGTCCACTTCCTTCACAATCTCGTTGGCATTCGATCCGGCCGTCTGCGAAATCATACACGTCGCACCGGGGTGACCCACAATTTCACTGTTATAGGCATAGCTCTGCGAACCTAATTCCACATCGGCCACATCCTTCAGGCGGAGCACTTCGCCCGTAGGGAGAGACTTGAGCACCATGTTGCCGAATTCTTCCGCAGTCTCATATCTACCCCGGTACTTCAACGTGTACTGAAATGTATTTTCAGAATCCTCGCCCAGTGTACCTGTCGCCGCCTCCACGTTCTGGTCATCCAGCAAGGCAATCACATCGGCAGGTACCAGCTGATACTGGGCCATCTTCTGAGGATTCATCCAGATACGCATGGCATAATCCCCACCCATGACATTCACATTGCCCACTCCCGAGATACGGGACAGACGAGGTTCTACATTAATTTTAAAATAGTTATTGATAAAATTCTGGTCGTAGCTATCGTCGGGACTGTACAACGATATAATCTTGACCATACTGTTCTGCCGTTTTTCTACGGTCACACCCACCTTGGTCACTTCTGCGGGCAACAGTCCTTCCGCCTCCGACACACGGTTCTTCGTGTTGACAGTCGCCATGTCCGGGTCCGTTCCCTGTGCAAAATACACGGTAATAGACGCTGAACCCGTATTGGTGGCGGTAGAGGTCATATACGTCATGTTTTCCACACCGTTAATGGCTTCTTCCAACGGAGCGATGACACTCTTCAACACTGTTTCCGCATTGGCACCCGTATAGGTGGTAGACACCATAATGGTAGGAGGTGCAATGTCAGGATACTGCTCCATGGGAAGATTGCTCAAACCGATTACTCCCAATATCAGGATGAGCACAGAAATGGCACACGACAGGATGGGCCTGTCGATAAAAGTCTTCAGTTTCATAACGTCCCCTCCTATTTTTCAGTATGTAACGAAAGAATCTGGGTATTCTCCTGAATCAATCCGGCACCCTCGGCCACAATTACTTCCCCTTCCTGCAAGCCACTCTCTACAATGTATTCCTGCCCGTTGTTCAGCGGGAAAACAGTAACCTGTGCCGACTCGGCCTTTCCACTCTCATTCACCTTATACACATACACCTTGTCCTGAATCTCAAAAGTAGCTTCCTGTGGAACAACCAGCGCGTTCTCCTTGGTATAGGGCAATACGAGCGTAGCCGTACTTCCGTTTCGCAACATTCCTTCCGGATTCGGGAACACGGCACGCAGGCTGACAGCCCCTGTTCCGGTATCAATGGTGCCGCTGATGGCATCTATCACCCCTTCGTGTGCATATTTCACTCCGTCACTCAACTGCAAGGATACTTTGGGCATACCGGCCAGTGACTTGTCCACACTACCATACTGACGGAGCAGTGACAGCATCTGATTTTCGGTCATGGAAAAATATACATAGACTTCCTCATCGTCCGAGACAGTAAGTAAAGGCGTAGTAATGGAAGAATTGACCAATGCCCCCACACGATAGGAAGACATACCTGCCACTCCATCCACCGGACTCCGGACTACCGTATAGGAAAGGTCGTTGCGGGCATTGGTTTCATTGGCCTTCGCTTGTGCCAGACTAGCCTCAGCCTCCAACAAAGAATTCTGTGCCGTCTGACGGTCGAAATCCGAAACCACACGCTCCTTGAAGAGCTCTTCCTTGCTGTCGAACGTCAGGCGGGCCGTAGCCACGGCAGCTTCCGCACTTTTCACATTCGCCAATGCCGTCTGCAAAGCTGCTTTATACGGAACCTGGTCAATCACGAACAACACCTGTCCCTTGTGTACCTTGGCTCCTTCTTTCACACAAATCTCGGTAATCGTACCGCTCACCTGCGGACGAATTTCCACACTCTGTCTTCCCTTTACTACAGCCGAATAGCTGTTAGTGAGAAGGCGATTTTCTTTTTTCACGGTCATGGTCTTGTACCCACTTTCCTGTGAGGTAGGTGCAGGCTGCGTGCAGGCTGTCAGCATCCCCAACAACGCACAAAAACATGCACCAACTGATACAAAAGCTTTTTTCATCTTATTCTCTTTTTTTAGTTGATTTGACTCTTTCTGTTGTAATAGCCGATGCAAATTTAGAAGGCGGGAAAGACTACTTACTTGTTCCATTCCTAAGAACATTTGTCTGAATCCGTGCTTTAGCATTTATTCAGTTTATGATTTCTAAAACATACAAAAAGGTTTTCAGGCTACGATTTATGTCTGTATTTTAGATGCGCAAATACAACAACGAGATACAAGATGAAAGAATATGCGTTTACAAAATGGCTGGTTTCGACGCTGCAAGCAGACGGAACGGAGCGAGATATGGTGTACAATGAACAAATGGGCATCTTCACCGTACGGGGAGAAAATCAATTCCAGAAAGGAAGTATCGACACACAGCATACGGTGTCTTTGCTCGTATTAAAAGGCGAAATCAGCATCCAGACCAACGACAAGCGGACCGTCATTCCTGCCCCTTCCTACATCGAGTTTATCGACCCCACCAATGGAGCGACCTGAAAACAAACCGTGATTTCGAAGGATGTCTGCTCATTACCCGAAGGGAGATTTTTTTGCAGGCAGCCGAATGCATCCGTTCCAAAGTGGCAGCCTATGTATACAGACACGTATTGGAGCCGTTTATTCCATTGGAGAAACAGGATCTTCTCCGGATACAATCACATGTGGACATGCTACGCCACACCCTTCAGCAAAAAGAGAATCATTTCCTGCTTGAAATGCTGGAAAACACGCTTCGTTCCCTCATCCTGGAAGTGTGGAATATTATCCTCCGCATGTATAAACAAGAAAACGAGTTCGAGCACTCTTTCCGCTGGAAAGATACCCTCCCTCGTTTTCTATATCTGATGCATACCAATTGCCGTTATCATCACACCGTAAAATGGTATGCCGACCAACTCTACGTATCCCCCGATGCGTTATCGGCCAAGTTAAAGAAACTCTATGGCAAGACAGCCAACCAGCTCATCAGCGAAAGCCTGATAGAAGAAGCAAAAGTCTGTCTGCTCAATCCGGCCAACAGCGTGCAGGACGTGGCCGAAAAGCTCTGTTTCTCTGACCAGGCTTCTTTCAGCAAGTTTTTCAAACGCTACTGCGGAATGTCGCCCGGCCAGTTTAAGAAACAAGCCTAAACCTTATTTAAAGGTTCACCTCCGTTACCACCTGTCCGTCGAAGAGATTAATGACACGGTCAGCAAAACCGGCATCATGCTGCGAGTGGGTCACCATCACAATGGTGGTGCCTTCCTTATGCAGCTCGGTAAGTAATTCCATCACCTCACGTCCATTCTTGGAGTCCAGGTTACCGGTAGGCTCATCGGCCAGAATCAGCTTCGGCCCTGATACTACGGCACGGGCAATAGCCACACGTTGCTGTTGTCCACCCGACAGCTGCTGCGGGAAGTGCTTGGCACGATGTGTAATCCCCATCCGCTCCATGGCAGCCTCCACTTTCCGCTTACGTTCTGCCGAAGGTACGCCCAAATACAGCAAGGGCAGTTCGATGTTCTCAAACACATTCAACTCGTCAATCAGGTTGAAGCTCTGGAATACGAAACCAATCACTCCCTTACGCAAGGAAGTACGTTGCGATTCAGTATAGCCACCCACTTCTGTTCCGTTCAAGAAATACTTGCCTCCCGTGGGATTGTCCAGCAATCCCAAGATATTCAGCAAGGTAGATTTTCCACAACCTGAAGGACCCATGATAGCCACGAACTCTCCTTCCTTCACTTCGATACTTACATTATTCAATGCCCAAGTTTCCACTTCATCTGTGCGGAATACTTTCTGTAAATTTTCTGTCTTAATCATACTTCAAAATTTTATTACGGGGGATAAAACAAAATGTGAACGAACAAAATGTGAGTGTGAAGCAAGCGTGACTGCTAATCAGTGAGTTACGAAGCACGAGCAGCACGAGCGGCAAAAAACAAAATGTGCACAAAACATACACGGCGCGAACAATAGCGCATACATTACGACGGGCGGCATGGGCGTTTTTTTGACGCGTGCCGCCTTTTCTGTATCTCATGGCTGCAATGGTATGAATCGAGAAAAAAACGCCTAAAATGGGGATTAAAACCGTTTTCTTTGTTTTGTCGCATCCTGAAACCTTTTATTTTCGATTTTATTTTATCGAATTATCCAATATAATGCGTATTTTGTATATTTGCAGCAGAAAACCAATATAACAAGCCATGACGAAAGTAATACACGTTCACCTTATCTTCGAAAAAGAAGACCATTACTTCGGGTCTATAGAAAAGGTGTATAAAGAACTGGATGAGAATACTTTAGGAATTAAGAAAAGCTACCTGTACAAGGTGCTGCCTACAGAACACTGCCGTACGGTGACAAAGAGGGCCATAATTACCCGCTCAGTGCTTAAATAACCCCTTTTAAACGAAGATTAAAGCCGCTTTCAGGAGATTCCCGGAAGCGGCTTTTTTGTTGGGTTTATCTGTTAAATTTCCGTTAAAAATACGAACAGGCGTACTAACACGCATAGTACACGCATAGTAAACGCAAAACAAAATGTTCCTAACAGGCATAGAACACGCATAGTTTTTGCGATATTTTTATAGCCGAGTAAAACCATTTATTGGTTAAAACATGGTTAAAATAACGCTTTATTCGTTTGAGTTATACCCTTTATTCTACCTTTTACGCGTACAATTAAATAAATAACTTGTTGATAATTAAGTATTTATTTGAAAAATAAGTGATTTATGTGGGGGTAAATCGCTATATTTGTACAAAATGAATTGAAAACGCCATGGCAAAGTATTTACGTGTAATAGTAGATGTTATTGATGAGAATGAAAATATCATATCTCCTGAAAATGCAATGAACGGGTTTGTTACACCTCTTAATGAAAAAGAGATGAACAAACTTGACTTTAATGAATTTCACCACCGTATTGCTCAGTTTATCGCATCTTGGAAGCCAACTCATCATTTACGAGAGAAGTATTTCCCTGATATTCCTTATGAAGGCTCAAAGCTACCAGATGCTGGTTCTTCAGATAAGACGCGCATATATTTTGAATTCGCGTCTCTTCACATTGAATATCAAACAACGAAAAAAAACTTTCTCCCCTTGAAAACTTCGCAGAAAGATAATGCACAAGGGTGATTTTTACATTTTCTCTTTCCGACAGTTCAGAAATGGCCTCATATATGGGGCCATTTAAATCATTCATATCTCTTTCTGTTTCGTCAAAATATACAGAAGGATAGTCGTAAAAATGTTCTAACATATCTTTTATTCTACTCTTATTACTCCGACTACAAGGGCCACATGATAGATGTGGTCTATTGCAAGTTCGAATGGTTCGTAATCTTTGTTATCTGATACGATGGTGACATGATCTTTGTCTGTTCCCGGCTTGATTCGCTTGATAAGCGGTCCCTGGTCAGTGTCCAGCACATAGACTTTATTCCACTGAAAGAATAGGTCCTGAAGGTTTAGACGCTTGCAGGCTACAATGTCGCCACTGTTATATCGAGGATACATACTGCTTCCCTTCACTCCTATAAGGAAGTCTGCTCCCTTGAACGAAGGGATGATGTATCGGTCACATTCATATTCCATGACTGACTGATCACTGGTGAAGGCACCGGCCATGGCATTAATCGGAATAAGTGGTATCCCTTCATTTGATTCAGTGCGATGCGCTACTGGTAGTTCTTCGTTTTTCATGTCTGTATTTTGTGATATAATCATGTCTCCTTTTCCTGTAAGTAGCCATGATGGTGAAACTTGCGGAAATCTGGCGATAAATCTCGCCATTACATCCTCTGTAATACTTGATTTACTTTCCAGCGTACCTCTTGAAACGCCTATTTGTGTATAGAACTCCCTTTTGCTTATGCCTAAAGTTTCGGCAAAAGACAAAATTCTTTGTTTTATTGGCGAAATATTTTGCTTTTCTTCTTGCATGTGGCGAAATCTTTTGTATATTTGCAGAGTATTTAGAAAACTAAAGATGGGCGCAAAGATAATAAATATATTGTTTCACCCAAGCTAATACGCTGATATTAACTACTTAAATATAGAATTTATGGCAGAAATCTTAATGAAACACGGTGATCGCCGTGAGTTGGCGAAAAAGTTTGACGTCAGTCATGTCACAATTATTAGTGCATTGAAGTTCCGCACGCATAGCAAAGTATCGAACATGATTCGTAAGGCTGCCCTGGAAATGGGCGGTGTTCTTATGGGTGCCAAGAGTCTGAAGGAAGCAAGTAATGAATATAAGTCTGAGCAGCAATAAGAAAATAAAGTATGAAAAGTATAGTAATAGCACCACAAATCAATTTGATTAAAGATGAATACGACCATAAAAATTGTCGTACAACTCCAGAATCTATTTACAAAAAATTATGGGATAAAGTAGTAAAGAATGAAGGAGAATTAAGTGATGAAGAATGGATCTTTATGGCAAGAGAGATTCCTCATCTTCGAACAGCTTATGGCGTATATCTCACTAACTGCCAAAAAGAAAAAGTTGAAAAGCCTATTACATGGCGTACATTTTACATGCAATGCCGTGGACTTCGTACTTTAAAGCCTAATACTATTCAGGCTCTTTCGGATTACATCAGACTTATTGATGAACAGCATTCTAAAGGATATGTTTCACGTTGTATCAATGAATAACATACAAGAAAATGAAAACGTATAGCACTAATAAGTATTTACAGCGTCTGGCAAACTTCCTTGTAGCGTATGCTGTACCGTTCAGCTATGACGGATTTACCATCGAGTTTATCGCATCTCAGCGGTTGGTAGACGATATGCAGAACCTTGACAAGGTGCTGGCTAAAATTGATTTTGTTGTTAAGTGATTTACTATTAACCTTTTAAATTTTCTGATTATGAAGAAGAACAGGAAGAAATACACAATAAAGATGCAAGAGAAGAGATACACGCAAAAATACAACAGCAAGAAAATGAGCCGGAAGAACTTGATATTTTTCTTTTTGAAAATAGCTCAACATTTACCTCCCGGCTCAGTGACTTACTTTGCTGAAGTGCGTTTACTCTCCAAAATCAGGACGACGTACAGATAACCTTACTTTCAGCGGTTCATCATTCTTGCACTTCATTATCACACGTTCTTCTGCTTCATCCATCAACTGTTCACACTCATTATGACCGCAACTGTATGGAACAAAGGATTCTCCTTTAATGACGAATGTAGGATGCGAACCGCATACAGGACAAGTAATCTTGTCGTACTCCTGTCTGAGGAGTTCATAAAAACTATTTTCCATAACAATAAATGATTGATTAGTACGCTACAAATGTAGCAAAAACCGTCCGTCTGTGAAGATATGACGGTCTCTAAAAACCGAAAGCTTATGAAAACAAGAAACATACTTATCGCAATACTCGCCCTTGCAGTGGCAAACACATTTACAGAAGGATGGCTGAATATAGCCGGAATCGCACTCTTGTCTGCATCGCTTGTTCCCGTAGCAATCAAGATGGACAAGGCAGACAGATAACTCACACGCAGCTATAAGAACCTGCACGTTTTCAGGATAACGTGAATTTGTCATAGGATTGGTTTTGGTATGAAGTAAAGTAATCTTTAACGCAATAGGTATTGACAAGGCAAAAAGATGCAGGCGGCTTAGCTTCAGGTTCGATTCCTGAGGCTGCACAATCTAAGATTTGAACAAATGGCAGTAATATACAACGATAAGGTTTGCGTGTTGGCCTGCGATGTGATTCGTTTCGACGAAAAACACAGAGTAGGAAGCGAAACAGGCTTTATATCTAAGTCTAATTTTGACTGGATGAAAAAACAAGGCCAGCTGATAATCGCCCGTCGCAGCACACCCGGAAATCCTGCCCTCGTAGAATTTGAAACCATGAGACCAGACATCAAGCGCAAGTACGTAGAATCATACGGCGACCCGTATGCAGAACTGGCAAGCCGCGACCAGCAGAGCGAGCTGGAGAAGGAAGTGGAATACAACAACAGGGCATACACTTTCTTCCAGGCATACCGCTACGGCGATAACAACACACTCCCCCAGGAAAAAGTAAACGAATATACCTTGTCGGTGAACGTGATGGAAGCTTTGCTTCGCCTTCGCGACCGTCAGAAACAGAGTGCCATAGGTGGAAGCACACGCATCAACGTGTGGGAACGCCTGGGAGCACAGTGTCAGTCGCTCCTCGATGTGAAGGATGCCAAGGGAAAACCCTTGTTTCCGCATCACCTTCCGGCTTCGTGGAAATCATTGAAGCGCAAGTGCGAGGCGTACGAGGAAGCCCGTAAAGCTGGCGATGAAGCCGGGTTCCGCAGCGTGATCCATAAGAACTACGGAAATGATGCCGCATCGAAGCTGAAGGAACGCCAGGGAAGCGAACGCAGCGAGCTGGCAGAGTCGCTTATCCGTCAGTTCCTGGGCCTGCACATGAACTGGAACAACGTACAGGTGATGCAGGAATACAACAAGCTGGCCGCAGAGTTCGGGCTGGAGGAAATCAAGTCGCCAGCCACCATCGGCGCATACCGTCAGAAGTACGATGTAGTGACCAAGACACGCCGACGGGGCATAGGCGAATGGAACAGCAACCTGAAGAAGCAGGTGCGCCGTTCGGCTCCGCTTACCGCGATGACCTTCTGGGTGTTCGATGGCTGGGACGTGGAAATGCTCTTCCAGCGTGAGGAAGTAAAGAAGGTGCGCAAGGGCGGTACCGTACGCGAAGAACGCCGCACCACTTATCACAACCGCAAAACCATCGTCGTAGTGCTCGATGCCTGCTGCAAGTATCCCATAGGTTACGCCATCGGCGAAAACGAATGTGACGACCTTATAAAGGAAGCACTTACCAACGCCGTACGCCACACGCGCGAACTCTTTGGCGAGCGATACATACCGGTGCAGATGCAGTGCGACAACTACCACAAGAAATCGCTTTTCCCCTTCTATGAGCAGATGACGAAGTATCTCACACCTGCGGAAGTAAAGAACGCACAGGCCAAGATAGTGGAACCTTACTTCAAGTATCTCATTCTGGAATACTTTCAGAAGTTCCCTTCCTTCTCAGGCTTCGGCATTACCTCCAGCAAGGAGATACAGCCAAACGTGGAATGGCTTAATGAACACAGAAAGTTTATCCCTACCGAGCAGGAAGCCATACGCCGCATTCATGAGGTGATGCAGATGGAACGCGCCAAGAAGATAGAAGCCTACATGAAGGCATGGAGCCAGACACCCGACGAACGGAAGATGCGTTTCTCCGATGAACAGTACCTTCTGCTTATGGGTCAGACCAGCGGACGCACCAACAAACTGGAGTCAAGGGGCATTATCATGGAGCGAAACGGAATGCAGTACGTGTACGACAGCCTGGACCGCTCGCTGCTTGACCACCTGGGCACAAGCTGGGTAGTCCGTTACGACCCCGACGACACAAGCCACGTGCTCATTACGAATGCCGGAAAGAAAGGCACCAAGGACGAAGGAAAGGAAATCGGTACGATGCGCTACCTTCTCGACGAAAAAGAAGCCGTGCCCATGGCACTGATAGACCAGAAGCCGGAACACTTCGAACAGCGCCGACGCATCAATGAGTTCAACGAATCGCTGAAAAAGGAAATCGTGGAAACGGCAGAAAGAGACATCGACACCATACGCGACAGCGTGTTCAGTCATGCACTTCCTGCTCACAACATACTGGAGCGTTTCTGCATCACCGACAGCCGCGGACAGCACAAGGACAACCGTAACGAGCTTCGCCTTCATGCCGAGGATGTGGAATACGAGGAAAACGACACACGCCCCTCACGAACGGTTTATCCTGACGATGAAGATGATGATTATGAGTTCAGCTCTACAGACGCTGGCTTTTCAAGATAATTTAAAACTGATTTAATAACCCATTAAAAAGATATTGAACTATGGACGCAAACAAACTTAGAGACTACATCGAGACATTAATTCAGCGTGGATCATCGGCCGCAGAACTGGCACGCAAGTGCGACGTATCGGGCGCTGCCTTCTCCCAGTTCCGTGCAGGTAAGTACGGCGCAAAGGAAGATTCGCTGGCCGATAAGATAGCCGTAGGACTGAACTACTATGACAACACCTGGAAGATTGTAGAAAGCGTATCGTCATACAAGCAGGTGAAGCTATACCTGACAGCCGCCAAGAAAAACCACCGCTGGTTCTGTATCAGCAGCCGCAGCGGTAGCGGAAAGACACATTCGCTTATCGACCTTTACAACACCTGCCCTGACAACTCGATTATTTACCTGAAGTGCTGGAAGTGGACGGCTAAGAAGTTCCTCCAGAAGCTGGGCAGATGCCTGGGTATCACCTTCACCCGCTATACGGATACAGATGACATGCTACAGTATATAACCTCTGCCATCAACCGTATGTCCGACCGTAATCCGGTGCTGGTGCTCGATGATGCAGGTAAGCTTTCTAACAGTGCAATGACCTGCCTTATCCCTCTGTATGACGACACCAAATACCGAATGGGCTGTCTGCTGGTAGGAACGGAAACACTTCGACGCAACATCAAGCGAAACGTAGGACGTGTGGACGGATTCGATGAGATAGACGGACGCGTAGTGCGTAACTACATCACCCTGCTGGGAGCCACGAAGAAGGACGTACGCGCCATCTGTGCCGCCAACGGAGTGACCGACGCAGAAGAGCAGGACGAAATATGGGGAAAGCTTGACAAGGTAGAAAAATATCCCACGGAAGACTCACGGAAAGCCGTGTGGTTTGTTGACGACCTTCGCGAGCTGGAAGGAATGATCATGGATAAGTTAATCCGCCGTCAGGTGCAAAATGGAGAGTTATGAGAAACTGGAGCATCAAGAACATAGAAGACCGGAAGTACGACTTTGTGCCGTTTTCCCCACGTTTTGCCGACCTGTTCGGCAAAACGGAGGCTACGGGAAACTGGATAGTCTACGGAAAGTCAGGTCAGGGTAAATCTTCCTTCTGCCTTCAGCTGGCCAAGGAGTTCGACGAGATAGGAAAGAAGGTGCTGTTCGTGTCGCTGGAGATGGGCGACAGCTACGACTTCCAGCAGGCACTGGCCAACGCAGGCATACGTAGCGGATGCAGCCGTATCTCATTCACCGACTCCTGCCATCCGGAAGAACTGAAGGAAGAACTGAGCAAGCAGCGCAGTGCAGACGTGATTATCATTGACTCCCTTCAATACTTCATCGACCTGTATCGCGTGCGTGCGGCCGACTTCATCGAACTTCGCAGCAAGTTCAAGAAGAAAGTGTTTGTCTACATCTCCCACATGAAAGGAAACGATGTGGACGGCGATACGGCCTACGACCTGAAGAAAGATGCCTTCAAGCGCATCCACATAGAACACTTCAAGGCATCGTACGTAGGCCGTGGCAACGGAGGTCCGAAAGGATTCTTCGTGATATGGGACAAAGGATACCGCCAGTTCTGGCTCGAAAATGGAACTAAAAAAGAAACTGATGGAAACAACCAAGAGAATGATACCGAAATGGATGATTAAGAAGCTGCATGTGCTGTATGCACGCTACGGCTTGTCGGAGGAACAGTACCGCGCACTGATCCTGGAGCTGACCGACGGACGCACCGACACCACCAAGGGACTTACCTACGCCGAGTCGCAGTACCTGGCTGGTTACATCACCGGAGCAAACACCACCATCAAGCCGGTGGCCGAAAGGCTTATCGAGAAGTCGCTGAAATGGCAGCGCAGCGCGGTGCTGAAACGCCTTCAGCAGATTGGAGTAGACACATCTTCCTGGGATGCGGTAAACGCCTACCTTCGCAGCCCTCGCATCGCAGGGAAGCCTCTTTACGAACTGGACAGCAAAGAGCTGTCCGCACTGATACCGAAACTTGAATCTATTAAACGAAAACAGAATGGCTGAATACGATGTTAACGACCAGCGCATAAACCGCATTAACTACATCCTGGACGAACTTCCCCGCATAGAGGAACGCATCGACCGGATTAATGCGCAGATAGGAAGCCGCGAAATGACGGGACAGCAGTTCCGCAACCTGGTGGCCGAAAGAAGCACCCTCGTAAAGAGGTACGATGAACTGAATCGCGAGGCGAAAGAAAACTACCGCCTCGTGACCGGTAAGGAGAAAGGAAAAATAACCTATAGCACGGAAGGAACGATATGAAGAAGAAATACAGAGTGTGGCGCGTAGTGATTAACGTACTGGGTCATCACCTGGCAGTGAGGTGCCGCCACGATACGGACAACCTTAGCGAAGTAAGAGCATACTACATGCGCATCTATCGGAACAGAGGGCCTATACGGCTTTATTATACAGAATTTAATTAACCTTTAAAAACAAGTAATTATGATTGATTTAAAAGCATTGACAGCAGAACAGAGAGCAGCACTGAAAGCACAGTTGGAAGCAGAAGACAAGGCCGAAAAAGACCGTGTACAGAACGAACGCGAAGCCTACAAGCAACTTGTAGACCAGACGGTACAAAACGCAGTGGAAAAGCTTCAGAACCTATCCAGCGAAATGGAGCGACTGAAAGAAGAAGTATTCACAGAGTTTGCCACCCTTATCAAGACAAAGAACGAGTTGTTTAAAACGAAATCCGACCGTCAGAGCGACACATTTACCACAGCCGATGGTACAATGTCCATCACGCTTGGAAACCGCGTAAACGAGGGATGGGACGATACCGTAGAAGCTGGCATCGAAAAGGTGAAGGCGTACCTGAAGACGCTGGCAAAGGACGAAAACAGCGCAGAACTTGTGCAGGTAGTCATGGGCCTTCTGGCAAAAGACCGCAAGGGAGCCTTGAAAGCCAACAAGGTGCTCGAACTGGAGAAACTGGCAGCCACCAGCCGCGATGCAGAGTTTATCGACGGTATCAACATCATCAAGGCTGCATATCGCCCCGTACCTACATGCCAGTTCATCCAGGTTACGATGAAGGATGAAGAAGGAAAAGAACGTAAGTTACCGTTGTCTTTATCGGCTATGTGATGATTACTAACTATTGTGACGAGTGCGTAAACTTTCAGCCTGGAGAATCAGAAAAGAATCTTTGCGCACTCGCAAAGAAACTAAGTTTTAAAGCCCCCGAAAATATGCTTCAGGTTATGAGCCATGAATGGGGACACTATTTTGAAGGGTGCAAAGACTTTAAAAAGATAGAAGAAGATGATTAACGACATGAAACCAGGGGAAGTCCGTCCGTTAGACGACGGAACCCCGATAAAATTCCAGGAAGTAGCCAATATTACCAGCTTAGACAATCCGTGTCAGTATTGCGTGTTCGAGAATGAACGCTGCCAGGAACGCGCGATACTGCTTGGAGGATGCGACCCCATGACACGCGACGACGGAAAGTTTGGCATCTTCATTAACGCTGGGAATGCCTGACCTGTTCAAACCTCGCAGAGTGGCGGTGAAGATTCACTACAGCATGATCAGTCAGTTCATGTATGTGTGGGTGAAGTGGAACCGCCCCTGCGACTTATCAGTACAGCGTTCAAAAGAAAATCCCGTATGGCTGGGTGTCTGTTTCAACGTAGAGAATAACGACACTCTTGACATGATGGAAGATGTACGTAAGAGTTTAAAAACCGAAATTATTGATTTATGAAAATAGAAGATATAGAAAAAGCTGCACAAGAAGAATCAGGGATATGGGCACCAACTCCTATTCATGTTCAAGATATACATAGAAGGGATGATTTTGAAGCAGGCTTCCATGCTGGTGTAGAATGGGTAATGTATAAACTATGGCATAGTATAGAAGAAGTTCCTGAAAGATTAGGAGAATTTATTTTATTATATAAATGTACAGCTTTAGTAGTTCCGGTAAACAATGAAGAATGGAATAATTATATAAAGATTTTCAATCCTGACCACTGGTTATACGTTAATGATTTAAGAGAAAAGGAGGAATAATATGAGCGAAAAAGAACAAATAATGGATTTCATCGACCAGGTTCTTTCAGACTTCACCAATGAAGGAGCGATGGAAGTTCTCGAAGATGTAAAGAGTGAGATAGACATGAGAATCGAATCATGTGAAGAAGATACTTATACAGTAAAAAGTTAATTATATGGGATATGATTTGATACCTATAAACAAGGGAATATACAGTAAATCTGGAATGATATTTACATGGCCTACTATTTTAGAAGAGACAGGCGCTGGATATTTGTTTAATTATGGGAAAAATACTTTTGATCCAGGTAAATATATATATGATGGTTCTCGTAATGATGGAAGTCCGGTAAGTAACGATGGTTTTTCTGTTTCTAAAGAAGAGGCATTGATTATGGCTCGACTTTTTAGAGGATATGTATTTGTAAAAAGAGGTTTAAGAAAGGAATGGGATAAAAAGACAGAATCAGAAAAAGTTGTGATTATGTCACTTTTTGGAAAAATGTCTGAACCTCCAAGTGAAGAATTTTTACAAAAAGTTGAATCAATGGCAGAATTTTGTGAACAATCTGAAGGATTTAATATATACTAAAGTTATGAACGCAAACGATCAAGAAAAAGTATGTAAATCAGGTTTTGTTATTATAAGAGCTGACGATACAAATAAGGATGCTATAAAATGCAAAAAGGCAGAACATCCAAGAAGTTGGAAAATTCTTAGGGATGACTTTAGATCAAAGTATCAAAGAGACATTTACATGAGAGATCTTCTTTTATTAGATGATTACATCGAAGACTAACAAAAAATCCCCGACACCGCAACCGGATGCCGGGGATTTTCATTTTTAATTATTCATTATTAATTAATTTAGGGTTCGCCCAGGTAATGACATATCGCCTCGTGCTGAAGCGGCGTAAGCGTGCGCTGCCCCTTCTTGTAGTGAAGTTCCTCCAGTCTTTTTTGTAGTTCCTCGTTCAGAACAATCCAGCGGCGTAGCTGGGTAACGGCACTGCGTGCAGAAGAACGCGGGAAGTATCGCAGTGCAAGGTCTGTCAAATAAATAGCGTGCATGTTGTATGTGTTTTCGTAAAGATAATAAAAATAATTAGGAATAAATTACCCCGCAGTAACTACGTGGCTACTACGGGGTAATTAAATGATTACCTTGCAGTAATTATGCAATTACTATGCAGTAATTACGGAAGCGGTTCTTCCTCTGTTTCCTGCTGCTTCAGGCTCTTCACCTTGTGGAATGTCAGGTTCGCCTTGTTCAGCTGACCTTTCAGTCCGATGCCCGGTCGGAACTGGAGAGTCACCTTTTTAATCATCGACGGGCTGAAGGTGTCTTCCGTGGCGGTTCCTGTGCTGCGAAGCTGCGCCTGAAAGCTTCCCAGGTTCTCCAGCTTCACAATCTGTCCGGCTGCGATGTGCAGGTTAATACGCTTCACCAGGGCACGAATTACGTTCAGCACGTCACCGTCGGTCAGTGTGGTGGCATACGCTATCTCTTCCGACAATTCGTTGATACCAACTGAGCCGGAAGCCTGTGCCTTGGCATAATACTTGTACTCTCCGCTTTCACGGTCCTGCGGATTGAGCATTTTAGCTACGCTGTAGTTAATTGCCATAATCTTTTGTGTTTAAGTGTGAATAATGTAGTTAACTTGTCATGACATTGCAAAAGTAGGCACGCGACGGCATAAAGAGTTGAAAATTTGGTATTTTAAAGCGAATTACGTATTTTTGTAGAAACAAAAATGCAGCAGCCAACTTGCATCAACTATTAATCCGTAGCATTATGGGAAGAAACAGTCATTTAATAGAAGAGCGAAACCGTCAGATAGCACACAGTTACTTTGAACTGGAGCCGGTTCTGCGTAATTATTCCGACGTAGTGAAAGCCTTGTCGAAAGCTTTTTTCTTATCAGAATACCGCATTCAGGCCATTATCCGTGAGATGGTGAAGAACGACCAGTTCAAGCCGTCGGGCGAGGCAAAAAAACATGTGCGGAAAAAGATTTCCGCACAACACATTCAGCTGAGCCTTCAGCTATCGTTTTAACACAGGGGTAATGCTTATCTTCACATCGGGCACTTTCTGTTCGTCGCGTGTAAAGTATTCCGTTACTTTCACCGTGTAGGTGGACTCGTACACCTTTATGCCATGGTTGGCCGTATAGAATCGGCTGTTTGTGCGAATAAGCGTACTTCCTTCTATTTCGTGCCCCTGCACCAGCAGATGCAGTCTGCGCCGTATAGCATCTCTTTCCTTAATCTTTTCCACCGTTCCGCTACGATAGTGCGTGTCGTCGTAGCAGTCGATAATGAGCCGCACGCGCACCGTGCACACGCCTTCCTGGCTCAACCCTAACACATTGCTCCAGCTTGTTTCCGCAGCGTCTACCAGCACAGCCGGAAAGGTGAGCGGATAGCTTTCGCGGGTGGTTTCGTCAATCATTTCCAACTGTCCGTAGTCTTCGTCCACGGTCTTCATATCGGGCATCTGTTCGCCGATGTAGTTAACGAGATTCTCTAAAATATGTTCCATAATTCTTTACAAATAGTTGCAATTCTCTTTCGATTATCTTGCGAATTTCTTTCGACATATTTGCGTCGGGTCCGAAGAAGTGGCGGCGCGGCATACGAATAAGCGAGCCTTCACGTTTCAGGGCCATGTTTCGCCAGAACAGGGCTTCGCGTGTAAGCGCTTCGTTTCCTTTGGTCTTTCTCAGTCCGCCGCGCTTTTTCGTCAGACGTGCGCCTTTGGCTGCGGAGTAACGGTACCAGAAGTACCGCTTCATCTTGGCCGTTACCTTTATGCTTCCTCCTTCGTTGTGAATCTGTGCGTAGTCCACCTGGTTACGTATGTACACCTTTCCGGGTTCCGGCTTGAAGTAGGTGACATCACGCAGATGGTTGGTTCCGGAAAGAAGCGTCTTGTAGCTGGCCTGCGCTCCTTTGAAGCTCAGTTTGCGTCGGTAGGGTTCCTGCCATGCCCTTCCGTTGAAAGCGCTGTCAGAGAAGCGTTTCTTCGTCAGCGATACGGCTTTTGTTCCTACCTTGACGGGAAGTGTGCGGGTGTAGAGCGTGTTCAGACGCCTTACAGCGTTTTCTACTTGTTTTTGAATGTCGGGTGCGGGCATTACTAAATTTCTTCAGGTGTAAATAAATAATTCCCAGTTTGTCCTTTTATAGGCTTTTCATGTGTGATTTTACCTTCAAGCATATTGAATGGAATACCTTCAGGAAAAGCTTTGCATGAAGCGTTTAAATCGTTATATAATTTACAACGGGCACATTGCGATTTAAAATAATTAAGCCACAAAGTACGGTCATCTAAAATAACATCATTCATATCTTGTTTTTAATTTAGAATATTCTAATTTATGTTGTTTAGCTACTCTCTTTATAAGTTCATGACTATGTATTGCCCTAGCAACTTCTTCACTAATCATTCCTTTTTCTCTTAAATAATAATGTTCTGTTTTTAATTCTCTATCTTTCTTACGGTAATATTGTATTAAAGTTTTTGATTTGACTCCCCATCCTTTATCAGGTCTTTTTAACGAGAAAGTATACAATGGTGTTACAGCTCTTATCTCTTCCAGATCGTAATTAATTGCTAGTACAATATCATTTAAAGAGAATGATGCACCAATGTGTCCCATTCTGTTCTTGTCATATTTCCATCCTCCTGGGTGATTATGAGTTAAAATACAATCTTTTAATTTTTTTGCATCGTTTACACTTAATTGCACATCTGATTGGCTTCCTTTTATCCTAAATATAACATTTGAATTCTTATCAACAGCAACAGCTGTTTCAAAATTTTTATTCATTCGTATTTCATCTTCTATACTTGTTACCTTATCAGTAACTTTTTTATCAAAAGCTGTATCAAGAACTGGTTTATTCACAATCTTTTCCACAGCTTTCTTTGCTCCTGGATATGCTTCCTTGATATACGGATGCGAGTCGCTGAACAGCTTTCCGTCGTCTGCGGGGTTGTTATCCAGTCCGGGAACGGAAGGAACGGGCTTGAAGTCGCCTACTTCGCCGGTGGTGGCAGGTTCGTCGGTCGCTTCGAGCGAGCACTTGCAGTTCCATCGGTCACCAGGGCGATGGCGCGTCCAGAAGGAATGGTTTACCGGAAGGGTAAGTTTTGCTTCCCAGTATTGCTTGTGCGCTATGTCAGGATCGGGCGAAGTGGTAGGCATCCAACGCAGGTTCGGCAATACGTCCTTGTATTCCTCGAAGTACTTCCAGTCTGCCGCCTGATGGGCGCGAAGGATGGCGGTGTCATATTCCGTGCGAAGCCATCGCACTACGTAATGATCCGTAATGTTCTGCACATCGTCAAGCCACAGCTCAAATGGTTTCAGCTTTCCGTCCTTGTCGATAAGCTGTGCGGCCAGGTCATTCTGCATACGGTGAGTGCGGAAGGCAGAGAATACTTCGTTATTGGTGCGAAGCTGTTCCAGGAACAGTTCATCGCCTGTAGGATAGCTGGAAGCAGACAGCCCTTCTACGGTGGCCTCATTGAACAGGCGAAGCGTTTCTTCGAACGCATCACGCTGTATGTCGTCGCGCACGTTCATCCCGTCGTAGATGTCGCGCAGCATCTGTGTGAGGGCTTCCTTGCTGAATTCGAAACCCTGCTCCAGCTGATTATGAAAACCTCCGCACACGCCGCAGCGTTCACCGTAGAGGTTGTCCATTAAAACGGCAAAGCCCCGTCTTTCTTTTTCGGGGCTACTCCGAAAAAATCGCTCAACCAGTTGCGGAAGTCGGTTTGCGCCCGTTTGTACCAGGCTTTTGACTCGTTATCCATGTTCATGCGTCGGTCTGACTTTCGTTTTGGCTCCGTGTCCTGCGGCTTTTCCATCTGGTTGGCCATCTCCTGCTGTAGCTTGCGGTTGGCTTCTTCCTGCGCCTTGATTTCGGCTTTCTGCTGTTCGTAGTCGTCAGGCTTGTCAATTAGCAGCACTTCGTAGATGTAGTCGTCAGACACGGGCACACCCATGGCTTTCACTTTCTGAATCACGTCTACCTGCTGGTTCGGATTCAGGTTCCGGTTCTTGACGTAGACAAACTCACCGCCTTCCGTGTTTACACACAGTGCGTTGAATATGTCCGTCATATTGTAGTTCAGCACATCGAGAATAAAGTCGCGGTCGTCGGCCTTCAGCATGTCTTCTTCTTCCTGGTGAACGGTACCCAGTGCCTGTGTGCCGGTGCTCTTGGCATCGGTAGTCAGCGTATTACCCAGCACGCGGACTGACATTTCCGTATTGCAGGCATCCTTGAAGCGTTCGTACAGGTCTACCGTACCGCTTTTGTTGGCACTCTCTATCAGGTTCAGGCTGCTTTCCTTGGGATGGATGTACACGGCGTTGGCTCCTTGTCGGCGTGCGTCCTGAATCAGTCGGCTGCGTGCTTCTTCGTCGCCTGCATCGTAGGTGTACTCACGTATTGGCATACCGAATATTTCGCAGAACTGCTTCCAGTTCCCAAAGTTGCTGCGCTTGTAGAGCACCATCGGAAGAAGTTCGGCCATCATTCCCAGGTCGCGCGGATTGTCGCCCACAAACAGCATGTTTTCAAAGGCATCTACGGGTATGCCTTCCGTGTCGCTCTGATACTTCAGGATGACACGGCGTACGGGGTCGTAGTGCTTGTAGGGCACATGGTAGTAGTTGATGAATCCATCATAGCCACGGTAGAACTGGAACAGGCTGTATCCGTAAAACTTTGACATGAGCACTTCCTTCACAAACTTGCGGAACCATGGCGAACGGATTTCCTTGTTCACGTTGTCGTCGGGCTTTCCGTTTCTCCGGAACTCGATAGGTATGCGGCTTACACCCACCTTCCTCTTTTCTATGATACCGCCCAGGTGAAGGTCGAGCATGGCCGATTCGTACATGTCATACAATCGTGTGCGGTTGTAGAAGTCGATGGCTTTTGCTGCGTTGAGCGCACTGATGTAGGACGACATATCGAAGTAGAACAGTTCCGGCATCTGTAGGATGATGTCGGGTTCCACACGGGCGTAGGGTCCGGTGGTATAGGCAGGTGTTATCTGGGTGTATCCGCCTTCTGTGATGCGGCGTTTTTTCTTTGGTCTGGCCATAGTTTAAAAGGGTTTTAAAAGTTGATTAAAAGTAGGAATTCCACGGCTCGTTGCTGGCTATCTGCCAGGGGCTGTTGTCGGTCTGCGTTTCGGCAGGAAGTTCTGGAAGTCCTTCTATGTTGGCTTTAAAGTCGTGCACATCGCGAAGGAACTGCATCGCGTCGTCATACCGTTCCTTCCTGATGTCTGACATCTTATAAGGGTTGTGCTGGCAGAATATCTCATACACGGCGATGTCAAGGCAGATTTTCAGGATAAGCACGTTACGGTCTTCGCCTTGTGCTGAAAAGATGGCATCGCAGTCGTATCGGCTGTTCAGCAGGCTGCGCACGGTGGCGATGGCACGGTTTTCGCAGACTTCAATAACGGCACTGCTTCCGGATTCTTCGCGCAGCAGGCTGTCCAGGATGTCACGGTGTATCGTGGCATCGTAGTCGGTAAGTTCTATAAAGTTGTTCATATCACCATGAAAAAGGGTTACTATCTTTGAACTCGCTGTAGCCGATGGTCACACCGGGGTCGAGTTCTTTTATGTTCTCATTGATTATGTTGAAGCATCCTTCTATACAGTCGGGTCCGTCGGCAGGATACGGAAGGGAAAGCTCGAAAAGGCTGAACTGCTCGCGCAGTTCCTTCATGTGCGGGTTATCCTTTTCTTCTTCATTGAACACCCACATGCCGTTCCGGTCGATGGGTTCCAGGTTAGCCTCTATACGTGTGGCCTTATCCATTTTGCTGCGTCCGTCTCCCTTGATGTAGAGGTTATCTTTCCGCTGTTCGTTCTGCTCACGGATAAGGGGTTTGAACACCTGCTCAAAGAAAGGATCCTGAAGCGTATTGTTTTCCTGGTAACAGTACACGGTGCACTGGTTTCCGATGTACTTACGTAGCTGGTAGAACCAGTCGATATACTCCGCATTCGTGACACGGCCTACAAACCCCTTGATGATGTAGAAGGTGCTGCGTATCTTTCCGCACGCCCATACGGCTTTAGTGGAGCTGGCTTTGTTCTTGCTGTTGCTGTAGGCAGGGTCGCCGTAGATTACCACAAACTTGAACTTCTTCAGCGGAGGTACTTTTCCGTAGGGAAGGTTGTGGAAGATGTTTCCTTCCGTCACGGGGTTGTTCATGTATTCACCCTCGTAGGCCGCCTTGCTGATGCTTTTGCGGATTCGCTCTATGGCTTCCTGTGTGTTCTTTTCGGGCCAGTTGCTTTTGCCGTTCTTGTCTACCAGGTTCACTATATCCCAGTGGTCGGCCATGGCACCGGCTCGTGCCACGCAGGTGTCTTTGGCGATGATGTTTCCGCAGAAGATAACCAGTGTTTTCTCAGACACGGAACGCGTAGGATACAGGGCTTTTTCCCACCACTTCCACTTTTTGTTCAGCGTATCGGGGTTACGGCAGTCTACGTCGGTGTCGAAGTCGTCCACCAGCAGCACATCCGGACGAGCCGCACCGTTACGGGTACCACGGGGAGCGTTACCTGCGCCCACGCCTGTAAACGCACATCCGCACTTGCAGACAAACTCCGTGTCGGTCCACTGTCCTATTACAGGCTGGTCACCGTAAAAAGCCTTGATGCGTCCGTTAGATTCAAAGTTAGCCTTATACGGACGCAGCAGCTTTTCCGCGCTGGTTTCGGTAGCACTTGCCAGGATGACGTTTTTCTTTCTTCCGGTCAGTGCCAGATACATCACGCAAAACATCACAATGGTACTCTTTGCGCTCTCACGGCTCCAGCTCAGGACTTCAAACCATTCGTCGTGTTCCAGTATGCGCTTAATGGCCTTAATATGGAATTTGGCAAAAGGATACTTGGCATACATGGGAAAGAAATACTGTATCCATTCCACGGGGTGAGCCTCCAGATACATTTTCTTCTTGGTTTTCTCCGCTTCCGTCATGTTCACCTCTACGGGCGTGGCACATTCAATGTCGCGGCGGTATTCTTCCCATTCCTTCAGCTTCTGTTTTTCTTCGTAGGTAGCCATATCACTTAATCTGTTCTTTCAGGAACACGTCCCACAGTTTAACATACTCTTTTGCTTTCTCCAGGTCGATGCGGCGAAGGAACTCACCGAAACGCATTCCCACGCTGATGATGTCGCTGATTCCTACATCTGTTTCCATGCTTTTGATGGCGGCTGCCAGCTTTACCATCACGTCGGCTTCTTTCGTATCCGGCTGACGTTTGGCCGGCTCACGCTCCAGAATGGCCATATTCATGTTATTAAGGTGCTGATACATTCTGCTCAGTATCGCCTCGCGTGTCACGGTCATTCCGGCCTTCAGGTTGTCCCAGTTTCCGGCCTTTGCCCATCGGCTGATAGTCTGACGCTGTGCGCCCACCTTCTGCGCTATCTCCTCGTAGGTGTAGCTTCCGAGCAGGTAGATTTCGCGTGCCAGCATCTTTTTCTGTTCACTTTTCAAGTCTGCCATAGTCGATAATTAATTCATTACGGAGCAAATTTCTTGTAATAAGGTGAGAGCGAGAAAGCAGGTTTTCATCATGCCACATTATCGTAGCACGCTGAAAAACAGCTTTCTGTACCTTACGGGGAATTGCGAATTTTGCCACAGAGAAAAAAGCGGAACAATGGATAAGATTTTCAAAAATCAGATACCCGGTGAGGGAACGGTTAGCGTATTGATGTACGGTAATGTAGGAAACGGAGAAAAGGTAGACAGCGGGCGCGTTGTGGCCGAGCTGATGGAGTTGGCTGCTGCATACGGCAAAATCGACGTACACATACATTCCAACGGTGGCGATGTCTTCAGTGGCATTGCCATCTACAATGCGCTGCGCACCGTGGATGCTGATGTGAATATATACATAGACGGGCTGGCTGCCAGCATTGCGGGCATCATCGCACTGTGCGGAAAGCCTCTTTACATGAACAAGTACGCACGCATCATGCTGCACCGTGTTTCTGGCGGTAGCTACGGAAACGCCGACGAACTGCGGAAAGCGGCCGATCTGGCCGAATCGCTCGAAAATGACCTTTCGCGCATGATTGCCAGCCGCTGCAAAATGGATGCGGAAGAAGTGAGGAAGAAGTATTTCGACGGGTCGGAACACTGGATTTCGGCCAGCGAAGCACTGGCGATGGGACTTATTGACGGGATAGTAGACACCGGAGAGGCACTGAGCGAAAACGCTACCAATACGGAAGTATATAACTATTTTATGAACCGGCTCAACGAGCCACAAAAAACAAGAGATATGGCTTTATTCGAAGAATTGAAAAAACGCTCCTCATTCGCCAATATGGCCAATGAAGAAGAAATGCTGAAACACATTACCACAATGGAGAATCAGGCGGCCAAGGTGCCTGCTCTCGAAGCAAGGGTAACAGAACTTACTAACCAGATTGCGGAAAGCAAGAAAACCGCACACCAGGCTTTCCTGAATCAGGCGGTAGCGGAAGGAAAACTGACCAAAGAACAGGTTCCTGTATTTATGAACCTGATGATGTCTGACGAAGCCAACACCCGCAAGGCGATTGAAGAAATGCCGAAGAAAGGAACTGTACGCGTAGAAGATATTCTTCAGACAGGAGGCGGCGCAGGAGGAGCAGGAAAGAACGACCTGGTAAACATGAGCTGGGACGAAATTGACAAGGCAGAAAGACTGGCTGAACTGAAGAACCAGTATCCGGAACTGTACAAACAGAAGTATAACGAAAAATTTGGTAAATAACTATGGCTATTCAAAGAGAACTTTGGCAGAACACGATCATAGAAGGTCTGTTTGCCGACAACTCATTTATGAGTAAGGCGGTTAACGACGATATGTACGTTAACATGGGAAAGAAAGTACACATTCCGAATGCGGGTGCTCCGAGTGCGGTTGAAATTGACCGTTCCAGTCTTCCTGCTGAGGTAAAGACTCGTACCGATGTGGACGTAGAATATTCACTGAACGAATTGACTACAGACCCTATCCGTATTCCACATGCAGAAACGGTGGAACTTAGCTACAGCAAGCGTAACAGCGTAATCAGTCAGGACCGTTTGCAACTGATTGAAAAAGCGGCTGAACAGATGCTGTACAACTGGGCACCAGACAGCACTCACTTTGTACGTACTTCTGGAACAGAAAAAGTAACGGCACATACTAAGGACGCAACCGGTAAACGTAAGGCGCTTGTAAAAGCTGATGTATTGGCTTTGATGACAAAGTTCAATGCAGACAACATTCCCCAGGAAGGACGTTACCTGCTTCTTGATGCCTATATGTATGCACAGTTGCTCGACGACCTGACAGAAGGAGATCAGCGTGCGTTCTTTGCATCGGCCGATGCACAGAGAGGTATTTTGGGACAGCTGTTCTCATTCAATGTGATGCAGCGTTCGCAGGTACTCCGTTATGCAACCGGTGGAACTTTGACAAAGTGGAGTGTTTCAGGCGAAACAAGCGACAACGCAGCCGGTCTGGCATGGCAGACAAACAGCCTGAGCCGTGCACTGGGAGAAGTGAAGATGTTTGACAGCACAGACAACCCGCTGTATTACGGTGACATCTATTCCTTCCTTATTCGTGTGGGTGGAACCATCCGTCGCAAAGACAAGAAGGGTGTGTACGCACTGGTACAGGATGCAGCAGGAGAATAGGAGGAACGCGTATGGCATTACCCAAAATCTCCATTAAGTTTCTGACAGGTCAGCTTGGCACGGTAGCCGAAAGCCAAGACGGCCTGCTGGCACTGGTGTGCGGGGGAACAACTGTATCCGAAACATTCAAGCTGAATACCCCCTACACGATTTACCGCCTTACCGGACTGGAAGACCTTGGCGTGACAAAAGAAAACAACGCCGGACTGTATAAGATGGTACAGGAATTCTACCAGGAAGCGGAAGAAGGTACGAAAGTGGTAGTGTATGCGGTGGCCAAGACTTCGAAAATGACCGATCTGTGCGACAAGGACAGCGGACCGTTACGCGGCCTGCTGCAAAGCCAGAAAGGTGAGCTTCGTGCGCTGGTCATTGCTCGCGACCCGGATGCGGAAGAAGTGGAAGCTACGGAAGGACTCGACCCTGACGTGTTTACTGCATTGCCTAAGGCGCAGGCGCTGGCAGAATGGGCTACTACGGAACTCTATGCGCCTATTTTTATCGCACTGGAAGGAAGAAGCTATCAGGATGCGGAATCGCTGAAAGACTTGTCCGACGGGGAAGACAACCGCGTGTGCATCGTGATTGGCGATACAGAGTCGGCCAGTGAAGGTGCGGCTATGGGAATCTTTGCAGGGCGTGTGGCATCCAGACCCGTGCAGCGTAACATAGGACGTGTGAGAGACGGTTCGCTGTATCCCACCGTGATGTATATCGGTGAGAACACCGTGGAAGACAGCATGGACGATGTAGCTACCATCTACGACAAAGGTTACATTACTCCGCGTATTCATGTGGGCCGTTCCGGCTACTTCTACACTGACGACCGTCTGTGCGTAGATCCTACCGACGACTACGCACATATCGCTCACCGCCGTGTGATTGACAAGGCCTGCCGAATAGCCTACTATACGCTGCTGGATTACTTTCTAGATGAAGTATACGTAAACCAGGACGGAACCATGCAGGCCGGAATCCTGAAAAGCTTGCAGGCAGCAGTAGAAGGTGCCATCAACTCCAGCATGACGGCTAACGGTGAACTGAGTGCGGACACTTCTGCCGGTGAAAGCGGTGCTACCTGCTACATTGATCCGACGCAGAACGTACTGGCTACATCTACCATCAAGATGACGCTGAAGGTGCGTCCGTATGGATACGCAAGACAGATTGATGTAGAACTTGGATTTGATGTACAGACTAACTCATAACGACTATGGACATATTTAACAGTAAAGAATACGAATGGAGCGATATTACGGCCATCGTGGCAGGTCGTCCGGTGACTAAGATTCGCGCTATTTCCTACGTGAAGAAACAGGAAAAGGAAGCGCTGTACGCAAAGGGAAACAAGCCGCACAGCATTCAGCGAGGTAACAAGTCGTACGAAACAAGCCTCACGCTTTTGCAGAGTGAACTGGAGGCCATTGAAGCCGCTTCAGGTGGCGATGTGCTGGATGCCTCATTCAATGTGGTTGTTTCCTATGGTAATCCTTCTAAAGGAGATGTGATTAAAACGGACCTGATTGAAGGAAACGAAATCACGGAAGTTCCAAAAGGTATGAACCAGGGCGACAAGTTTTCAGAACATGAGCTTCCTGGAATCGCTCTCAACATCAAGAACAATTATGTATAACCCTTTTTAAACAGTATTTAAAGATGTTTCAATATACAGAAGAACAGCTCAAAGAGTGGAAAGAAAAGCACGGTGAAAACAACGTGTTTGAGATTACGGTAGAAGATAAGAAGTGTGTGCTGCGCAAGCCAAACCGGAAAGACCTTTCGTATGCGCTGGCTTCCAGTTCAGGTGGTAAGGATGCCGTAAAAATGAATGAGGCCCTGCTGAATAACTGCTGGATTGACGGTGACAAGGAGATGAGGGACGATGATGCCTACTTCTTCGCTGTGGCCGAAAAGATTCAGGGAATGATGGAGGCGAAGGAGGCCGAATTAAAAAAGTTGTAGACCGTGCAGACGGTAGTGTAAAAGCCAACTGGATTGGCTATCACAACACGCTGTTGAGGTATTACCTGCATCTGGACCCTGATACGCTGAGCGATGAGCAGTGGGCTGAAACGATTGCCCAGCTGGCCGACATCCGGAAACAAGAAGCTAAAGCCAACAAGTTATGAACATTCTACAATTCCTTATAGACATACGAAGCCGTGACAACGGGGTAATAGGACAAGTTACCCGTATGCAGGAACGTCTGGACGCTGCCGACCGTTCGGCCAACCGCTTATCTACCACGATAGGCGGACGGCTGCGGACGGCTATCATGTCTTTGCCTGGTGCGGAATTCTTCACGAATCCCATTGTAGCACTCACGGCAGGAATTGGCGTGGTGGCAAAACTGGGTATGGATGCCGACAAAACGGCGGTAAGCTTTAATGTACTTACGGGAAGCATGGAGAAAGGTTCGAAACTTCTTGGACAGCTTAACGATTATGCAGATTATAGTATTTATGATCGACTTGGAATTCAGGAAGCTGCTAAGACCATGCTAGGATTTGGTGTACCATTAGAAAATGTGATGGGTGACCTGAAGATGCTGGGTGATGTGGCCATGGGAGACAAGAACCGTATGTCGCAGCTTGCCCTGGTGTTTGGTCAGGTAGCCTCTGCTGGTAAGCTGCAAGGTCAGGACTTGCTTCAGCTGATTAATGCCGGTTATAACCCTTTGCTTGATATTTCGGCTCTTACAGGGAAATCTATAAGTGTGCTGCGTGATGAGATGTCAAAAGGTAATGTATCGTTCGAGTTGATGAGACAGGCATTTCAGCGTGCAACAAGTGAAGGCGGTAAGTATTATAACATGGCTAATGAAATTGCAAAAACTCCTTATGGTAGGTTGCAGCAACTTGCAGGTGATTTTAATAAAAAGTTGTTGGAAATGTATCAGATTATCCAGCCTGCTCTTATCCCTGCAATGAACGGACTAAATACTATTCTTCAGCTAACTACTCCCATTATCAAAGGAGCTTCTGGCATGGTGGTATGGATTGGTAATAATATGGACTGGCTTTTGAGTATTGTTATTCCTCTTACAGCTGCATGGGCAGGATATAACACTTACATGTTTATCAGCACAGGCATACTGAAAGGGTGGACTATCGCTCAGTGGGCACAGGTAACCGCTTTAATTGCAGCCGAAAAGGCACAGAAGCTGCTGAACATTGCTATGTCAATGAATCCAATAGGGCTTATTGTAGCGGGAGTTCTTGCACTGGCTTCTGCGGTGGTGTACTGCTGGAACAAGTTTGCCGGATTCCGTGCTTTCATTTTTACTGCATGGCAGACTATCAAGGATTTTGGCACAAACCTGAAGCGCTACCTGATTGACCGTTTCTGGGAACTTATCGGTGCTATCGGTTCGGCTGGAAAGGCTCTTGTAAAACTGGTGAAAGGTGATTTTGAAGGCGCATGGGAATCGGCACAGGATACAGCTAAAAAATTCTACGGAGTAGACAGTACGGTGAAGCTGGTCAAGGCTACGCAAAGAACGGCTGCACGTACTTCTATATGGTATGATGACAATCTGAGGCGTGAACAGAGCCGTCAGAAAGCAAAGGAGGCTGCTATATCCGACCCGGAAGCCATGGCAGGCACTTCACCTTCAGGAGCAGGCGCAAACGGGACACCCGGAACGGTACCTGCATCCGATGGTGGAAAGGCCAACGAAATCACCGCCGGAGGAACCAGGAACACGCAGATAACCGTAAACATTACCAAATTCTTCGATTACCTGAACGTAACGATGATGGATAAGACCGATACCACCGAAATACAGCGTGTGATACTGGAAGCTATGAACAGAAGTCTGGAAACCGCAATGTCAAGCGCAAGATGAGTGTAAGTAAATTCATATTAGGAAATATTGCCGCACGTACCACGGGGCTGAAAGTGCCTCCTTACTGGCTCTTCAATCAACCGGTAGTAACGCGTCAGGATCCGTCGGGATACGACGAACTGATGATGCTGGAAGAGGCGGAGCTGGAGGATATGGTACGTACCAACGCGCTTGGCGTTCCGATGCGCTTTCCGCTGGAAATATCTCTGGTGGACCAGGAAGACTGGTGGCTGGTTCCTATCGAGCCGCTGATTACGCTGACCGGACGAAACATTATCATCCGTCGTCAGGTGTCTAAGGGAAAGATAAGGGGTTCCATAAAGGAACGTTGGACGCAGGACGATTACCAGGTGAAGATAGAAGGTGCGCTGATGGACCTGAAGCGTGACGACTATCCGCGTGACGATGTGCAGAAGCTTCGTAACTTCTGCGAGGCTGCCAAACTGAAGGTGCGCTGTCCGCTGTTTGAGATATTCAGCATCAACCAGATTGTAGTAGAAAGCTATGATTTTCCGTTCACGAAGGGCATACAGAACCAGCAGTACACCATCAACGCATACAGCGACGACACATATAAGCTTTTACTGAAGAATAACAACAGGTGACATGTACACGATGGGATATGACATACAGGTAGGTGATTTCCGTCTGGGAATGCTGGATAAGGTGGAAATACATCGCAGTGTGGAGCTGCTGGCAGACAAGGCGGTAATCACCCTTCCTGCATCGGAATATAACAAGGCGCTGGAGGTGGAAAGCATGATCAAGCGCGGCGACCGTGTGTCGGTGAAGATTGGATACACGGAAACCGGACTGCGTGAGGAGTTTTCCGGATACCTTCAGCGAATAGGAACCGATAACGGAAGCATTACGCTGGAGTGTGAAGACGACCTTTTCAAGTTCCGTGTGCCTGTTCCGGATGAAGTGCTGAAGAATGTCTCGCTCGATACACTGTTGAAAAAGGTGGTAGATGGCGTAGGCGGAGGATACGAAATTGACTGCGACTACACCTGGAGCTATGAGAAGTTTGTGATACACACCGCTACGGGATACGATGTGCTGAAGAAGTTGCAGGAAGAGTGCGGTGCAGACATCTATCTGCAAGGCAACGTGCTGCACATTCATCCTCCGGCCACGAAAATGGGTGAAGAGGTGTACTACGACTTTTCGCTGAACGTGGAGTCGTGCGACCTGACTTACCGACGTGCGGAAGACCGGAAGGTGCGTGTAGTGGTGAAAGCGCTTCTGCCAGACGGAAAGGTGAAGGAATACGAAGTGGGTGCTACCGGAGGCGACCGCGTGGAGATACGTTCTGCCAGCAGTGATGATGCGTCGATGAAGCAGCGCGGAGAAACGGAGGTAAAACGTCTTTCCTTCGATGGGTATGACGGAACGATTACCACCTGGATGATTCCCTACTGTGAGCCGGGATACGTGGCCGAGCTTCGCGACCCTGACTATGACTACAAGGACGGACGATACTACGTACGTGCGGTCACTACGGAATTCAGCCGGGACGGTGGAAAGAGAACGATAGAACTGGGTATTAGATTAAGCTGAAAGATATGGACCAATACAGAAGACTGCGTGACAACCTGATGCAGATGATGGGAGCCGGAAAGGAGATTACCATCTGGCAGGGCATCGTAAAGAGTGTGGAAGGAACTACCTGCACGGTAACTTTCGGCACGCTCGATGTGGAGGGTGTAAGGCTGCGTGCTTCGCTCGCGGAGAATGAAAGCCATCTGCTCATAGTTCCCAAGGTGGGCACGGCGGTAGTGGTAGGAAGTCTATCGAATGACCTTTCCCTTCTGGTGGTGCTTGCCGTAGATGAAGTGGAAAGCATTACCATCAACGGAGGGAAGCTGGGAGGACTGATTAACATTGAATCGCTTACCCAGAAGATTAACGAACTGGTACGTACGTTCAACAACCACACTCACCAGGTGAACACTACCGGTTCTGCCACTGCTCAGACGGGAACTGCCGCTGCGGTGGCCTCAAAGGCAAGCGAACTGAATAAAAGTGATTACGAAGATACAAAAGTGACACACTGATGAAAGGGATATTAATAGAAGAAAATTACGACCTGATGATACGTCCACAACGTGGCACAGACGGGAAAATCCGTTCGGGCCTGACTGTCGGGAATGTGCTGTATCAGAACCAGGCTCTCATTATCGGACTGTACAAAGGCGAGATAAAAGAGAATCCGGCTGTAGGCGTAGGAATATCTGACATGCTGCTGGATCATGACCCGCTTGCATGGCGTACGGAAATAAGGGAGCAGCTGGAGATAGACGGACAGAAGGTGAATAAAGTGACGGTGACGAACTCCGGTATCAGCGTGGATGCGACTTATTAATGTGACGAAAAATGAAAACTGAAAGTATGGAAATCATTACAGGAATCAAAAACATGCTGGCTACGCTATTCAGCATCACGCTGGCATACTTCGCACCGGTGAAGGACATGGTGTTTGTCATCTTCTTCATCTTCGCGATTAACTGTCTGGCCGGACTCATTGCCGGCATTGTGGCCAAACACGAACGGTTCAACAACAGGAAGTTTTTTCACTGCCTGCTGGAGACGTTTGTGTTCTACGTAATCGTGCTGAGCATCTACATTATCGGAGAGAAGATGAAGAACCTGGACGGGGCTTTGCAGTGCATTACAGGCATCGTGTATGCTGTGTGCTACTTCTACGGGGTGAACACCCTGCGAAACATGCGCAAGCTGTTCCCTCACTCCAGGCCGCTGAACTTCATGTATTATGTGCTTAGCTTCGAAGTGGTACGGAAGATACCTTATTTACAACAATTTTTAGATAACGAAAAGAAAGAGGAGGAAACAAAATGATACAGTTACCAAGAGGTTTACGCAACAATAATCCGGGGAATATCCGGCTGAGTAAAGACAAATGGCAGGGACTTCGCCAGGAACAGACGGACGGAACATTTTTCCAGTTCATCGCTCCCATGTGGGGGTATCGCGCACTGATCCGCACGCTTCAGAACTACCACCGTCTGCACGGATGCCGCACCATCGCGGAATACATCAACCGCTGGGCACCAGCTACGGAGAATCACACATCGGGCTACATCTCAGCTGTGTGCCGGGAAATGCAGGTGCCTACCACATTCGAACCCGATGTGAACGACCAGGCGACGATGTGCGCTTTTGCATCGGCTATCAGCCTGGTGGAAAACGGTATTCCGGCTGTGCAGCAGGATGTACTGGATGGATGGAAAGCTTTGTAGAACTTTAAAAAGAATCAACATGGAAACAATCTTCGGAATCATATCGGCGTTGATTTTTGCCGTATATACCGCAGTGGTAATCTACAAGACAGGCGGTATTCCTTATTCAATTTCAGAGACCTATTACCGGCTGGAGCACCCGAAATGGTTTTCCGTCTGCCTGGGGCTTAACGGATTTACGTTCTTCGTGTCAGCAGTAGGACGCACGCCTGAAAACATTCAGTTCCTCGTGTTCCTGGCATTAATAGGAATGATAATCATTACACTTTCACCCCGATTCAAGGAACGAACGGAAGGAATTATACATTATTGCGGTACCGCACTTCTGCTGCTCAGTACGCAGGCATGGGTGGCATGTACGAATCCCTGGCTGCTGATTACCTGGCTTCTTCCGATAGTCTACATCGTGCGTCACGTGATGGCCGATAACATGCAGTCGGATTTGTGGAATAAGATAGTATATGCAAGGCCCGCGTTCTGGCTGGAGATAACCGGATTCATTATCATTTTTATTAACCTGATACTGTTATGATGGAAAGACTACTCGATAAGGCCTACAAGTGGATGGAAAGCTTTCTGCTGCTTGTAGCCCTGGCACTGATGCTGACGGCCTGCAAGTCGCAGCCTCCCATGAAGCTGGATGCCACCACCGACAAGCAGACGGATACGAAGACCGACACGCAGGTATCGGACAGTTCCTATCAGCATACGCAGGAGATGATTAAGGAACTTTCCTCCAGCTGGTGGCAGAAGCTGGAGGAAGTTACGGCAAGCTGGGAACGAACGGAGTATTCACCGCCTGATTCTACCGGAAAGCAATATCCTACCAGCGTAACGACGGGGTCTGTGATCAGCAGCACCCAGGAAGAGAGAAGGGATACCTCGCAGACCGATACGAAGATAGAAACCATGTCTGCCGAGATAACCCATATTAATAGCAGGATGGACCGGATAGAGCAGGAAGTATCGACGGTAAAAGCGGAACGCAAGGAGTCCAAGCCATGGTACACTACGGCAATCATCTGGGCAGGCGCGATACTGATACTCATAAGGATAATGTGGAGGACAAAGACATGAACGTGACGGTGCTACCTAATCAGACACTTCTTGACATCGCAATACAGGAATATGGAGACCTCGCAGGGGTCTTCATCCTGGCACGCGATAACGACATAAGCCCCACGGAGAAACTTACGCCCGGCATGACGGTCAGTGTGCCGGACGTGGTTATAAACCGGGAAATGCAGGAATACTGCAAGGCTAACAATGTGTCGCCCGCCACCTCCGAGACATCCGACAGCGAGGTGCGGCTGAAGATATTCACGGAACAATTCACAGAACAGTTTGTATGATATGGCAAGAACAATCGCAGAAATCAAAAAGACGATGACCGACCGCTTCATGGAGGACAACACCTTGCGCGAAGCGTATGGCATCACGGGAGAAGATGCCACATGGGAAAACACCTTCAGCACCGTATCCATCGAGAATATTCTTATCTACATCGTGTCTGCCTGTGCCTATGCCCTGGAAGTCATGTTTGATGCCCACAAGCAGGACGTAGACGAACGCATCGCACAGAGCATCGTTCCTACAGTCCGCTGGTATCACGCACAGGCACTTGCATTCCAGTACGGCGACGCGCTGGAGTATGACGAACAGACGCACGCTTTCCGCTATCCGGTGGCAGATACGGCCAAGCAGGTGGTAAAATACTGTGCCGTACAGGATGCAGGCAACACGATACAGATACTTGTATCCGGTCAGGAAAACAATCTTCCCACACCGCTTTCGGAAGACGTTCTAACGGCTTTTAAATCGTATATGAACAGCGTTAAAATAGCAGGTGTATTCCTCAGCATACGAAGCCTTCCGGCAGACAAAATCAAGATAGCCATAAAGGTATACTACGACCCTCAGATTCTTACCTCAGACGGTACACGCATAGACGGTGGAGGGAAACCCGTAGAGGATGCCATTAACGCCTATCTGGCCGGAATCGTGTACGGAGGAACATTCAACAAGACCAAGTGCGTAGACGCCATACAGAACGTGCAGGGAGTGACCGATGTAGAACTTGGAACCGTCCAGACAAAGACAAGCACCGGCGAATCGTATGCAGTGGTTACAGGTAACAACTATACGGCAGAGTCCGGCTGCTTCATTGCAGAAGATCTATCTAATACAGTAAGCTATGTGGTACAAAATTGACATATTCAAATTTGCGTTTCTTCTTCTTCCTCCTCCTCTCAGGAAGAAGAAGATGTTTGCGTTCCTGAAGGTGCTCACGCTTCCCATATCGTACCTTCACGATGAACTGATGAAGTATCGTGACCTGTGCGACAGCCGGCTGAGCGTGAACGGCCAGGTAATCTACATCGAGAAGGCACTGAATGATTACTTCCTGTTGCAGAATAAGGATATTTATATATCGGACATCACGGGATTGTACAATACGGTGTATATGCGTAATGAGTCTCCTAGCTCTTACTTCTATTATTCAGGATCACAGAAGCACACTTATCTGCACAACGGTAATCAGAACGGACAGCTTAAATTTATAGTGAATGTTCCTTCTTACCTGGAAAATAAAATTGAAGAGATTAAGAATATAGTAGAATACAATAAGCCGGCAGGACGGCTATATACAATAAACATATACGATTATGAATGATTACTTAGTTACTTACGACGGAGGGCAGGATGTATGGGCAGACGACTTGTCATTCATGCAGAACAGCCTTAAAAGCATGATTGATACCGCTGTGCGGACATACGGAGATAACTGCATATTGTGGGGATGCCTTGACAAAGATAAAGCGAATGTAGTGGAAGGTGGTGTGGTTATATCAGGTAAGCTGTATCATGTTCCTGCACTGGGAGCCATCGGAAGCAACAAACTTTGTTTTCGTGAGGTGCTTTCGGATGAAAGAACGTTCGAGAACCAGCAGGTTCACAAGGTGAAGAAGCATTATGAAGCATATCTGAGTGATGATACCGGAGGAGCGGTGGTCTGGATTGATCTTATAACAGCTAAACGTATATATGATTCTGCCGGTACTTTGGTTGATTACAATAAATCATCTAAAGGAGATGTTGAAAGCGGGGATACTGTAGAACAGGCATTTTCTAAAGTGGAAAACAAAATTGATGCGCTTTTTGGCGAAAATCTTTACACTGAATTGAGTTATAATAGCGTATCTGATGCAACTACGTTAATGGAATCTCTTCAAAGATACAGAAGTGTTAAAATTAATATAGGTTCCTCAGCTACAGACATAAAAGCTTTTTATTCAGTGTTCTCACCAGCTTCTTCACCTATATCTGCCTCTATTAACCAAAATGTAGGAGGATTTAGTTTCCTTCTATCACTACATTTTGTCGGTAAAGAAGAAGAAGATACTTACATGTATGGATTATGTATATCCTGCTATCGAACAGCACACGGTGGACTCGGATATTTCAAACTGAGCAAAAGCGGCTTATATTTAACTTCAATGAATCAATCTTACCTCACAGTATAATCTTATGACAGCAACAGATTTAAAAAAACGCGCCATCGCGCTCGCAGAAAAGACTAAGATAGACTCAGTAACGCCGGAAGAAGTCGGCCAGCTGAGCAACGACATAGTAGAATACATCGAGAATGTGGAGATTAACGGAAGCTCACTGGGAATCCGCAAAACCTACACATCCGTGTCAGCCATGGAAGCAGACTCCACCGCACCGAAAGATGACAAGGGTGTACTCCTTCGTAGAGGCATGCTGGTTAACATCTACAACCAGGAATATCCTGAATCCGCAGATAACGGAAAGGTCTTCAGCTTCCAGAACCCCGGCTGGGCTTTCCGCGGAACAGTAGATGCCGGGTATGCAACCAAGGAAGAACTTACCGAGCTAGATCGTGAAATGAGAATAGAGGATAATATTGACATATACTTATCTAAGCATGAATCTATTGTAAATAAGAGTAAATTTTATAGCGGCGAAATCGGTAGAACAATAGTTGAAAATTCAAGTCGTTATAATTGCTTTTTACCAATACCCTGTAAAAAAGGAGATATTTTTAAGATAAGCACTATTGGAGGTAATAATGGAGTTGCATACTATATAACCGATTACTCCAAAAATGTACTGTCAATGGATAATAAAAGTACTAATTACATAGATAATCCGTTAGAGCTGGAAATAACCGATGATAATGCTTATTTTCTCTATGCTAATTGTGTTGCTAATATTGGTTCAGATAATTATAATAAAGCTTTTGTTAAAAAGGAAAATTCTGACTTACAAAATCAATTAAATCCTATAAAGAATAGTATTGATGTAATAGAAAATACAATAAAAGAATTTCCTCCTATTTATGCAAAAGACGGTGGAGATGAAGTAAAAATAAGTAACTACTTCTCAGGGGAAGTAGGAGGTAAAATCATGGCTAATGGTTCTTCCTATAATAGTTTTATGCCTATACCGTGTAAAAAAGGGGACATAATTGATATATGTACGAAAGGAGGACAAAATAGCGTTGCGTATTATGTAACTGATGAAGAACAAACCATTTTATCTATGGATTCTAAAGGGACAGATTACATTGATGCTCCAATTAAATTAAGAATAGCAGATGAAAATGCTGCATTGTTGTTTATTAATATTATTATAGCGCCTACATCAACAGAGAGTTACAACAAAGTGTTTTATAAACGATATTCTACATTTACTCTGCTTGAAGATAGAGTAAAAAAATTAGAAAATGGTATAGGAAGCAAAATTACTGATAGAACAACAGAGTATTTTAAAGTTAAAGTAACAGGGAAACCTTGGCTTTCAGATAATAATTTCACAAGTCAATCCTCAGATATTCTTATTGATGGCACAGAGTATGATGATAATTGTATTTATTATCAACCAGAATGTATAGATAAGCCTGTTAAATTAGTTATAGCATGTCATGGAGGGTCTCAGTATGTGGGTTCTGACGAATCTGAAGGTCTTAATATGGGAAGTCCCTTAACTATATTACAAAAATTAGGATATGCCTATTTATGTTGCAATTGTTATCCGTATGATTATATGCATGGTGTTTTAGGCATAGGTACAGGTGCGCTATCTGATAGTGCTCCTGTTGGTAATTGGACTATAATGCAGTCTTATTCTAAAGCTCTTAATTATGTACTTGATAAGTATAATATTGACAAAGATAGCATATTTCTAATGGGGGTGTCACAAGGTGGTATGACGGCAGAAAATATTGCAGAACTGATGGATATAAATTTTAAAGCAGAATGTATATTAGAGCCAGCTATATCCATGCAGTTTGTTCAGCCTAGCATCAGAAAAGAGTATATACAGGCAATGTATGGATTTTCAACACCTGAAGAATTTACAATAGATAAAGTACATGGGCTTGACCCGTTTAGCCGAAATACTGATTCGGATACTGGCCTGAATAAAAATTCTACATTTGAGGAATGTATAGCTATTACAACAAAAAAATATAGGAAAGGCAGTCCCCTGCTTATATTGCAAGGAGACGCAGACGTTACAGTACCAGCAAAATGGACTGCTGCTTACGCTAAAATGATTCATAATGCTGGAGGCCAATGTGAATATATTTTGTATAAAGGACTTGGCCATGGCTCTTTACAAGATGGTAATAAAGGTAGTATAGGTGGTACTCCATTTGGAGCGCCTTGTATAGAAATGGCCAGATGGTTTGAAAAATTCGGAGGATATAGTACAGAAAATATACAAATCGTAGAATAACTTGGTAAGTTTTAATATATATGAAAAATAACATTATAGGATTTGTGGTCTACCTTCTGGCCACAATCCTTCTTTCCCCGTCAGTAGGGACTATCCTGCTGTCAATGAAGGAAAATTCGGACAGATGCCACTATTACGGAGGAAAGTGGAACATGACCGACATAGCAATCGGTGTAGCCGCAATATCTATCGGGGTGGCTATAAGATACTTCTTTGATTTTAAATTCAGCTTATAAAAGGGGAGGCGATAAAAAAGCCCCCGGCCTAAGACGACGCCAATCAATCTTAAAACCGCACACATAAGCAGCCGACCGGGGGCAGAATGTCCTCACTGTCCGCTTATGTGTGCATGTTTTTTACATAAATGATTGATTGGCAGTACAAAGGTAACAAATTAAAATCGTAATATTATGTGCAAGACACAAATTTTTAACGATATTCTTCAGATAGTCTCCGAGGAAACAGAGATAAACGAAGCCCTCATACTCTCAGACAACAAATCCACCGCCGTGGTAGACGCACGCAGCATCTTGGTAGACATACTGCGTGAAAAGGGCCTGTATCCCGTACAGATAGCGGAATACCTGCACAAGACACCGGCAGGCATCCGCAACCTGATAAGCGGGTTCGAGAACCGGAAAAGAAGTAACGGAATCCTCGCAATATATTCGCAACGAATACGCAACAGGATGAAAAGAGATTCCTAGTCCGCTCTGCCTTTTAGACGTAAATTTGCTATGTGATTAATAAACATAGTATTAACATCTAAACTTTAAAAGTATGGATACTGAAAAGAAAGAAGTTGTGGAAAAAGTGATTCATGAAGACGGTGCTAACAAGTACGCTTCTAAGTCTACAGCTAACACTGGTTTGGGATTTGGTATTGCCGGTACTGTTCTTGGAGCAGCTGCGTTGTGGGGACGTGGACGTGGTTTAGGATTAGGCAACGGTCTACCTGAAAACGTAAACATCAACAACGTAGGCGGAACTTCATCTGCTACTCCTTCTGCATTCCAGTCTTGGGCTAAAGAATGCGACGACGTGGTAGAACTGACCAACACTATCTGGTCTCAGAAAGTTAACACCCTTGAACTCATGGCTGGCGCACGTGAAATCGACGTGAACGAGAAATTCCAGCTGTGGAAATCTCAGGTTGACGCAGACTTTGGACTATATAAGTCTACACGTGACAGCTTCGATGCTTTGTCTGCCAAACAAAACGCTGACGCATTTGCTTTATACAAAGGACAGCGTGACAACTTTGACATTCTGGCCAACAGAATTGCAAGCCTGGAAAAAGAAGTTGCTATCAACGCTGCTGTTCGTCCTTATCAGGACAAACTTATCCAGTGCGAAATTGAAAAAGCTTACACTGCCGGAATCAACTACACTGATCGTAAGACCTGCCGCATGATTTCTGGAGAGGTCGTATTGCCTAACACTCCGACTGTCACAGGCTTTGGTTCTTACAATCCTTGCGCTTGCGTGCAGACCGCACCTGCCGGAGCCTGATTTAAAGGAAGGGCATCTTCGGATGCCCTACTTCTTTTCTATCCATCTAAAAAAAGAAGATTATGCAGAATATCTATGTAACTGGTAATGATCCGTTAATGCGAACACCCAGCTATTCCAATCCTTCAGATCTGGATTTGGAAATCATTCGACTACAACAAGCTCAACAACAACTGGAGCAAAAAAGACAGCAGCTCCAGCAGGTTCAGATTCAGCCGCAACAAAGTCAATCTCCTGTATGGGATGAAATAGACCGAATTACTTCTGAGTTGTCTGAAAGTGAATTTTCCATGTTGAATGAAAACCAGGAATTCCAAAAGTCACAAAACCTTGTAATGAACATTTTGCAGCAAGAATACATGAAAATCATGCGTCCTATAGTAGAACGTTCACCTGAAGGTAAAAAAGCTCTGGAAAACCATCTTTCAATTTTGAAAAAATGGAAAAAGACAATCTCTGAAGATGCCAATAAGAGCCTGATGCTATTCCAGGAATACACCGAAAAGTATTCCAATATGACTTACGCTGAATTTTTGAAAATGAAAAAAGAACAGAAAGGGTAATACATGTATACGATAGAAAAAATTGATGCACTGAAGTCCGATATAAAAACGGCTGTCCAGACATGGGGAGAGCACAAGATTGACCAGCTCTGTTCGTCACATCCACGTTTGTCAACAGCTTCTATTTATATTAAAAGAGGATTGAAAAACTATTTGTCTAAATCTGACAAACAAATATCAAGTTATGTAGATGCTGCAATGCTTTTTATCGCAGACGAAAACGGAAACATAGATACAGATATGCTGATTAATGATGCTGTATCAATCTTCAGACAAATGGATGTGTATGAAACTCAGATGGCCGGGTTTAATATCAAGATCGGAAAAGGTGAACTGAAATTAGAAATACCATCGAATCCTATGCTTGACTTTTTATTTGGCGACCTTGGTAAAATCAGATTAAACGCTGATGATTTATTGGAAATTAAACAATTGTTAAAATAAAAAGATATGAAAGAATACAGTTATGACAGTATGCTCGAAGAAGCCAAAGCCGCAGGCGTGGTAAATGAGCAGAAGATGTGGACTTCGGCTTGCATGGCTGCAAAGTATATGGCCATGGCACAGCGTGGAGAACTCTCAAAGGAAGGATACTGGAAATTCATGCGTGAACAGCATGAGCTTTTCTACGGGCCTCATTACAACGAAGATTTTGCGATGTACGATGTAGCTGGTATCACTTACCTCAGCAAGTCAGGAGACCGTCGTACAGGTGCACGCTGGACAAAGGACGAAATCGAATCCGCAACCAAAGGTATGTCGTTCCCTTCAGGAACAACAATCTGGGACAAGTATGTAGCGTTTAACGCGTTCTACTCTGACATGTGCCAGCTTCTTGATGACGATATTATTCTGAAGGCTGCACACAAGTTCTTCTTCCAGGACGAAGATGCCGCACAAGGTAAGATCTGGAAGTACATGCAGGCTGTGAAGTAGATTTAAAGGTTTTTCAATAGGTTTTCAATAGGTTTTAAAGTGGGCTACATTAAGTTGTAGTCCACTTTTTTTGTTTGTTAACAAAATATCCGCAAAATAATTGTGATAATTATTTGCTATGTCATCAAAATGAATTACATTTGCATTGTGATAATTAAAAAACAAATTATGAAAGCAATTAAATCAAATAATAAAACATTCGAACTGACAGGAGAAAGAGGTGATTATTTTCTCACTAAAGATGAAAGAGGAAAAGTTAAGATGTTCCTTAAAAAAGATGTTGAAGTAATTGAAGTTGAATGTTTGCAAAAAAAGACATATAAGACAAAGAAGTCAACTTCTGTTAATTCAGACCCTGTTCAGACATGGAAAAAAATAGCATTATCGGTAAATGACAAATGGAATAATAATTCTTATTGGAAACTTGCGGAAAATAAATTTGGCAAACTTAATACTAATGGTAATGAATTTATTGAATCATTATTAAAGTCTATGTTTGAGAACGGTAAGTTAAGCGAAAAGCAAGCATATTATCTTGCTAAGTATGGAGTAGAATCAGGGCAATTAAATTAATATAACTATGAAAGTAACGCCAAAAGAATTAGAGATGATTGTATGTAATTCAGAATTGAATGATTACATGAGAGAACGAATTGGATATGCTTTATGCAAAAAAATATACGATTCAGCTAATAGTCCAGAAGATTATCCAGGAGAATATTCTGTATTGTATGATGGTTCATTTTACAACAAGCCTTCAGATGATGAGATATTCTTATGTATAGAGTATATGATTGAAGTAATTGGAATTGAAGAATTAGAGATAAATGTATTATTATGAGACCAAAGTCAATATCTTTAGACAAAGAAAAGCAAATGATTCAGCTTTATCTATCAGGAAAAAAGATAAAAGAAATAATGACAATTACAGGTATTAAAAGTGAGCAAACTATATATCGTTTGCTTGATGAAAATAATATTCCAAGACGGCCTAAGATTGAGTCAAAAAAAGTATCTTTTACTGCAACTAAAGAAGTGTTATCTATACTTCAAGATAAAGAAGATATATCTATGTTTATCAACAACGCTATAATGGCTTTTAATATATTTAAATAGTTTTTAAAAGAAAAAGAGAAGTAGCTAATATAGTTACTTCTCTTTTTTTTTTTGATTATAAATTCACATTTTGATTTTTGCCAAAAAGTGTCAAAATTCACATTTTGATTTTCGATTGTTCACGTTTTGATTTGCCGATTGTATTATTTTAATGATATTACTCTTGTTTTATACATTCTACCGGATTTACCCGACTCAATATCCAACCCTGCAGGCAGACAATGACCGCCGAGATGCCCCACACCACCAACAACGGCCATACAAAGATACCGGCCGAAAGCGGGGCACGGTACGCAAACTGCTCCAGCCAATGCAGCATGAACCACCAGCCGACAGGCATGGCCATTACATACGCCACTACAGCATAGATACAGAACGGTTTGTTAAGCAGCCAGATAATCTGTCCCCGTGTTGCTCCATGCACCTTGCGGATACTAATTTCGCGTATCCGCTGACGGGTGGCATACCAGGCGATACCAAACAATCCGAAACCTGTCAGCAACAACCCAATCACGGCATAGAAAGTCAGAATATGTGACAAAGAAAGCACTTTCCCGTTACGTGCCATAAAATCCCGGTGCATATCTGCATAACCGAAAGGTTGGTTGGGGTTCATTTCATTCCATACGGCTTCTATCTGCCGCAAGGTCTCTTCACGGTTTTCAGGACGAAGACGCAGTTGCAAATAAAATCCTTTCTGCAAGTCACTTGCCGACAACAATGTGATGACAAGAGGTGTTACCGCTTCTTCCAGCGAATTGACGGAAAAGTCGCGCACCACACCTGCGATTACAGCCAGACTGTCTTTCGTTTCCGTATCGAACTCGCGCAAGGCATGCCCCACGACCTCCGTACCCGCAGGCACTAACAAGCGGACAAAACTCTCGTTCACCAGTACCGGAGATGCCTGACGCTCCAACAGACGGGAAGGAGATTCTCCACTCAACTGTTCAATGCGCAAGGTGCGCAACAAGGTGGAGTCGCCTTCCAATGTCAGCAGATTGGTACGTACTTCCTTCCCACTGGGACGCAGCACGTTCAACTGACGTATCCAGGCATTAAGCACCGAAGCCTTGGAAAGTGTCATGGATTCAATCCCTTTCACCCGTTTCTCCAGTTCCGCCTTGAAGGGAGCCAACGGAGTACCAAAGGCATCCCCTATCTCAATGCAGCCCTCGTAACGCGAAGCCCGCTGGCGGGTCAGTTCCATCTGGTTGCGTGCTGTCAGCGTAGCCAATAACAATCCGATGGAAATCACGAACTGCACCGTTACCAATACCGCTACAAAACGCTGTTTGCGTCGGCCACTGTAAAGGGTACGGTACTCCGTGAACGACAAGCGTGACAGGCGACAGCTGATGTACCACGCCGGTATTACCGACATCAACAGAATGAATAACAGCAACCACGGCAACATCTGACTACTGAAGAAGAACGTCATGGTCAACCGCGAACCCAACAGGTCATTAAACAGTGACAGACAGTCATTGACCAGCAGAATGGACAAGCCGAATGCCAGCACCACCGTCAGAAAAGCATCCCCGAAAAGTTGCAGACGGATATTGCGCAAGGTAGCCCCCATCAATTTTTCCACATGAATCATACGCAGCTGTTGCAGCAAGCGGCTCAAACTCATGTTAGTATAGTTGCAGCAAGCAATGATCAGTATCAGCACGGCTGCCAGCAGACTGATATAGAGAGTCTGCACGGGTGTCTGACTAACGAAATCGAGCGTCTGCTGAGAAGAATCATCAGGAGTAGTGAAACAAATGGCGTCCAGCGGATCCAGGTAATATTTTGTCTGACCGGGCATCAGTGTAGGTACCTTGTCCTCATTCAGCTTATCGGCCAGGTGACCCGCATCCGTACCCGGAGTCAGCTTCAGCAGTGTAAGTCCACCCCAGAAGAAATCAGGGTCGTGTGCTATCAACATGTCAAACTGCAGAAGCGATTGTTCGCGCTTCTTAAGCACTGCTGCCACTTCGTACGGACGGACCTCTCCAAAGCGGAAATGTGCCTCCACCTGCTTCCCTACCGCTTGTTTCCCTCCGAACAGACGACGGGCACAAGCTTCACTTAATGCGACCTTCCCTGGTTGACAGAGTACCTGACTCAAACTACCTTCTTCCGTACGGTAATCAAAAAAGTTCGTCAGGGTTGTATCGGCCGACAACATCTTAAAATCACCTTCCACCTTCTGCTCGTTCACCTTGCAGTAAAGCAAATCCAGTTTCCCTAACCGAAGAAAGTTCTCTACCTCGGCATAGCTTTGCTTCAGCTGCGGAGGAATCTCTGCGCCGGCAAAGGCCACTCGTTTCCCCTCCGTCATCGGGTCATCCTGCCGCAGAAAAAACATGCGGTCACGGTCCGGATTACGTCCTTCCAACCCATGCTCGTGCACGAAGTATGTCATCAGCAAATTGGTGCAAGCCAATCCCAATGCCAGACTGGCTACCGAAACAAGGAAAAACACCTTGTTACGCCACCAGCTTCGCAAAATCATTTTCAATACTACATTCAGTATCATAACACATCGTTTTTTAGTTCATTTCTTATTCTGTCAGACGGATGCCTTCGATATAGTATCCCCCTTCCACGTGCTCGCCTTCCGAAAAGTCAAACCAGCGGGTATCTTTCGGCAGCGGAGCAAAATAGAGCGTGAAATCCATTTCTCCGCTATCAGGCATAAACACCTGCTCGCCTATCGCGAAACCTTCACTGCGCAGAAGCGGATAGTTCACCCCCTTGTCCGACATCAAAAAAGTCGCTTTGTCCAGCCGAATCCAGTAATTTGGAATATACCGTGCATGCACGCGAAGCACCGTAGCCGAGTCAGTCAGTTCCACCTGACGGATGGTCAGCACCTCCATTTTTTCTGTTTTCTTCCGCGGATGATGCACCACTTTGTGACCGTCTTTCCATTCGATACGCATCGGCTGCTTGGGAGCCATTGAGCCTTTAATTTTCAGTTTCAGCCAACCTTTTGCATATCCACTCCAGCTGTCAACCACCTTTCCTTCCGGAGAAATCAATACAAAATGGGGAATTCCTCTGACACCATAACGGGCATACAGTCCGTTGTTCTCTTCCAAATCGTTCCAATTATTCCAAGTTATGGCATGCGATTTAGAAGCCTCTTCCCATCCCTTCCGGTTCTCAATGCTCAGGCTGATCACCTCCAGGCTGTCCTTGTACATTTCACTGATTTCCTTCAGTTCCGGTTGCGACATGATGCAAGGACCGCATCCCCGACTCCAGAAGTCCAGCAAGATGTATTTTCCGCGAAACTCAGCCAAGCGATGAACCTTTCCTTCCAAGTCGTACATATCCGCATCGGCAGCTTCCTCACCTACTTTCACTACAGTCGGCGGATTCAAGGCCAGATACACACTCTTCCCAATGGACGTTTCTTTCTGTGCGTCATCCAGCAGGTTGTACAACTGCTGCACTTCTTTTTTATACGGATAATCTTTACGGAACTTAACCGACATCCCCATCCGATGCAATTCACCCATCCAGGCTGCATTAATCGGCGATTGTTTCATAATCGCAATATTATGCTGGGCAATCTGATCACTCAACTTCTCTGTCAGCTGTTGCAGACTGTCTGCTTGCGCACGGGCCTGTTCTTTGTTTCCTCCCTGCGCAGCCGACCTCATCAGTGCAAACTCTTGCATGGTCAACCGCTGAAATTCCTCCCATTCCTTATGGGAAGCCTGTATCAGCTGCTGCTGGAACTGTTGTTCCTTGACATCACTCTCTACTTTCCAGGAATAAATATAAGGATTCTCTCCTTGTATGAGCAGATGACTGCCAGGATTTACCCATAGTTCAAGCAACATGGGTGGGAATTTCGTATCATCACGTGCCATCAAGCCATAACCTTCCAGCTCGTTTCCGGCGATAGTCAGTTCAAAACGGAATGTCCCGTTCTGCAGCGTATCGGTAGCTGCCATACTCCCCACGTTACCCTCTTGCTTCATCAAATAGAACACAGTTCCGTCGGGAATATTCTTCAACTGACCTTCCACCACAAATTTCTCTTGTGCCTGTGCTCCCAATGCACCTAAGAGCAGACAGGCTAATACTTGTTTTCTCATGGATATTTTCAATTTTAGGTTATTATACTACATTTATATCACTCCCGCTTGATTTCTTCTGCCGGATTCACCCGGGATACCTGCCAAATACGGAAAGCTACCGTAAGGGCAACGAACAAGGAGACACTCAGGAAGAGGCAAAAATAGAAAGCCACCCCATGCTGGAAGAACACCGTATACAAGGTACTAAACTGCCTCAACAAGAATTCAACCAACGCAAATCCCAACACAGCCGTCACCGTCAGTAAAGTAACATAAAGCCGGGCAAACAGCCAGACTATCTGACGCATTCCGGCACCGTTGATCTTTCGGATAGCCATCTCCTTCCGCCGATATTCCGTGTCGATGGTCACGGCTGAATACACGCCCAACAACGAAATCACCAGCACCACTACCGAAAAGAACAATACAATTCCGCGGAGCTTGAACTCAAGCACCTGTGACTCACGGATGTCGTCCATGAACGTGCTTACCTTCACTTCCACACTTTCCGGCAACGTCTTTTTCAGTATCTTCCTGACCTCCTGAGAGACGGTTTCCGCCTGTCCTTCCTTACACTTCACATAGCAATGCCCACAATAATCGTCGAACCCGCTCAGGAGGAATATAAATCCTTCACTATCATAATACACACTAGACACAAATGTCTGGCACACTCCTTTAACCGTGTAGGCATCTCCGTCAAAATTATAAAGCGGTTTCCCCATGATGTCCGTTCCGAGACGATGAGATAATGCCTCGTCTATCACCAAATCGGACGACTCACGCGGCGTATGTCCCGACCGCATCGGAATGTGCATGAAACGAAAGAAACCGGAAGTTATACGCATCACATTTACATCCACATAACTGCCTTTATTATCTTTCTCCGTATACATACCCGTACCGGAAACACCTCCCAAATAATTGATGTCGGCCGGAAGTACCTCTTCGACTCCCGACAAGTTTTTAAACTGATGTATCAGATCCTGCTTCTGCACGGCGTTCATAAAGGAAAAATCCATCGGAATGCTCAAAATCTGCTCTTTCTCCTCCAAGCTCAATGTCCCGAACAAGGTACGTCCCGTTTTATCCGATTGCAGATAAAGTGCCGCTGCTAGTGAGATAAAAACCCAACAGATGAACAGCTGCACACCAAGCAACAAATTTCTCAGGCGTTTTTTTCCTCTTCGATGTATACCACCTGTCACTCCCGCATGCACCGGAGTATGACGTACCTTCCACCCCACAAACCAACAAATCAAAGCACCCACACCCAACAATCCGAGCAGATAGTCAAAGGTCTGTCTCATCAACAGAGATGAATCAATCTGTAAGGATATACCAGCCATTTCCATTTGCAGCCAGGGAGTCAACACCTCAATGCAGACAAAAGTCAGCAATCCGGCCAACAGAATCAGCAAAGCCGAGTGTACGAACAACTGAAGAAACACTCCGGAAGCAGTAGCTCCCGCCACTCTCCGAATACTAAATTCACGCATACGGGTAAGAAATGAACCTATCAGCAAATGAAAGAAATTGAGCAAAGCCACCAGTAAAATCAAGACTCCGGCTGCCATGGTTATCCACGCCATCACCCGCAAATCACCTCTTTCTACAAATGCAGCTCCCATTGGATAAGCACGGACAACGTAATCCGTAACAAAATAATGATGAGTTTGCTTAACCTTTCGAAATCGTTCATCCAGCTGTTCCGGAGTCACTCCTTCCCGAAGCAAAGCATAGGTATAAGAACCAATTATCGAATAACGTGCGTCACTCTGTATAATTCCTTCCGAATCGTTGATGGAAAACATATCCAAAGAATTCAGAAAAGAAATGCTATTGTTTTCCGAAATATCAGCAATGACGGCCTGAATGGTATAAACAATGCCACCGGTACGGGGAGTAGAATCCGGTGAAGTGGATAACCGGCGGGTCATCACAAGCTGTTTACCAATTGCCTGACGAATATCTCCATACACCCGACGTGCCATACTCTCACTCACAACCAATGAATTTGGCATCATCTTGGCCACTTCAGCCGAACCGCATAAAATCTGGGGAGTAAGTACCTGAAAAAAAGATGAATCTGTTTCTGCCACATTGAAAGTGTAGGGCAGTTGTTTACCGTCTCTCACCTCTACGTTAAAGGGCCGCTCCATATATGAATGATCCACAACACAAAGGGCTTCAATCTCATCCTGTTTTTTGATGCGCAGTCCCTCGGCCAGAGTCACGGGTGTAGCTATAAGAGCTTCTTCTTCCTCATCATATAGGCTCAATTCGGCAATCCGGTTATAATTTTCAAAACAATGATTTATATCATGCACATAACGGACTAAATACAAACAAATGCTGAAACACAGCAAGGCCACTCCCACTCCAGCCAACGCAATCAGGTGCTGTGTCTTGTATTTCCACAAATTGCGGAAGGCTACTTTCAAATAATGCGTAATCATCATAGATTCATTCTTGCTTTTCTTTATTCATTTTTCATTACTTCACTCGGGTTGATGCGGGAAGCCTTGTTCACCTGCCAAAGCAACGTAGCCACGGAAATCACTGCCACTATCAGGAAGGCTGCCAGGAACAGACCGACCGTCACCGAAGCCTTCACCACCAAATCGGCGGTATAGTAGTGGATGGCCAGCCAAGCCAGCGGCACTGCCACCACGGCTGCCAGCAACAGCATCCCCACGTAACGGCGAAGCAACAGCACATACAAGTCTTTCAGCATGGCACCGTTCACCTTGCGGATAGCAATCTCCCGATAACGCTGGCGGATGTCGAACAAGGAAATACCCAACAGGCCCAGACAGGAAATGACAATGGCAATAAAGGCAAAAGCCGAGTAAATGGTAGCTACCTGCTGATCGGATTTATACAACTTCTGCACATCGTCCTTCAGCAACGAATACTGAAAGTTTTCCGTACCATATACTTCCCTTTCCAGCTTCCGCAGATAATCTATCACCTGAGAAAGTTTGCCCGGCTGACATGCTATCTGATACACGTCTCCCCGCATAGTAGGAGAAACCATGAACAGCATGGGACGTACTCCTTTGGAGATATGTCCGCTATAATAATCCTCTATCACTCCCACAATGGGACGGGCCTGCAAATCCGGAACAAATTCTTTCATACGGAGGTCCAACACGGTAGCTCCCTCCAAAGAGGTGTATCCCAAAGCACGCAAAGCCGCCCGATTTACCACAAACCCGTCTTCTTCAACAGGCAGTTTCCCTTCCACAAGTTTCAAATTGAACAAGGTAAAGAATTCGGGAGTGGCAAAATTCTGATTCAATGAAACGGTTTCTCCCTTCGCATTCTGAAACTCCGCCGTATAGTCGAAATCCAAAATGGAATACAAACCAGCTGTCCAACATGAAATGTCTGGACATTTACTCAACGCCTCATCAATCTGAGCAACACGCTGCTTCCGGGCCTGTATCGATTCATCGGTATAAGAGGCATAGTCAGTCGACTCATACACTAAGTTGGCATGAATCACATTTTCCACCTGAAATCCCGGTGGAGTATTCAACAGCAAGTTGAGATGACGATGGAAGAACAAGGCAAGGACAACCAGTACAATGGTTACCGTATATTGCACGAACAAGAATCCCTGACGCAAGCGTATTGACTTCCTGTCATTCCCCGAACGAACCAGCGACATACCCAACGGGGATTTCCAGCACCGAACTACCGTGCATAATGATATGAGCAACGGCAACCACACCAAAAGAGACAATGACACCCATACGTCAAACGTCCCTACGGTAAATACCGTGTCAAACAAACGGTTGACAAAAGGTTGGGCAAGTTCCACCACTGTCCAGGCCAGCAACAACGACAAGACCGACAGCACCAGATTTTCCCAGTACACCAACATGAAGAGAGGACGGAAGCCTGCTCCCCACACCCGATGAAGTAGATAAATCCGTAATCGCTTGCCCAACAGCACCGCATACAAATTGATGTAATTAAGCAGACCGATAAAGAATATAAAGATACACATGGCCGACAAAACATACAACTGAGCCCTGTTGCCCGACACACACATCGTAGGAGAAGTGCGGTACAACAAGCGTGACTCCCAATATACATCCTTCAGTGACAGGAGGGAGAAAGTGTACATACTGCCATCTCCCACCTGCGTAGGACGCAAGATCTTGCCTGCCTCATTTAATTTCTGAATATCCGCTCCCGGCACAAAACGGACAAACTCCATGGGCATTCTTTCCCAAAGTGCTCCAGGCATTTCAGAAAGAATGGCATCTACCTGCAAGATAGACTTGTTTTCAGGAGTAGCGAAGATTCCGGATACCGTCACTGATTTCCCAGTAGACAGAACAAAGGTCTCTCCAATGGGATTCTGCTTACCAAACAACTTATGTGCCAGGTGCTCACTCAACAAGGCCATCCCTGGCTTTGAAAGGGAATATTCTCCTTGCAAAAGCTGATAACGGAACAGTTTCAGAAAGGTCGTATCGGCCACTATCATATTCACCTGCAGACGATTGTCCTTGTAACGTATCATGTCATGATCCAGCAGTGTGACCCGTGAACGTTGCATGACCAGTGACGGGTCTACAGCCAGCGTATCACCATTCAATGTGGAAGAGACCAATGCATCGTTCTCGCCAATCTGACAACGAGACACATACACATTTTCCCGGTCCACACAATGGGTATCGACCGTCAGTTCCCGATGGATGTATCGAAGCAAAATGATGCAGCAGGCCAGACTGAATGCCAGCCCCAACAGATTAATCAGTGTGTACGTCCGTGCACGGAGCAGGAAACGTAATGCATAGCGTAATGTATTCATATAAATTTGTTTTTTTATTATTCACTTTTCATTACTTCACTCGGATTGATACGGGAAGCCTTGTTCACCTGCCAGAGCAACGTAGCCACAGAAATCACTGCTACTATCAGAAAGGCTGTCAGGAACAGACCGACCGTCACCGGAGCCTTCACCACCAAATCGGCGGTATAGTAGTGGATGGCCAGCCAAGCCAGCGGCACTGCCACCACGGCTGCCAGCAACAGCATCCCCACGTAACGACGAAGCAACAGTACATACAGGTCTTTCAGCATGGCACCGTTCACCTTGCGGATGGCAATCTCCCGGTAACGCTGGCGGATGTCGAACAGGGAAATGCCGAACAGCCCCAGACAGGATACGACAATGGCGATAAAGGCAAACGAAGTGTAAAGCATTGCCATCCGACGGTCTGCCGCATATATCTGTTTCACCTGGTCGGAAAACAACGTATATTCAAATTCCTCTGTGCCATATATTTCACGTTCCACTTTTTTCAAGTAATCCATCACCGCAGCCAGACGTCCCGGACGGAATGACAACGTATACAGGTCACCGGAAGAGCCACGTCGCACCACAAATACCATCGGATGCACACCCGCACTGATATGTCCGTCATAATAATCATCGATAACCGCTACAATAGAATGCGCTTCCGGGTTTTGAGCCCTCATCTTGTCATCTTCATACATCAATGTAGCTCCTTGACAGGAATCATACCCCAACTCCTTCAGTGCCGCACGGTTCACCACATAATACTCCCTGTCCCAATCTTCTTCCTCTTCCATTGAGGGAAGCGTTCCCTCTACAAAACGCAGCTCATAAAGCCGGAAGAAAGAAGGATTGGCATACCACATATACAAAAAAGCCGTACGCCCGTTGTTTCCTATAAACTTCATTCCAAAATCACTGGAAGTCAGCGCAGATTGATCCGCTACCCAATACTCTATATCAGGGCAAGCTTTCATCTTGGCACCAAGTTGTTTCACTCGCTGCACACGTGCCTGTATGTCTTCCGGATTCTGATAGGAAGAAAAATCTTTCGATTCGTGCGCCAGATGCGCCACTAAAATATTCTCCGTACGATACCCCGGTTCGGTATTCAACAAAGTATCAAGCTGACGATTAAAATAAAATGCCAGTACCACCAATATCAAGGTAAGTACATACTGCAACTGCAACAGTCCCATCCTCGCCCGTACCGACTGCCCGGCCGTACTCACCAGACGAATGCCGACAGAAGGCAAGATACGCGTGAAACGGAAATACGGATAAAGCGAGGCCATCAACGGCAGGAATACAAGTAACACCAAGGACAAATACCCATCGAAAGCTGTATAAGAGAAATCAAACCCGAAAAAGCGGGACACGGGCACCCGGGTCAGTTCAATGCATACCCACGCAAGCAGCACAGCCAGAGCGGAAAGCAGAAAGTTCTCGGCAAAAATCTGTGCAAAGACAGCTCCTCTTCCTGCTCCAAACACCCGGCGTATACCGTATTCGTGCGTGCGTTTGAGCATAAAAATCATGTAAAGGTTGATGAAGTTCAGCAATCCGGTAACCAGCAGCAACGCACAGATACCCATAAATATCTGCAACTGTCCCCAATCTCCCCATACATAAATAGGTGATTGTTCCCTTATTTCCAACTTGGAAAAGTAACATTCTTTCAAAGGTACGAAACGAAAGGTGTACACCCGTGTATCCGACGGATAGTGCGGATTCAGGCTGCGTGGATGTTTCCCTACTTGATTAAGCTTATTCATATCTGCTCCAGGTACAAAACGGTACAAATCCAGCGGCATCTTCTCCCACCTATTGGAAGAGGTATTTGCCAGAAGCAAATCGAAATTCAGCCAGGTTTTGTTGGTAGGAAGCCCAATCACGCCTTTCACCACATATTCTTGTCCGTTGGAATAAGTGATTGTCTTTCCGACAGGGTTGTCCGAACCAAAAACCTCCCGTGCATACGATTGGGTCAGTACTACTGAAGAAGGATCGGTCAGGTTCTTTTCTCCCTGTATCAGCGGATAAGAGAACAGTTGAAAAAACGTACTGTCCGTAGCAAGGGCATCGCAACGGTAACGGTGTCCCTCACTGACCAGAAAATCATTCTCCAACGGAACAAAACTACATTTCGTTTCTATCAGTTCAGGAGCAATCAGTACACTGTCATTCCGATAAGCTGCATAAGAGCCCCAATATGCACCTCCAGACACACTCACTTGCACGGCATACACTTTTTCCCGGTCTACACAATGGGTATCGACCGTCAATTCCCGATGGATGTATCGGAGCAAAATGATGCAGCAAGCCAGACTGAATGCCAGCCCCAACAGATTAATCAGTGTGTACGTCCGTGCACGGAGCAGGAAACGTAATGCATAGCGTAGTGTGTTCATATTGTTTTGTTTTCTTTTCTTATTTCTATAGCATTCTTTTATATCATTCACTCTTTATCACCTCTGCCGGATTCTCATTTGCCGTTTTCCAAATGCGATGCCCGATACAAGCCGCCACGCAAAGGGCAACGCCGACAAAAATCAGCAGAAATGGAAGGAATCCGATTTCCACCTGACGGTTATAATGCTCTATCCAACGTCTCATCACCCACCAGGCAGCTGGGAAGGCAATCAGCGAAGAAACGAGCAGCAGCAAAGCATATTCTCTGAAAAACAGCGTAAGGATATTCCTCACCGTGGCTCCGTTTACCTTGCGGATAGCTATCTCCTTACGGCGCCGCTCGCATGCCAGTGTCACCAGCGAGTAGATACCGAATATCGAAATGAAGATACACACCAGCGATGAGAACCCAAGCAATGACGACAAAGCATCTTCCGACTTCAGATAATCGTTGTAACGTTCTTCTTCACTATAGAGAAAGAGCTTACGGTCGGGCAGCTCGGCACGCTGCATCTCTTCAATGCGACGGCGACATTCGTCCCACGTTCCCGGACGGTATTTGAAGAGTACGAAGCAACGGGCGTGCATCCACTTCATCTGGTCAGTGTTGACAAATACAGTGTTAGGCAGCTCAGCGGTAGGCGACTTGTAGGCACAGTCTTTCACTACGCCGATAACGGTCATAGGCTCCTGTTCGCGGTTGACGAAGAACAGTTGCTTGCCTACAGCTTCTTCGGGATTCCAGCCCATACGACGGGCTGTGCTCTCCATGATGTTCACCTGACAGTATTCCGACTTGGCCGATACCCATTCACCAGACAGCAGCTGCATGTCGTAAAAGCGGAAGAACTCTTCACCCGCCAGCACTTCGTCGAAGGTCAGGGGTTGCTCCAGCCGGCCTTCCATGCCTGTATATCCATCTATCAGGTACGACGAATAAGCCCCTTCGCCCAGCAGCGGCCAATAGGCCGGACGTATCACTTCCGTCACCATCGGCAAGGCCTTGATTTTCTCGGCCCATACGTTCATGTCCACATTCATCCAAATGCTGACGGCTGCCCGTCCGCGATAGTCCATGCCTGTATCCACATTCCGCAAATGGTGCAGTTGCAGCTGCATAGCCACCGTACAGAAGATGAAAGCCATACAGACTGTCAGCTGAAGAATGACACTTCCCTTCCGCCAAGCGATACCCGAAAGCGCATTGCCCGTATGCATATTTCCATGCAATGACCGCTTTTGAAACAGCCATACCCACAGCACTACGATAGCCATCATGACTACCGATACCGACAGAATGTAGAACAAGATTGAACGGTAGTTCGAAAAGTCGGCATCCTGAATCAGAGAATATCGGAGGAAAATCGGCATCAGCAACTCTACCAATACCATCCCTACGACCAAGGCCGCCAGGACTGTCAGCAGAAAATCAGTACAAAGCAAAGTAACCAACGAACGCAGTCCTGCCCCACAAACCTGCCGCAACACCATTTCTCTTCTGCGCGTACGGAAACGGTCGATGTAGATTGTCAGGTAATTGATAAAAGCACAAACGATAATAAGTCCACCTACAGCAGCAAACCAGGTGATATAACGGAACTGCACCGTCTGGTTGTTTTTAAGGATGAAACCTTCCGTGGCACTAAGACCCGTCAGCGGCTCCAGGTAGAAACGTGTCAGTCCCGTGTTCTCCTGATACCTGCTTTTGGTCAGTTCTTCGGGGAAGTGGGCATTCATCTTCTCCAGTAATCGGGAGACATCCGTACCTGGCTTCACTTTGACAAGTGTCCGGTAGGTGTAATCGTCCCAGCCTGTCCGTCCGCTTCCGTTACCCAGGAAGGCGTACGGGAAATTGGTGTGCACTCCCCAGTCGCTCACCACAGCACCAATGGTATATTCCTTGTTCCAGTTGGCATTGGTCACGGTCTGGCCAATCACATCCGTAGTGCCAAACAGCTGTTTTGCGGCCTTCTCCGTAATAGCAATACGGTTATCTGTGGTACCGGCACGAAGAAAACTTTCATCCCCCTCCAAAGCACGGATGTCCAGCATACGCAAAGCAGTAGTATCGGGCAGAAGCATGGGCAACTCCAGCATCCGGTTGTCTTTCAGCACAAAAAAAGTTTCTGCCTCAAACAAACAGTAATCTTCAATTTCCGAATAATGTTCCTTTAGGTAACGTCCCAAGGCATAAGGCGTGAAGCTCGCGGAAGACCCGCCGAAACTATCGTCATTCACTCCAACCAGATACAAACGGTCTGCATCACGATGAAACGTATCGTACGTCATCTCATAATGTATCCAGAAGGCAGAAAGGGCAAAACATGCCAAGCCCACGGCCAGTCCTAAAATACTGACCACACTCTGCATACGGTATTTCAGCAAGTTACGCCAGGCTATTTTCAGGTAATGTGCAATCATATCTTTTCACTCATTCGTGTCAACAATTATAAAATCAGGTATTTTTAATACCCACATTATATCGCCTTCAATTTCCAATCATAAATTGAATCGGTTTCAGAAACCTTCTCCTTATTCTCCACCTTCATGAGAAATTCCAACGCATGGTTATGTCCTTGGGCGGACGCCTGTTGGAACAAATGTTTTGCCTTGGCATAATCCTTCTCAACACCTTTTCCGAAATAGTACATCAATCCCAGATTAAACTGCGCTGCGGGAGAATTCAGTTCAGCCGCTCTTGAAAGAAGTTCAGCTCCTTTCGATAAATCTTTGGGGTATCCATGTCCTTCAATATGAAACACAGCCAGATTAAACAAGGCGAAAACATTGTCTCTTGAAGCAGATTTTTCAAACCAGTATATAGCATCGCCCGCGCTGGTTGAAGTTCCGTAACCGAATGTGTACATATATCCTAAATTATTCATAGCATCAGTATTATCATGTGCCGCAGCCTTTTTATATAGCTTGAATGCTTCCGAATAGCTCTTGGTAACTCCCCAGCCATGCCTGTAAAGACTACCCAATCCCACTTGCGCTTGAGAGTGTCCTTGCAAAGCAGCCAGACTGAGATATTTTTTAGCTTTAGAATAGTCGATGTCTGTTCCTATGCCATACGCATACATATAGCCCAGATTGTTCTGAGAATCCGCATTGCCGTTATCTGCCGATTCCAGGAATAACTTCATGGCCTTTTTGTAATTCCTTACCCCTGTCTTACCCTGATAATATATATCGCCCAAAATAAACTGGCAACGTTTTGCTGTGTCTATTTTTGCCAGTTTTGAATACAGAGTCGCGGCATCCTCGTATCTTTTCTGTCTGTACAAACTATCTGCCTGCATATAAAGATTCTGAACATCGCCCAAAAACCAGGTATATATAGTATTACGGTTTTTAAGCCCCAGTACAATCATTGCCAATAAAAGACAGATTCCCAAAGCAATAGTTATGTGTTTTATTTTCCCTTTCATAAATCAATAATTATATTCGACTATAGGATACTCCGGAGAGTCACTGTTTCCAATATTCACTATTAATTTCCCAACTTTCTGTAATTCTTCACTTTAAGCGTTCCCAGTACTTTCTTTGCAGTACTCCAGTACTTCCCTGAAAGTACTACAGTACTTCTTAGGCAGTACTCCGGTACTTTCGGGGAAGTACTGGAAGCAGGTGAAAGCATCTGGTTCATTCACTTAAACACCAGCTCTTACGCGTCGCCAAAGTTATTATATCCTGTGGTAATCACCCAATCGCCGGGCTGCAAACCTTCGGTTATTTCGTATTGCAAGGGGTTCTGACGCCCGATTACCACCGGAACCCTTCTCGCCCGGGTCTTGTCGGCATTGAGTTTGTAAATCCACTGCCCGCCGGTCTGCGAATAGAAATTACCGCGCGGAATTACCAAGGCTTGTTCCGGTTGCCCTAACTCAATCTGTACCCGGAAGCTTTTTCCCAGACGGACGTTTTCAGGCATTTCTCCCGTAAAGACTAAGTCCACATCAAAGGTGCGGTCTTTCACCTCCGGCACCACCTTGCTGACTTTCAAAGCATAGCGTTTTCCCTGATAAGTCACGGATGCCGGCAGACCTACTGTCACCCGGTCTACGTAGTATTCGCTCAGAGAAGCATGCACCTTGAACTGCGACATGACCTTTACTTCCGCCAGATTCTCTCCGGCTGCCACCTGCTGGCCTAATGTGACCTTCACAAAACTGAGCTGCCCATCGGTCGGTGCACGTACCACCAGCTCTTCCATCCGCAGCAAAGAACGCTCCAGCTTCTTCTGTTCCCGTTCCCGGTCGTTTCGCAACAGTTCTCTGCGAATGACCGTCATGGCCGAATCGCTCTGCAGGCTCTGCATCTTCAGCTGAGTAGAAGCCGTTTTATAGCGGTACTCATCTTCCGACACTTCCAGCTGCGCCTTGCTGCGGATGCCCATACGGTATTCTTCCTGCTCCAGTGCAAAGCTTTTCCGTATCTTGTTCAACTCGTAGGCAGCCTCCAATGTCTGTTGTTTCAGAGTCAGACTTTTCTGTTCCATCTCAAGAGCCTTCTCCTGATAAGAGATGCGTTGCTTCTCCCATTCATCCCGCTGGTCGTCTATCTCGCGCAACAGGTCCGGATTGGTCAGCAGCAAGATGGTATCTCCCTGCTGTAAAAGGCTTCCCTCCTCGGCTACGATGCGGGCTACATTACCCGACTCGCGGGCATTGACCATCAAAGTCAGAATGGGATGCACCACTCCTTCCACGTCCACGTATTCACGGAAAGGGGCCTGCTTCACCTCGGCCAGTTGCACAGAGTCCGCATCAATGCGTAAACGCTGGGGGCCGGAAGCCAGTATAATCACATAAATCAGTCCGGCCAGCAAGAGTACGCCGCCCGCCAGATAAAGGCGATAGCGAACGTACCAGGGTTTCTTTTTCAATTGTATATCCATAATCGGTTTGTGTTATATTTCAGGTAAAGTTTCAGTCAGCGGACAGTTCCGGTAAAAATCATATTGCGTCAGGCTGCGGAGTCCGTAATACAGCATCCAGTAGGTTTTCAGAGCCTCGATATAATTGCGCCGGGAGGTATCTTTCTCCGTAGTGGCCGCATTCAAATCGAGCACCGAGGATTTGCCCATCAGGTAAAGGCGGAGTGCCACTTCATACCGTCGGCGGGCTGTTTCGTCGGTACGGGAGGCTACTTCCACCTGCCGTGCCTGAAGATTAAACTGCCGTACCATCTGCCGCACGTTCAGTTCAAAATCATTCATGCCCTGTTCCACCTGGGTATTGACCAGCTCGATGTTCGATTTGGCCACACGCACTTTTCCCTTGCCTCTCCCCCAGTCCAGTATCGGAATCACTACGGACAGGCTCACGTATTGCTGGTCGAGCGGGTCACGATAGGAATCCCGAAGACGGGCAGCGGTCTGCGAAAGTCCGAACTGAAGGTACAAATCTGCCTTTAGTCCCCGACTGGCACGAGCGGAGGCCAACTGGCTGCGACTCTCCAACTGCATCCGCCGGTAGGTCTCGATTTCCGGACTGTGAAAATGCGCCTGTTCCAGCGCTTTGTCCAAAGGCACTTCAAAATCCGGTACACTGTCATGCGGAACCACCTCTATCTCTTCTTCCTCCCGGATACCTAAGAAAGAACGGAAGGTAAGCATCGCGTCTTCCACACTGATACGGGCTTTCATCAGGTTAGTTTCTTCGGTCAGCTTGTTCACTTCCAGTTGCAACATCTCGTTCTCCGTAATGCTGCCGATGCGATACCGTCCGCGGGCATAGCGATACAAGGTATCGGCGGAAGCATAGTTGGCTCGGGCAATCTCCAAATCGGACTGGGCAGATGCCAGTGCAAAAAACAACTCGCATGTTTTCGAAGCAATCAGCTCCAGCGTCTCACTATATGTTTTCTTAGCCTCCTGAAAACGGACGGGCTCAATGCGGCGGTTCCACTTCAAGGAGTTATAACCAAAGAGCGACTGACGGTAACCTACCGTGAAAGGCTGGGTGTTATAAGCCGTGCTTTTCTCGCCCAGTTCATCCATACGCTGGGCAGCCGTCTGCATGAACAAGTTACCTCCCGTGAACCAGACGTTCTGGCTAACGGAAAGCGTCAAGTCGGTAGCCAGCTGGTTCTGTCGGAGAAACAGTTCCGTACCGTCGGGCTGGGTTACCTTATTAATCTGCCGGTTCAGATAAGGCGATGCAGACAAACTTACCTCAGGCAGGTAGTCTGCCCGAAACGAACGGTAACTCCAGTAAGCTGCCCGGTAGGTATGCCGGGCAGCTTCTGCCTCTGGAGAGCTGGCCTGCGCCAACTGAATAGCCTCTTGCAGTGTCAGCTTCTCTCCCCACACAACTTGCCCGCAAAAAAGCAGGCAACTCATAAGCCACAGTATCTTGTTTCCCATCTTCATACGCATAGTTATCTGCTTTTTTATATCCAAAAACTGTGCCATTCGGATAACGCACTGATTATGTAGAAGATAGAAAAATCGAGCAAATTCACTTCGTGTGCGCATCCGCACAAAAAGCGTGCGAAAATGCACATACAGCACATGCAAAAAAGCATTATCTTTGCGAAAGACACCTTGATATTGTATGGAAGAAAAAGGAAAAATACTCATCATTGACGATAACGAAGACGTGCTCTTCGCCTTGAACCTGCTATTAGAGCCCTATATGGAGCAGATTCGAGTGACTACACAGCCTACACGAATTGAACATTTCATGACTACCTTCCATCCCGATGTGATTCTGCTCGACATGAATTTCCAGCGGGATGCCATCAGCGGGCAGGAAGGGTTTGACTACCTGAAGCAGATCCTCCGTATCGACCCGCAAGCGGTAGTGGTATTCATGACGGCCTACGCGGATACGGGAAAAGCGGTGCAGGCCATTAAAGCCGGGGCTACTGATTTTATCTCCAAACCATGGGAGAAGGAAAAGCTGTTGGCTACATTGTCGGCTGCCGTCAAACTCAGCCGTTCACGCCAGGAAGTAGGACGGTTGCAGAATGAGGTACAGGCCCTGAAGGGAGACGATCGCATTCCGGAACTGATTGGCAACTCCCCCGCCATGCAGAAGGTAAAAGAAACCATCTACAAGCTTTCTGATACGGATGCCAACTTGCTCATACTGGGAGAAAATGGTACCGGGAAGGACCTGGCTGCACGCATGCTGCGTTTCTTCTCTCCCCGCCGGGAACAGGTCTTTATTCCCATCGACTTGGGAAGTATTCCGGAGCAGTTGTTCGAAAGTGAGCTCTTCGGGTACGAAAAGGGGGCCTTTACGGATGCCCGGAAAGCGAAACCCGGCAGAATGGAAACAGCTTCAGGGGGTACGTTGTTTCTGGATGAAATCGGCAACTTGTCCCTGCCCATGCAGGCCAAGTTGCTGACGGCCATCGAAAAGCAGTGCATCACCCGACTGGGGGCAGTCAATCCGATACACATCGATGTACGGCTGATTTGTGCCACCAATGCCAACCTGCATCAGTTGGTGGCAGAAGGAAAATTCCGTCAGGATTTGTTGTACCGCATCAATACTGTGGAACTTCACATCCCTCCTTTACGGGAACGTGGAGAAGATATTCTGCTGTTAGCTACACATTTTCTGAATCAGTACAACCGGAAATACCGCAAGGAAATCAAGGGACTGACGCGTGAAGCCAAAAACGAGCTGCTGAAATACGAATGGCCGGGTAATGTGCGTGAGTTACAGCACACCGTGGAACGTGCCGTCATTCTGAGCGAAAACGGACTCCTGAAACCGGATGATTTCTTGTTTCCACAAGGGAATGCCGCCGCGCACCAGCCTGCACTGACGGAAGAACTCAACTTAGAGAAACTGGAAAAGAATGCTATCGAACGGGCCTTGAAAGTGAGCACAGGAAACATGAGCAAGGCCGCCGAACTATTAGGAATTACACGTTTTGCACTTTATCGGAAACTGGAAAAATGGGGCTTATGAAAACGTATGGATACTACCTGATACTGCACATTTTAGGACTGACAGGTCTGATTATCGCAGGTGTTTTAGCCATGCTGCATGGACTGTGGTTCTGTACCATCATCTGCGGACTGTTGCTCATTGGCATCTGTTACAGCCTGTACCGCATACAAATCCGGCAGACTGAAACCATGTACCGGCTCGTGGAATGCATGAAACAGAATGACCTGGGACAGCGGGTTTGCGCACCTTTTGCCGACCCGCAGATGCAGAAGTTAGCAGAAGAACTTTCACAGGCTCTGAAGAACCTGCGCACCCGTATAGTAGATGAGGAGGTAAAGCACCAATACTATGAAATGCTGCTGAACAAGGTAGATACGGCCGTCCTCGTCACCGACCGAAGCAACCGGATGGAATGGATGAACAAGGCAGCCCGCGAACTATTGGGACACTGCGCCCATCTGCCCGAAGAAATCAGCACGGCCATTCAGGAAAACCAGCAGGTGGCTCACCTGCAAAAAGGAAACGCCACTTTCGACCTCTCCCTGTCGGTCACTCACATCCAGCTGCAAGGACGAACCTGCCGGCTGATTAGCTTGAAAAACATCCACGGCGCATTGGAGTACAAAGAAATGGAAGCTTGGCAAAAGCTGATACGGGTACTGACGCATGAAATCATGAATTCCATCACCCCAATTATCTCTCTGGCAGATACATTGAATGAACGAAGCCAGGAGCATCCTGATGATGCACGTACGCATACCTACATACAGCAAGGGCTACAGGTCATCTACCGCCGGGGAAAAGGCTTGCTGGAGTTTGTAGAAAATTACCGGAAACTGACCCGTATCTCGGCCCCGATGAAGACGGAAATCCCACTGGAACAGTTTCTTTCCGACCTGCAACGACTTTACCCGGAACTGGAAGTGCAGTATAAATGCCCGTCTTCCCAGCTCACCTGGTATGCTGACCGCACACAGATGGAGCAGCTATTTATAAACCTGCTGAAGAATGCCCGTGAAGCATGTGCCCATCGCTCCCATCCGGACATTCGCATCCAGGTAGAAACCCATGCACAGGAACTCATTTTCGAAATCAGCGATAACGGAGAAGGTATGCTGCCGGAAGTGACGGAACGTATCTTCGTGCCTTTCTTCACCACTAAGAATAACGGTTCCGGTATCGGTCTTACCCTCTGTAAACAGATTATCAGCCTGCACGGGGGACAAATCAGCGTACAAAGCACAGCGGGGAAAGGAAGCCGTTTCCGCCTATCTTTCCCCGCCGTATAAGTATATGGTTCAATTACTTATTTCATAACCCATTGCAGACAGACCGGTTTATCGGTATGGATAGTCTTGCCTATATCCTGCAAAAGACCGGTTTCCATATCACGCGCAAATACCTGAATCTCGTTTGTATCCCGACAAGCTACTAACAGATACTTTCCGTTCGGCGTAATCGTGAAATTACGCGGATGAATGCCAGTCAACTGATAACCTACCTTAGTCAGTGTACCATCGGAAGGAGAAACCTTGAAAATAGCTACGCCATCTGCCTGCAGACGATTGGAAGCATACAGGAATTTTCCATCGGGCGACAGATGAATATCTGCACTACCTTTCGCACCCACCGTGTCTGCCTTGATGACTTGCTGCTGTGTCAGGGTCTTTCCATCGTACGTCCACACCACTACCTCGCCAGACAATTCCGTCAACAGATACGCATGTTTTCCCTGCTTGTCAAAACACGTATGACGCGGACCTGAACCTGGAGCCAGCTCAATATCAAAAGCAGCCGCTTCATCCAATAAATCCGTTCCTTTCGTTCCTGAAGTTTGTTTTACCGGAAAAGCGTGAATACGGTCTAAACCTAAATCGTTTGCCAAAAGCAACTTTCCGTCGGGAGTGAAATACACACAGTGCAAATGAGGCTGCTCCTGCCGTTCCTTATCGGCTCCTTTTCCCTGGAAGGAAATGACATGCCCCTCTCCTAACTTTCCATCCGCCAGACGAGGGAAAACCGTAATATTCGCTCCCATGTAATTGGCGGTCAACACAAACTTGCCATCCGGACTCACCGTAATATAACACGGTGAAGCTCCACCCGTAGACTGGCTGTTCAGCAACGTCAGCCCCGCAGTCAACGTATCCAATGCCAACGCATTAGCCGTAAACCCTTTTTCCGTCTCTCCCACGGCATACACATGCGTACCGTCTTCCGTCGGCACTAAAAACGACGGATTCTCAATCCCAGACAACGTACTGGCCAGCACAGCCTCTCCCGTCTCCTGATTGAAGCGATACGTCTTTATCCCTTCTTGATCTGCACTTGCATAACTGCCCACCAGCATCAACAAAGTATCCGGTTCTTGTGACACACTCATTTTCTGCTCACCTTTTCCAGCACAAGCCCCCAACAAAAGAGAGCCGGCACACAACGACATTAAAATGTGCTTCCTCATAGTTCTTATATTATCTAAGTAAACAACGTTCCAAAAGTAAACTCATAAAAAAACGAAGAACCTTGACTCGCTAAACCCAAGATTCTTCGCTTTTATGAAAAAGGAGAAGCCGTACCCGAGGCGTGACGAAACTCCGAATGACAGGTTTTGAGTGCTCCCCTCCTTTGTAATCCACCGGCATAAATGCTACCCGAAGGCGTGGCCCGCCATTGGAAGTAGAAGCTTGTCTCGGTATTTCTTTAGATTTGATGAGTTTCCCGATTCTGCAAGTACGGCTTCAATTTTTCTATGACAAATATACGACAAATATTTGAATATACAAAAATAATGCACAAAAAAAGGATGCCATTTTAGGGGCATCCTTTATACATTGTCTCCGTCTCCGGTGAGATTAAGCAGCTTTAGCTTTAGCAACCACAGCCTTGAATGCTTCAGGGTGGTTCATAGCTAAGTCAGCCAACACCTTACGGTTGATTTCAATACCTGCTTTGTGCAATGCACCCATCAACTTAGAGTAAGACATACCTTCCAGACGAGCAGCTGCGTTGATACGCTGGATCCACAATGCGCGGAAGTTACGTTTTTTGTTCTTACGGTCACGGTATGCATAAGTCAGACCTTTTTCCCAAGTATTCTTAGCAACGGTCCAAACGTTCTTTCTTGCACCAAAATAACCTCTGGTTAAACCTAAAATTTTCTTTCTTCTTGCTCTAGAAGCAACGTGATTTACTGATCTTGGCATAGTTTTAATTCTTTTTTGAATGATAGCGCCGATATATTCTCAATCGGACTTGAGGCTAATGCATTCGGTTAATAATTTAAAATGATACGTTTTTACGCTTTTGTTAAGATTACTTCATGCAAAGAAGTTCTTTTACCTGAGCTAAGTTAGCATTGTCAACTAAGCCCATGTGGCAAAGGTTTCTTTTCTGCTTTTTAGTCTTCTTAGTCAAAATGTGACTGTGAAAAGCGTGCTTTCTTTTGATTTTACCTGTTCCGGTAAGAGCGAATCTTTTTTTAGCACCGGAGTTAGTCTTGATCTTTGGCATCTTGTTAAAATTTTAATTATTATTATTCACATGGTAACGCACTATACCGGCGCGTTACGCACTTTCTTTTCTTTATTCTTTGGTTTCAACCACCTTCGCAGGTTCTAGTTTTGCAGCCTTTTTCGGAGCTCCCGGCTTTTTCGGAGACAATGATATAGTCATTCTCTTTCCTTCGAGCAACGGCATCTGCTCTACCTTTGCATAGTCTTCCAAGTCGTTAGCAAAACGGAGCAAGAGCACTTCTCCCTGTTCCTTGAACAAAATGGAACGTCCTTTAAAGAACACGTATGCTTTTACCTTATCTCCATCCTGCAAGAAACCGATGGCATGTTTCAGTTTGAAGTTGTAATCGTGTTCGTCAGTCTGAGGTCCAAAACGGATTTCCTTCACGTTTACCTTCACCTGTTTAGCTTTCTGTTCCTTTGCGCGTTTTTTCAGCTGATAGAGGAATTTAGAATAATCTATAATTCGACAAACTGGAGGAACTGCGTTAGGTGAAATTTCGACCAAGTCGGCTTCGTGTTCTTCCGCAAGTTTCAAAGCCTGCGCAATCGGATATACCGCCGATTCAATATCATCTCCCACAATACGTACTTCTTTGGCGCGAATCTGTTCGTTGATTCGGTGTTGCCCTTTTAACGTGTCATTTTTCATTAAAAATAGTGTCTTCCTGTTTGTTTTTTGAATTTATAAATTATTTATTTTAAAGTCCGTTTGCCGCAGAATTTTGATTCTGTCAGCAAACGGCTGCAAATTTACCATTTATTTATCATATTATGAACTTCTTCTGCAATATTTTTTGCAAATTCTTCGATTTTCATGGTTCCTTTGTCTCCTTCACCCTGCTTACGTACGGCAACTTCACCATTTTCGGCTTCTTTTTCGCCCACAATCAGCATGTAAGGGATGCGTTTCATTTCGTTGTCGCGAATCTTACGGCCAATCTTTTCGTTACGGTCATCCACCAATGCACGTACGTCATACTTTTTCAATTCCATGCGTACCTTATCGGCATAGTCATTGAATTTCTCAGAGATAGGCAGGATAGCCACCTGATCCGGAGTCAGCCACAACGGGAACTTACCAGCAGTGTGTTCAATCAGCACAGCCACGAAACGTTCCATTGAACCAAACGGAGCACGGTGAATCATTACCGGACGATGTTTCTGGTTATCTGAGCCCATGTATTCCAACTGGAAGCGTTCCGGCAAGTTGTAGTCCACCTGAATGGTACCCAGCTGCCAGCGACGACCGATAGCATCCTTCACCATGAAGTCCAGTTTCGGACCGTAGAATGCAGCTTCACCGTATTCCACTTTCGCCTTCAAACCCTTTTCTTCACAAGCTTCCACGATAGCCTGTTCTGCCTTTTCCCAGTTTTCATCGCTACCGATGTATTTTTCACGGTTTTCCTTGTCACGCAAAGAAATCTGTGCTTCAAAGTTTTCCAGACCCATAGAAGTGAACACGATAGAGATGATGTCCATCACGCGGAGGAACTCATCTTTCACCTGGTCAGGACGGCAGAAGATGTGCGCATCATCCTGTGTAAAGCTACGTACACGAGTCAATCCGTGCAACTCACCACTCTGTTCGTAACGACATACCGTACCGAATTCAGCGATACGCAATGGCAGGTCACGATAAGAACGCGGAGAGTTCTTGTAAATCATACAGTGATGCGGACAGTTCATCGGTTTCAAGAAGTATTCTTCGCCTTCTTCCGGAGTATGGATAGGCTGGAATGCGTCTTTACCATATTTTGCGTAGTGACCTGAAGTCACATACAACAGTTTGTTACCGATAGGCGGACACATTACTTCCTGATAGTCATAACGTGCCTGGATACGACGGAGGAAGTCCTGCAGACGGATACGCAAAGCAGTGCCTTTCGGCAACCACATCGGAAGTCCCTTACCGACTGTATCCGAGAACATGAACAAATCCATTTCCTTACCAATCTTACGGTGGTCACGTTTCTTGGCTTCTTCCAGCATTACCAGATATTCATCCAGCATCTTCTTTTTCGGGAAAGTGATACCATAGATACGTGTCATCTGCTTGCGGTCTTCCTGACCTCTCCAGTAAGCACCAGCTACTGACAGCAGCTTGATAGCCTTAATAGGAGCAGTAGACAACAAGTGCGGACCACGGCAAAGGTCGGTAAACGCACCCTGAGTATATGTACTGATGTGACCATCTTCCAATTCAGAAATCAGCTCACACTTGTAAGTCTCACCTCTGTCACCGAACATTTTCAAGGCATCTTCCTTTGAAATACTCTGGCGAACCAGCTCTTCCTTCTTGGCAGCCAGTTCAGCCATTTTCTTTTCAATGGCAGGCAGGTCACCTTCCTTAATCACAGCCTCACCCGGATCTACGTCATAATAGAATCCGTTTTCGATAGCCGGACCGATACCGAACTGAATGCCCGGATACAATTCCTGCAATGCCTCAGCCAGCAAGTGTGCACTTGTATGCCAGAAGGCATGCTTTCCTTGTTCGTCTTCCCATTTATAAAGAACGAAGTTTGCATCTTCGTTGATAGGACGATTCAAATCCACAGTTTCACCGTTCACCCCACAAGCCAATACATCCTGTGCCAAACGGGAACTGATGCTTTCTGCAATCTGCAGACCAGTAACTCCTTCGTTATACTCGCGAACGGAGCCGTCAGGAAAAGTTATCTTAACCATAGTCTTTTTGTATTAATCTATTATTGAGACGCAAAAATATAAACTTTTTAGTTAAAGAAAAATATTGCATCCAATTATTTCTCCTCTATTGTCGTAAATCGTTTGATAATATTGTAGGCCGAGAATATTCCCAGTTCACCCGCCTTACTCAAATCCTGAATACCCTGGCGATTGTTCCCAAGAAAGATATTCGTCAATCCGCGATTGTAATAGGCATCCGCAAAACGGGGATCCAGTTCAATGGCCTTGTTGTAATCTACCAGTGCAGCCCGATAGTCTTTCATCACCGCCAGGATATTACCCCGGTTATAATATGCATACACAAAGTCAGGAGCCAGTTCAATCACACGGTCCAAATCTTCGCGCACCTTATTATAGTCATACGAACGCACCTGCAGGTTCTGTTCCTCTACCGTTTCCACTTCAAACTTCCGGTCGCGCTTACGGTATTCCAACTGCTTGTAATAAATCAGCGCACGACTGAAATAAGCCGGGAAGAACGTAGAGTCACAGCGGATAGCCTCATCCAAATCCTTCAACGCATTGTCAAAGTCCTGCACCAGATAGAAGTCAAGTGCCCGGGCATAATAATGCAGCACATTACCAGACTCCTTCACAATGGCAGCCGTCTGTTCATCAATAGAAGCGAAATGCTGCTTCACCTGCTCTTCCGACAACGAAGCCTCGTTGTTCGTAATCAGCAGGCGATGCGGAAGCACCCTGCGTGCATTCAAATCGTCGATACCCTTATAATAATTGACCTGACGCTTCACCTCTTCCGGACGCTCGTAGTAATTCAGGGCAAACATCGGCTGTGGCAAAATCGTCACATTCTTGTCCTGCACCCTTCCACGGTAATCCGTCTTGTAACGGTCGTCTTCCGAATCATTGTCGGCCACCACAATCTTGCGGTAGTTTTCCACGTTCTTATCCGATTTCTTACGCGTCTTGTCGTTCGAAGCCGTCTGCTTCTTCGTACCGTTCTGCGCTTCAATCTGCGCTTTCAGCACCTTAAATTCGTCGGCATCCGCCCCTTTCAGGTCGCCCACCTTTCTTCTGGCCTGCGCACGATACTGGTACCCGGCCAAGAAATTGGGATATTCTTCCAGCACCGCCGAATAGTCCTCGATAGCCCCAGGATAATCACCCGTACGGTCGCGCAGCAAGCCCCGGTTGAAACGGGCCATCAGGTTGTCCGGCTCCATCTTGAGCACAAAGTCGAAATCCTCAATCGCGCGGTTGTCATCCCCCACCTGTGCACGCAGCAAACCACGGTTATAGTGTCCGATAAAATTATTCCGGTCCACATCCAATGCCAGGTCATAATCCGACATCGCCCCTCTCAGGTTATTCTGATGGTATCTTGCCAACGCACGGTTGATATACACGCCCGCATTACGCACCGACAGACGAATCGCCTCCGTCAAGTCCGTTTCTGCATCCTTATATTTTCCGCGTTGCAAGAACAGCATACCCCGCGACGACCATGTATCCGGATTATAGCGGTCCATCTCGATGGCCTTGTCCGCATCGTTCATAGCCTGCAGCGTATCCTTCTGCTTCAGCGACACCTCCGTACGCATCAGGTACGCATCCGTATAACGCGGAGAGATACGAATCAGCGTATCCAAATCCGCACGTGCCTGCGCATATTCCTCCTCGTGCATCCGGCACAAAGCCAGGTTATGCCACAGACTGATATTCTCCGGATCCATCTTCAAGGCCTTGCGGTAATCCTGAATAGCCCCCTGATAATTCTGCTGGCGGATACGTGAGATACCGCGAATCTGATACGCATTCACCACAAAAGGATTGCGTTCCAGCGCCTGCGAACAGTCGGCCTCCGCCCCCTGATAATCATCCAGGTTCATCTTGGCCAGTCCACGGTAAAAATACGGTTCAGCCAGATACGGTTTCGCCCCGATTACCTGATTGAAATACTGGATAGAGAGGACATAATCCTCAAAATAAAGTGCATTTTTCCCGATGGTCATAACCCTGTCCGTATTAATCTGCGACAGGGCAACCACCGGGAAAAACATACCTATATATAATATGTATAGGATTCTTTTGTTCATTTCACCGTTTTCACTTTATAAGAGCAACGAGCTTTACCATTCACCATACCGTTCAGCTTGCCACGAATCATCTGTTTGCGCAAAGCCGACAAATGATCGATAAACATGGTACCATCCAGGTGGTCGAATTCATGCTGCATCACACGGGCCAGATAGCCCTCCACCCACTCATCGTGCGGCTGCATGTTTTCATCCAGGTAAGTCACGTGAATCTTGTCCGGACGCTTCACACTTTCGTGGATACCCGGCAAGCTCAGACAGCCTTCTTCCATCGAAACCAGTTCACCGCCTGTTTCCAGAATATGCGGATTGATGTACGCACGCTTGAAATCCTTGAACTCCGGCATATCATCCGACAACACGTCCAGGTTCACCACTACCACACGGATAGGAAGCCCGATCTGAGGAGCAGCCAGTCCCACCCCGTCGGCACGGTCCATCGTTTCAAACATATTTATAATCAGCTCTTTCAAGCCCGGATAATCTGGCGTAATATCTTGAGCCTCCTGACGCAATACAGGCTGCCCGTATACATAAATAGGTAAAATCATATTATTCAAAAATTTATTAAGTTACATTCTTCTCGATTCCAAATAAGATTGCAGAATAATCGTGGCACTGATTTCGTCCACCAGCGCCTTGTCCTGACGTGCCTTCTTCTTCAGTCCGCCGTCAAGCATCGCCTGATGTGCCAGCACAGAAGTAAACCGTTCGTCCACCAGTTCCACCGGCATGTCCGGCAACTTCTTCTTCAGCTGCGCCACAAACGGTTTGATATACTTCATGTTTTCGGAGTCCTCATTGTTCATCTGCTTGGGATGCCCCACCACGATGCGCTCCACCTTTTCCTGCGCCACATACTTCAGTAAAAAATCCATCAGCTCATGTGTCGGCACGGTAGTCAGTCCGTTCGCTATAATCTGCATCGGATCGGTCACTGCAATTCCGGTGCGTTTTCTGCCATAATCTATTGCCAAAATTCTGCTCATACGGCGACAAAAGTACAAATTTATTCCTTACTTATTTACATATAAAACTTAAAAAAAGCATACCATAAGGCTTTCAAAGCTCCAAATGACAGGTTTCGGCCTCAAATAAAATCAAAGGCCACATCGGATTTAGGAAAAATATGCGTACCTTTGCACGCATAGATTACATTTTACATCACACACAATATGCAGGAAAAAATTATTATTCTTGACTTCGGTTCACAAACCACGCAGCTTATCGGCCGCCGTGTGCGCGAGCTGAACATGTATTGCGAAATTGTTCCTTACAACAAGTTTCCACACGATGACCCGTCGGTTATCGGCGTAATCTTGTCGGGAAGTCCTTTCTCAGTGTATGATGAGAAGGCTTTCAAAGTTGATTTAACCAACATCCGCGGAAAATATCCTATCCTGGGTATCTGCTATGGTGCACAGTTCATGTCGTACACCAACGGAGGAAAGGTAGAGCCGGCCAACACCCGCGAATACGGACGTGCACACCTGGCTACTTTCGACCACCAGAACCCGCTGCTGAAAGGCATCCGCGAACATTCTCAGGTATGGATGAGCCACGGTGACACCATCACTGCCATCCCCGACAACTTTGAAATCATCGCTTCTACCGACAAAGTAGCCATCGCCGCTTACCAGGCAAAGAACGAAAAGCTCTGGGGCGTACAGTTCCATCCGGAAGTGTTCCACAGCGAAGACGGAACTTTGCTGCTGAAGAACTTCGTAGTAGACATCTGTGGCGGAAAGCAGGACTGGAGTGCCGCTTCTTTCATTGAAACCACAGTAGCCGAACTGAAGCAACAGCTTGGCGACGACAAGGTAGTGTTAGGACTGAGCGGTGGCGTTGACTCATCAGTAGCAGCCGTATTGCTGAACAAAGCCATCGGAAAGAACCTGACCTGTATCTTCGTAGACCACGGAATGCTTCGCAAGAACGAATTCAAGAACGTATTGCACGACTATGAATGCCTTGGTCTGAACGTGATTGGCGTAGACGCCAGCGAAAAGTTCTTCTCAGAACTGGCAGGTGTAACCGAACCCGAACGCAAACGTAAGATTATCGGTAAAGGATTTATCGACGTATTCGATGAAGAAGCACATAAGATTCAGGATGTGAAATGGCTGGCACAGGGTACTATCTATCCTGACTGCATCGAGTCATTGTCTATCACCGGTACCGTTATCAAGAGTCACCATAACGTAGGTGGTCTGCCGGAAAAGATGAACCTGAAACTTTGCGAACCTTTGCGTCTGTTGTTCAAAGATGAAGTACGCCGTGTAGGTCGCGAACTGGGTATGCCAGAACACCTGATTACCCGTCATCCGTTCCCGGGTCCGGGCTTGGCTGTACGTATCTTGGGCGACATCACTCGTGAAAAAGTACGTATCCTGCAGGATGCTGACGACATCTTTATCCAGGGCTTGCGCGACTGGAAGGTAAAAGATGAAAACGGCAACGAAACCTCCTTGTACCATCAGGTATGGCAGGCCGGCGTAATCCTGTTGCCGGTACAGAGCGTAGGAGTTATGGGCGACGAACGTACCTACGAACGTGCCGTAGCACTGCGTGCGGTAACAAGTACCGACGCCATGACAGCCGACTGGGCTCACCTGCCCTACGAATTCATGGCCAAGGTTTCGAACGACATTATCAACAAAGTAAAAGGCGTGAACCGCGTTTGCTATGATATCTCGTCAAAACCACCAGCCACCATCGAGTGGGAATAAGAAACACACTCATCCTTTAGTATAGCAAAGAGGTTGTCTCAAAATTTGAGACAACCTCTTTCTTTTTAGTTCAAAGCCAATCTCTTTTTCCGGATAAACAACCAGTAAGCCGTAAGCACCAGCAATCCGGTAACCACCCACGACACCGGATACACCATCATCAGCACATCGTATCCTCTCCACACCGGTGATACCCCATACACCCAGACAATACGCAACAGGCAGGTTCCAAACACCGTGAGCACGGCCGGAGTCAGCGATTTTCCCATGCCGCGCAACGACGAACCGGCAATCTCATAACTGCTGGCAATAAACTGACAGGCCAGCACAATGTGCATGCGGATAGCCCCGAAATGATGCACCATCGGCACATCCGAAAAGAAGCCCAGGAAGAAATCATCCTGCCAGGCAAAGAGCCAGTTGAAGGCTGCACAGAAAGCCAGACTTGAACCCATGCAAATCCAGAACACCCGATGCACCCGGTCCATTCTTCCGGCCCCATAGTTCTGGGCAATGAAGCTGATGGCAGCCCCGTTGAATCCCTGAATAATGAAATAGCAATAATACTCAAAGTTGAGCGCAGCCGACGAACCGGCAATCGCATCGGCTCCGTAGCTGTTGATAGACGACTGCACCACCACATTCGAAATGGAGAAAATCATGCCCTGCACTCCTGCCGGCACTCCGATGCGCAGCATACGGCTCAACTCCACCCCGTGAATCTTCATCTTGTCGAAATGCAACCGGAAAGGTTCTTTCTCCTTACGCAGCAAACGAATGATTAAAGTGGCACTGACCGCATTGGCTATACCCGTAGCTATAGCCACTCCTGCCACTCCCATGCCGAAGCCTATCACGAACAGCAGGTTCAGCAAGGTATTGACCACACCAGCCATGACCAGAATATACAGCGGACGTCGTGTATCGCCCATGCTTCGCAAAATAGCGGCACCGAAATTAAATGCCATGATAAAAGGCATCCCCAGGAAATAAATACGCAGGTAAGTCACCGCCTCATCCAATACATCCGGCGGAGTACCCATCCATGTCAGAATCGGCCGGGCAGCTACCTGCCCCAATACCAGCAAAAAGAATCCGCTGAGAAGCGCCACCAACTGCACCGTACTGATGGCATTGCGTATGCTCCTGTCGTCCTGCTGCCCGATGTGGTTCGAGATAATGGCACAGGCTCCCATGGAAACACCCATAAACAGGTTTATCAATAACCCGATGACCGGCGCATTACTTCCCACGGCTGCCAGGGCCCTGCTTCCTACGAAGTGGCCCACTACTGCCACGTCCACCGAATTAAAAAGCTCTTGTAATAAACTGCTGGCTGCCAGCGGAAGGGCAAACAGCAAAATTTTCTTGAACAACGGCCCGTTCAGCATATCTATCTCATTGCTTTGGGCACGTTTTTTAGTCACACTGTGATCCATCTTTTTTACCTTCTTCAAAATGCGCGGCAAAGTTACGGTAAAATTGAATAAGATGGATACAGGCAGCTTTCTGTTTTATTCATTATTAATCACCCAGCCACCTATAATTACCCTCATTCGTAGTTATTCTTATTAATCAGGTTTACCACTACTTTCACCATGATATCTTTTTCCTCGGTACGGCTCTCAGCTATCATCAGCGTAAGAGCCACAAGGGTGTTATCGGCAATGCGCTTACTCCCATCCGGATTGTAGAGAATACCGTTACCGGCCATAAACCACAGAAAAAGGGTGGCAGCAATACGTTTGTTGCCATCACTAAACGAATGATTTTTCGTGACGAGATAAAGCAGCATAGCCGCTTTTTCCTCCACAGAAGGGTAAAGATCTTGCCCGCCAAAAGTCTGGTATATTTGCCCGATGGAACTTTTAAAGGAATCATCCTTCTCATGGGCAAACCACTGGCTTCCACCGAATTTCTCCTTCAGTTCTTCTATGGCCTGCATGGCTCCCTCGTAGGTAGCATGAAACTTTACGTCGTTAGTGGTCTGCTCTACCGCCAGCTGCTGATAATCGTATCTGTCTAACGTATCGAGAGCATAAGCGTAATCGGAAACCACTTCCACCAGATTGAGCGCATCTTCCGAAGTCAGTGCTTCCTGTGTCTTGACTGTACGGCCCAAGACCGTTACCAATTGCTTCAATTCAGTATAACGCTGTTCGGTCAAAACCTTATTGACGACATAGCCTTTCACCAGATATTCTTTCAGCACCTTATTGGCCCATATACGAAACTGAATACCTCGTTGGCTTTTTACACGATAACCCACGGAAATGATGACATCCAAAGAATAAAAGGCAACAGGTTGTTTCACTCCATCAACACGCAAAAAATGCGTGTTGTTCTCTTTTTCCAGTTCACCTTCGGAAAAGACATTATTGATATGTTTTCTTATAGTCTTTTCATCCCTATCAAATAGATTGGCCATCTGGTTAGCTGAAAGCCATACAGTCTCGTCTTCTAATTTAACGTCAATGGATGTTTGTCCATCAGCGGTACGATAAATTACTATTTTATCATTCAATTCCATAACCCAATTTCCTAAACCGATTCAACAACTCTGTCATGCTTTCTTCTTCCTGTTTCAGTAAATCTGTAACTGCTTTGCCATGTTCTTTATTCTTCTTTTCTTTTATTCATCAGTTACCTTAAATTTACCTTATAATATGAAGCTATCTCTATCCATATTCTCTAAAAGATTGATTAGCATGCAATAATTACAAATTTAATGATTAAGCATAAGAAAAGCCAATGTTAAATTTAAAATATTCGTAGCCTCCAGACCTTACCATCTAAACATACCTCCACACTTTCCCAACCCCTTAATCCCCAAACTGCAAACGAACTTACAAAAATACCTCGACACGAATGTGTCAATCTCTCCGCACGTACGTGTCGAGACATCAGCACGAACGTGTCAAGACCTCGTCACGTACGTGTCGAGGTAAATTTAACTATATTTTTAAGAAATGGCCCAAGTTGATTTCCTGAAAAAGTCCACATACCCTGTAAACGTTTTTCATGTATAAAAAGACAAAAAATTACCTTATCCCCATACGATTCACGCAAACTACCGTATCTTTGCAAAAAAATTTGCAGATTATGAAGAAAATAGGTTTAATCATACTGGGTGGGGCACTGATAATGAGCAGTACTTCGTGCGTCACCAAGAAAAAATTCCTCCTTGCAGAAAACGGACGGATAGAAGCATTGTCCAGAGGAGACAAGCTGCAAGGACAACTGAACGAATGCCACAATGAAATGGACAAGATGCGCGGACAAATTGACCGCCTGCAGCAAGATACCAACCGGCAGGGGAACTCCATCCGCCATTATCAGCAGCTATTGTCAAGCAACATGAACGAACAGGAGAAGCTGAACGCCCTGCTCGGCGAAAAGCTGAAAGAACTGGATGAACGTGAAAAGACCATTCAGGAACTGCAAGGCATGATTGACCAGCAGAATGCCACGGTACAGAGCCTGCTCAACAGTGTGAAAGATGCCTTGCTCGGCTTCAGCAGTGACGAGCTGACCGTACGCGAGCAGAACGGCAAGGTCTATGTGGCCATGTCCGACAAGCTGTTGTTTCAGTCCGGAAGTGCCAAACTGGATAAACGTGGAGAAGAGGCTTTGGGAAAATTAGCTGAAGTGTTGAACAAGCAAACCGAAATTGATGTATGCATCGAAGGACATACGGACAACAAGCCGATTCATACCGCACAGTTCAAGGATAACTGGGACCTGAGCGTCATCCGCGCTACCTCCGTAGCACGTATCCTGATTGAAAAATACAAGGTCAACCCGTTGCAGATACAACCCAGCGGACGCGGAGAATACATGCCGGTGGCCGATAACGAAACAGCCGAAGGTCGCGCCAAGAACCGCCGCACAGAGATTATCATGTCGCCGAAACTGGACAAGCTGTTCCAGATGCTGAAAAAATAAGAAGGACTGAAAGTCTTTACAAACTAATAGCCCTGACATGCTTCACCACACGGAAAGTATGTCAGGGCTATTTATATGTCGGTCTACAAGAAAGTATTATTTATAGATATAGAAGCTGCGCTCCACCGATTCGGCCGTCTGTACCTTTCCCTTCAATCCATACTGCCAGGCCACGACCGTCACTTTAACCGGGAAACGGCTCCGTGGCGGAATCGGAGTAAACTCCAACGTATTGTTCGCCGTGATGCGGGCCGGACCTTCCTTCACGTAGTAATATACGGGTAAGCCACAGTCGGATACCGCTTTCAAAGGCAACGGTGCACTTCCTGTCTTCACGTCTTCCAGTCCCGGGAAAAGAATGTGCTGGCGTTTCCCTTCCGTCAGCCGGTAAGGGATGCGCAGATTCACCTGCTGCACGGCTCCTTTGTAGTGCTTGTCGCCCGGATGACTGGCCAGCAGCCAGATGTCCGACGTGCGGCGCGGATTGTACATCCCCATCCGGTAAAAACGAACCGTAAACGTGGTATCATCCACCTGCTCCACCGGTCCACAAATGCGTTCCAGACGAATCTTTCCCGCCGCATGTTCATCCGTCATTTCCTGACGGAGCGAATCCGTAAAGCAGGCATTCAGATGAAACGTCAGCCCATCTTCTTCGGGCAAGAATTTCAGCAACACCCCTGCATGCAGTTTCGGATTATAATCCACCCGCTTGCCCTGCTGGCAAATGCCTAAATACTGCATCTTTTTCAGTTTATGTTCCTTATAGCGCTGCTCGGTAAGCTCTGCCATCTCCCGGTCAAAATACCAGAAGGCATCGTGCACATCTCCCTTGTAGCGCGCTACCGGTGCAGGAGTAGCCCGCCTTGTACGTTCGTCGGGCGACCAGCGCTGTACCAGCCAGCCTGCAGCCGGGTCCACTCTCTTCAGCGTTTTCCCGCCATCGGCAGGCAAACGTTGCTCCAGTGCTTTCCGGATAAAACGGGAAATGTAACGGGCTGTCTGCTCTGACACATCGAAATGTCCCCTGCCCGTATCACAAAGGAATGAGATGCAGCTCTCCGGATACATCATCCGAAAAGCCAATGCCGGATTTACCCGGGCTTCCCACCATTCATACTCGCCTTCAATCATCAGGCCGGGAATGCCGTCAATGTTCCGCGTCCGTCCCCACTCCAGGTTTTCACGTCCGTAACCGCACAGATTGGTGCGCGGCGCATCCCCATGGAAAGACACCACCGCCAGTGTACGTTCTGGATTCCAGGCGGCAAAGTTCCACGGGAAAGTGGCCATGGCCGAATGTCCGAAAGGAATGAGAGGTACCTCACGCAACTCCGTGTATCCGCTCACTTCCGCCAGGTCGTTCATCATCTGGTCAAACACCTTCTGTGTACCTTTGCGCACATCCCACTGCTGGTCTATTCCGGGAGCAATCCAAATCAGCCCCACTCCCATCTCAGCCAGCGAGTCACGGAAAGACGGCATCTCAAACAATGTTTCCTCCGTCATGTTCTGCTGGCTCCACATTACGGCCGACAAGCGCTCGCAATGTGCCGGAACCCACAAGAAGGCTTCCGGTTCCTTTTTCGTTTCGTCCGATACAAAACCTTTCAATGTAACCACCCACTGCCACTCTCCGGCACAAACCGTCTGCAGCCAGGCCATTACCATACATAATATACACACTCCTCTTTTCATCTTTCTTTCATTTATTATTCGTTCCTACAATTTCTGATACCGTACGCGACAGGACCGGACTGCCGTAAAATGACGAAAAGCCATCTTCCTTGCTGGAGCCTCCCTGCACATGGGCGATAAAAAAGCCGCACACTCCCTCGCGTTTGTTTATCCAGGGATAAGCTCCTGCCCATCCGGGAGAACTAATCTGATACGCCTCTCCGGTCTGTTCGTCCAGTAATTCACGCCACTCTCCTAACCCATAAATTCCCGTGTGATGCTTTCCAAGGGCCCGTTCCACATATTCTCCGGGCATCACCCGTGCGCTTCCTACCTGGTCGGCCTGCATCTCACGCACCGTTTCCGCCTTCAAGATACGTTTGCCCTCATATACTCCCTCGTGCGAAATCATTTTCAGGAAACGCATGTAGTCGGCCAGTGTCGTACAAAGTCCGCCACCCAGCATCGGTGCATGTCCTCCGTCGGTGTTGACTGGGGTAAAGTGTGAATGCCGCATACCCAGCGGAGCCGCAATCAGCTGCTGGAACAAGGTTTCAAACTCTTTTCCGGCTGCCACTTCTGCCATTCGTCCGGCTACCTGCATAGCCAGTCCACCGTACTCAAAGCGTGTGCCCGGTGTAAAGACCGCATCCAGTGGCAGAATCTCCGCCACAGCCGAATCCAGGTGATTGTAATTGTCAACCCGGGGTTCAGGAAGATACGGTCGGATGCCCGACGTATGCGAAAGCAGCCTTCGCAACGGAATGCTCCCCTTTGCATCTCCCCGAAACTCAGGCAGCCATTTCTCTACCGGGTCATCCCAGTCCAAAGCCGTCGTATCGACCACGGCTGCCACCACTGCCGCTGCTACCCACTTGCCAGCCGAAGCCACATACACCTGCGTGCTGTCCGTAAAACCTCCATAGTCTTTCCGGAAAAGAACGGAATCGTCTTTCATCACACAGACTGCCCCGCCCGGATAATATCCTTTGTCCATCCAGCCGGAAATGATGGAGTCCAAAGGAGTAAAGTCATACGCCTTCTGTGTATGAGTCCCCTTCACGCAAGCACATAAGCCCGCTATTCCGGCAAGGAAAATCAAGCTCTTTATTTTCATATTCAAATTTACGCTTTTGTAGATAGTTACGTATGGAGAAAATGATTTACCTAAAAAAGAATGCATTTTTTAGGTAAGAAACAAAAAAAACCGGAAAGCAGCCTCCTTTTATAGATTCTGTTTCCGGTCTTCACCTTAACTTAATATAATATTCTCAGTATTTGTATTGCCTTTATTCTCCGTCTACTAACTGAAGTTTATAGCTATAGCTGTACTTCTTGTCCAGCAGACGGTATTCATTGTGCGGATACATGCCCCAGCTGTTATCGCCTCCCAGTCCGCGCTGTTTCAGGTCGACATGCAGACACACGTTCTTCTGCGGAATCACGTCCACCGTATGCTGCAGCTTGCGGGTCAGTCCCGGATCAAGGTCTTCCGGTGTAAAGTGCAGGGCAGTAAATGCCAGCGGCTGCAAGCCCGTCACCTTCAGTCCGAATCCCTGAGCGTCGAGTAATGAAACCCAGCGCACATCAGTCTTGTTACCCGTTTCCTGCGGACGGATGTACGGATAAAACTGATTGCTGACCGTATCTTCATAACGTCCTACGAAGGTAGAGCTGCAACGGTCGATATAGTTTTCTTCCGGTCCGCGACCGTAGTACACCAGCCGTTCATAGTCCTTCTTCAGTTCCATGCGCATACCAAAACGAGGAAGTTCCGGAAGCTTCCGTCCCGTCAGGTCGATGCTTCCTGTTACGACCACCGAACCGTCGGGACAAATCTGGTATTCCATCGTATAGGGCACCAGCACATCCTCCAGCATCCAATCCACCGTTACCCGGATTCCATTGGCATCCTGCTCACCCACTGACACCTTGCGTACCGAACGGTTGACATGCGCCGTACGCCATACACCGCAAAGCAACGGCATTTTGTTGCCGAAGTCATTGTCGGTCGGCACACGCCAGAACGCCGGCTCCGGATACTGCGACAACGGAGACTTGCCATCCAGCGCATACTGGAAAAGCACTCCTTTCTTCAGGTCAATCTTGCCTGACACCCGGCCCGACTGGAACGACAGCACGTTACCCTTCACTTCGGCAGTCAGCTGTCCCTCTGCTTTCGGCTGCACGGCAAAGAAATCACCCGTTCCAATCTTCAACTGTTCACGAGCCACCTCAAAGCCTGCGGGAATCAGTTCCGTAGCCTCACGCGTATAGGCATACAAGTTCAGATAATACTCATTTCCATCCGCAGGAATCTCCGGAAGCGACAGCTTCACTTCTTTGGAGGCATGCGGTTTCAGGCGCACTTCAAAACGTCCGGAGTCGGCCGGTACCCCGTTCTTGACGAGTTGCCAGCAGAAGTCATACGCAGAAAGGTCGGTAAAGTCATATAAGTTGCGCACTGAAATCTTTCCATCCGACAAATCTTCTGCCTTGAAATGGATGTATTGATACACCTTCTTCACCTCGTAAGCCTGCGGTTTAGGCACTCCGTTGGCCGAAATCAATCCGTCCGTGCCCGTGTTCAGTTCCGTTTTCTTATCCTCCAGCCAGCGGCGACTGCCCATCTTTCCGTTATAAGTCCAGTATGTACGGCCATCCTCTGTCTGCGTCTTGAATCCCTGGTCCATGAAGTCCCAGATAAATCCCCCCTGCATGTTCGGGCTGTCGTAAATTACCTCCCACAGGTCTTTGATATTTCCGTTGCTGTTTCCCTGCGCATGCGCATACTCACACATGATGTAGGGACGCGTCTTGCCGGAGTTGCGGTATTCCTTCATCCGGCCAAAGCTGGGATACATGGGGCATACCACGTCCGTATTCCAGTCTTCCCACGCCTGCTCAAACTGCACGAAACGGTCGGGGTCGTACGCCTTCAAGCGCTTGTACTCATCGTGGAACACTTTTCCGTTGCCGCACTCATTACCCAATGACCAGCCGATGACGCACGCATGGTTCTTGTCTCTCTCTACCAGGCGCGTAATGCGGTCCACATGTGCCGCATACCATTCCGGACGGTAAGCCGGATGCGGAATAGTATCCTTGAAGTAAGGCACGGAACCCATTCCATGAGTCTCGATGTTCGCCTCGTCCACCACATAGAATCCATATTTATCGCACAACTTATAGAACAGCGGATGGTTGGGATAGTGACATGTACGCACTGCATTCATGTTCAACTGCTTCATCAGTTTCAGGTCGGTCATCATGATGTCCCGACTCTGCACATGCCCCAGGCTGTCGTTGTGCTCGTGACGGTTCACGCCCTTGATGTACACCGGTACCCCGTTCACCAGCAGCTTCGAGTTCTTGATTTCAATCCGGCGGAAACCCACCTTGCAGGCTGTGACTGACTGCGGTTTTCCCAACGCATCGGCCAGTGTCAGCACACAGTCATACAGATAAGGGTGCTCGGCATTCCATTGGTTTACCCGACTGACCGTTCCGGAGAATGAAAGCGTTTCCGCCTGTTTCTCCCGGTCGAAGCGTCTGCTCTGCGCCCACACCTTCTTGCCGTTCTTGTCCAGCAGTTCCAGCTTCACCAGCCCCTGCTTCATCCGGTTGCCGCTGAACTCACGCAAGTCAACCGTTCCACGGAACACCCCGTGCTTATAATTATCATCCAGTCCCGCTCTGAGGAAGAAGTCCCAGATAGTCAGCTTCGGATACGCCTGAAGGTACACATCGCGCTCAATGCCCGACAAGCGCCAAAAGTCCTGGTCTTCCATGTAACTGCCGTCGTGCCAGCGATACACCTGCACCGCCAGCAGGTTCTTCCCTTCTTTCAGGAAAGAAGTCACGTTGAACTCCGCAGGCGACTTGGAAGCCTTGGTCATACCCACCTGCTTTCCGTTGACAAACACACGGGCATAGCCGCTGATGGAGCCAAAGTGCAGCATCACCTCACGTTCGTCCCATCCCGCGGGCACCGTGAACCATGTGCGGTAGGTACCCACCGGATTCTCCACATCAATAAAAGGAGGATTAGGTGAGAAGACATACTGGATGTTGCGGATAATCGGTTCGCCGAAACCCTTCAGCTCCCAGTTGGACGGCACGGCAATCTCCTGCCATCCTTCCTCCGAAAGGTCGGTACGATAAAAATCTTTCACACTCTCTTCTATCGAAGAAGCATAACGGAACTTCCAGGTACCGTTCAGTGAATGAATCCACGGCGAACGGCTGTGATCCTCCGTACGCGCGTCCTCCGCATTCTCATACAACGCAAAGTCTACGTGCGGCTTCTCTTTGTTCCACTCGTATCGCGTAGGGTTCTCCCACTCGTTCTGCTGTGCCCATGTCAGACTTGCCAGACAGAGCAGGAGACCTAATATTGTTGTTTTCTTTTTCATGAACTATGGTTTGATTTCAAAAACAGCCGACACAAATGGCCGGCTGCTTTCACCAATTATAAATATAAATATTGAGACATTATTTCAAATCATTAAACAGCAACGGACCGTAGCTTGGATGTCCCCCGTCATACTTATCTTCCGTATACGTTTCCAGTAATGATTCTGTGTAGGGCATACTTAATTTCTTACGTTGTACATAATGATTGTATACCATATAAAATACAGGCTGCCAACAATTACCCCGCTCTGTATCCACTCCTCCATTTTTATCTTTGGTCTCTTTGGAAATAACGTCCCATTTACAATATTTGCCTGTGACATCCGTCCAAGTTTCAAAAGGCACATCATACCCTAAATTATATTTTACCGTATATTCATAACCTAATAAGGCACGGTTCTCATATGCAGAATAAAGGTCATTTCCTTGTTTCCAAGCTAATTCACAGATAGCAGATACGGCCCCAAGTCCTAGTACAGTATGCTGTTGATCACGTCCAGACTCTTGGCACTGTCCAGTATCCCCATCAATATAATGTGAAATAGTACCATTATCATTCCCATACAAATAAAAATTCACACATTTTTTATACATATCTACATCATCCCACAAAATAGCAGCAGCCATATAAGATTTTGTCACATGCAAGCCCCAGTTTCCATTCGTGTAAGGATCGGTATTATAAAACTCCTCCCACACCGGAAGAAAGACATTACGAAGCATATCGTTTACTTTCTGAATATCAGTCTCACTGATTTTATCATACGTATGGCTTAACATTTCTAATGCATAGACAATTTTGATTCCTTCAAGACCAGCCATTAATGCGGTATCATTTCCATCAATGTCTTTCAAAACCTCTGCATATGCCAACATCAGTTCCAATGATTTCTTCGCATAATTTTCATCCTGTGTAATCATCCACATTACTGAATTTAAATATACAGCATCAAAATCCTGTTCAGCATTTCGCTTGGTATATCCATAATTTCCATCACGTGCAATAACTTCATAAGGCCCTTTTATCGTATAAGAAGATTGTGCCAAAGGCTCTTTTTCCAATGCTTGAAAAACACTATAAGCAGGTTCCTGTTTTTCCTTTACCATCTGGCGAATATGATCAATGTCTTTCTGTGTATGAAGTATACCTGGATGTTCCAGAGACGGTTCATAATTTGCACCAGACAAAGGCCAGCTATCTATATCATTTACTCCATGCTCAAACTCAGCTGAACAGCTCATTGCCATTAAACCTACGGCAACTAATGGAAAGAATATTCTATTTAACTTCATATTTTTCTGTTTTATTGTTAGGTATTAGGTATAAGGAAAGAATGAAAGAGACGAACCTATAAAAACATTATTCGCCCAATATAGACTACAGATTTCGTCGCTTTCAATTTCCATTGTATTTATCGTCCCTTATTTCTTTTCTTCATTTATTAAACTCTTTAAAGCTTCTTCCGACTCGAATGTTTTAATCCAGTCCACATCTATCGTGCCCGTTTCATCAGCTTCATACCAAATTTTCCAAATTTCAAATACGACATTATCTACCTTCTGCAATTTTGTCGGCATCATTTCCGTATTCACTTTCTTTTTAGTAAAATCAGCATAGAAAACTTTGTAATCACCACAATCCAATACTTCCATGGCTCTGTTTCCCTTATTCGTATCGGCACCATATTTACCTCCAGATGATAAACCACCCCACATATCAAGATACCACTCCATCTTTGTAGATACTTCAAATACATCTTTGGGGAATCTCACTTTAAATGCCAAAATCGGATAATTAGCCACATTAAATTCAAACCCTCCAGTTCGTTTGATTCGGATAGCTTTATAATTTTTGTCAGCACCTGGGAAAAGACTTAAAATACCCTGATCTTCCAACCAGTTGAATTCCAGACATTGTCCGTTAAAGTTCTCCCATGAGTTCATAAACTCGAATGAATCATTCATTTTACCCTCAGCTACTATTACATTCATAGAAGCAGAAATAGGATTACCATCACCATAGTCTGCCGTAGCAGTAACCACAGCGGTTCCATATTTCTTAGCAATAAAGTGTCCGTTTTCATCAACCTCAACTACTTCCGGTTTACTGCTTTCCCATTTCAACGCCGAAAGTGTCGCATTGCCCGGTTTTACATTGAGTTGAGGTACATAAACCTCACCTAATGCCAACTTATCTGATTCTTTAACAAAAGAAAGAGTTTCTATAAAGATGATGGGCTTCACAGTAATTGTAAACTCTTTAGTAAAATGCTTTCCATCTGTAGCTGTTGCCTTAACACGTGCAGTCCCAGCTTTCACGCCTTTCACAACCCCATCCTCGGTCACAGTTGCAATCTCGGGAGTCAAACTTTCCCATTTCAACGTAGGATAAGTAGGATCTGAAGGAATTGTTTGCCATCGCAACTGCAATGAAGCAGTTTCATAAACTTCCAGTTCATTTTCCGTCATATCAAGATTGATATCTTCTATAAAGATAATCTCATCTACCACCTTGATTTCAACAGTAGAAGTAACCGCAAAACCTACAGCAGGCATTACTGAGATAATTGCTGTTCCTGCATGTACAGCCTTTATCCGTCCCTCTTCATCTACACTAGCGATTTCAGGACTTCCTGATTTCCAAATTACTCCCTTATCTGAAGCATTTTCTGGCAATACGCTGTAATTCAATATAGTATCACTTCCTACCAACAACGGTAATACAGGTGTTACATCTAAATTAATATCAGAAATAAGTACCTTTTCATTCATTTCGGGTGACACCATTTCATCGTTGCACGAAACCATAGATGCCATTGTCCCTATTAAACAAACAGCCGCACAACCTTTATATAATATATTTTTGTATGTCATGATTGATATAATATTATTAGATTGCTAATACAAATAAAACTATTACTCCCAACCTGGATTTTGTTTCAAATTCGGATTTAATTTCAGCTGGTCTATAGGCAGAGGATACAAATAATGTTTCTCCTCCCAAACACGACCCTGTTCGTAAATAATACAACCTTCTGCGTCCATGGTTTTAGAAGAAGCGTCCGACCATTTTGTTTCATACTCAGTACCTCTCCATTTAACTCCTGTAAGATTCATCGGCATTTCCTCTTCTGCTGTTTTCCATCGTTTTAAATCATCAATACGGAAATTCTCATCATAAAATTCAACAGTACGTTCACGACGTATCTCAGTACGCATATCCAAATTATTGGCAGAAACAAAAGCATTGGTCAAATCAGGCATATTAGGATTAACACGCTTACGAGTCAAATTCAAACTGATAGCTAAATCTTCATCAGAAATTTTATCATCACGTTCAAATACTGCCTCAGCATAATTTAACAAAACCTCAGCATAACGGATAATTGGATAATCATATGCTTCCATTCCTGTAGGTACCCCATCACGTTCACAACACCATTTATGAGGGAAATACCCTGTACCAGTAGAAGGCATAAAGTTCTTATGAGAAGCATTCGCAATTTCTTCTGCACTTCCAGTCCAGTCTATACGTCCTCCTCCTGTTCCCCAATATGTATGTCCAGGAATCATAAGCGTATTGCTCATTCTGTTATCTCGGTCCTTGAACTCGGAATCCACTTTACTATAATCCCATGTCTGAGGGTTAATGGGTAAGCCATTACTTTGCAAATACATATTTGCCATTTTACGTGTCACGTATACAGCATTACCCAATCGTCCTTGTGTGATATTAAAACCAATAGAAGCCAATGTAGGATCATGACGTCTAGTAAAAATGTATTCCTTATTCCCACTTTTAGTAATACCAGCAGGATTCGATTTATCATTTTCAAGGATAAAAAGATATTTGTAAGCTTCAGTACCTAATTCCTCTGGAGCAAACAGTTCAAAGAAACCACTTTCTATTACATCATGAGCAGACGTTGCAGCTATATCCAATAATGCGCTTGAACGATCATTGTTCTGTCCACCATTACGAAACTTTTGCCAAGTACCTTCATAAAGAGCGACACGAGAAAGAAAAGCACTCGCAGCCTGACTAGACAAACGACCTTCATCTTTACTGCTAATCTCATTTGCTTCAGGAAGAAGTCTGATTGCTTCTTCCAAATCTTCCAGAATAAAATCAACCACCTCATCGCGAGAGTTACGGGCCATTTGCATTTCAGGTGAATCAATATCCAATGGAGTACGAGTAATAATGACATCTCCATATACCTGCAACAAATCAAAATAACAATAGGCTCTGAAGAAATGGGCCTCACCCACTGATGTTTCGATATCTGCCGGAGCAGCATAACCTTCAGCCTGCTGCAATAATGTGTTCACCTGACGGATACGATTGTAATTATTGGTGTAAGTTTTATCCGACGACGGAATACTATTCGTTCCATTACTGTAGACATCCAATGTGATTCCTGTCCGCAAATCAGAACGAACATCACTATGAGGACTATCATCCAATTGTTTAAAATCGACAGTCCAGCCATAGAACTGAGTAGCAAACAATTTAAAATGGTCTGGAGTCTGCCAGTAATTTGTATCTGCCAACTGAGTTTTCGGCTCCATGTCAAGACATGACTGAAACGTTAGCATAGAAAATAATCCCAAAATATATGTTATCTTTTTCATCATTTCTTTATTTTTAGAAAGTAGCATTGATACCAAAAGTAATTGTACGATTAAATGGATAGCGCTGTTTATTTTCCACTTTGCGTGTAGCCTCAGGGTCCCAGCCATCGTTTATATATGATTTTTCCCACAAATCTGCTCCCGCAACATATACACGTAGATTGCTCAAGAAACCTGTTTTACTTATCAAATTCTTAGGGAAGGTATATCCTAATACAATATCCTTCAAACGAAGATAAGCACCATTTTCTACAGACCATGTAGAAGCCATGTAATTGTAGTTGTTAATATCATTATTGTTTGAGTAGCTCGGATAATAGTTATTGGGAGTTTCAGGGCTCCAAACATTGCCCACACTTTGATTAGATGTATTCAACCAAATAGCTTTAAAAGGTACTTTCCATGCATCAATTTCGCGATAGATGGTACGATCTCCAACTCCTTGAAATACTGCATTAAAATCAAATCCCCTCCATTCGAAACCGAAGTTAAAAGAGAAAGACAGTTTGGGATCATCAGTACCTAAAAAGACTAAGTCATCCTGAGTAAGTTTACCATCTTTATTGACATCTTCATACATATGATCTCCTAAACGAAGGTTAGCAGGCATATTTACGGAGTTGTTTCCTGTATATTTCTGTGTATACTTCATCAGCTGCTCATCTGTCTGAATTTTCCCCATATAACGATAACCAAATATAGAGTTTAACGGATAGCCATTCAATGCTGCATTGTATCCAGCCTCTACCACCACTTCTCCTCCATCAATCAATTCATTCGTCATATAAGTTAATGTTCCACCTAAATGGTAATTTACCTCACCTATCTTATCACGCCAGGTCAAACTTCCATCATATCCTTTGGCCATAAACTTTCCGGTATTGGTACTTGGTGCTGTACCACCTAACACACCAGGATATAAACGGGAAATCAACATGTTGTTATTTTTTTTCATAAATAATTCAAAGGTTCCGGTAAGTCGATTTCCTATGAAACCAAAGTCTAAACCTAAATTGTAATTATAAATACGTTCCCAAGTACGTACTTTACTTACCAACCCCGCTGATTCCACGTAAGTTCCTTTTGATGTTCCCAGTAAAGCACCACTATTTGACTTATAATTATACAACTGGATACCATCATAGCGTCCGATACCACTTTGATTACCTACCTCTCCGTATGAAGCGCGTAATTTCAATTCGCTCACGTAGTCATGAATACCTTCCATAAAGCTTTCCTCACTGATTCGCCATCCAGCAGATGCTCCCCAGAAGAAATTCCAACGGTTTTCTGGCAAGAATTTAGAGGAACCGTCATAACGGGCATTCAACTCTGCCATATACTTCGACTTATAATTATAGTTGAAACGTCCAAAATAAGACAATATAGCCTCTTCCCACTTATCAACTTTATCAATATAAACCTGTCCTTTACCATTTAATGATTCAATGGCAGACTCTACATCCATGACTTTAGTAGCGCTGTAATCATATGCTGCATAATCATACTGTACACCTCCCATCACAGCCAAATCATGAACCTCGTTCAACAACTTCTTATAAGTAAGGAAAGCAGAAGCCGTACAATTATCTGTGCGGGATGCGCTCTTCATGTAAGAAGATTTTTCCTGTGCAGGATAAGGAGAGTTTTCATTTCTGATTAACGTACCATCATACTGATACCAGTCAATAGACAAATATTGCTCATCACGCATTGCCGTATTTGTGCTATATCCTACAGTTCCTTGAAAATCAAGCCCCTCCAATATGTTTATTTTTAAGACCTCATTTACGCTCATACTAGTAACCGTCAGTCTATTATCGCCACCAAGTTCTACCTGCCAGTTAGGAGTATGAATTCCACCCCATGCATAAGGTTTACCATCTATAGTCGATATCGGTAAACCTGGCTGAGGAATAGAAACACCTAAGACAGCACTAATCTGTGTGGGAGCTACCTGATGCTGACGGCTAGCGGCCATATTAGAATCCAAGCTAACACGATTAGAAATTTTAAAACTATTAGATAAACGCACATTATAACGTTCATTTGAATTATTACCCCATTGCAAAGTACCTTGATCATTCAGATAACCCAATGAAAGACGGTAACTAGATTTATCAGTTCCTCCTGAAAGACTCAAATTGTGTTGTGTAGAATTTGCATTTCCCCATAACACATCTGTCCAGTTCATATCGTGAAACACAAAATCGGCTACACCAATAAAAGCATTAGGAATTGGATTAGGAACCGAACCATCTCCCCCATTCAAGTTTATCCAGCTTCCCTTTAAAGACTTTGCCAACTTAGCATAACGTATCCATTGATCATCCTCTCCATAACCATCATTAGTACGTGCCTGAATTACCCCATCAGCCCATTCATCAAGGCTCATCAAACGAGGTTGCAATCCCACGATTTTACGAGTAAACGAACCGCTATATTCTATTTTTGCTTTACCTGCATCCGGACGTTTCGTTGTTACCAGAATTACACCTCCAGCTGCCTTAGCTCCATAAATGGCTGCAGAAGCATCCTTTAAGAAGTTAATGGATTCAATATCATCTGCACTTAACTGGGACATTTCACTTACACTGCTTGCAGGCACACCATCAATAATCAGCAACGGGTCTACAGAATTCTTAGATACTGCACCACGTATAGATATTCCCCATCCTTCCTCACCAGGAGCAGCAGAAGAACGAGTAATACGTAGTCCTGGTACCTGTCCCTGCATAGCTGAAAGAGGGTTACTCACCGTTCCTTTGTTTTGGAACATTTTCTCATCCACAACTGTTACAGATCCTGTCAAAGTCTGTTTCTTTTGAGCTCCATAGCCTACAACCACTACTTCATCCAAAACCTCTGTATCTTCCTTAAGAATGACTTTCGACAAATTAGGATTAGAAGCTGGCAATTCTACCGTTTTATAGCCAATATAAGAAATCACCACTACTGCATTCTTAGAAGACACATTCAACGAATAATTTCCGTCAATGTCTGTGATCACTCCATTTGTAGTTCCTTTTTCAAGAACACTTGCACCAATAACGGGGATACCCTCCGCATCCAGCACTTGTCCTTTCACACTTACCGATTGCAAAACCGATTGTACAGAAGTCACCTCCGCATGCATCGGAGCCACATTGCCGGCTACTAAAGCCGAAACCATCATGGCTGAAAAAAGGACTCTCTGCGATGAATTTTTCAGAAAACCATTCTTCATAAGATTAAACTTTAAATTAACGTTTTTACTTCTTATCATTATTTTATATACATTGTTTCATATAGTTGCGTACTTCCTTGCGGCTGATGAACAGATGGTTCTCTACCGTACGAACAGAAAGATTCAATTCGGCCGCAATATCTGCCGATGTTTTCCCCTCAAAACGATTCATAATATAGATTTTACGACGCTGACAAGGCAGACAATTCACTCTCATCAGTTCTTGCTTCTGCAAGTCACGTACAATGACACAGGCATCTGCATCTCCAGCACGCTGTGACTGATAATTTTCCTCCAGATAAGCGGCCACTTCCTGTTTTTTATAAAAATGGCGGAGATAGTCAGACACCAGATTACGTACAATCGTAAACAAGAAATATTTTACGGTATCGGGACGAAGCATAGTACGGTATTCCAAAAGGCGAAGATATGCGTCCTGAACCAAATCTTCCGCATCTTCTTTTTCTCCTATTTTCTTATAGATATAAAAGAAGACCGACTGATGGTAGTCCGCAAAAATCTGTGCTACTAGCTCATTGGATGTGTTCGTCAGGTCTTTCATAAATTAGCTTGTTTTGGTTTTTTGACACTGCAAATGTATTTACAATTCCAAAAAACTAAAACAAATGTAACATGGAATAAATCTCACCTTATCCTTCAAGACTGATTTTTATACAAGCATTTGATTTACAATAAAATAAAGAATCCCATACAAGAGTCTCAAATTATTATTTGACACTTCTGTATAGGATTCTTTTTCAAAATCTGACACTAAAAAGCCTCTCAATCTACCGGACGGTGCTCACCTGAGACTTGTTTGATGTATTCGTTCGGAGTTATTCCAGCCAGTTTCTTGAACGTACGGAAGAACGAGGCACGCGAACTGAAACCGCAATATTCCGCCATGGCAGTCAGAGTATATTTGGCATACTCGTCTTTCAGGATAAGCGACTTGAATTCTTCCACACGGTATTCGTTGATATAGTCATAATAATTCTTCTCCAAATACTGGTTGAAGAGATAGGAAAGTGAATGGGAGGTAGTGCCTATCGCTACGGCAAGATCTGCCACTTTGAGATTCGGATTGCGATAAGGTTTGTTACGCTTCATCTCCTGTTCCAGCAGACGGTAAAGCCGCTTGCACTCTTCCGGGCTGACCTTGTTCGTCCTGTATTTGTCATCAGCAGAGGAAGCAGTCTTTTTCTCAGACTTCGGTTCTATAGGTTCCGCCACAGTTTCTTCCTCTGTCACTGGTTCTATTTCCGGTGTTACGACTTCTTCTGCCTCTTCTTTTTTCTTATCTTCCTCCACAACCGTCGACATTTCCGCATCGTTAAAGCCGTTCAGCTTACGTAAAACGGCCCATACCACACGCAACAGGCTACGGCGGAACACATACACACCTGCAGCCGCCAATAACAATGCCACAAGAGAATATATCCACTTATACCAGGAACGGTCGGGAATGCAAATATCCAAGGTCATGGCCGAATCGGGATACCCAATCTGACGGATAACAAAAGAAGTAACTCCCGAAGGTAAATCATACAACGATACTTCCGATTTTCCCATCAAGGAAATCCACTCTCCCTCCTCTCCTAACTTATACTCATACATCAGGCTGTTCGGGTCACTGTATGTAAGTGCAGAGAACTGAATAATTACACTCTTCTGCGAATTCTCCAGCGTGAGCGCGTAATGGCCTTCTTCTCCCGAAAGCTGATGCTGCATGCTCTTACCATTGACCAGCACATCCGACAACGAAATAATATAACGGCTGGGGAGCATATCCATGTCTTTCCCGTTCAGGCGCACCAGTCCTCTGGAGTTACCAAACCAGAAGTTTCCGTCTTCATCTTTTATCGGAATGCAGTTGATGAATATCAGACTGGGAATACCATCGGCAAAATTGAAAGGCACCACCTTGTTTTTCTTGTCGAAACGGTACATACCCTTATTGGTTGCCACCCACAGCCAGCCTTCTGAATCTTCCACCACGGCCATCAACGACTTTCCGTCCAACAGCGTTCCGGGAGTGAGCCGGCTAAAATGACTCATGGTAAGGTCGGACACAAACAATTCTCCTTTATCTGGCAAGAAATAGAGCTGATGGTCGGAAGTTTCATAAATCATGCGGATTTTTTCTTTATGCACAAATCCTTCCGGAAACACATCGTTCTTCAAGCTTTCGGACGACGGGTCCCAAATGCAGATGCCGCTCTCCGTACAAATCCATCCTTTATGGGAAGAATCAAAATAAATCTCATAAACGTTGCCTTCGGGCAGCTTGGAACTGTCGCTCTTGAAGTGACGCACGATTTTCCCGTTCCGGTAACAATACAATCCGGCAGAAGTACCAATCCACAGATTTCCCCGGTCGTCAGGACGAAGCACAAAAATATGTCCATGCTGGAAGGGTTCGGAAGCAATCTCAAAATCCCGCAGTTCCAGTGTGGCACCATCGAGCACATACATACCTCCCCCATAGGTTCCGATATAATATTTCCCGTCGAAATAACAGCTTGACACAATGATGGAAGCCCGCAGACGGGGCGCCTTGAATATTTGGAACCTGCCATCGGCCTCATCGATAAACACAAAGCCGTCGCGCGAACCTATCAGTTTCTGACTTCCATGAAAGGCAATGGTACGAACGGCCATGTCTCTGGAATCAAACAGATTTTCATATTGATAGGTGGAAAACAAGTCGCTCTGAAACAAGGTGTAGTCTACACCCAACTGGTAAAAGCCAATCCATAACAAGCCGTCACGGTCGACCAGTACAGAGTACACAGAATTGGAACGAATCTGGCTATCCGCCTCACGGTCGTGCCGGAAGGTACGGATAACACGCTGGCGGCTCACGGAAATAAAATGTACACCGTTTCCGTCCGTTCCTACATAGAGCAGGTCTTTCCCATCGCCCGACAAGGCAGAGATGACTCCACAACCGACATCCAGATAGCGTGAAAAGTGCTTGCTGGCAGTATCAAAAAGCACCAGTCCGCTAGTCATTGTACCCATAAAAATCTTTGAACCGACACGTGTGATATTATAGAAAGAAAGGTTCTGCCCGTTCTTCGCCAATTTATCTGAAAAAGAAGTAATAGTATGGTCGGACAAACGAAGAGATTTCAAGCCTCCCATCGTAGAGAGCCACAATATGCCGTTTTCTCCTTCCACCATTCCCGTTACAAAATTCGCACGCGAAAAGACATTCTTGTCTACCAGCACATGCTCAAAAACTCCTCCTTTGTATACATACAATCCTTTTTCCGTTCCTACATAGAGCACATCCCCCAACTTACAGAATGCATGCACCCCGCTTGTAATCATTTCAGGAGCCAGCCGTTCGAGCTTCTCGGCATCATCGGCCAGACGGAAAAGTCCCATGCCCGTGCCAACCCACAGTTCATTGTCCGGCATTTCAATCAGTGCAAACACCCGCTTCAGATTCTCATTACTGCCCTCTACCATATAATGCTCCAGGCGTATACCATCAAAACGCTCCACTGAGGTATTCGTTCCCATCCAGACATAGCCTTTTGAATCTTTGTATATCGTATTAATGATCAAATCAGGAAGTCCGTCGGATACGGACAAACTACGGATTTCGGAGGAAACAGCTCCCGCTTGCAAACAGCACAGACTAGTTAACAAAAGGAGATAAATATATATCAAACATTTCTTCATTTACAAAACTGCCATAGGTTTCATGAGCAAAAATACATAGAATCTGCCTATATTTCATAAAAATATCCGACAAAAAACCGCACTGTCTTCCCAGACATCAATACAAAACCTTATACCCTGATAAGTACTGTCAAAGAAGTACTACAATACTTCCTAGACAGTACCACAGTACTTCCTAGACAGTACTGAAGTACTGCAAAGGAAGTACTGGAAGAGCATATACAATTATAAATCAATATATTACTACAAAAGCAAACTTAAAATTTCATTTTACTTCAAAAGACGTAACTCTTTTGAAACCGAAAGTGTATATTTTTTCTTTCCTACAACTACCCTACAAGGAGCCGTAGCTGTGTACATCCATTTTCCATCTTGCTTCAACAGCAAAACATCAGCAGGTACATCTGTCCGGATGCTCACTCCATCTGCTTCCAGTTGTGTACCGTTACCCAAGAAAGCCTGAAGAGTCTCTCCCTTTTCCGACTGACGGCACAACGCATAGCCTGCACGGGCCTGCAACTTTTCCAACTTGCAGTGGTGTGCATTCTCATCCGACGACAGAATCCAGTCGACATTTCCATTGGTCAGTGCCACGCGTATGCCGACATGACTTCCCTGCTGTTCACTCTTTACCTGCGGATAATCAACTGACGCAATGCAGGAAGGTTCTTTTAGGGTAGAAGGTTCATACACGGCCACAAACGGACGGTTCCAGGCTTCTCCTTTCTGGCGTGCCACGAAAGTAAGCGTAGGCTGGTCCTTGATGGAATACGGCATGTTCTTGATACGGCTCAGTCCTTCTGTCATGGGGCTCAGGGCTGAAAAGATTTCGCGTCCTTCCTCCCCTTTCATCCAGAGGTTCATCGTAATATCGTCCTTGTCGGGCATCTGGATGGTGAATCCGGCTTTCACGTCTTTGCTTGTCACCGCCCGCTTCTTATTATATATATAGGAATAAGCATACAGATGGGCTCCGGCAAAGGCCAGTTCCTGCGTAGGCTGAAGTCCGAGTTCACTGCCGTCGGCCGCCGTCAGCGTCATGTGCTGTCCTAAGTTGTGATAGAAATAGTCATGCATCTTGTCGCCGCCTTCTACTTTCCGGCTACGGAATATATCGATATAATAACCTGCAGAATCACCCACATTGACAATTCCGTTAAGGCGAGTCTGGTCGGCAAAAGCTTCCGGTTCGCGGAAGTAAACTTCACTATAGGAAATCGGCTGATAAGGAAGCCGTTCACCAGCCGCAGGATACAAGGCACGCAGTTTGAAGGAGTGGTTGCTCTTCATGACGGGATAAGAAGAAATACCGTCTACGCAGACCGTATTATGCGAAGGGAACTGGCTGTAGTACTCCAGGTAATCCAGGCCCTGATACAAAGTTTTTCCAATACCGGCATCCGGCCCGAGCACGTAGCCTTTGCCATACAATTCCATGCTGATGCCGTTGGCGTGCATGTGATTGCCTTCACTTCCGTTCAGTGACACCATCAGACTGTGACGAGGGTTCATACCATTACGCTGTACCAGCCAGCTCACATTCGGGGCATAGAAGGTCGGAGTTACATAGTCGTCAATCTGGCCAGCCTTCACTTTTTCATCCAATACGAGCGGTTTCCCGGCAAAGAAAGAAGTAATGGCTACCGGTGCCTTGCCTCTTTCCGCCACCGGAAGAGAAGAGGATGGGTCGAACAATTTCAGCATGGCCGTAAACTTACGTTCCTCTTCGAACTTTCCATGGGTACGGGCATTCTGAATCATATAACGGAAAATATCCGTCCGCAGTGTAGAAGGATGCGTATCACCAAACCCACAGACCATACGGTTCGGGAAAAGGTATTGCGGCATGGCTTCTACAGCCTTCGAAAGTACCGGAATCTCCTTGGTCAGGTCCATACCCAGATTCTCATCGAACAGGCTGACAAAGCTGGCATAATCACCTACCACCACACTGCTGTAGCCGGGACATTCTGCCCAGACACCCGTGGCTGCATCGAATCCGTAATCGGCCAGTTTTTTCAATGACCACTGACGGATGGACGACTGGTTCACCAAATAATCGATATAGTACTGGCGTCCTTTGCCGTCGGCATACTTCGTATCATCTTCCAGAATCAGGGCAATGTTCATGATATAATGCGCCTGCAGCAGGTTCCAGTTGTTGTGAGGCACTCCGTTGGCAATGATGTTATCGGCACATTTCTTGAAAGCATCGGCATAGATAGTCATCTTTTCCGACTTTTCTTTCTGCAGGTACGTATAAAGGAAATCATAAAGCGGCACCAACGAATTAATGACATCTTCATGAATCACCTCAAAGGAAGTCATCCCTACCAATGTCTGCTGGTGACCGTAGTTCAAGTCGACAGGCACATTACGGTAGTACAACCCCGTCATGTACACATCGAAAACGGAAGCTGCTGCCGTAGCATATTTCTGTTCACCGGTCAGCCACCAGAGGAATGCCGCATCGCGGGCTATGCCTACGATTTCATTGTTGATGCTTTCAATCATTCTTCCGGTTTTGCTGATGCTCACCCATTCGTAAGGATTACCTTCCAGGATACTGTTGGCCAGATACATTCCTCTGGCATCTTCCTGATAAGGCTCCAAGTCCTCCAGTCGAGGACGTTTGTAATTGGTGGCATGGCTGCGTGCTCCGGTAAATACCACTGTTGGAGCCGGTGCCTTCTCACCTCCGGCATGGTCGTAGTACTCACCTTTTATATATACATCGGTGGCATGTGTGTTCCAGTACATCAGCAAACGGGAGGACAGCCAGTCCGTTCCCCGGTCTACGTATTTATCTGTCCGCTGCCGAAGCCGCTCATACACATCTTTTGCCCAAGGAGCCTTTTTAATCAGCTCCTGAGTTTCTTTCTTCCCCTCCTGTGTGGTCAGATAGCGGGGATGTCCTTGCGGAAGTTTCAAGTCCAACCGCCCGGTTCGTGCTTGTACCGCCCCTATAACCACAGACAGGCACAGCCACAGAATCACTCTTTTCATATCTTCTAGTTTTTTATTTTCACAATAACTAATACGAACGAACGCGTAAAAATACTCAAAAGTCGACAGAAGTTTTTTACTTTCATCATCTGCAGAAATGTTAAAAACGAAGGAGAACGAAAAAAAAGGACGAAACATGCTCTAAAACATGGGCTTTTATTAGTGTATTTTTACACTTATCCGTAATATTGCACTTGAATTAGTGTTACTAATACACTTTGAAAAACGAACAGCATAAAACACGTTTTTGATAACCGCAAAATCAATACACAAATAATTAAAATAATACTATTATGAATTGGAATTCAACTGAATTTATTTGGCTCGACTGGCTGGTCCTCACCGTCGGAGTCATTGCTATTGTGTGGGCTGTTTACCGTGCAATAAAGAAAGATCAGGAAAAGATGAAAGGTGCCGACAGTCAGGACTACCTTTTCGGAAAAGGGGAACCTTGGTACATTATCGGTGCTGCTATCTTCGCAGCAAACATCGGTTCTGAACACCTTGTAGGATTGGCAGGTACAGGTGCAAAAGACGGTGTGGGAATGGCACACTGGGAAATGCAAGGATGGATGATTCTTATTTTAGGATGGTTGTTCGTTCCTTTCTATCAGTTATTAAACAACAAAATGGGCAAGATTATCACTATGCCTGACTTCCTGAAATTCCGCTACACACAACGTACTGGTTCATGGTTATCTATCATTACACTGATTGCCTACGTATTGACAAAGGTATCTGTAACTGCATTCACTGGCGGTATCTTCTTTGAATACCTGCTCGGACTTCCATTCTGGTGGGGAGCAATCGGCCTTATCTTCATCACGGCTATCTTCACTGTCTTCGGAGGTATGAAAGGTGTAATGACACTTTCTGCCATCCAGACTCCTATTCTTATCATTGGTTCATTCTTAGTTTTGTTCTTAGGCTTGAATATGCTGGGCGATGGCAGCATCTCAGAAGGATGGTCACAAATGATGGCCGTTTGTAACGCCGCACACGACGGTTTCGGAACAACTCACATGTTCCACACTGACCCTGCAGACCCTATGTATCCGCAATTCCCGGGTTATGTGGTATTCCTCGGAGCATCTATCATCGGTTTCTGGTACTGGTGTACTGACCAGCACATCGTACAGCGTGTGCTCGGACAGACTAAAGGAGAAGACAACCGCAAAGTTATGGCACGTGCACGCCGCGGTACAATCGCTGCCGGTTACTTCAAACTGTTGCCTGTTTTCATGTTCCTGATTCCAGGTATGGTGGCATTCGCACTCTCACAGAAGACTGGCAGCAACATCGTAATGGACATCACCAACACACATGACACAGATGGTGCTTTTGCCATGATGGTTAAGAACATCCTGCCTGCAGGTGTGAAAGGTATCGTAACCATCGGCTTCATCTGCGCCCTGGTGGCTTCTTTGGCTGCATTCTTTAACAGCTGTGCGACATTGTTTACAGAAGACTTCTACAAACCTATGAAGAAAGGCATGAGCGAAAGTCACTACGTAATGGTAGGCCGTGTAGCTACAGTCGTTGTCGTACTGTTGGGATTGGCTTGGATGCCTATCATGATGAACATGGGTAACCTGTATTCTTATCTTCAAGATATTCAGTCTCTGATTGCTCCTGCCATGGTAGCCGTATTTACCCTGGGTATCTTCTCTAAGCGCATCACACCGAAAGCTGGAGAATGGGGACTTATCGGAGGCTTCCTTATTGGTATGCTGCGTCTGTTGACCAACGTGCTTACCGACTCTGGTAAAGCGGTAATGGACGGAGCGTTCTGGGAATGCACTTCTTGGTTCTGGCAGACTAACTGGCTTATCTTCGAGGTATGGTTGCTGGTATTCATCGTTATCATGATGTACGTAGTATCCATGTTTACTGCCAAACCGACATCTGAACAAATTGCAGCCATCACTTTCACCGGTGATTACAAGAAAGCAATTCGCGAAAGCTGGAATATGTGGGATGTAATTGCCACATTGGGCGTTGTAGTTCTCTGCGCTTTATTCTACGCATACTTCTGGTAATCCATAGAAACCAACTCATAAAAAGAGGACATGCAAATCAAAAGCCGCATGTCCTCTTCCTTTTTTATAGAAACTACTGAAAAACACACATTCTATGTTGAAAAACATCTGAAAAAAAGAACAAGCAATCGTTTTAAGTGTTACTTTTACACCATAGATAACAACATCAATAATTTCACATGAAAAGCATGAATAAATCTTTCTTAGGGGCAAGTATCATTCTTGCAGTATTGAGCGGTTGTGCTTCCAAGCAAGCCCAGCAACCGGAGCTGACTTTATCAGGCTTGAACCCTGCTAATTTTGAGGTTTCAGCTGAGAATGCCAAACCTATCAAACTTTATACTTTAAAAAATAGCCAGGGTATGGAAGTTTGTGTAACCAATTTCGGCGGACGAATCGTATCGGTCATGGTTCCTGACAAGAACGGAAAGATGACGGATGTAGTTCTCGGTTTTGACAGCATTGCAGATTATCAGAATATTCCAAGTGACTTCGGAGCTTCTATCGGCCGTTATGCCAACCGAATCAATAAAGGGAAAATCACTATCGACGGACAGGAAATCCAGCTTCCGACCAATAACTTCGGTCACTGCCTGCACGGCGGTCCTACCGGATGGCAATATCAGGTATACGAAGCGAACCAAGCCAATGACAGTACCATCGTGCTGACCATGAAATCGCCCGACGGAGACAATAACTTCCCGGGAAATGTGACTGCCAATGTGACTTATTCATTGACTGCAGACAATGCCATCGATATTAAATACGATGCCACTACTGACAAGACAACAGTCATTAACATGACCAACCATTCTTATTTCAACCTGAATGGCGACCCGTCTAAACCAGCTACAGATCACCTGCTCTACGTAGCTTCCGACAGTATTACTCCGGTAGACAGCACCTTCATGACAACAGGTGAAATGATGGCAGTAAAAGATACTCCGTTTGACTTCAACACAGCGAAAGCCATCAGCGAAGGAGTGACAGATTTCTCTAACGAACAAGTAAGATTCGGTAACGGATTTGACCATAACTGGGTACTGAAAACCAAAGGTGACATCAATCAGGTGGCAGCTAAACTGACCAGCCCGACAACCGGTATCAGTCTGGAAGTGTATACAGACGAACCGGGTATTCAGGTGTATACCGGAAACTTCCTGGATGGTACAGTGAAGGGTAAGAAAGGTATTGTTTACCCGCAGCGTGCATCTGTATGTCTGGAAACACAGCACTATCCTGACAGCCCTAACAAACCACAATGGCCTTCTGTTATCCTGACTCCGGGACAGACTTACCACAGTCACTGTATCTTCAAGTTTACAGTAGAAAAATAACAGAGACCTAAGAAACCAAGTTGTAAAGAACCAAAAGTCACGAACTTCATGACCACATATTATAATCATAATCCCAAATTTTATGTCGGAATCGACTGTATTATCTTCGGATTCGACAAAGGCGAACTGAATCTATTGCTACTCAAAAGAAATTTCGAGCCTGCAATGGGACAATGGTCGCTGATGGGAGGCTTCATCCAGGAAAACGAAAGTGCCGATGATGCTGCCAAACGCGTATTGAGCGAACTGACCGGACTGGAAAATGTATACATGGACCAGATTGGTGCGTTCGGAGCTGTAGACCGAGATCCGGGCGAACGAGTTATCTCACTGGCTTATTATGCCTTAATCAACATCAATGAATATGACCGTGAGCTGGTACAGCAGCACAACGCATACTGGGTAAACATTAATAACCTACCCGACCTGATTTTTGACCACAATGAAATGGTCGAGAAGGCTCGTGCCATCATGAAACAAAAAGCCTCAAGAGCACCTATCGGGTTCAACCTCTTACCAGAGTTGTTCACGCTGACACAGCTCCAGAGTCTCTACGAAGCAATTTACGGTGAACCGATGGACAAGCGAAATTTCCGCAAGCGTATTGCAGAAATGGGATTTATAGAGAAAACAGATAAAATTGATAAAACAGGATCACGAAGAGGAGCCTCTCTTTACAAATTCAACGACAAGGCTTATCAGAAAGATCCGAAATTCAAACTTTAAGAATATGTTAGAAGCACTGAAAGAAAAAGTGTTCCATGCCAACCTGGATTTGGTGAAACACGGACTGGTTATTTTCACGTGGGGAAACGTATCGGCCATCGACCGTGAAAGCGGACTGGTGGTTATCAAACCCAGTGGAGTGTCTTACGATGAAATGAAAGCCGAAGACATGGTAGTAGTCGACCTGGAAGGAAACGTGGTAGAAGGAAACTTGCGTCCTTCAAGCGACACACCGACTCACCTCGTACTGTACAAGGCCTTCCCTGAAATCGGCGGTGTGGTACATACACATTCTACATACGCCACTGCATGGGCACAGGCTGGCTGCGATATTCCGAACATCGGAACGACTCACGCCGACTATTTCCACGAAGCTATCCCCTGCACTGCCGACATGACGGAAGAAGAAGTGAAGGGCGCCTACGAAATGGAAACAGGAAACGTAATCGTGAAACGCTTTGAAGGTATGAATCCGGTACATACTCCGGGTGTACTCGTAAAGAACCACGGTCCTTTCTCATGGGGTAAGGATGCACACGATGCCGTTCACAATGCCGTAGTCATGGAGCAGGTTGCCAAAATGGCCAGCATTGCTTACGCTGTCAATCCGAACCTGACCATGAACCCGCTGCTGGTAGAAAAACACTTCAGCCGCAAGCACGGTCCGAACGCTTATTACGGACAGAAAAAATAACATAAAAACAAATATCCAACCAATTAAAAACATAAAATCACTATGAACGCATTTGATCAATATGAAGTATGGTTCGTAACCGGAGCTCAGCTCCTTTACGGAGGCGATGCAGTTATCGCAGTAGACGCACACAGTAACGAAATGGTAGCAGGTTTGAATGCCAGCGGCAAATTGCCTGTGAAAGTAGTATATAAAGGAACTGCCAACTCTTCTAAAGAAGTAGAAGCAGTGTTCAAAGCAGCCAACAACGAAGAAAAATGTATCGGTGTCATCACTTGGATGCACACTTTCTCTCCTGCTAAAATGTGGATTCACGGCTTGCAGCAGTTAAAGAAACCGTTGCTCCACCTGCACACTCAGTTCAACAAGGAAATTCCTTGGGACACCATGGATATGGACTTCATGAACTTGAACCAGTCTGCTCACGGCGACCGTGAATTTGGTCACATCTGCGCTCGTATGCGCGTACGCCGCAAAGTAGTAGTTGGCTATTGGAAAGATGAAAACACATTGTCTAAGATTGCTGTATGGATGCGCGTATGTGCTGCATGGGCAGACTCTCAGGATATGCTGATTCTGCGTTTCGGCGACCAGATGAACAACGTAGCTGTTACAGACGGTGATAAAGTAGAAGCTGAACAGCGCATGGGTTACCACGTAGACTACTGTCCGGTAAGCGAACTGATGAGCTATCACAAAGAAGTAAAAGACGAAGAGGTAGAAGCTCTTGTAAAAACTTACTTCAATGAATATGACCACGATGCTGAACTGGAAGACAAAGCTTCTGAAGCATACCAGAAAATATGGAATGCCGCTAAAGCTGAACTGGCTCTGCGTGCTATCCTGAAAGCGAAAGGCGCCAAAGGTTTCACAACTAACTTCGACGACCTGGGTCAGACTGACGGAAGCTACTTCGACCAGATTCCGGGATTGGCTTCACAGCGCCTGATGGCAGAAGGATATGGTTTCGGTGCAGAAGGTGACTGGAAATCAGCTGCTTTGTATCGTACTGTATGGGTAATGAACCAGGGATTGCCTAACGGATGTTCTTTCCTAGAAGACTACACACTGAACTTCGACGGTGAAAACAGCTCTATCCTTCAGGCTCACATGCTGGAAGTTTGTCCGATGATTGCTGCCAAGAAACCTCGTCTGGAAGTACACTTCCTCGGTATCGGTGTACGCAAGAGCCAGACTGCACGTCTTGTCTTCACTTCTAAGGTAGGTACAGGATGTACTGCTACTGTAGTAGACATGGGCAACCGTTTCCGTCTGATTGTAAACGACGTAGAATGTATCGAACCGAAACCGCTGCCGAAATTGCCGGTTGCTTCTGCACTTTGGAAACCGATGCCTAACTTCGAAATCGGTGCAGGTGCATGGATTTTGGCTGGTGGTACTCACCACTCTTGCTTCTCATACGACCTGACTGCAGAATACTGGGAAGACTATGCTGAAATCGCTGGAATCGAAATGGTACATATCAACAAGGATACTACCATCGACAGCTTCAAGAAAGAACTTCGCATGAACGAAGTATACTACATGCTGAACAAAGCTCTTTGCTAATACTTAACCAAGTATATCTTAAAAGTGCTGGACAGAAGATTTCTTTCTGGCAGCACTTTTATTTTTTAATATTGCCTTATTTTTCACTTTAACTAATCGATTTTTAATATGAAAGATGCAAAGTCAACCATTGAGGCAGGTAAAGCCATTTTGGGTATTGAGTTCGGTTCTACCCGAATCAAAGCTGTCCTGATTGACCAGGAAAATAAACCTATTGCTCAGGGAAGTCACACCTGGGAAAATCAGCTGGTAGATGGACTCTGGACCTACAGCATTGAAGCCATCTGGGCAGGAGTACAGGACTGCTATGCTGACCTTCGCTTAAACGTAAAAAACCAGTACGGCATCGAAATAGAAAACTTGGCAGCCATCGGTATCAGTGCCATGATGCACGGTTACATGGCTTTCAACGACAAAGAAGAAATCCTTGTACCGTTCCGTACCTGGAGAAATACCAATACAGGTAAAGCAGCTGCCGAACTGTCTGAACTCTTTGTCTATAACATTCCGTTGAGATGGAGTATCTCTCACCTTTATCAGGCTATCCTGAACAAGGAAGAACACGTGAAGGACATTACTTTCTTCACTACACTGGCAGGTTACGTACACTGGCAGATTACCGGCGAAAAAGTTCTGGGTATCGGTGATGCTTCAGGTATGCTTCCTATCGACCCTGAAACAAAGAACTACTCTGCCGAAATGATTGAAAAGTTCGACAAGTTAGTAGCTCCTTACGGATACAGCTGGAAACTGACAGACATTCTGCCGAAAGTATTGCTGGCAGGAGAAAATGCCGGTTGCCTGACCGAAGAAGGTGCCAAGAAACTTGACGTATCAGGCCATCTGAAAGCTGGTGTACCTGTTTGTCCGCCGGAAGGTGATGCAGGAACAGGTATGGTAGCTACCAATGCCGTAAAACAGCGCACAGGTAATGTATCGGCTGGTACTTCTTCTTTCTCTATGATCGTACTGGAAAAAGACCTGTCAAAGCCTTACGAAATGATTGACATGGTGACTACTCCTGACGGAAGTCTGGTAGCCATGGTACACTGTAACAACTGTACTTCCGACCTGAACGCATGGGTAAATCTGTTCAAGGAATACCAGGAACTGATGGGTATGCCGGTAGATATGGACGAAATCTTCGGCAAACTGTATAACCACGCACTGACAGGTGATGCAGACTGCGGCGGACTGATTTCGTACAACTACTTCTCAGGCGAACCTGTAACCGGTTTGACAGAAGGACGCCCGTTGTTCGTTCGTACGGCAAGCGATAAATTCAACCTGGCCAACTTTATGCGTGCACACTTGTATGCATCGGTAGGCGTACTGAAGATTGGAAATGACATTCTCTTCAACGAAGAAAAGATTAAAGTAGACCGCATCACAGGTCACGGAGGTCTGTTCCGTACTAAGGGTGTAGGTCAGAGAGTTCTTGCTGCGGCCATCAATTCTCCGATTTCTGTCATGGAAACCGCAGGAGAAGGTGGTGCATGGGGTATTGCACTGTTAGGTTCTTATCTGGTGAACAATGACAAGAAGCAGTCACTGGCTGACTTCCTCGACGAAAAAGTGTTTGCCGGAAATGCGGGCGTAGAAGTATCTCCTACTGCAGAAGACGTTGCCGGATTCAATGCATATATTGAAAATTATAAGGCTTGTCTGCCGGTAGAAGAGGCTGCAGTAAAATACAAGAAGTAAAAAAATGTGAAATAAATAAGTTATTTCCACTTTGTAATTTACATATAAATGTCATACCTTTGCTCATAATTTCAAAAAGCGGGTGACGTATGCCACTCGCATTTTATGTAGCATACAAATCAAAATTTAGTTATATGAACAGCAAACAAGTAATGAACCACGCTGCTGATAATATTCGTATTTTGGCTGCTTCAATGGTTGAAAAAGCAAAGTCTGGACACCCCGGAGGTGCAATGGGTGGAGCCGATTTCATCAATGTCTTGTATGCAGAGTATCTGCAGTATGACCCTCAGAACCCGAAATGGGAAGGTCGTGACCGTTTCTTCCTGGATCCGGGCCACATGTCACCGATGTTGTACTCACAGTTGGCTCTTATCGGTAAATTTACATTAGACGAATTAAAACAATTACGCCAGTGGGGCTCTCCTACTCCGGGACATCCTGAAGTAGACGTAATGCGCGGCATTGAAAACACTTCTGGTCCACTGGGACAGGGACACGTATTCGCTGTAGGTGCTGCCATCGCTGCCAAATTCCTTGCAGCTCGTACAGGTAACCCTACTTTCAATAAAGAAACTATCTACGCTTATATCTCTGACGGTGGTATTCAGGAAGAAATTTCTCAGGGCGCAGGCCGTATTGCCGGACACCTGGGTCTGGACAACCTGATTATGTTCTATGACTCAAATGACATCCAGCTTTCTACAGAAACAAAGGATGTTATCTCTGAAGATACAGCCATGAAATACCGTGCATGGGGATGGAATGTCATCGAAATCAACGGTAACGACTGTGAACAAATCCGTACTGCTCTGGATGCTGCAAAAGCAGAAAGCAAACGCCCGACGCTGATTATCGGTAAATGTATCATGGGTAAGGGTGCCCGCAAGGACGATAACTCTTCATACGAACACAACTGTAAGACTCACGGTGCTCCTCTGGGTGGCAACGCTTACAAGAACACTATGATCAACTTGGGTGCTGACCCTGAAAATCCGTTCGTTATCTTCGACGACGTAAAAGAAATTTACGCAAAACGTGAAGAAGAACTGAAAGCTATCGTAGCTGCACGTTATGAAGAAGAAGCTGCATGGGCTGCAGCCAATCCGGAAAAAGCAGCTCAGCTGAAAGAATGGTTCAGCGGAGTAGCTCCGAAAGTAGACTGGGCAGGTATCCAGCAGAAAGCAAACGATGCAACTCGTAACGCATCTGCTACTGTATTGGGCGCATTGGCACAGCAGGTTCCTAACATGATCTGTGCTTCTGCCGACTTGTCTAACTCTGACAAGACAGACGGTTTCTTGAAAAAGACTCACGCATTTGTTAACGGTGACTTCAGCGGTGCCTTCTTCCAGGCCGGAGTAGCCGAACTGACTATGGCTTGCTGCTGTATCGGTATGGCACTGCACGGTGGTGTAATCGCTGCCTGCGGTACATTCTTCGTATTCTCAGACTACATGAAACCGGCTGTACGTATGGCTGCCCTCATGCAGTTGCCAGTGAAGTTTATCTGGACTCACGATGCATTCCGTGTAGGTGAAGACGGTCCTACTCACGAACCGGTAGAACAGGAAGCACAAATCCGCCTGATGGAAAAACTGAAAAACCACCACGGAAAGAACTCTATGCTGGTACTTCGTCCGGCAGATGCAGAAGAAACTACTGTCTGCTGGAAACTGGCTATGGAAAATACCGATACTCCGTCGGCTCTGATTCTGTCTCGCCAGAACATCAACATGTTGCCGGCAGGTACAGACTACTCACAGGCTGCCAAGGGAGCTTACATCGTAGCTGGTTCTGACGAAAATCCGGATGTTATCATGGTAGCTTCTGGTTCTGAAGTTTCTACATTGGTAGCCGGAGCTGAACTGCTTCACAAAGACGGTGTGAAGACTCGCATCGTATCAGTTCCATCAGAAGGTTTGTTCCGCAGCCAGAGCAAGGAATATCAGGAAAGCATTCTTCCGGCTGGCGCCAAGGTATTTGGTCTGACAGCTGGTCTGCCAGTCAACCTGTTAGGCCTGGTAGGTGCCAACGGTAAGATTTGGGGATTGGAATCATTCGGTTTCTCTGCTCCTTACAAAGTGCTGGATGAAAAACTGGGCTTCACTGCTGAAAATGTATATAACCAAGTAAAAGAAATGCTCTGATGAAAACAATAGGACTTGCATCCGACCATGCCGGATTTGAATTGAAACAATACGTGAAAAAATGGCTGGAAGCCAAAGGATGGGAATACAAGGATTTCGGAACTTACACAACCGACAGTTGTGACTATCCCGACTTTGCTCACCCGCTGGCTTTGGCAGTAGAAAACGGAGAATGCTATCCGGGAATTGCCATCTGCGGAAGCGGTGAAGGAATCGGTATCACCCTGAATAAACACCAGGGTATCCGTGCTGCACTTTGCTGGATTCCGGAAATTGCTCATCTGGCCCGTCAGCACAACAATGCCAACGTACTGGTAATGCCGGGACGTTTCATTGATGAAGCAATGGCCGACAAGATTATGACGGAATTCTTCACTACCGATTTTGAAGGTGGACGCCACCAGGCACGCATCGACAAAATTCCCGTTCGATAATCCCCCGCTCCTGCTTCGGAGAGGTTCTATTTGATAGAAATACGTACAAAGCCTGTTTTCCTGAAAAGGGAAACGGGCTTTGTTGTTTTTACTGAAATGTATAATTGTTTCACAAAAAAATAATAAGAAATCCTATTCCTACACCGCAGTTAAAAAAAATACCTATCTTTACACATGCTATCTTTAAGAAATAATATTTCATACTATAAAAAACTTTGATACGAATCATGAAAAAACTATTGTTCATCTTATTGGCCTGCCTGCCGCTGTTCGGAATGGCCAAGGATAAAAAAGACAACTCTGACCCGAAATATCTGGCTGGAGCTATTACAATGGAGGATGGAAAGGTAACCTTCAATCATGAAATCAAGGCTCCTTCGCTCTCGAAAGAGCAACTCTACCAGCAAATGCTGGACTGGGCCAACCACCGCTTCAAATCTGACGGAAAACTGCAAAGCCGCGTAGTCTACACCAACGAAGAAGAGGGCGACATTGCCGCCTCTGCCGAAGAATACATCGTATTCTCTTCTTCAGCCCTGTCACTGGACCGTACCCGCATCTACTACCAATATCTTATCAATGTGACTGATGGGGTATGCCGCATGACCATGACCCGCATCCGCTACTGGTATGACGAAAACCGCGATGGTGGAGAAAAATATACTGCCGAAGAATGGATTACAGATGACATGGCACTGAACAAGAAGAAAACCAAACTGGCTCCTATCTGCGGAAAATTCCGTCGTGAAACCATCGACCTGAAGGACCAACTCTTCCAGTCGGCTACCGATGCACTGGGACAAAAGGTGCTGGCTAACGAAACTGCTCCTGCTGTAGTTCCGGCAACTCCTCTGACTCCAGCCATGACCCTGACAGGCGAGCTGAAAGAAGTGCCTGTTGCACAATTCTCGGACAACTGGAACAGCCAGCTGCAGAACGGACGCATAACCCTGACTGCCAACGATGAAGAAATAGAAATCAAGGCCGAAAACTGGGGAGGTTTTGGTAAATTGTTTAACAAGAATGTAGCTTACCTGCTGATTGCACAAGATCGCATCGCTCTTAGTGCCCTAATGGAACAGTGCAGCGAATATAAGATTTCATTCTATGCACAGGGAGACTCTAAGCCGGCAGCAGTTATTGAATGTAAGAAGTCAATGAACCAGAAGATGACAGCTGAAGACTTGAAATCGCTTAACATTAAAGCAGATAGCAACAAGTCATACACCATGTATACAGGCGAAATCACACGCACTCAGCTGCGTCAGTAACCACATAGAAAAACGTCCTTGCGCTTCAACCGAAACACAAGGACGTTTTGTTTTAAACGCTTTGACGTTTTACCTAAAACGCAAGTACGTTTTAAATGAAACGCTTCGACGTTCTGTTGCAAACGTCAAAGCGTTTTTTTATGTCCGATTTTCAAGCTTGTTTTTATGCCTGACGAAGCTGGCGATCCATGGCAGCAGCCGCACGGCGTCCGTCACCCATCGCCAAGATTACAGTGGCTCCTCCACGCACGATGTCACCACCGGCATAGATGGTCGGGATGGACGACTGCATGTCATCGTTGACGGCAATGGTTCCCTTGCGTCCTAATTCCAATCCCGGAATAGAATTCGGCACAATCGGGTTAGGCGATACACCTACACTGACAATGGCCATGTCAATGTCGAGAGTTACTGTAGCTCCCGGAATGGCAACCGGACTACGACGACCGGAAGCATCAGGTTCACCCAGTTCCATTTTCTGCAATACCACCTGTTTTACACGTCCCTTCTCATCGGCAATGTATTCTATCGGATTGTGCAGTGTCAGGAATTCCACACCTTCTTCCTTGGCATGTTTCACTTCTTCCAGACGAGCCGGCATTTCTGCTTCCGAACGACGGTAGATAATCATCGCTTTCTCTGCTCCCAGACGGCGTGCTGTACGTACAGAGTCCATTGCTGTATTTCCACCACCGATTACAGCCACTCGCTTACCGAATGTTACCGGAGTATCGGCATCTTCGCTGGCTGCATCCATCAGGTTCACACGTGTCAGGTACTCATTCGAAGACATGATATTGATGGAGTTCTCGCCCGGAATGTTCATGAAGTTAGGCAGTCCGGCACCCGAAGCAACGAAGATTCCCTTGAAGCCTTCGCTTTCGAGGTCTTCCACGCTGATGGTCTTACCTACGATGCAGTCCTTCACGAAAGTCACACCCATCTTAGACAAGTTTTCGATTTCCACATCCACAATCTTGTTCGGCAGACGGAATTCCGGAATACCGTATTTCAATACCCCACCAATTTCATGCAGTGCCTCGAACACAGTTACATCGTAACCCATCTTGGCCATATCGCCTGCAAACGACAATCCGGCAGGTCCTGAACCCACCACTGCAATCTTGATACCGTTCTTGGCTGCAATTTCAGGTACTGAAATCTGTCCGCTTTCACGTTCATAGTCAGCCGCAAAACGTTCCAGGTAACCGATAGCCACCGCTTCGTGACCCATCTTCAGGTGAATACATCTCGATTCGCACTGCTTTTCCTGCGGGCAGACACGTCCGCACACAGCCGGAAGTGCACTGGTCTTTTTCAGCGTACGTGCAGCTTCCAGAAATTCTCCACGTTCGATGTTCTTGACAAAGCCCGGAATATCAATACCTACCGGACAACCTTCCATACAAGAAGGATTGGCACAGTCCAGACAACGCTTGGCTTCTGTCAGCGCCTGCTCTTCGCTCAGCCCCAAGTTCACTTCTTCCTTGCGACTGTGTGAACGGTATTCCGGATCCAGCTCGTTCATCTTCACGCGCGGAATAGCCGTACGTTCTTTCGGCTTCATGCTTTTGCGCAGCGCTTCACGCCATTCAGCGTTTCGTCCAGAAGCAGCTTGTTCAGCTTCACAAGTTGCAGGTTTGGTATCCAGTTTATGAATTTCTTCACGCTCAATATCCTTGAAAGCCCCCATACGTTTCAGCATCTCGTCAAAGTCCACCTGATGACCGTCGAATTCCGGACCATCCACACATACGAACTTCGTCTTTCCGCCTACGGTGATACGGCAAGCACCACACATGCCCGTACCATCCACCATGATGGTGTTCAGCGACACATCAGTCGGAATATCATATTTCTTGGTCAGAAGGCAGACAAACTTCATCATGATGGCCGGACCAATGGCAAAACACTTGTCCACCTTTTCACGCTTGATGACTGCTTCTACTCCTTCCGTAACCAGACCTTTCTGTCCGTAAGAACCGTCGTCCGTCATGATAATCACTTCATCCGAGCTCTCACGCATTTCCTTTTCAAGAATAATCAGTTCCTTAGTACGTCCGGCCAGCACGGTAATGACCCGGTTTCCCGCAGCCTTCAATGCCTGCACGATAGGCAACATCGGGGCCACACCTACACCACCTCCGGCACAAACCACCGTCCCGAAGTTTTCAATATGAGTAGCCTTTCCCAGCGGACCTACCACGTCTGTAATGTAATCACCCACATTTAGTTCACACAGACGGGTAGACGAAAGTCCTACCTCCTGCACCACCAAAGTAATGGTTCCCTTCACCGGATCGGCTGCTGCAATAGTCAAAGGCATGCGTTCCCCCTTCTCGCCTACACGGACAATGACAAAATGTCCCGCCTTACGCGACTTTGCAATCAAAGGAGCCTCAATCACCAGTTTGAAGACCTTTTCGGAAAAATGTTCCTTCTGAAGAATCTTGTTCATAATTCTATCTGATAAGTTAATTATTTAGTTGTTTGTTTCATGAATAAATTGCTACAAAGTTATAAGAAATAATAACATAATCAAATAGATTCCTGCATTTCAATAAATTTTTGATAAGCATTAAATTATCATTCACACACAATCCCCCTTTTCAAAAACATCATTTAGTTGTATATACATCTTTTTCAGTTGAAACAAAATAGACTATCACAAAACACTTTAATAATCAGTAAATTGTACAATTGCACCAACAAAAAAAATCGGTATTTTTTACTATTTATTCCGTAAAAATGACTCTCGTACCAAATTAAAGACTATCTTTGTAAGGTTACAATATGACATAAAAGACCATGAATGAACAACTGAATCACATCAGACAACTGATAAATGAAGGACATGTAGACACCGCTATATCTCGCCTGAATGATTGGTTGCAAACGGCTTCCTCGCCTACAGCGGAAGCATATTATCTTTTGGGAAATGCCTACCGGAAAAAAGGTGACTGGCAGGGAGCGCTCAACAATTACCAGGAAGCAATTACCCTGGACCCGGAAAGTCCGGCAGCCGATGCCCGAAAGATGGTGATGGATATACTTAACTTTTATAATAAAGATATGTTTAATCAATAAGAGATATATACTATGGCTAAGATGAAAGGTGTGGTTATCGTAAATACCGAACGCTGCAAGGGATGCAACTTATGTGTGGTAGCATGCCCGCTGCATGTGTTGTCACTCACCCCGAAAGTAAATCAAAAAGGATATAATTACGTACAGCAGGTAGTGGAAGATACCTGTAACGGATGCTCTTCGTGCGCCATTGTGTGCCCGGACGGTTGTTTGACCGTATACAGAGCGAAAAGTGAAGAATAAAAATGCCCAACAAGCAAAATCGAAAAATTATGGCAGAAGAAGTTGTTCTTATGAAAGGTAACGAGGCCATAGCCCATGCCGCCATCCGTATCGGCGTGGACGGTTACTTCGGTTACCCTATCACCCCCCAATCTGAAGTATTGGAAACGCTTGCCGAGCAGAAGCCGTGGGAAACTACCGGAATGGTAGTCCTTCAGGCTGAAAGTGAAGTGGCAGCAATTAATATGGTATACGGAGGCGCCGGCAGTGGAAAAATGGTCATGACTTCATCCTCCAGTCCGGGCGTCAGCTTGAAGCAGGAAGGTATCTCCTACATCGCAGGTGCAGAGCTTCCTTGTCTGGTGGTCAACGTGATGCGAGGAGGTCCGGGTCTGGGTACTATTCAGCCCAGTCAGGCCGACTATTTCCAGACTACCAAGGGAGGCGGTCACGGCGACTACCACCTGATTGCACTGGCTCCGGCTTCCGTACAGGAAATGGCTGACTTTGTAGGGCTGGCTTTCGACCTGGCTTTCAAATACCGCAATCCAGCTATGATTCTGGCCGACGGTGTAATCGGTCAGATGATGGAAAAGGTAGTGCTTCCGGAATATCGCCCCAGACGTACGGAAGAAGAGATTCTGGCACAATGCCCATGGGCAACGACCGGCTGCAAGGGACGCAAGCCCAATATCATCACCTCATTGGAACTGGATCCGGCCATCATGGAGCAGCGCAACTTGCACTTGCAGGCTAAATATGCAGAAATCGAAGAAAAAGAAACACGCTACGAAGAACTTGACACAGAAGATGCTGAATACCTGATTGTAGCTTTCGGCTCTTGTGCACGTATCGCACAGAAAGCCATGGAGCATGCACGCGAAGAAGGTATCAAGGTAGGTCTGTTCCGTCCGATTACATTATGGCCGTTCCCGAGCAAGGCCCTGAAAGAAAGAGCTAAACAGGTGAAAGGTATCCTGACCGTGGAACTGAACAGCGGACAAATGATTGAAGATGTCCGTCTGGCCGTAGAATGTAAGGTACCCGTAGAACATTTCGGACGTCTGGGAGGTATCGTACCCGATCCGGATGAAGTAATCGAAGCCATCAAGGAAAAACTGATTCAGAAATAAGTTATGGATACCGATAGAATAAGAGCCGTCTTAAACGTACTGTTTATGATTGGAGCATTGATTTCCGTTATTCTCTACTTCACATTGGGCGAAGACAAGACCGTATTCTTTTATGTGTGCGGTGCCTCTCTTTTCCTGAAGATGATGGAATTCGTGTTTCGTTTCTTTCTACGATAAACTACAGGAGAACTAATTATGACAAAAGAAGATATAATCAAACCTGAAAATCTGGTTTATCAGAAGCCTCGCCTGCTGAACGATAACCCTATGCACTACTGTCCGGGATGCAGTCACGGAGTAGTTCACAAACTGATTGCCGAAGTCATCGACGAAATGGGCATGGCCGAGAAAGCTGTCGGAGTAAGTCCGGTAGGTTGTGCCGTGTTCATGTATAATTATCTGGATATAGACTGCCAGGAAGCTGCACACGGACGTGCACCTGCCCTGGCTACTGCCATCAAGCGCTTATGGCCTGACCGACTGGTATTCACCTATCAGGGCGACGGTGACCTGGCCTGCATCGGTACGGCCGAAACCATTCACGCCCTGAACCGCGGAGAAAACATCACCATCATTTTCATCAACAATGCCATCTATGGTATGACCGGCGGCCAGATGGCTCCGACCACGCTGGTGGGTATGAAGACTTCTACCTGCCCGTACGGACGTGTTCCGGAAATCCACGGTTACCCGCTGAAGATGACCGAAATTGCCGCTACACTGGAAGGTACCGCCTACGTAACCCGCCAGTCAGTGCAGTCAGTGGCTGCCATCCGCAAGGCTAAGAAAGCCATCCGCAAGGCATTCGAATGTTCCATGCAGAAAAAAGGCTCCAGCCTGGTAGAAATCGTATCTACCTGCAACTCCGGATGGAAAATGACACCCGAAGCCGCCAACAAATGGATGGAAGAACACATGTTCCCCTTCTACCCGCTGGGCGACCTGAAAGATACTACCGAAAATAAATAATTATTTGCACATTATATGAAAGAGGAAATTATCATAGCAGGATTTGGAGGTCAGGGAGTTCTTTCCATGGGAAAAATCCTGGCATATTCCGGCCTGATGGAAAACAAGGAGGTGACTTGGATGCCAGCCTACGGTCCGGAACAACGCGGAGGTACAGCCAACGTCACCGTCATTGTGAGCGACGAACGTATCTCATCCCCGATTCTCAGCAAGTATGACACAGCCATCATCCTGAACCAGCCTTCGCTTGCCAAGTTTGAAAGCAAAGTTAAGCCGGGTGGAGTATTGATTTACGACGGATACGGCATCATCAACCCTCCTACACGCAAGGACATCCATGTGTATCGCATTGATGCCATGGACGAGGCCAACGAACGGAAGATGGCCAAGACCTTCAACATGATTGTATTGGGAGGTTTGCTGAAAATCCGTCCCATCGTATCAATCGAAAGTGTGGTGAAAGCTCTGCGCAAAACTTTGCCCGAGCGTCATCATCACCTGATTCCGATGAACGAAGAAGCCATACGCATCGGTATGGACATCATCAAGGAAGTCTGATTCCTTACCGGAAGCATACTTCTATCTTGCAGGCTGCCAGTGCATTTACAGAAAGGAATGCAGTTGGCAGCCTGCTTCTTTTTCCGGAGTTTCACTTCTGACACTTCCAATGCTACTTTTTGAAAGCCACAATCTCCCGTTTTCGCATTTTTATTGTATCTTTGCCCCATTATGAAGAAGCTATTTTTTACAACCCTATTCATACTGGTGTGTACGGCCCTTTCGGCACAGAACACCATCTCCCAATACGGACAAGGAATGTCGGCCACCGGAATGGACGGCAACAGATATGACCGAAACGGTAATCCGATAGATACAACCGCAGTGATTGATGCCAGCACCGTACCGGTGGGACTGAATGCCTGGAAAATCGACACACGCTTTGGAGAAATGACCCCCGTTCCGGTAGATACCCTGCAACATGGTTTCCAGAACTCCAATGATACGGGAGGACCTACGGGGCATTATACTTACTTGGGCAACTTGGGAGCACCGCGTATCTCACACGTGTTCTTTGAACGGAAAGAAAGCAGCCAGTTTTTCTTCACCGATCCGTACGATTTCACCGTACGGAAACCCAGTGACGTGGTATATACCAATACCAAGTCACCGTTCACCAACCTGACTTACTTCAAGCAGGGAGACGGACGCTACGGAGAGGAACGTTTCAAGGCTTACTTTGCCGTGAATGTGAACAAGCGCTTAGGCTTCGGATTTGACATTGACTACACCTACGGACGAGGAAAATACGACAGCCAGTCGACAGCACTGTTCAACGGTAATCTCTTTGCCTACTACCACGGCGACCAGTACGATATGCATTTCAGCTTTATCAATGAAAACCTGAAGGTGGCCGAAAACGGAGGTATCACGGACGACCGCTACATCACCAACCCGCTGGAGATGGCCGAAGGAAACCGGACCTACGAAACGTATTCTATCCCAACCAACTTGTCGAATATCTGGAACAACAATACCGGATACCATGCCTTCCTGACTCACCGGTATAACTTGGGATTCTATCGCGATGAAACGACTGAAAACGATACGATTACCAAAGAGGTATTCGTTCCGGTGACCAGCTTCATTCATACCGTCAACGTAGACATCAACCGCAGAAAATACGTGTCTTATGACGTTGATCAGAATGAAGAATACTTTGAACATAACTACCTGGGAAAGGATTCACTGGACATCACCAAGAATTTCTCTATTAAGAACACCGTCGGCATTGCCCTGCGGGAAGGATTCAACAAATGGGCCAAAGCCGGACTAACCGTCTTTGCCAGTTTTGAGCATCGTAACTTTACGCTGACAGATACCATTACCGGCACACCCGGACGACGCATTCCGACAACTCACAAGGAGAATATATTGTCTATCGGAGGTCAGCTTATCAAGTCACAGGGAAAGACACTACACTACAATGTTTTGGGTGAAATAGCCATGATTGGAGAAGATGCCGGACAGTTCAGCGTAGAAGGACAAGGTGACTTGAACTTCCGCCTGTTCAACGACACCGTGCGTCTGGAAGCCAATGCCTATATCAAGAACCTGAATCCTACGTTCTACTACCGTCACTTCCACTCCAAACATTACTGGTGGGACAATGACCTGAGCAAAATCATGCGTACACGCATTGAAGGAAAGCTGAGCATCGACCGCTGGCGGACACAGTTGAAGGCAGGAGTAGAAAATATCACCAACTATACCTACCTGGACAATGCTTCAGTGAAATATACCAATGCCAACGATGTAGTCAGCTACAAGAACGATATGGCCGTACGCCAGCACTCCGGAAACATCCAAGTGTTCAGTGCCAGCCTGCGTCAGGATTTCAAGTTGGGCATCCTTCATTTAGACAATGAAATCACCTACCAGAAGACCAGTAACGAAACCGTGCTTCCCTTGCCGGAACTTGTGCTCTATCACGACCTGTACATCCGGTTCGGACTGGCCAAGAAGGTGTTGAACATTGAAATGGGAGCCGACATGCGGTACTTCACACAATATTACGCACCCGACTATGCTCCGGCTATCGGACAGTTCTACCTGCAAAATCCGGACACACGCTACAAACTTGGCGGATACCCGCTCATCAACGGATACATCAACCTGCACCTGAAGCGTACGCGTATCTTCGTGCAGATGTATAACCTGCTGCAGCGCACGGGAGAAAAGAGCTACTTCCTGGCTCCGCACTATCCGCTCAACCCGCGTATCCTGAAAGTAGGACTCTCATGGAATTTCTTTGATTAATTCTCTGCCTATGAAGAGAAACCAAATTCTATACCTGGCAGGCGGATTGATTATTCTTGTCGCCATACTCCGGCTCTGTTCACACCATGAAGAAGAACCGAAGTTCACACCGCGCGACTATCCGGAAATCATCGAGTCAGGTATCCTACGTGCGGTAACGGAATATAACACCATAAGCTATCATGCCGACAAGGACAGCCTGTCGGGCTTTGACTACGAACTGCTGAATGCCTTTGCACAGGCCAAGAACCTGCGACTGGAAGTCACTCCGGAAATGAGCTTTGAGGAGCGGTTGAAAGGCCTCAACAAAGGGAAGTACGACCTGATTGCTACGGAAACGACCGTGACTACCCGCTCCAAAGACTCCCTTCTCTTCAGTCACACTCTGCTGCTCAGCAAACAAGTACTGGTACAGCGCAAACTGGAAGAAGGGAAAGACAGTCTGTACATACACAACCAGCTGGAATTAGGACATAAAACCTTACACGTAGTCAAAGGCTCTCCTGCCCTGCTGCGCCTGCACAACCTCATCAGCGAGATAGCCGACACCATCTATATCCAAGAGATAGAACAATACGGCCCTGAACAACTTATGGCTATGGTTTCCGGAGGTGACATTGATTATGCCGTGTGCGACGAGAACATTGCCAAGGCAAACATGCACCTATATCCCAACCTGGATATTGATACAGACATCAGTTTCACCCAATTCTACGCATGGGGAGTGGCCAAACACTCTCCCATCCTGCTCGACAGCCTGAACCAATGGCTCGACGAGTACATGAAAAGTAAAGACTATCAGAAATTATACAAGAAATACTTTCACTAAAACCACTCATCTATGATCAAACTGGATAAAGTAAACTGGGGATTCATCGGATGCGGTGAAGTCACCGAAAAGAAAAGCGGACCCGCTTTTAACATGATAGAAGGCTCACGGGTGGTTGCCGTCATGAGCCGCGACGAAGAAAAAGCCAAATCCTACGCCATACGCCATCAGATACCCCGATGGTACACCGACGCACAAGAGTTAATTGGAGACGAAGATGTGAATGCCATTTACATCGCTACTCCTCCTTCTTCGCATGCCACATTTGCCATCATGGCGATGAAGGCCGGCAAACCAGTATACATCGAGAAGCCAATGGCTGCCAGCTATGAAGACTGCGCACGTATCAACCGTATCTCGAAAGAAACTGGAGTACCTTGCTTCGTAGCTTATTACCGCCGCTACCTGCCCTACTTCCAGAAAGTCCGCCAGCTGGTAGAGGAAGGTGAAATAGGTAACGTTATCAATGTGCAGATTCGTTTTGCACAGCCCCCGCGTGCACTCGACTACAACAGCAAGAATTTGCCATGGCGCGTGCAACCTGATATTGCAGGTGGAGGTTATTTCTACGACCTTGCTCCCCATCAGCTTGATTTATTGCAGGACATGTTCGGATGTATTCTCGAAGCGGAAGGCTACAAATCCAACCGTGGCGGACTGTATGAAGCAGAAGATACAATCAGTGCCTGCTTCAAGTTCGACTCTGGTCTGCCCGGCTCAGGCTCCTGGTGCTTCGTAGCCCACGACTCTGCCAAGGAAGACCGTATTGAGATTATCGGAGACAAAGGCATGATTTGCTTCTCCGTCTTCACCTACGACCCGATAGCCCTGCATACGGAACGAGGACGTGAAGAAATCCTGCCTCCTAACCCTCCTCATGTACAGCTCCCTTTGATTAAAGCGGTAGTAGAGCATCTGCAAGGAAAGGCAGTCTGCACCTGCGACGGGGTCAGTGCCACTCCTACCAACTGGGTAATGGACCGAATTCTGAACAAACTTTAACTAATACACGATGGGGTGAAGCCACTCTCCTTGTTGACCATACTGTCTATACTCCTTCTCTATCCGACGCACGCCATGGCTCAGATAGAGAAGAAAGACAGCGTGTCAATCAACGAACCGGCTCCTGTGGCTTCTCCCCGACTGTCATTAAGCAGTCTGACCGACGGCATTGTCCGTTCCATTAAATTTACTGGAGAAGAAATCAAGAAAGCCGGTGCCAAACTAAACACCATAGATACCACCTATATTTCTCCCAACAAATACAACCTGGCCTTCATGCTGGAACAAAGCTCCTGGTATGAACATTACCGATTGGGAAGTAACGACGGACAAAGTCTGAACTTTGCCCCGAACATCAATACCAAGCTGGGAGTTTATTTTGGATGGAGATGGATTTTTCTGGGACTTTCTTTCGACATCAAGGACCTTATTGGAAAAGGCAAGGAAAAAGCTCCCCGAAAAGAAATCGTGTTCAACTTATACAGTGCCAAATTTGGCGTAGACTTGTATTACCGGAAAACGGGCAGCGATTTCAAGCTGTCTTCCTATGAAAAGTTCAATCTGAGTCAAAACTATGTAAACACACAGTTCAACGGTTTTCAAAGCAACATCAAAGGACTGAATGCCTACTGGATTTTCAACCACAAGCGCTTTTCCTATCCTGCTGCCTACAGCCAGTCGACCAACCAGCGGAAAAGCTGCGGCTCCCTGTTAGCAGGATTCTCCTATTCCCAGCATAACATTTCATTCGACCATACGCAACTGCCCGAAGAAATGCAACAACAGCTCAGTCCCTCCTTGAAATTTCACAGTCTGCGCTACACTGACTATAACCTCAGCGTGGGCTACGGCTACAACTGGGTGTTTGCCAGAAACTGTCTGCTGAACATCTCCCTTCTTCCTGCCATAGCCTATAAAAAGGCACGTATCAACGACCAGCCCACCCAAAGCGGAACTGACTGGGCGCAATGGATAAGAGACATCAATTTCGACCTGATTACGCGTGCAGGCATCACCTGGAACAACAGCAAATACTATGTAGGAGCCTCTCTCGTGCTTCACACATACGACTACCGGAAACCCACTTTCTCTATGACCAATTCTTTCGGAAGCCTGCGTATCTACATGGGATTCAATTTCTGGAAGAAGAAAGAATACCGTGAGAAGAAGGAATAAAAAAGGGAGCTGCCCCAGTGAATAAAAGCAACTCCCATATTAAATAAAACAAACACAATGAACTTCTAGAAGTGAACGCCCAGCGTAAACAATAACTGATGACGTTCGTTGGTTACTTTGGTAGCTTGCAGTGCTACATCATCAAACATATAAAAGTCAGATTTGTAGAAATCATATTTATAAGCTACATCAGCATAAAAAAGCCGTCCTCTATATCCTAAACCAAAGGCTACAGCCTGACGAGATTTCGGATTCATATAGGAAGCCACCGTACGCGTATTGTCAGTCACTTCAATGTTTCTAAATGCATCTTCCACAATAGGAGAAGACTGATAGTTATATCCTACCCGAAGACTGAATGCATCTGTCAACTTTGTTTCCATACCGGCACGGAAAGTATGTACCCCCTTTAAAGTCTCGCTAATAGAAGAAGTGGCGCTTAAATCATACCCTTCTCTATCTTTCAACTTAGCAGACGAATACTTCTCAAATTCATATTCTGCATCTAAGGCCATAATTCCACCTACAATCGTTCCTGCACTTACATTAAAACGCCACGGAGTAACCATACTGTAATCCCATACATAATTCATATCAGGATAAAAATAGTCTGATAAATTTTCTGAATAAGAAACAGGGTTCTTTCCATCCAATGCAATATTAGAAGTCATGGCAGCAGTGTAACGATCGGTTAATGTATACCATATCGGAGTATGAATGGCCAAGCCAAACCGGAACGGTGAATATTCAAACGGACGAATAATCGTTCCCAGTTTCAGATCAACTCCTGTACCTTCCGCTTTATACCAGTTATTCAGTGTAAAATCACCTTTGTCATGATAAGTCACACTTCCATCCTGCATATTTCTATTCATTGTTTCACCATACGATGAATACAAATTATAGTTCAAATCATACAAGCCCAATGTCAAGCCAAAGTAGAAACGGTCACGTATATTAAATGACAAGTTAAAATCATACTGATTAATACCTCCTTCTTCCCGGCTATAATATTCACCTGTTTCTCCATTCCAGCCAAAGATTTGAGTAATATTTCCATCTTTATCCCAATTTGCATCCACCAAACCGGTGCGAGCTCCTATCATGGCTAAATAAGGAGTACTATAAAAATCAGCATGTGTATACGGATTACGGTTGTCTACATCAGAGCCTGCATCAAGCAATCCATTAAAATCATTGGCAGTCGCATATCCTGCATTTCCTATCATATTAGCCATCTGATATGTCATGGAAGCTCCATTTAAAGCTCCTTTAGCATAAAACTGACGGTTAAAATTAGCACGCTTGTGGTAATTAAATCCGAAATTCAGATAACGCAAATCCGTCTTATTTCCAATCTTGGTGCTCCACACAAATCCTATTTGGTCGAATGAAGCACGGGTGCGATTCTCTTTTGTTGTACTTCCTGCAAAATCTGCATTAGTACGTGTATTATTAAATCCAAAACTTACTGCCACATCATGACTGCGATACATTCCGATTCCCGCAGGATTCGTTGACATCGTTGACAAGTCTGCTCCTAAAGAACTCATGGCACCACCCATACCCACAAAACGAGCAGTTCCATTCAATTCATTTCCCATAAACTGGAGAGCTTCGTATTGGCTCTGTGCTACAGCTGCTGAAGTACAAGCAGCCGTAACAGCTAATGCGATTATTCTGGTCTTCATATTATCCAAAAGTTATAAGTACATCTTCATTTTTCTTATCGTCTACGTGAGCTGCCACCTCCGCCTCCAGAGCGCATTCCGCCGCCCATAGAGCCACGTGTACTGCTTCCACCAGAAGAGAAACTACCACTGCGACTAGACGAACCGAAATCAGAACGTACACTACGATTTACTCGACTGTTATTATCATTGTAATTATAATTCATGCTGCGACGTGTACTGCTCGGACGTGTATAAGAAGAAGAACCAGAACGATTAATAGTCGTACTTGGACGTGTATACAATCCGGTATTGCGTTCAGAACGAGTTACGCTACCTGTAGAGATTCCCTCACGTCTGACTGATGATCCACCTCCAACTCCGGGACGTACTGAAGAGCTGACCGAACGAACTTCATTAGGCCGAACCACTCTTCCCGCTGAACGGGTAGAGAAAGTATCCCCTGAACGACGGGAACTGATTGTTCCTGATTGAACCATGTTCTGCCGACGAGAGGTCGTATAATTCTGATAACGTGACGGACGATAGTCTGTATATCCACGATGCCATCCTCCTCCCCATCCATACGACGGATAGTACGGGTGATGATGATGCCATCCCGGTCCCCAGTAACCAGCCCAGTAGCCTCCCCAATAGCCACCCCAGTAACCACCATACCAGTATGGAGAGTACCAGCTACTGTAATACCATGGAGAAGACCATCCCCAACCAAAGCTGAATCTTGGTCCGGCAATGCTCCAGTTCCATCTCCAGTCCCACCACAGCGGATTGCTGTAAGTCGGGAATACGTAAGCATAAAGTCCATCATCGTATACGTTCCAGTCCCATGACGGGAAAGCTCCATACACTACATCCCAGTACAGCGGACTGCTTACCGGAATGGCATAGCGCGGACTACGGAAACGGACAATACGCATGGCATATTCGTAATCATCCTGCGTACCTTCAAATCCGTTCACCCACTCTCCCCGTTCGCTATACGGTTTTTCCTGAATGTAAAGCGTATCGTTCTGCATAGAGAACGTGTTCTCACGCGATGTGTACCGACGGTTGTATTCGTCTACATCACGCGTATTTCCAGCCACATCCTTCACTACCACCGGCGTGGAAGTAGCTGATGTGGAATACACCGTTGTCCCCTGACTATTCTGCTTCGGGGCCGCTACGGTCTCCTTCTTCGTTTCCGCTTTTTTCTTGGGAACGAAGTAAAGGTCGTCGTTACTCTGGGCTGCCAAGACAAATGGCAAGCCAGCCAACATCAACGAAGCAAATACTTTCACCTTCATCATAATTATATCATTTAACGGTTCTACCTTTTTATTCTGATACAAAATTAGGAAGATATTTTTCCCTATCAAGCAGGAAATCCCTATTTCGATGTAGGGATTTCCCTAAACTTCTCCCAGCATCTGTATGCTTCATTTCCTTTTTTCCGCCCAGTACACACCACACAGAATACAGACTGCCCCCACTGCCGAACATAAGGTCAGTCCTTCTCCCAGAATCAGCATGGAAGCTCCCAAAGTGACCAACGGACTCAGATAAATATAATTGGAAGTATGCAGCACACCTATTTTCTTTAGTGCCACGTTCCAGGCCACAAAACAAACCAACGAAGCTATCAGAGCCAGAAACAACAGGTTCGACCACACTTCGGGCCGGCACAAGATGACCGTATTCTGCCGGAAAGGAAATACGGCAAACAACGGCAGAATGGTAAGTACCCCATAAAAGAACACTTTCCGGGTGATAAACGACACCGGATAATGTCCGGACAAGCGACGAATGACCAAACTATAGCAAGCCCACGAGAAGGCAGCACATAACGTCAGCAAATCGCCTGCAGGAGAGACTTTCAAGCCTTCCTTTCCACCGAACACAATCAGTCCCACCCCACAAAGGGCCAGCATAGAGCCCATCAGTAACCGTCGGGTCAAACGGTCTTCCTTATAAAATGCCGCCGAGAGAAAGGCCGTAAGCAACGGGGCCGTACACAGCAGAAACGCCACGTTCGAGGCCTGCGTCAGTCCCAAAGCCGTATTCTCCGTATAAAAATAAAGCGAGCCGCCAAAGAAACCGGCCAAAGCCAACAAGCCTTCTTCCTTCCAGCTGTTGGCCAGCAGCCGACGGGGAGCAATCAGCCAGATACCCGCATAGGCAACCAGGAAACGGTAGAAGAAAATCTCATGCGGATGCAGCCCCTGCTGAATCAGTACCTTGGTCGAAATGTAGGTCAGTCCCCACACCACGACCACAGCAATGGCCATCACGTGATAATATCCTTGTTTCACCGGCTCATTTATTTAGTACCCAAAAACGGAACCACCACAAACTCAGCTTCCGGATATTCCCGTTTCAACAGGTCGCGCATGTATTCCTCCGTATCGCGACGGATAATCTCATCATCTTCTTCCGGGAAGAGGTTGTAGGCCAGTGTGTGCAGACGGATGCCCCGACGCGTCATCGCTTCCAGACTCAGCAAGGTGTGATTGATACTTCCCAGGCGACCAGAAGTGACGAACACCAGCGGATACTGCTTCTGTGCCACATAGTCGATGGTCAGCAGTTCACGGGTCAACGGAACCATTAGTCCTCCGGCCCCTTCCAGCAACACCACGTCATAGCGTTCACTCAGTGTCTGAGTGGCACGTTCAATCTTATCGAAATCAATCGGACGCTTGTCTATCTCCGCTGCCAGATGTGGAGAACAGGGATAAGAAAAAATCTCCGGCATGGTCAATCGTTCCTTATCTTCTAGCAACAAGCCGGTACCCATAATCCGGCGGTGCAGCTCGATATCTTCCGACATGTCTGTATTCCCCGTCTGAATCAGTTTCTCCGTAATAGTACGGATGCCCCGCTCATTCCAGGTCTTAGCCAGGTAAGCCGTGGCATAACTCTTTCCGATATTGGTATCGATACCGCTGACAAAATATACATTCTTTTTCATACTCGTAACGTTTTTATTTTCTACATATCATATAAATAGGATGAAAGGTCAGGTACACCTTTCCCCGTTCATCCGAAAATTGTCTCGTATAATTCCGGCAGAATTCCTGCAACCTGCCGCGTGTCCATGGCTGTGCAGCCGTACCCGTCACTCCGGTCTCCTTCAAGTGCTTCAAGACTTCCAAAGGAGAAGAGAATGACAAGCGCAACTGTTCCTCGTGGGCATATACTACCTCATAGCGTGCCGCCAGCATCTCTTTCAGTTCCTCCAGCGACGGATACGACAATCCTGCCGCAGTCAGTGTCGCCACCTCCTCCGTATTGTGAGGACCGAAGGTACTGAAAGCCAGGTATCCCCCTTCGTGCAGCAACTTCCGGCATCCTGAAAAGAAACGTGGCAGGTCTTCAAACCACTGCACCGCCGAGCACGATACAATCAGGTCCTGCCATTCCGGAAATGCCAATGTCTCCGCATCCTTCGCCATGAAATGTACCTTTTCACCCAGCACATCTGCCAGGTAAGGTTCCACCTCCGGACAAAGGTCGTTCAGCCACATTTCTTCCGGTGCAGCCTGCTGCAAGTACATCCGTGTGAACATACCCGTGCCGCAGCCAATTTCCAGTACCCGTTCCTGTATGTCCGAAGGGATATAGCGACCGGTCAGTTCTGCCATCCGGGATGCCACGTAACGCTGCACATCGGCCTTATCCAGGTAAGTCCCCACGGCCTTGGCAAAGCGCCGACTAATCAGGGCCTTGTCCATAAGCGACTTTCTCCGTTCAGCAACTCACGGAACAACTCCTCGTCATAGTGTTCCGCATCCACTTCTTCCACGGCCACTCCCTGCCAGGCTTCGCGCTGGTTCTGAGGCGGAAAAATCTTGTCGTTCGTCCCGACAACCGCCTTGTCCCAAGTCCACTCCACAGCCGGACGATTCTTTACTACCGTCCACAAAGCCGCCAGCTCCTGGTGCAAATCGTCTACCTCCCGATAAGGGTGATGTGACAGGAATGTCTTCACCTGTGCGGCCGACCCGCAAATCCGCCGACGGAAACGAATCAGCACCGGTTCCGAAAAGTTCTCCAGCGTTCCCTGAAAGATAGTTTCAGGAATACCTTTTGTATCGTGAATAGGGAAAGGCGTACCGTTCACTGCCAGCCTCATCCCATAAGGATATTCTTTTCCGGCCAATGCCTGGCAGGCTACCCATACCCCCATGGACCAGGCCATGACCCGTATCTCCCTGTACCCCCCCAGCAGACTGTAGTCAAAATCCAAATCCTTATAGTCGAAACACAACAGGCAGTCACATCCCTCCTGCACCGGTCCGGCAAACAGATTTTCGTCCGAGCCCCATCCGGCAAAGAAGAGCAGCAATGTAGAATTTCCTTCCTTCTTGATAAACCGTTGTTTCATATCTTAATTTCTTTCTGTTTTCATGCTTTCATTTCATGACACAACCGTGCCATTTCCTCTTCTTCAATCAGCGAAGTCAGCGAGAAACGCAACCTCGCTGTTCCCTCGGGTACAGTAGGCGGACGCACCGGCAACACATAAAAGCCGCGTTCCTGCATCTGCAAGGCCTTCCAGATGGCCTTCTCATTGGCTCCCACTACCAGGGGAATAATATGACTTTCCGACGGACATTCCACCCCACTCTCACGGATAGCCGTCCGCAGGCTTGCTGAGATTCTGGCCAGATGCTCCCGCCGTGCCTGCATATCTTCCAGGTGCGACAAGACAAAGCGCATCCATGCCACATTGATAGGCGGCAAGGCCGTGGTGAAAATCAACGTACGCATCCGGTTCACCAGGTAATCGCGTATCACCTTCCGGCACACTACATACGCTCCCACGGAAGCCATCGCCTTGCCGAAGGTACCGCACAAGAAATCGATGTCCTTCAGGCAACCTTGTTCCTCGGCTACCCCCAGCCCTCGCTGGCCCCGTACGGCAATGCCGTGCGCCTCGTCTACATACAGCATCACGTTGGTATAACGGCGCTTCAGTTCCACCAGCCGGTCGAGCGAAGCCACGTCACCGTCCATGCTGAACACACTTTCGGTCACTACAATAATCCAGTGATACTCGCCGTGATGTTTGGCCAGCAGATTCTCCAACTGTGCATAGTCCTGATGACGGTAACGGATGCACTTGGCCGCCGACAAGCGGATGCCGTCAATCAGACTTGCATGCACTAATTTGTCGGCTAAAATCAGCGTATTTGCATCGGTCACCGCCGGAAGAATTCCCGTATTCATGTGATACCCGCTGCTGAACACCAGTGCACTCTCCGCTCCAAACAACGAAGCCAGCAGCGATTCCAGTTCCCTATAGGCTGGGAAGTTGCCCGTCAGCAACCGTGAAGACGAGGAAGAAAAGCACAAATCCCTTTCCTTCACCGTCCGCAGAAATTCCTCACGCAACGCCTTATCCGAAGCCAGTCCCAGATAATCGTTCGACGACAGATTCAACATCCTCCGTCCACCGGCCTCAATCCATTTCCCTTCGCTACAGGTTTCCGGCAACACACGCAGGTTGCCACACGCCTCCAGCTTATCCAGTTCCAGCTGAAAATCTCCGTCCAGTCCGGGTTGTATTTCATTTTCCATAATTCACCTCCTTTGTTTTTATTCCGGCATTTCGCCGACAATCTTGCACAAACCGCTCGTCAGTTTCGTCAGTTCTTCCGGACGGATAATGAAAGGCGGCATGATATAGGCCAACCGTCCGAACGGACGTACCCAGATACCTTCTTCCACAAACCGACGCTGCATCCAGCCCATGTCAACCGGCTTCTTGGTTTCAATAACTCCAATGGCACCCAGTACCCTGACATCGGCCACCTGCGGCAACGAAGCCGCCGGTGCCAGTTCCTCTTTCAGCTGTGCTTCGATGCGGCGCACCTTCTCCTGCCAGCCTGACGACAACAACAGACGCACAGAAGCCAGTGCCACGGCACAAGCCAGCGGGTTGCCCATAAACGTAGGACCGTGCATGAACGCACGCGGCTCCTTGGAAGAAATACAGTCGGCCACCTTTGCCGAAGCCAGCACCGCCGAGAAGGTCATATACCCTCCTGTCAGTGCCTTACCGATACACATGATATCCGGTTCCACCTGCGCATGTTCCCATGCAAACAATTTCCCCGTACGTCCGAAGCCTGTGGCAATCTCGTCAAAAATCAGGAGCATACCATGCTCCCGGCAGAGACGTGCCGCCTCCCGCAAATACTGCGGATGATAGAAACGCATGCCTCCGGCACCCTGCACTATCGGCTCTAAAATCAGTCCCGCCAGCTCACCGTGATGCTGCATGATGACTTCACGTAAGGGTTCGATGTCCTTCTCATCCCATTCGGCATCGAAACGGCACTGCGGAGAAGGTACAAAATAGCGCACCGGAAGGGCCGAACCAAACAGGCTGTGCATGCCCGTCACCGGGTCGCATACCGACATGGCGTTCCACGTATCGCCGTGATAGCCCGAACGGATGGTCACGAAATTATTTTTCTCCGGATGACCTGCCGCAAACTGATACTGCACCGCCATCTTCAAAGCCACTTCCACAGCCACCGACCCACTGTCGGCATAAAAAATGTATTCCATGCTGGGAGGCACGATTTTCAGCAATTCCTTTCCCAATTCGATAGCCGGCTCGTGTGTCAGTCCCCCGAACATCACGTGCGACATCCGGTGAAGCTGTTCTTCTATTGCCTGGTTCAACACCGGATGATTGTATCCATGCACAGCACACCACCACGATGACATGCCATCAATCAGTTCCGTACCGTCGGCCAGCGTCAAGGTACAACCCTGTGCCCGTTCCACCTTATAAGTGGGCAGTGGGTTTGAAGTTGAAGTATACGGATGCCACAAATGGTTCCGGTCAAATTCGTCAAGCAATTTCTCACAATTCATATCCTGCCTCCTTTATACGTTCTTTGTCTTTTGTTACTTTTGAGCCAAGGGTAGTCAGCAAATCCCCCACAATGGCCGAATTGATTCCCACATACAGCGCACGGTCCACCGTCTCCTCGCTCAACTGCGAGCGCCCTCCGGCAAAGCGAAGGAAAGCCGTCGGGTTCACCATGCGGAACATAGCCACCGTACGCAGCACCTCTTCCGCCGTCAGCGGCTTTGCGTGTTCCAGCGGCGTTCCCTTGATGGGCTGCAACAGGTTCAACGGGATGGACTGTACCTCCAGTTCCCGCAAGGTCAGTGCCAGTTCTACCCGCTGGGCCGGCGTTTCTCCCATGCCGATGATGCCTCCGCTACACACGTCCATGCCCGCCCGACGAGCTGCCTGGAGCGTTTCTATCTTCTGTGCCTGCGTATGCGTGGAACACAAGGTCGGGAAGAACGAAGGCGCCGTTTCCAGGTTGCAATGATAACGGCTCACCCCGGCACGATACAAGGCTGCAAGCTGTTCTTCCGTAGCCAGTCCTAACGACGCACACAATTCAATCTTACTGTGCGCCCGAAGGTATGCAAAGTGCTTGCAAAGTTTCTCTACCTCTCCCGCCGAAGGCCGACGACCACTGGTCACCAGCGAAAAACGAGCCACACCTTGGTCTTCGTTCATCTTTGCCTGACGCAAACATTCCTCTTCGCTCACCAGTCCGTACTCCTCCACACCCGTGTGATGATGCACCGACTGGGCACACCATTTGCAGTTTTCAGGGCAACGACCCGACTTGGCATTAATGATGGAACACATGTCAAACTTCCGTGAAGCGTATGCCACCGTAATGCGGTGAGCCACCTCACACAGCTCCTCAAAAGGCGCTTCCTCGAGCAGCCACAAAGCCTCTTCCGAAGTAAGCATGCCCCCTTCCTTTATCTTCTCTTCTAATTTCTGTAATCTTTCCATACGTATTTATCCTAAAAAAGAAGGGATGTATCCGCTTCGGTTAAGTCTGTCAGACTTGACCTGAAGCGGATACATCCCTTCCGGTTATTGTTATCTTATTTATTTTATCTAAAAGCAGCGCAGGCACTTCTTCCCTTTGCGGCACCAGCAGACACCACAATCTTGTCCGGTCTGTTTCGAATAGACTTCCTCCAAGCCCTAGTCCTCCACTTCCAAAGAGTGCATCTTCCTCTGAAAAGCTAGTCCATGACTTGCCTTCTGTTTTCTTTCCCTCGCACACTGCCGTTTTCTGCTTGCCCAATGAAGCATCTGCAATTCCTCGTCCCACCTGTCCGATGGTGACATGGCGGTGCAGGCTTACAAACGCAGCATATTCCTTCCGGCTCCAACGACGGAACCGAAGCATGACCTTTTGCGAACAGGGAGTGATACGATGCATCTGTTTTTCTTTGTTTAAATGTATGGCTGCAAATGTATAGAAAAATCTACAGAAAATGCAAGGATTGAGGAGAATACGTTTTTTCGGTCTACAAATTCGCTTTTATCTTCTTTTCTATCTCTGCATCTGTTGTCTTTTCCGCATAGCCTTGAAACTTTGCAATTATCGTGCGATCTTTACCTATCAAGTAAAACTGCGGAACTCCGCTACCAGCCTGATAATCATTTATAAGTTTAGCAATTGTATCCTTATCGGCTGTCAGAAAACTGTATTCTATTCCCTGATTTTTCACATAGGCTTCGCAAGACGACTTCGACCTTCCCCACGTTTCCACAGCCAGCACTTCAAGCTCATTCACTGCATATGCTTTTCTCAAGCTATTCAAGAAAGGTATCGAAATCTTACATGGTCCGCAGCCTATCCCTGTGAACTGCAACAAGATGACCTTCGACTTTATACCGCTTAAAGAAACCTTCTGACCCTTCATATCAGTAAGCGTCCAGCCTGGAGCTTTTTTACCCGTCATATCCACAGTCGCCTTCTGAGACTTCTCTCCTTTTATACGCCGCACATAATCTGCCGGATAATAATCTTCCGCCACAATTTTTCCCTTTCCTGAAGGATTATACACAAAATCGGAACAAATACCATGCTGCATCTCCCTGCGATAACGATAAGGCATGTCATTTTCTTTTGAAATCCAGATTTTGTAAATAGATGTCGGATCATATATATACGGATTCTGCGGCATGTAACAAGCTTTACCAAAGAACTCCACCTGATACGGTGTATGGATACTTAATTCCATCAGATAATCTTTCCCCTCATCCTTCAAACTGAGGACTATGCTATCCTGAGTATTCAATACATACTCAAGAATGGATTTCATGCAACCAAAAGCTTGAGGCATAATAACTCTGAATGGAAGGGGACTTTTCTGAGTGAAATCATCTATCCGTACTTCTTTTTCTTCTTTCTCTATGTAAGCAAACACAGTTCCGTCATATACCCAAAGTGGTTGTCTGAATTCCTTATCCGAGGCACACAAGAAAGAATAACCCACAGCAGTATCCTGCGGATTCACATGCTCATAAATTTCTCTTGGCACACTGTACACCGGCTCTTTGTCTCCCGGTTCCCATGCCTTTTTCACACAATGATAGGTTACCGATTCTACGGCATTCATTTTCTCCAGTACATGCGACAGATAGTCCGTCTCTCTATTTTGTCCGTAAGTCGGCAGAGCCAATAACATGGAGAAGAATAATATTACAATGATTTTCATGACATTATATTTCTATAAAAAATTAGTCCGCTCTAAAATACAGGATTACATTCCAACTTCTCTCAGAAGCATTTAAGCATAATTACAGCCCATTTTTAAAGCGGACTCAAACATAATTTACTGAAGTTTGAAGGAAACAGGTACGGTAAATTTTACCCTTACGATCTTCCCCCTCTGCATGCCCGGCTTCCACTTAGGCATGGTCTGCAGCACGCGCAAAGCCTCTGCATCCAAATCCGGATCTACAGAACGAGCCACCTTGAATTCGGTAAGAGTTCCGTCTTTTTCCACCACAAACTGCACGATTACCCGTCCCTGCACATTATTCTTCATGGCATTTTCCGGATATTTCAGGTTGTTCTGAAGGAATTTCAACAACTCCTTCATTCCTCCCGGAAATTCAGGCATCTGTTCTGCAACCATAAATACTTCTTCTTTAGCCGTACTATCTGCGGGAGCTTCTTTTGCTTCCGGACTTACCGGGGCAACAACTTCTTCTTTTGCATCCTCCGTCTGTGATGCATCCTGCGAGCAGGAGATGTTTCCGGCAACGAGTAGAGCAAAGGCCGGAAGCACGAACAGCGCATATTTGATATGCCCTGTAGCATTTGATTTTTTCTTGTTCATCATAATGATACGTTGTTTAAGGTGAGAGAAGTTGAAATTATTGGATAACCCGTACTTGTGGTTGTAGGCCAACCCAAGCAGGTGATATTGATAGCTTTTAGTAGCAAACCCTGCCTCCATTACTTTCCTGTCGGCCAGGAACTCTAAGTTGAGTCTGACCTCGCGTTTCAACAGCCAGGCAAAGGGATTCATCCAGCAGCAGATGCTGACCATCTCAGCAAGAAGTACATCGACAGAATGATGCTGCTTTACGTGCGCCATTTCGTGCGTCAGGATTTCATTGATTTCATCTTCCTTCACCGCGGCAGGATTCATGAAAATCCATCCGAAGAAAGAGAACGGTCCGGAAGGGTCATTCAAACATTTTACGCGGACGCCGTTTATCTCTTTTTCCGGCATACGTACAATGAGGCGATACAGACTGAACGCCTGAACCGCAAGCCGGACGAGCAATACCACTACCCCGGCAAGATACAGATAGCCTATCCATTCAGACAGTACGAATACACGGTTCCCGGTTTCTACTGCTTCACTGCCCACCACAATCTCCGGCAACACCGCCGAGTAATCAAAGTGAGTGAGCATAATCATGCGGTCACGGCTTTCCAGCCATTCACGTACGTCGATAAAAGGCAGGATAAATGGCAATACAAGCGACACTATCAGGATAAATCTTCTGGAACGAAAGAAGGTATCCCGCGTGCATACCAGTTTATAGAGCGCGTAAAACAGGATTAATCCGACATTGACTTGAAGAAGGTATAGCATAGAAATAAGTTTTTATTTGTCTTCATGTTTTTCAATCAGGTTGATAATCTCATTCAGGTCTTCCTTGGAAATCTTCTGTTCCTTGGCAAAGAACGAAACCATCTCCTTATAAGAATTGGCAAAGTAATTGCGCACAATGTTGCCCACAGACTTGCTGGTATATTCTTCCTGAGCCACCAAAGGAGTATACCGGTAAGTATTACCAAACCTCTCTGCCTGCAGGTATCCCTTCCGCTTCAGGTTGTTAATAATGGAGGCCACCGTGGTATAAGGTGGTTTAGGTTCAGCATAGCAGCCCACCACATCCTTCACAAAACATGGTCCCAAGTTCCAAATAAAGCGCATGGCTTCTTCTTCCTGATAAGTTAGCTTTTCCATATCGAACGAGTTTTTCTACGAACCTTTCGCAAATCTACGAATTTATCGTAAATAATATATATTCAAACAGTTAATTAAATTAAAAGTAAAATCGATTCATTCGTTTTATTCTCCTCCAAAAACACAAGTGCGTTTTATCTCAAACGCAAGTACATTTCATGTCAAACGCCTTTGCGTTTTAATCTAAACGTCCTTGTGTTTTAATTAAAACGCAAAGGCGTTTTTTTAGCCTATATTTATTTGCTGAGAGAAAGCAGTAAAAAGGCTGTTTCAAATTAGAATAATGTAATTTGAAACAGCCTTTCGTTTTATAACTGGACAATATGTAACTCACCCCACTTTTGGAAGATTACCTCATCGTGATGCCTTTCCTTATTATGGAGAAACAATCTGCTATATGGGAAAACCTACTTTGTCTTTATCCGTGATTTTTCTTAATACACGACAGGGATTTCCAGCTGCCACGACACCCGAAGGGATGTCATGAGTTACGACACTTCCGGCACCGATAACGGTATCATCGCCTATCGTCACTCCACTGAGGACAGTGCTGCCGCCTCCAATCCAGACCCGATTGCCTATGGTAATGGGTTCAGGAATCAAAGCACCCGCTATCCGCTCTGCCGCATCGAGTGAATGATTGCCAGAATATATACTTACGTTAGGCCCCAATAACGTATTGTTACCTATCGTTATCTGCCCGCAATCGAGGAGCGTACATCCGAAGTTAATATAGACATCATTTCCAATCGTAATATTTTTACCGAATTCGCAAGCAAGGTCCGGCTCTATCCACACACGCTCCCCTACTTTCTTGAAAAGTTTGTGCATGATTTCCTGACGTCGTTCAACTTCTTCATCTTCAGTGCGGTTAAACTCCTTAAACAGCTTTTTTGCCTTAACCCTCAGCTTAAACAAATCAGCATCAAAATCATTATAGATTTGATGCTCCTGCATTTTATCCCATTCTGTCATATTCAACTTTGTTAAGTTTGGTTTCATAGTGACGAAACTATTAAAAAATGATGAAATAACAAAGAATTCATTCCAAACATTACGATGTATCGCAAAACCAAAGAAGCTACAACAGAATAAGCATATTAACCGCAACTTCCGCAAGAGCAGGCTGGCAATTCTTCTTTTCGGATTTCCGTAATATAGAAACGGGCGAAGGCTTTTTTAATCTCATCCCGCACACGACGGAATTCTGCTTCAATAAATTCCGGAGTTCCGGTGGCATGCGACGGGTCATCAAAACCGATGTGAAGACGCTTGCCTACTTTTCCAATAAATGCCGGACAACTTTCATTTGCCCCTCCGCACACGGTAATCACATAATCCCACTCCTGATCAAGGTAGGTATTCACGTGAGTCGGCACATGCGAACTGATGTCAATTCCGACTTCTTTCATTACCTCCACCGCCTTGGCATTTACCTGTGCGGCAGGATCTGTTCCACCCGAATACACTTCTATATTTTTATCGAACGACTGCAAAAAGCCATGTGCCATCTGGCTGCGGCAACTATTTCCTGTACAAAGAATCAATACTCTCATATAAATGTAACAATGATAAATTAAAGAACAAAATTAAACAAATAACCCGACAAGATAATGAAGAAAGCCACCGTTCCGAAGAATATCGCAATCAATCGCCACGTCATCACTTTCTTCAGCAAAGTCGCTTCCGGAAGTGAAAGACCTACCACGGCCATCATGAAAGCGATGGCTGTACCCATAGGGATACCTTTGGCCACGAACACCTCGATGACCGGCACAATGCCTGCCGCATTGGCATACATCGGTACGGCAAGAATAACCGAAAGCGGTACGGCAAACCAGTTATCCTTCGACATGTATTGCTCGAAAAATCCTTCGGGCACAAAGCCGTGCATAAACGCACCGATACCTATACCTATCAGAATGTAAATCAGTACACCACTGACAATCTTCCAGGCATCACGCACAATGACAGGAAGGCGCTTGATAAAAGTAGTATGGTCTTTCTCCCACTCTCCTGCCTGTGCCGAGGAGCTGGCCTGTATCTGCTTCACCCAGTCGCTCAGGTAAGGTGAGAGATGCATGCGGCCGAGCACAAAACCTCCTATCACTCCCAGCAGAATACCGCTGATAACATAGATAAGTGTTACTTTCAGTCCAAAAGAACCGAGAAACATAGCCACCGCCACCTCGTTCACCAGCGGAGAAGTAATCAAAAAGGCAAACGTCACTCCCAAAGGGATACCGCCTTTTACAAAGCCGATAAACAAGGGAATGGACGAGCAGGAGCAGAACGGAGTAATGGCTCCGAAAATGGAAGCCAATACATACTGCAACCCGTACATCTTATGTGTTACCAGATAGTTCCTCAAACGTTCTATCGGAAAATAAGCGTTAATGATTCCCATCAGCACACTGATAAAAAACAGTAGAATAAGAATCTTAATGGTATCATAAAAAAAGAAGTTTACGGCTACCCCAAGCGGCGTATCAGCACTCAGTCCGAACAATCCGTAAACAAGCCAGTCTGCAAAATCTTGTATCATGTTTCTATCGTTATAATTCGTTTAAATACGAACAGGTATTCCATTATAAAAGCGGCAGCTGCCTTGAAGGTCGTTTCTGCCGCTTCTGAATCAATCCTCTTGTTTATCCGATTCCTAAAAGTTTCTTTACATCGCTTTCGGTGGGAACCTGTCCTTTCATCTTCACTACTTCGTCTACCACAACGGCAGGAGTCGTCATGATGTTGTAGCTCACCATTTCCATGATGTCGTCCACCTTGGTCAGTTTCACGTCCAGGTTATTTTCCTTGATTACTTTTTCAATTACATTATAGGTGGTCTTGCACTTTGCGCAACCCGGTCCCAATACTTTAATTTCCATACTTGTAAAGATTTTGTTTGTTATCAAATTCGTTTATAAATACATTATCCAGCTATAATATATGCCGATGACGATAAACAGCACACCAACTATGCGGTTCATCCATTTCTGCACCTTCTGCATCTTGCCGTAAAAACTGCCCAGCTGCTGTACACTGAAGGCTAAAATCCACGCCACGACCAGCACCAGTATGGCAGTCGCAATGGCAAACACAACGGGCAGCAGATAACCTGCTGTGGCCGTGGCCGACATCGGTATCAGCATACCAAAATAAAAGACACCGCTTGTGGGACAGAAAGCCAGGGCAAACAACGCGCCTATTATCAACGCACCCCAACCGCCTTTCCGGACAAGCCCTTCCGCATTACCCTGAAATCCGAACTGAGGCAAGTTCAACCTATCACCGAGAAGCATGAAAAGGCCTATCAGGAACAAAAGCGGTCCCAACACAAGCTCTCCCCACGCTCCGATGGTTTTCTGTATGCCAAACATGCTCGAACCCTCTTTCAGAATCAGAATCAACACCACTCCAAGCAACGTGTACGAAAGAATACGTCCCAGCGTATAGAGCAGTCCGTTCCAGAAAATACGCCTCCGGTTCTCAATATCTTTCCCGATAAAGCCAATAGCCGCAATGTTGGTTGCCAGCGGACAAGGCGAAAGTGCAGTCAGCAGTCCAAGCAAAAACGCCGTCCATACAGGAGTGGAACTGTTGTCCAACAATGTCTGTAACCAATCCATAGTCTCTCCTTATTATTTCAGCATGTCATTTATGGTCTTCACCAGTCCTTCCTTGAACACCTCCGGCGATTTACGGGCATTTCCGAAAGCAAACTGGGTCATATTTTCCGCAGTCTCCTGTCCATTTTTATAGCGCACCACAAACAGTGACGACCAGGTAACCTCATATTTTTTGGCAATCATCTCATTTTCTTTCTTGCTGATGTCTATCACCTTGAACACCACTTCCCCCTTCTTTACCTGCTCCGAGAGATTCTCTTTCATCACAGCCAGAGTATTGTTTTCAATGGCTATGCACGTAGCACAACGCTGTTTCCCATGAAAATACAATACCTCTACATGGTCTTTGGCAGTTACCTCACTGTTTCTGACCACCGCTTTGTCACTTGTTTGAATTTCTTTTTCACTTCTGCTCTGCATTCCACATGAGGCCAATGCCAAGCATACTGACAGAAGACATACCATCTTTTTCATCGTTCTTCTATATCTATTATTAGTAATTCGCAAAACAACGAACAAGCACAACAAAAAAAAGAGCTTATTCGCAACAGCTCTCTTTTTTACATATCGGCTGGCCCAGGAAATCGGCAAACATTTTTTTGGCCAGTTTCCAGTTCTCCTTATTAATACAATACCTCACCTTAGGTGCTTCAATCTCTCCCTGAATCAGTCCGGCTTCTTTCAGTTCCTTCAAGTGCTGTGACACTGTAGCCTTGGCTATGGGCAGTTCTTCGTGAATGTCGCCAAAAAAGCAACATTCCTGCGAGGCCAAAAATTGAAGTATGGCTATACGAGCCGGATGCCCCATGGCCTTGGCAAAGCGGGCCATTTTTTTCTGTTCTTCTGAATAGTTCTTTCTTACCATTTTCACCTCTTTTGTTTGTTGTTCGCAAAATTACGAATATAATTATACAGCGCCAAAGAAAAACTTATTTTTTTCAAGCAGAAAACTTCTTTTAGCTATCTGCTTATTGTAGAACTTTAAAATGATTAGGAAATAATGTAACTTATTATATTTTGCAAACTTCCTAAAAGAAAAAGCAGACTGCTGAAAAGTTTTCTACGTTTCCCCCACATAAACCGTACGGTTTCCGATGGAGAAACCTACATTTCCGCACTGGAAAACTTACGTTTCCGCAACGGGAAACGTAAAAAATAGCCTGAAGCTTCCGCAAAAACTTCAGGCTATTTATAAAACCCAACTTTTCAGTTGTTTACTTCTTTATCTTCTTTCGGTAAAGTTCCGCACGTGCCAGAATCTCGTGTACAAACTCATAGGTATCGCTTCCTCGGGCATACCCGTTCTTGCAGACGGGGTCCTGATAATATTCCTTGTTGCTTTTCAACAGCATGAAATGGGCCACATGATGCTCCCAAATGTAGCGGTTACGTCCGTATTTTTCGGCCAATGCCATGGCATCGGTCACATGGCCGATACCGGAATTGTAGGCGGCCAATATGAACTTGGCCTGTTCTTCCTTATCCGTGATTTTACTAAACGTACGCTGCATTCCGGCAATGTACTTCACAGCAGCTTTGATGCTCTCTTCCGGGTCCTGCTCTTTGCCCGGCGGCACTCCCATGGCACGTGCCGTAGCCGGCATCAGCTGCATCAGCCCCTTGGCCCCGGCCCATGATACGACATTCGGATTGAAGTTCGATTCAGTATAAGCCAACGAAGCTAACAGACGCCAGTCCCAGCCGATTTCTTTGGCATAACGCCGGAACAAATCATCGTAGTGGGAAATCTTACCGTCTTTCACAGAAAGAATGGCTCCATGTGCGGGACGCTTGGTCAATTCAAAATAACGGCGGGCACTGGCACGGAATGCCGGTGAATTGATGTTCTCGCGGTGCCATTTATCGGCGGCCTCTGCCAGCAGAGGCGATGTTTTCCGTACGGCCCACGAAGAACGCTGGTCAAAGCTGATGGCCAGGTTGATGTCGAGCACCGGATAATAGGTACGGTTGATGCGGGCAATTTCATCTGTAGCTACTGTGTAGTCAATACGCCCCTCTGCCACCCACGTAATCAGGTCTTCCGACGATACACTGTCGGAGGAAATCTCACAAATATCAATTCCTCCTCCCAGTTCGCGGTTCAGATTTTCCAGGCGGGTACGGTATTTTCCGGAATTGACATAGACTTTCTTTCCTACCAGTTCCGTGACATCCTTCAAAGCTTTCTTCCCTCTCCGCTGTATAATTACCTGCCGCGTAATGTCTTCTTCACCACAATAAATCAGACTATCCTTCAGCGGATTGGTAATAATCAGGTTGTAGGCTACCAAATCACCTTCTCCTTTGAGCAGACTGCTCACCAGCTGCTCTTCGTCTTTTACGACCTTCACCTTTAGGTCGAGTCCCAGCGACTTGGCAAACTGCTGGGCCAATTCGTACTGGAATCCCATGGGTTCACCACGGTAATGGAAATAAGACACAGAGCTGTTGACAGTCAGCACCACCAGTTCCTTTCTTTCCTGAATCTGTGGCAAATCGACGGCAGTCTCTTCCGCTTTTTTCTCAGAGCCGCATGAAAAAAACAAAAAAAAGGCCAGCACACAGCACAGCCCCGTTATCCAGCCTTTCATTTGTCTACGATTCGTTCAATGTACATCTTCAGAATCTCGATGGCCTTTTCATTATGACCTCCTTGCGGCACAATCAGGTCGGCTATTCGCTTGGCCGGTTCGATAAACTCCAGGTGCATGGGTTTCAACACACGCACATAACGTTCCATCACCGCCTCAGCCGTACGTCCGCGTTCTATCACATCCCGCTGGATGACACGGATGAGACGTTCGTCCGGATCGGCATCCACAAAAATACGGAGGTCCATCTGCTTGCACAACCTGCGGTCGCTCAAAGCCAAAATACCTTCGATGATGATGACCTTACGGGGTTCTACATGCACGGTTTCTTTCTGGCGCGTACAGGTAAGATAGGAATATACAGGCTGTTCAATGGCTTCTCCCTTACGCAGCATGGAGATATGCTTGGAGAGCAAATCCCAGTCGAATGCCGAAGGATGGTCAAAGTTGATGTTCTGCCGTTCTTCCACGGGCACATGACTGCTGTCCTTATAATATGAATCAAGCGGAAGCACTGCCACTTCATTCTCCGACAGACTTTCGATAATCCTTCTCACTACAGTTGTTTTACCGGAGCCTGTTCCTCCTGCAATTCCAATGATAATCATAACTTGTTTCAATAATTAATTTCTATATTTGCAATATTCAAAGATACGAAAATCATAAAAACAAACAAACATGGTCAAGCACATTGTTTTATTTAAATTGAAAGAAACCCTTTCTCCGGCAGAAAAAGCCGACATTATGAACCGTTTTAAGGCTGCCATCGAGGCTCTTCCGGCCACTATTCCCTTTATTCGTGACATTCATGTAGGACTGAATGAAAACCCGGCAGAAGTATGGGACATCTGCCTGGACAGCAGTTTCGATACGCTGGACGACGTGAAGGCTTATGCCATCCATCCGGCACACGTAGCCGCAGCTGGTATTCTGAAAGATGCCAAGGAAAACCGCGCCTGCGTGGACTATACTATCTAAAACTCAGCCATCATGGAAAAAATCATCAATCCATGGGAAGGAATGGAAGGATACTTCTGTTTCGGCTGTGCCCCCAACAACGAGTCGGGCCTGAAAATGGAATTCTATGAAGACGGGGACGAGATTGTGAGTAAATGGGTACCTGAAGCCCGTTTTCAAGGTTGGTTGAACACCCTGCACGGAGGTATTCAGGCAACTCTGCTGGATGAGATATGTGCCTGGGTGATTGCCCGCAAGCTTCAGACGGCGGGAGTGACTTCGCGCATGGAAACTCAATACCTGAAACCCATTCATACGACCGACTCTCGCCTTACCCTCAAAGGAAGAATCAAGGAGCAGAAACGGAACTTTGTGTTCATTGAAGCCGAAATCTACAATGCACAGGATGAAGTCTGCACCAAGGCCGTCTGTACCTATTTCATTTTCCCAAGAGAAAAAGCAGAAAAAGAAATGTACTTCAAAGGCTGTTATACGAAAAAAGAAAAGGAATCTTTATAAATTTGACAGCAAAAGCGAGTTTTTTCTGATAAATATTTGCTTTTTTAATTCTTATCTAATATTTTTGTCGCATCAAAAGAACGATAATTATGATTTTAAATACTGTACATCATCGCCATCATCATTACCTAACGGTTCACACGGTAGGCTGACGACGCGTGCAGTTACAAGAGATAAGATTACACAAAGGCTTGCCGTAAGAATTTATTCCTCGGTAAGCCTTTTTTATTTGACACTTTAAAAACTTAGAACAATATGTTAAGAATTGCCGTACAATCCAAAGGGCGCTTGTTCGAAGACACAATGGCCCTGTTTACTGAAGCAGACATCAAGTTATCTACCTCCAAACGCACCCTGCTGACACAGTCCAGCAATTTCCCGGTAGAAGTACTGTTCCTGCGCGACGATGATATCCCACAATGTGTGGCCAACGGCGTGGCCGACCTCGGTATTGTAGGAGAAAACGAATTCGTGGAACGTGCCGAAGAAGCGGAAATCGTGCACCGTCTGGGCTTCAGCAAATGCCGTTTGTCACTGGCTATTCACAAAGAAACGGAATACAACGGACTGGAATGGTTCAATCACAAAAAGATTGCCACCTCCTACCCCAATATCCTGAAAAACTTCCTGACACAACAACACATTGAAGCCGACATCCATGTTATCACGGGTTCGGTGGAGATTGCTCCGGCCATCGGTCTGGCAGATGCTATCTTCGACATTGTCAGCTCCGGCTCTACCCTTATCAGCAACAACCTGAAGGAGGTGGAAGTGGTAATGAAGAGCGAAGCGCTGCTCATCGGAAACAAACACATGTCGGACGAAAAGAAGGAAATACTTCAGGAACTGCTGTTCCGCATCAATGCAGTCAAAACCGCTGAAGACAAAAAATACGTGCTGATGAACGTACCGACCGACAAGGTGCAAGAAATTGTAGCCGTTCTTCCCGGTGTGAAGAGTCCGACCATCATGCCATTGGCTACAGAAGGCTGGAGCAGCATCCACACTGTTCTCGACCAGAAATGTTTCTGGGAAATCATCGGCAAGCTGAAAGCCATCGGTGCACAAGGCATCCTGGTGCTGCCTATTGAGAAAATGATACTTTGATTTTCAGAACCTAATCACAAAGATTGTTACTATGAACATCATTACTTATCCTGAAAAAAATACATGGGCGGACTTGCTGAAACGTCCGACTCTTCAAACGGAATCATTGCGGGAAACCGTACTCGAAATATTAAACCGCATCAAATTTGAGGGTGATAAGGCCGTACTCGAATACGAAGAGAAGTTCGACAAAGTGCAACTGAACTCCCTGCTGGTAAGCGAGGAAGAAATTGCCGAAGCAGAAAAGAAAGTCAGCATCGAACTGAAGGCGGCCATCACACTGGCTTATAACAACATCCGCACGTTCCACGCCGCACAGGTATTCCAGGGAAAGAAAATCACCACACTGCCGGGTGTGACTTGCTGGCAGAAAGCTGTAGCCATTGAGAAAGTGGGATTGTACATTCCCGGTGGAACAGCTCCTCTTTTCTCCACCGTCCTGATGCTGGCTACTCCGGCACAGATTGCCGGATGCAAGGAAATCATTCTCTGTACTCCTCCTGACAAGGAAGGAAAGATTCATCCGGCCATTCTCTATGCAGCCAAACTGGCAGGTATCAGCCGTATCTTCAAAGCCGGCGGGGTACAAGCTATCGGAGCCATGGCCTACGGCACGGAAAGCATTCCCAAAGTATACAAGATATTCGGTCCGGGCAACCAGTATGTCACTGCCGCCAAACAGCAGGTTTCCTTACGTGACGTAGCTATTGACATGCCAGCCGGGCCTTCTGAAGTAGCGGTACTGGCCGATGAAACAGCCAATCCGGTCTTTGTGGCTGCCGATTTACTTTCACAGGCAGAACACGGCACCGACAGCCAGGCCATCCTGATTACCACCAGTGAAACTTTGCTGAAAGCGGTGACAGAAGAAGTGGAACGCCAGCTGGCCCAGCTTCCCCGAAAGGAAATCGCCAGCCGTTCTTTAGCTGCCAGCAAATTGATTTTAGTGAAGAACATGGACGAAGCCGTAGAAATGACCAACGAATATGCTCCCGAGCACCTGATTATCGAAACCAAGGATTACATGGAAATCAGCGAACGCATTGTCAATGCGGGTTCCGTGTTCTTAGGCTATTATTCTCCGGAAAGTGCAGGCGACTATGCTTCGGGCACCAACCATACTCTCCCTACCAACGGTTATGCCAAGGCCTACAGCGGAGTCAGTCTGGACAGCTTCATCCGCAAGATTACCTTCCAGGAAATTACACCCGAAGGTATTGCCATGATTGGTCCGGCCATTGAAGTCATGGCAGCCAACGAACAACTCGACGCGCACAAAAATGCAGTATCCGTACGTTTAAATAAGTAACTATGAAACCATTGAAAGAACTTACGCGACCGAACATTTGGGCCTTGAAACCCTATTCTTCGGCACGCGACGAATATAGCGGGAAAGAGGCTTCCATATTTTTGGATGCCAATGAAAATCCCTACAATACCCCCAACAACCGTTATCCAGACCCGCTTCAAAGAGAATTAAAGGGCCTGATTGGAAGAGTAAAGAAGGTATCGCCAGACCGCATTTTTTTAGGTAATGGAAGCGATGAGGCCATTGACCTTCCTTTCCGTGCTTTCTGCCGTCCGGGCATTGACAATGTAGTGGCTATCGACCCGACGTACGGTATGTATCAGGTATGTGCCGAAGTAAATGACGTGGAATACCGGAAAGTACAGTTGGATGAAAACTTTCAGTTCAAAGCTGCCGACTTACTGGCTGCTGCCGACGAACACACTAAACTGATTTTCCTCTGTTCGCCCAATAACCCGACGGGAAACCGTCTGTGCCGGGAAGAGATTCTTACCCTGCTCCGCTCATTTGAAGGACTGGTTATTCTGGATGAGGCATACGCAGACTTCTCAAATGAAGCATCGTTCCTGCAGCAGCTCGACGAATTTCCGAACCTGATTATCCTGCAGACCTTCTCCAAGGCATGGGGATGCGCCGGTATCCGTCTGGGCATGGCTTTCGCTTCTCAGGAAATCATCAACCTGCTGAATAAAATCAAATATCCGTACAACGTGAACCGGCTGACCCAGCAGGAAGCCATCCACATGATTGAAAAGCATTATCAGGTACAGCAGTGGGTGGAATCCCTGCTCCACGAACGTACCCGTCTCATGCAGGAGTTCCAGAAGCTTGCTTGCTGCCGACGCATCTATCCTACTGATGCCAATTTCTTCCTGACACGAGTAAGTGATGCCAAGAAAATCTACAACTACCTGGTGGATAAGGGCATCATCGTCCGCAACCGTAGTAGTGTCACACTTTGTCAGGACTGTCTGCGCATCACCATCGGCACGCGTCCGGAGAACGATACCCTGCTGGAAGCCCTGAAAAACTACAAGGAGGAGGAAGCATGAAAAAAGTATTGTTCATTGACCGCGACGGTACCCTCGTCATCGAGCCGCCCGTAGATTACCAGTTAGATGCGTTCGAGAAACTGGAATTCTATCCGAAGGTGTTCCGCAACCTCTACTTTATCCGTCAGAAACTGGATTTTGAATTTGTCATGGTGACCAATCAGGACGGATTAGGTACTGATTCTTTTCCGGAAGATACATTCTGGCCCGTACACAACCTGATGCTCCAGTCGTTCAAGAACGAAGGCATTGAATTTGACAACATCCTTATCGACCGGAGTTTCCCGGAAGACAATGCCCCTACCCGCAAGCCACGCACCGGCATGCTCACGGCCTACCTGAACAATCCGGAATACGACTTGGGCGGAAGCTTTGTGATTGGCGACCGCGCTACCGATGTAGAGCTGGCCAAGAACTTAGGCTGCAAGGCCATCCTGCTGCAACCGGATAAAAGTCTGCTGACCGAAAAAGGACTGGAAGACACGTGCGTATTAGCTACCACCGACTGGGACCGCGTGGCAGAGTTTCTCTTTGCCGGTGAACGTACTGCCGAGGTATGCCGCAAGACTAAGGAAACCGATATCCGTATCCGGGTGAACCTGGACGGAAACGGCACCTGCCATATCCATACCGGACTGGGATTCTTCGACCACATGCTGGAACAAATAGGCAAGCATGGCGGCATCGACCTGGACATCCACGTAGACGGTGACCTGGAAGTGGACGAACACCACACCATTGAAGATACGGCCATCGCCTTAGGAGAATGTCTATACAAAGCATTAGGAAACAAGAGAGGTATCGAACGCTACGGCTACTGTCTGCCCATGGACGACTGCCAGTGTATGGTTTCACTCGATTTCGGCGGACGGGCCTGGCTGGTATGGGACGCCACCTTTACCCGCGAAAAGATTGGCGACATGCCTACCGAGATGTTCCTCCATTTCTTCAAGTCGCTGAGTGATTCGGCCCGTATGAACCTCCATATCAAGGCCGAGGGAACCAATGAGCACCACAAGATAGAAGGTATCTTCAAGGCCCTCGCCCGCAGCATCAAGATGGCCATACGCCGTGACATTCATCATTTTGAGATTCCTTCCAGCAAGGGATGCATCTGACATAAAAAAGAAGCATGGATTCCAGGCATTCGCTAAAATCCATGCTTCTTTTTTATTCTTTACAATCTACAATGTGCTACTGCTTCTTCAGCTGCACTCCCAATTGTAATCCGTCATATTGGCTCAACAACGAACTGGCTGTACTTACTGCCGAATTGGATGACTTACTTGCCACAGCTCCTGTGATGGTCTGTGCCAGCGACATCAATTTGTCTGCCTTGAACAGCAGGCTCATGGTATCTCCGGTCAGCCCCTTCGAAACCGTCGCATTCACTTTCAATCCCAGACGAGTTTTCATTGTCAGTTCCTTGGTATCCGCATTGTAACTGTATGTTCCGTTAACTGTTTTTCCACCCACCACCGAAGTATACGTACTATCGGCATTGAAGGTGTAGGTTGTACCTTCCTTGAAACCCAGCTTCTCCAGTACACCGCTCATCTTATCTTCTACCTGTTTGGCAGCCACTTCACCACCAGCCTTAGCCAGCAGATTGTCACTCTCAAACTTACAGTCCGGACCCACATAAGCCCACGTTCCTGTCAATGAGGCACTTTCACCCGTTACCTTATTCGCTACCGCATTGGCTACACCTGACAGAATTGATTTCAGGTCCTGAGCCATTCCATTGGCTGTACCGGCAATACACAATGCCAGCACCAGCACACTTCTCCATAAAATACTTTTTTTCATCACTCTTCTTATTTTATTTTGGTAGATACTTATTTAACAAGTGGGGCATGCCTTTCATTCGGTCAGCCTCAGCAAGCCTTGAAACTCATGTCAAGACCTTTCACAGAATGCGTCAGTGCACCTACAGAAATGTAATCCACTCCACATTCTGCATAGTCACGCAAGGTGTCGAAGGTAATACCACCCGATGACTCCAGTTCCACACGACCGCCAACCATTTCTACGGCCTTGCGTGTATTTTCCGGAGTAAAGTTGTCCAGCATAATGCGGTCTACTCCACCCAGGTCGAGCACCTGCTGCAATTCGTCGAAGTTGCGCACTTCAATTTCAATCTTCAGGTCCTTTCCTTTTGCCTTGCAATATTCCTTAGCACGCGTGATTGCCTTGTCAATTCCTCCGGCAAAGTCCACGTGATTGTCTTTCAGCAGAATCATATCGAACAGACCGATACGATGGTTTACTCCTCCACCGATTTTCACCGCCATCTTTTCCAGAATACGCATGCCCGGAGTCGTCTTACGTGTATCCAGTACGCGAGTCTTCGTTCCTTTCAGGCGTTCTACGTATTTGCTGGTCATCGTAGCAATACCGCTCATACGCTGCATGATGTTCAGCATCAGGCGTTCGGTCTGAAGCAAAGACTGAATCTTTCCTTCTACCACCATGGCCACATCGCCCGGTTTCACGTGTGTACCGTCCTGAATGAACACTTCTACCTTCATTTCAGGGTCAAAGCGATGGAACACTTCTTTTGCAATTTCAATACCGGCCAGAATACCTTCTTCCTTAATCAGCAGTTTCGACTTGCCCATTGCATCCGCCGGAATGCAAGACAACGTAGTATGGTCACCGTCACCTATATCCTCTGCAAAAGAGAGGTCAATCAGACGGTCAATCAAATCCTTTACAATTTTTTCGTCCATTTTGTTCAAAATATTAAGTGATATTTCAGGAAGCAAAGGTAATTATTATTCATATCTTTGCAAAGGCAACCCGTTTTAATCAAAGTAAAAAAGATATGAAATTTACCCTACTTGTGGTCGGCCGAACGGTCGAAAAGCATTATATCACAGCCATCAATGACTATGTGGAACGTACCAAACACTATGTTTCGTTCGATATGGAGGTGATACCTGAACTGAAGAATACCAAAAGCCTCAGCATGGAGCAGCAAAAAGAAAAGGAAGGCGAAGCCATCCTGAAAGCCTTGCAGCCCGGCGATGTAGTAGTATTGCTCGACGAGCATGGAAAAGAATTCCGCTCCATCGAGTTTGCCAACTGGATAGAGCGGAAAATGCATACCGTAAACAAGCGGCTGGTGTTCATCATCGGCGGACCTTACGGATTCTCTCCTTCCGTCTATCAGGCTGCCCAGGAAAAGATTTCACTTTCCAAAATGACATTTTCGCACCAAATGATACGGCTTATCTTCGTGGAACAGCTTTACCGGGCCATGACCATTCTAAACAACGGCCCTTACCACCACGAATAAACCGGTTATCTCAACCGCAGAATATCGCCTACTTTCGGAGCCGGTGAATCTGGCTCCATCTTATTCAACTTATACAGGTTCTTCAAACGGATACCGAATTTCTGGGAAATAGAGTACATGGAATCACCCTGACGCACCACGTACACAATGTATTCCTTCGTAGCCCGACGGTGTTTTTTCTCCAGGTACACAATTTCCCCTCCCATAAACTGATAGTCCTTGGGAAGCTCGTTGTAAGTACGCAGTTTCTTCTTGCTGATACCCAATTCATCCGACAGTTTTTCAAATGTATCTCCCCTACGGGCGATGATGTACACCATATCATTGGCTAAATACGGCTGATGCGGATTGGGGAATTCTTCTATCCATTCCAAACCTTTCTTGGTATCGTAACGATCCAGGTCGTAGAGCTCAATGATGTTGATCAGACGATCAGCATAACGCGGGTCAGTGGCATAACCTGCCTTCTTCAAGCCACGTGCCCATCCCTTGTAATCCGTAATCTTCAAACGAAACAAAAAGGCATAACGTGCTCCCGTACGCAAGAATTTGGAATGATCACGATACGAATCCTTGGCATGACGATAAGCCCGGAAACATTCATTCGGTGCATCGTCGTCGGCACGTACTGTCCGTCCGTCCCAACTCCGTCCACACTTGATACCGAAATGGTTGTTCGACTTGCGGGCCAGTTCACTTCGTCCGGCTCCTGACTCCAGCAGTCCCTGTGCCAGTGTGATACTGGCCGGAATATGATAACGCTTCATCTCCTCCACTGCAATTTTATGATACTGCCGGATGTAATCTTCGTATGCCTTATTCTTGCGCTGAGCTGCTCCCAAAGAGAGTGCCATCCCTGCCAGACAGCACACCAAAATATATTTTAATGATTTCATGCAGTTCTTCTTTACCGTTTAACGTGCAAAGATAAACGATTCACCACAGAAGCTTACGGGCAAACACTTAAAAATACAGAAAAACAGGGAGAAAAGCATTTTTTTACTTATATTTGTTTACCAACTACAAAAACAAAAGCCATGAAAGAAATCAAACTTGAAATTCGTATCCACTCCTTGCAATACGATGAACTTACCCCACAAGACCGTGAACTGATAGACAAAGCTAAAGAAGCCACCTCACGCAGCTATGCGCCTTACTCCAAATTCTCAGTCGGTGCCGCTGCCCTGCTGAAGAACGGGGTGATTGTGACGGGCACGAATCAAGAAAACGCTGCCTACCCATCCGGAACATGTGCCGAACGTACCACACTGTTTTATGCCAATTCCCAGTATCCCGACCAGCCTGTGCAGACACTGGCCATCGCCGCCCGAAGTGAATCCGGCTATCTCGATACACCGATTCCTCCTTGCGGAGCCTGCCGGCAGGTGCTATTGGAAACTGAACAGCGCTACCAACAGCCTATGCGCATTTTGCTATATGGAGAAAATGCGATTTACGAGATAGACGGAACCAAAGACTTGTTACCCTTATCTTTCGGCGGGGAGTTTTTGAAATAAACTCCCTCACCCTACCACATAACGGGCATACTTTCCGGTCAGCCGGCGAAGCAGAATCACCAGTCCCCATGATACAAGGAAAGCAACTACCGCAGCAAACGGTATCTGCAATCCGACAGGCACGTGACACATACGGGCCAGCACTACGCTCGGACCGGTGAAGAAATAATGAATCATATACACTCCGAAACCGCATACCGTCAGATTGGCAAGGGCTTTCTGTATTGGCTGACTATTTACACGAACTTTCTTACAAAGCATGAACAACGGAAGGGTCATCAGCACCACGTTCGGGGAACAATAGTAGAAGAAAAGTTCAAGCTGTTCTTCCGTGCAGTCGGGCGATGCGGTCATGTGACGGAAACCGAAGAACGTGACACAGAAACCTACGACAAACATAGGGATTCCCCATCCCAGTGTTTTTGCCAGGCTCCATTCCGTGTGACGGAGATAATGCCCTAACAGCAGATAACCGTTGAATCCGGCAAACATATAGAGCATATAAAACTCGTTCCAGGAACAGGAACCCCAAATGTAAGGCCCTACAAATTCCCTGTAATAAGGAACGAAAAGCGTCACACCCCAAGCCACAAGGAACCACCGTTGTGCTTTCCGGCTGGCTTTTTCCACCCAGGCAGAAAATACCGGCATGTACAGATACAGCCCGATAAGCAGATAAATGTACCACATGGCACGTCTAGCAAAGAGAAGTTGAACGGCATCTGTGCAATGTATCCCAACGATACATCGAGTGACTGGCGCATCACCTCCTCACCCGAATACGGGAAAAAATCGAGAATGACTTCCGGAGCTACTCCCAATAAGCCTGTAATCCACGGGAAAAGATTGTAAATGACCGACCAGATAAGGAAAGGCCAGAACACACGCCCGATGCGTTTACGATAAAACGGAGCCACCTCCCCTTTTACCGGCAACAGCAAGGCTCCTGTAATCATCACAAACAAAGGCACACACGGACGAAGCAAGGAACCGTACACGGCACCCCACCACTTGATTTCCGCGATATTGGCCGGAGGCTCTCCCGGATAGAAATTAAACGGGTCTGCCGAATGGCAGCATACTACAGTGAACATGGCTACCAGACGAACCACGTCGAGCCACACAATGTGTGTTTTTTGAGTAGGATTTAAAGTTGAGTCCATAATAACAAACTGATAATTTGAAGATTATACCTATATTTTCAAAATATTCCAAAGAAGTCCTGACGAACAGAAAAAAAACGCAAGTGCGTTTCCACAAAAACGTACTTGCGCTTTAAATAAAACGCCTAAGCGTTTTGATCAAAACGTCCTTGCGTTTCAGATAAAACGTACTTACGTTTTCTTCCAAACGCAAAGGCGTTTTTTGAGTCTTATTTATCGCCGTACATACGGGCACGCATTTCCTTGATATGGTCGGATGAAATATACTCGTCGTAGCTCATCATCTTGTCGATGATTCCATTCGGAGTCAACTCAATGATACGGTTGGCCACGGTTTCGATGAACTCATGGTCGTGTGAGGCAAAGAGCACATTTCCCTTGTAAATCTTCAGGTTGTTGTTGAACGCCTGAATAGATTCCAAGTCCAGGTGGTTGGTCGGAGTATCCAGAATCAGACAGTTGGCATTACGCAACTGCATGCGGGCAATCATACAACGCATCTTCTCACCTCCCGACAGCACGCTGACTTTCTTCATTACCTCTTCACCGGAGAACAACATACGGCCGAGGAAGCCTTTCATTTCCACCTCATTGCCCTGACCGTACTGGCTCAACCAGTCTACCAGGTTCAGATCGCAGTTGAAATAATCCGTATTGTCCAGTGGCAAGTAAGCCGTAGTTATGGTTACTCCCCAGTTATAGTGTCCAGCCTGTGCCTTACGATGTCCGTTGATAATCTCAAACAAGGCCGTCATGGCACGCGGGTCGCGGCTCAGGAAGACAATCTTGTCGCCCTTCTCCACGTTGAAGTTCACATCATTGAAAAGCACTGTTCCTTCTTCCGTTTCAGCACGCAGTCCGGAAACCTCCAGAATCTGGTTACCCGGTTCACGGTCCATCGTAAAGATGATACCCGGATATTTACGGGAAGACGGCTTAATTTCATCCACATTCAGTTTCTCCAGCATCTTCTTACGGCTGGTAGTCTGCTTGGATTTCGCTACATTGGCAGAGAAACGACGGATAAATTCTTCCAGTTCCTTACGTTTTTCTTCCGCCTTGGCCTTCTGGTTCTGCTGCTGACGGAGAGCCAGCTGGCTGGATTCATACCAGAAGCTATAATTACCGGCAAAGAGGTTCACCTTGCCGAAGTCGATGTCCACCGTATGCGTACATACCGAGTCAAGGAAGTGACGGTCGTGGCTTACCACCAGCACGGTATGTTCAAAGTTAGAAAGGTATTCTTCGAGCCAGGTCACCGTATCCATGTCCAGGTCATTGGTCGGCTCGTCGAGCAACAGGTTGTCCGGATTTCCGAAAAGCGCCTGTGCCAGCATCACGCGCACCTTTTCCTTACCACTCAAATCACCCATCAGCGTGTAGTGCTTGTCTTCTTTTATGCCCAGTCCGCTCAGCAGGATAGCTGCATCGCTCTCGGCATTCCAGCCTTCCAGTTCGGCAAACTTTTCTTCCAGTTCGGCTGCCTTGATACCGTCTTCATCGGTAAAATCTTCCTTGGCATACAGAGCCTCGCGCTGCTTCATGATGTCCCAAAGGATGGTGTGTCCCATCAGTACGGTATCGAGCACCGTGTGGGCATCAAACTTAAAGTGGTCCTGGCTCAATACCGAAAGACGTTCGCCCGGTCCTAGGGTAATGCTACCCTTAGTAGGGTCCAGCTCGCCTGAAATCACTTTCAGGAACGTAGACTTACCGGCACCGTTGGCTCCGATAATACCATAGATATTACCATTCGTGAACTTCAGGTTCACGTCGTTATACAACACTCTTTTACCAAATTGAACGGCTACATTTGAAACTGTTATCATCTGTTTTTTCTACCTTTTTTGAATTACGGCACAAAGATAATATAAAAATATGAGATACAGTATAAAGGAGAAGAGGAGGTTTCATTTCAGATTGACAAGTACCGCACGTCTTACGAAATCAGAACCAGTCTTTCAATTCCGAAGCCTTGGCCTTGCTGATGATGATTTTCTCGGGCACCGGCACTTTCAGGTTGATGGCCAACCGTCCGTTGAACCACAGGCTGATGTCGGATACGGCCTTCCGCGACACGATAAACTGGCGGTTGGCCCGGAAGAAATCATGCGGATTCAATTGCTCGGCCAGTTCGTCGAGCGACTGGGAGAAGACAAATTCTTTCCCCTCACTGTCTACCGCCTTAACCAGCCCGTTGGAAATATAGAAATACTGGATAGCCTCCACCGACACAGGCAGAAGTTTATCTCCTTTGACCGGCACCAGAAAATGCGTCTTGTAATTCTCTTCCTTTTTCAAACTACGGATGATGGCCGACAAGTCTGGCTGTTTCTCTTCCTTCACCTGTCCGCCCAGCAATTCCAGTTTGTGCATGGCCTCCTGCAAATCAGTCCGGCTGATGGGCTTGAGCAGATAGGCCACACTGTTCACCTTAAAGGCTCGCAAGGCATATTCATCGTAGGCCGTAGTAAAGATGATGGGACACGTGATGTCTACCTGCGCACAGATATCGAAGGCTGAACCATCGGCCAGATGAATGTCCATAAACACCAGTTCCGGCATGGGATGCGTGCGAAACCACTCTACCCCGTCGAAAATACTGTCCACTTCGCCGACGATTTCAAAATCGGTGTTCACTTCCTGCATTACGGCCTTCAGGTTGCGCAAGGCTGCTTTCTCATCTTCTATAATCAAAGTCTTCATATCAAAGGCAGAATAACGGCGAAACGATGATTTTCCTCTTTTACGATTATGTCTTTTTTATACAGCAACTGATAGCGTTTGGCCAGATTTGCCAGTCCGATACCCATTCCGGCACTCCCTCCCCGTTTGGGCTGAAGCGGATTACTCACCTCTACCGTGTCACCTTCGGCTATCACAGACACTGTCAGCGGACGGCGGTTACTGATTTCATTGTGCTTCACGGCATTCTCCACCAATAACTGCAGGGCCATGGGTGGCAGTTTCCGTGACATCAGTTCCGGATGGATACGGATGTCAAACTGAAGATTCTCTTCATAACGCACCCGCAAAAGGTACATGTACGATTGCACGAACTCCATTTCCTCGCGCAAAGTCACGGAATGCGCCTCGTTATCCTGCAAGGTGTAGCGCATCACCCGTGACAATTCTTCCAAATAGTGGCGGGCCTTGTCGGGTGACTCCCGAATCAAAAGGTACAAGGTGTTCAGCGAATTAAACAGCATGTGGGGGTTCAACTGGCTTTTCAAGGCTTCGTACTGATTGATGACATTTTCCATACGCAACTGCTGGTTTTCGAGCAGCATCTTACGGCTCTTCCGGTTCTGATGGAAGAAATAGCAGCTTCCCGTCACAATGCAGGTTATCAGGAAATCACGCAAAGGATGAAGATAATGATGAAGCATGGCATCAATGGCAGGCACATCGAAATGCTGATGCAGGTAAACAAAGCATTTGCCCAGCAGGTTACTTACTACCCAGGTCAGCACAAACGAACAAACCACCTTTTTCCACCCGATAGAAACCATATCGCTATTGAAACGGAACACGGCTTCATTCAGGAAAAAGAGAAAAAGAAGGGAAAGGTACGTAAACAGTACCTCATTGCCCACATCGGCCCAGTGCATGCCCGGAAACGAAAGACCGTCGGCCGAATACGGATTCGACAAGGTAATCAGTTCCGGGAAATGCGTAAGGAATGCCACCATGATGGAGATGGCATTCACTATCAGCACATATTTATTGCTCCAGATTCGCTTCATGCTGCAAAGTTATTCATTTTTTGCCGACTTACGTGCCGACACATACATGCCGGGACGAAAATCTTTTTGCGGATGAGCCACACGGGCATACACTTTGATGGAACGGTTGGCATTGTCTACCATCTGGTCAATGGAAACCAGTACGGCTTCGAAGGTTTCATTTCCCATTCCGTTTACATGGAACTCCATACGGTCGCCCACATTCAACTTATCCAGATCTTTTTCGTAGGCTGTAAGCTGCAGCATCGGGGCCTGCTTGTCAATCACATCGCACACGGGTTCACCTACATTGAAATATTTTCCTACGTTCACATTCATGTTCGTGACATAGCCGTTTAAAGGTGCCTTTATTTCCAGATAAGGCTGAATACCTTTTGTCTGCAAGCTGCGGGCATCCACTCCCAAAATCAGCAACTGGGCCGCAGCTGCATCCAGACGGCTCTTCATCGACAAATATTCCGCCTTGCTCTGCTGCATCCGTTTTTGTGAAGCAGCCTCATGAGAAGCCAGATTCTGCTGGCGAAGATATTCTTTTTCCAGGAACTCAGTCTGCGCAGCCGCATCGAGCCAGGTTTGCTGCAAGGCTATGAATTCCGGATTCTCCAGCGTCAGGATGACCTGGTTTTTACGCACATAATCGCCCGGAAGGAAAGAAACACTGTGTACAGCCCCACCCATACTAAGGGTAATCGTTGCGTGTTGCTGTGGCGGTATCATCAAGATGCCGTTAAAAGAAGGTGCATTGGCCACCTGAGTAGCTCCCGTAGTACCGTCCACCTCCAGGCTGTCGGCAGATGCCTGAAGACTGTCCTGCTGTACGGACTGTACCGCTGTAGATTCATCGGATGTTTTTTCAGTGGCACCACCTCCGCAAGAGGCCATCACCAGCGAGTAGCATAAGGCTGAGAAAAAAAGAATTTGTTTCATCTTGCTATATTTTTTTATTTTTATTCTGTATATAATTCGATTTCCAACACGGATACATTGTATGCATACACTGTCTCAATATAATTCCGGCGAATGTCACGGGAAGCATTCAGACTCTGCACAAACTCCGTAATGTTGATTTCACTTTCCTTGAACTTCATCAAGGCACTTTCCTGCAAGGCATCCGCCTCTTTCAATGCAGCCTTGGCATAATAATCCAAGCTTTCCTGCTGCTGGCGTACACGACGGTAAAGCTCCTCCACCTTGTTATTCAGTTGCACACGGTTCTGGTCGGCCTCCCACTGAGCAATCTGCAGGTTTACCTTTGCCTGCTTGCTGCGACTACGCTGCGGGAAGAACAGAATGGGGAAAGACACTCCCACCATCCACGAATTCAAGCCATTCAGCGAAGCAATTTTCTGACGGACATAACCCAGCGAAAATTCCGGGAAGAACTTGCTCCGTTCTATCCGAAGCTGCGATTTCTTTTCCTGCACCTGACTGGCAAAATAGTTCAGATGAGGAGCCGAAAGCATCCGGTCTTGCAAGGACAGCGGAAGCACAGCCAATGAACTGTCGTTGGGAACCACCTGTTCACCGGCATAACATGCCCAGGCGAAACGACAGGAAGCCAGTTCCATCTCCTCCCGTGCCTGCAAGCTGCGAGTGTGGAGTTCGGCGGCAAGTGTCGCAATCATATTACGCTCCGTCTGGTCAATATCTCCCTGTTGGTAACGCAAGTCACCGCTCTCACGTAACTTCAAAGCCAACTCTTCTTGCGCTCCATACAAATGATACAAGTGAAAAGCATACTGATAATATACCCAGGCCCGTTTCACTTCGGCCACAATCTCTTTCTTCACCATGTCACGGTAATGAGTTCCAGTGGTTACCTGGGCATTCACCAGCGCATTCTTATAAAAAGGAGTCAGCAAAGAGCCTAACGACTGTTCCACGGCCAGTTCATTATCTTTCTTGTATTCGCCGTTCAACTGTCCCCAGGAATAGCTGAACGAGGTATTTCCTCCATCCCACACTTCACCACGTGCTGCGCGGCTGCGTTCAATCTCCGCACTGGCCATCTTCAGACGAGGATGGTTCTGCAAGGCTATTTCTACCGCCTCATCCAGGGTAATTGCTTTCTGCGGAGTGACTGCAGAAACAGATACAGCTGCGAGAAGCAACATACACGTCATACCCGCTTTGCGTCCCAACCGTGCGCGATGTCTTTTCCGGCCCCACAGATGGGCTATCACATTTACCAGACGATAGAATACCGGAATGACAATCAGGGTCAAAACAGTAGATACTATCAGACCACCAATCACTACCGTGGCCAGCGGACGCTGTACCTCGGCACCGGCAGAAGTAGCTACGGCCATCGGCACAAAGCCCAATGAAGCGACTAATCCGGTCAGGAAGACAGGCCTCAACAGATGAGGACATCCTTTTGCTATAATTCGGTTCGTACACATGGTATATGTTTTTTCTTTTCGCAAATCATTAAAATGGTTAATCATCAGAATACCGTTCAACACGGCTACACCAAACAGGGCAATGAATCCTACGCCGGCTGAAATACTGAACGGAAGTCCGCGCAGCCACAGAGCTACCACACCGCCAATCAGTGACAAGGGCACCGTAGAAAAGACAACCAATGAATAGATAACACTGCGGAAGGCAAAGAACAGCAACAGCAGAATCAGCATCAGCGCAATCGGAATGACAATGCTCAGGGTACGCACGGCATTCTGCAAGTTCTCAAACTGTCCGCCGTATTCCCAGTAGTATCCCGGTTTCAACTTGATATTTTTCTCCAGAGAGGTACGTATCTGCTCTACTACCTGCTGAATATCGGCATCGCGCACATTGACCCCAATGACAATCCGTCGTTTGGTCGCATCGCGGTTAATCTGCAAAGGACCGTTTTCCAAATCAATGCTGGCTACCTCGCTGACTGGTATCTGAATACCTTCGCCCGTGCGGACAAACAGTTTGTCGATATTCAAGTCCTTCACCTTTTCGTTGTCCAGACGAAGTACCAGGTCGAAACGACGCTCGTTCTCAAAAACTACCCCGGCGGTTTCTCCAGCGTATGCCGTACGAATAATGGAATTCAATTCTTCTATGTCAATGCCATAACGGGCTATTTTAGAGCGGTCATACTTCACCAGCAATTGCGGAAGTCCCATAGCCTGCTCCACCAGTACATCGGCAGCTCCAGGCACCTGTTCCACGTATTTTGCAGCTTCTTTGGTCTTGGCATACAGTTCAGTCATATCCTCTCCATACAGCTTGATGGCAATGTCGGCTTTGGCACCCGTCATCAACTCATTGAAACGCAACTGGATAGGCTGACTGAAGTTGAATTCTGCCCCTTCCACCGTTTCCAATGACTTCTTCATCTTCTCTACCATCTCAGCCCGACTGCTGGCCGATGTCCATTCACTGAAAGGCTTCATCACAATCATCACGTCGGCATCTTCCACCGCCATCGGGTCGGTTGGGACCTCTGCGGTACCAATCTTGGCAACCACATGCTTGATTTCCGGGAAATCCTGCTTCAGTTTCTTTTCAGCCTCAAGCGACACCTCGATGCTGCGGCTCAATGAACTACCTGCCGGAAGCGTCATCTGCATGGCAAAGTCACCTTCGTCAAGAGTTGGAATAAACTCGGCACCCAAGCGGGTAAACAAGAAGAACGAAAGTATTAATAAGGTAAAGGCTGACACCAGCGTACCCCATACATGCGACAGGCAGAAGTCCAGTGTACGACGATATACACGGTTCAATTTCTCAAAGAAGCGGTCGGCCAATGTCGGTTTTACCGATACCGTACGCTTCAGGAACAAGGAAGCCATCATCGGCACATAAGTCAGCGACAGCAGCAGAGCACCGATAATACAGAACACCAGTGTCTTGGCCATCGGGGTAAAGTATTTTCCTTCGATTCCAGTCAAAGTCAATATAGGGAAGAACACAATCAGAATAATCAGAACGGCAAACGTGGCGCTTCGTACGACATTGCCGGCTCCTTTCTCCACCTCTGCATCCATTTCTTCTTTGCTAAGGGTACGTCCCATCAACCGACGGCCATAGATATGCGCCAAAATTCCTTCCAATATCACAATGGAACCGTCTACCACAATACCGAAGTCGATGGCTCCCAAACTCATCAGGTTGGCAGATACACCGAACACCCGCATCAGGATAAAGGCAAAAAGCATAGCTAACGGAATTACGGAAGCCACAATCAATCCTGCACGGACATTGCCGAGGAACAGAATCAATACCAAGAACACGATAATGGCTCCTTCCACCAGGTTGCGGATAACTGTCGAAATGTTACGGTTCACCAATTCTGAACGATTCAGATAAGGTTCTACACTGACGCCTTCGGGAAGCATCTTCTGTACCTTCGCCACGCGTTTCTCCAACTCCTGCGTGACCACATTGGCATTGGCACCTTTCAGCATCATGGCAATACCTCCCACGCATTCGCCTTCTCCATCCTTGGTCATGGCACCAAAACGCTTGGGAGCCCCATAGCGTACTTTAGCAATGTCACTCACATGTACAGGAATACCTCCACGATTGGTCACGACAATCTGTTCAATATCTTTCAAGTCGGTAATCATACCCTCCGAACGGATGTAATACGCACGGTTTACCTTTTCTATATAACTACCTCCGGTATTCTGGTTATTGCGGCTCAATGCATCGTACACATCGCTGATGGTGATATTGAGCGAATACAAGGCATCCGGGTCGACAGCTACTTCATATTGCTTCAGGTATCCTCCAAAACTGTTGATTTCCACGATGCCCGGAATACCCGAAAGCTGTCTTTTCACAATCCAGTCTTGAATGGTACGCAACTCCATGGCATCATACTTATCCTCATACCCGGGAGCCACTTTCAGTACATACTGGTAGATTTCACCCAAACCGGTAGTAATGGGCATCATCTCCGGCACACCCAACTCCGAAGGTATTTCTCCGGCCACGGTTTGTATCTGTTCATTCACCAGCTGACGGGCATCCAGTGTGGGCACACTTTCCTTAAACACCACGGTCACCAGCGACAAGCCGAAACGGGACACGGAACGAATTTCCTCCACATTCATGATGTTGCTCATAGCCACTTCTATCGGAAAAGTAATCAACTGTTCCACCTCCTGAGGGGCCAAAGTGGGCGACACGGTAACAATCTGTACCTGATTATTGGTAATGTCGGGCACTGCATCGATGGGCAATGTCAGCATTGAATAAATGCCCCCAATCATTAAAAACAAGGTTGTCAGCACGACAAACAGTTTTTTTCGAATTGAAAAACGGACTATTTTCTTAAACATTTTCTTGTGTATTGATTGATGATGGAAACAAAATTACCTCACGCCACACAATAAAAGCCCAACAAACGTGCGAAGCTGACAAATCAAGGGTTGAACTGACCTATCAGAATGATGAAATGCCAAAATCGGGAGTACACGTGTAATCTTCGTTTTTTCTATGTCAGTGTGGCAGTTTTTTATTATTTTTGCAGCCAATTTGAATAAAACTGCCATTAAGGCACGAAATTTGTTAGAGAGAAAAGAAAACTATTCAAACGAAAATAAAAACCATTAAGATATGAACAACGAAAATAAAAATCCAAACGTGGAAGAAGAATTGAAAAAGCAGTCACAAGAAGCTGCCGAGAATGAACAAACGACTTCCGAAGCATCAGAAGCACAGGAAAATGCCTCTTCAGAAGAAAAGGAACTGACTGCCGAAGAAAAGTTGGGAAAAGAACTGGAAGAAGCTCAGAAAGTCATCGACGAGCAGAAAGACAAATACCTGCGTCTGTCTGCTGAGTTCGACAACTTCCGCAAACGTACCTTAAAGGAAAAAGCCGAATTAATCAAAAACGGAGGAGAAAAGGCTATCAATGCTATCCTGCCGATTCTGGACGATTTGGAACGTGCGCTGCAGAACATGCAGAAGGCAGAAGACGTGAAAGCCATTTACGAGGGAGTGGAACTGATTTATCAGAAGTTTTTGAAAAACCTGCATCAGGAAGGCTTGGAAAAGATGGAACCTGTGGGCGAAGCATTCGATACTGACTTCCATGAAGCTGTGGCTTTGGTACCTGCTCCAAGCGAAGAACAGAAAGGAAAGGTACTGGATTGTGTACAGACCGGATATAAACTGAATGAAAAAGTCATCCGCCATGCAAAAGTGGTGGTTGCCCAATAATAAACAGGTATAGTCATGGCGAAAAGAGATTATTATGAAGTGCTGGGGGTTGCCAAAACAGCCACGGCAGACGAAATAAAGAAGGCCTACCGAAAGAAGGCCATCCAATATCATCCGGACCGCAACCCGGGTGATAAGGAAGCGGAAGAGAAGTTCAAGGAAGCCGCAGAGGCCTACGAAGTATTGAGCAACCCGGACAAGCGTTCACGCTATGACCAGTTCGGTTTTGCCGGAGTAGACGGTGCAGCCGGAGGTGGAAGTGGCTTTGGCGGATTTGGCGGCCAAGGCATGTCTATGGACGATATTTTCTCTATGTTCGGCGATATTTTCGGCGGACACGGAGGATTCGGCGGATTCAGCAGCGGATTTGGTGGCGGAGGCCAGTCACGTCAGCGGAAATTCCGTGGTTCAGACTTGCGCGTAAAGGTCAAACTGAACCTGAAGGAGATTTCTACTGGAGTTGAAAAGAAATTCAAGCTGAAGAAATACGTAGAATGCAGTCACTGCCATGGTACAGGAGCGGAAGGTGACGGAGGTACAGAAACCTGTCCTACATGTCACGGAACGGGTAGCGTAACCCGCACACAGCAGAGCATTTTCGGCATGATGCAGACACAGTCTGTATGTCCACAGTGCGGTGGTGAAGGTAAAATCATCAAGAACAAATGTAAGGAATGTAACGGTGAAGGAGTGGTTTACGGTGAGGAAGTAGTAACCGTGAAGATTCCGGCCGGAGTAGCTGAAGGCATGCAGGTGACCATCAACGGAAAAGGTAATGCCGGAAAACACAACGGGGTACCGGGCGACTTGCTGGTATTGATTGAGGAAGAAAAGCATCCGGAACTCATCCGTGACGAAAGTGACTTGATCTACAACCTTCTGTTGAGTGTACCAACCGCTGCATTAGGAGGTACGGTAGAAATCCCGACCATCGACGGGAAGGCAAAAATCAAGATTGAGCCGGGCACACAGCCGGGCAAAGTGCTTCGCTTGCGCGGCAAAGGTCTGCCCAACATCAACAGCTACGGATACAACACCGGTACAGGTGACTTGCTGGTAAATATCAGCGTCTACATTCCGGAAACGTTGACGAAAGAAGAACGTCAGGCACTGGAAAAATGGCAGGAAGCAGAGAACTTCAAGCCAAATACAAGTCTGAAAGAAAAAATCTTCAAGAAATTCAGAAGTTTATTCGATTAAGCAACAGCTTTTCAGATATGAGAAAGGACTGTCTCCCCTACAAATGGAGTCAGTCCTTTCTGCATTTAAACACGATTCCTGCAAGTCTCCTATTTCGGCCGAAAGCCTTTTACCCAGTACTTCCGAAGAAGTACTCCAGTACTGCATAGGGAGTACTCCAGTACTTTCGTGGAAGTACTACAGTACTCCTTAAAAAGTACTGAAAAGAGAACAGGACATTTCAGACTCTGCTCTGGTCCACATCGTCTTCTTTATCCAAATAAAATTTAAACCAGGACTAAAAAGAGATAACAGCCTAAATAGCAGTGACATTTTTTGTATTTTTGGGGTAACAAAAAAAATGAAAGTCATGAAAAAATATATCTTGCTGCTGACATTGTTCTGTCCGTTACTCGTTTTAGCCCAGACAGAAAACCCGAAGTCGCTTCCTTCCGACTCCCTTTCCACGACATTGCATGCAGAACAGCTCATGGCTAAGGATACACTCAGTGTACCCCTGCCCGCTCCTGTTCCGCAGCATTACCTATACTCTCCCTTCGATATGTATGGCATTACTCCGTTCAATTACGGCTATGCCACCTGGGAGCTACATAAAGGATTCAATGCTTCCATCGGCATGAATGTCACGTTCAGTCCGAGCAAATACGCTCCTTCCGGAGTGGGTTTCGGTCAGGATGCCGCATTCTTGTACGCCGTACCGCTGAACAAGCGTTTCAGCGTAGCAGGCGGATTGTATGCCAGTAACTTCAACTGGGGTGGCATTAACTACCGCAATGTAGGAATTACCGGCATTGCTGCGTTTAAAGTCAACGAGCGTATCAGTCTGTATGCCTATGGCAACAAGTCGCTCATGCCAAAACGTTCTCCCTACTACTACCCCATGCCTAATTTTGCTCCCGACCGGATTGGAGGAATGATTAATTTCAAGTTTAATGAAAGCAGTTCCATCAGTATCGGAGTAGAAGGAATCAAGTACCCGCAAGGAGCTTACTGGTAAATGAAATCGTAAAAAGATAGGTTATCCTGATAAAAATGATGATATTTGCAGCTGTTTTTAAAAAGCAGAAATCATGAATTATCAGGAAACACTTACCTACTTATATAATAGTGCCCCTCTGTTTCAGCAGGTGGGAAAAGATGCTTACAAAGAAGGATTAGACAACACGTATGCACTGGATGATTACTTTCATCATCCTCACCGCAAATTCCATACGATTCACGTGGCAGGAACCAACGGGAAAGGTTCTTGTTCGCATACATTGGCTGCCATTCTACAGGCTGCAGGCTATAAAACCGGACTTTATACTTCTCCTCACTTAGTGGATTTCCGTGAGCGTATCCGCGTAAACGGCACTCCGGTAAGCCAGGAATTTGTCATCGATTTTGTAGAAAAGCACCGTGCTTTCTTCGAACCGCTCCACCCTTCTTTCTTTGAACTTACCACTGCTATGGCATTCACCTATTTCGCTGAACAGCAGGTGGATGTAGCTGTCATAGAGGTCGGTCTTGGAGGAAGACTGGACTGCACCAACATCATTCAGCCCGACTTATGTGTCATTACCAACATTAGTTTTGACCATGTACAGTTTTTAGGTAATACCCTGGAAAAAATTGCTTCAGAAAAGGCGGGCATCATTAAAGAAGGTACTCCGGTCGTAATCGGTGAAACCACTCCAGAAACCCGACCTGTCTTCCAGGCTAAAGCTACTGCCGTAGGGGCTCCCATTGTATTTGCCGAAGACGAGCACCTGCTCATCCATGCGACCCGCAACGAAGCGATGCATTACGTTTACCAAACTGCTGACTACCCTCAACTGGAGGGCGAACTGGGAGGCTTATGCCAGCTAAAGAATACCAATACCCTACTCTCGGCTATCCGCCAGCTTCGTCATGCAGGATACAACCTGTCTGAAGAGAATGTACGCAAAGGTTTCCTTCATGTCTGCGAGCTGACCGGTCTGATGGGACGCTGGCAGAAATTAGGTGAAAAACCGACCATCATCTGCGATACCGGACACAACACGGGTGGTATGCAATACATTACCGAGCAACTCAGACATCAGACTTATAAAACCTTACATATTGTCATCGGCATGGTGAACGATAAGGATGTGAGCGGTGTATTGTCTATGTTGCCTAAAGATGCCCGATATTATTTCACACAAGCCAGCGTGAAAAGAGCTCTTCCCTACCAGCAGATGAAAGCACTGGCCGAGACCTTCAATTTACACGGAGAAGCCTACCCCCATGTGAAAGAAGCCTTCGAAGCAGTCAAGGAACAGGCCCAGCCGGATGATTTTATTTTTGTGGGAGGAAGCAGTTTTATTGTCGCCGATTTACTTTCTTTAAACAATTAAAGAACGTTCTTTCTTCGAAAATGTTTGGGTATATTGAAGAAAATCTTTTTATTTGCACAACAAAATAATGTGTGAACTAAAAGATTTTAATAATATGAACAACACATTTTACAAAGAAAATAATTTAAGCGGCTTAAAAAGAGCAGATTTTCAAAAAATTGTAGACGGCAAAGAGACAGATTTGTTTATTCTTTCTAACCAGCAAGGTGCCGAAGTAGCAATTACAAACTATGGGGGAGCAATCTTAACTGTGATGGTACCGGACAAAAACGGTAAACTGGCCAATGTGGTGCAGGGACATGACAGTATCGACAATGTAATCAACAGCCACGAACCTTTCCTGAGTACATTAATCGGACGTTATGGCAACCGTATTGCGAAAGGTAGTTTCCTGATGGACGGACAAGAACATAAATTGACCATCAATAATGGTCCTAACTCCCTGCATGGAGGCCCGACTGGTTTCCATGCCCGCGTATGGGATGCCAAACAGGAAGATGAGCAGAGCGTAACGCTGCACTATCTCTCTAAAGATGGTGAAGAAGGTTTCCCAGGCAATCTGGATGTCACAGTTACTTATACGCTGACAGGAGAGAACGAATTGGTCATCACTTACGTAGCCAACTGCGACAAAAAAACCATCATCAACCTGACAAACCACGCATTTTTCAGTCTGGCAGGTTTGAATAATCCAACTCCAACCGTAGACAATAACATTGTCACAATCAACGCAGATTTTTATATTCCAATAGACGAAGTATCTATCCCTACAGGAGAAGTATTGAAAGTAGAAGGTACTCCGATGGACTTCCGTACACCGCACACAGTGGGAAGCCGTATCAATGAACCGTTCCAGCAGCTCATCAACGGAGCCGGATACGACCATTGCTACGTGCTGAACAAACGCGAAACGGAAGCTCTGGTATTTGCGGCTAAATGCGTAGAACCAGAAAGCGGACGCTCGCTGGAAGTTTATACCACAGAGCCGGGTGTACAAGTATACACAGCCAACTGGCACAATGGTTTCACTGGATACCACGGTGCTACATTCCCGGCAAGAAGTGCCATCTGCTTTGAAGCACAGCACTTCCCCGACTCACCCAACAAAGGACACTTCCCATCAGTCGTACTGAAACCGGAAGATACCTACCATCAGGTAACTATCTATAAGTTCGGAGTTGAAAAATAAAGACCTAATTCTTTAATTAACCTATAACAAACTAACACCTTTAAACAACATGTCACAACAACAAAAAAGCTATTTGTTACCCATAGTAATGATGTTCGCATTGTTTGCTATGATTTCTTTCGTAACCGGTTTGCCGGCTCCATTCGGAGTTATCGTACAGAGTGAATTTGGAGCTACCAACCTGGAAGCTACACTCGGATTCGCTGCGAACTTCATTGCATACGCATTTATGGGTATTCCTTCGGGACTTCTTTTACAGAAAATCGGATACAAGAAAACAGCATTGATTGCTATTGCAGTAGGATTCATTGGTGTAGGTATTCAGGCATTGGCCTCTAAAGGCGGATTCTCTGTATATTTGGCTGGAGCCTTCATCTCTGGTTTCTCTATGTGTATGCTGAACACAGTAGTTAACCCGATGCTGAACACTCTGGGTGGTGGCGGCAAGAAAGGTAACCAGCTTATTCAGACTGGTGGTTCACTGAACTCTTTGTCAGCTACTATCGTTCCGGTATTGGTCGGTTACCTGATGGGGGCCAACGTAGAAGAACGTACTATCGCTAAGGCTTTGCCGGCATTGTACATCGCCATGGCTATCTTCGCTATCGCGTTCCTGGTACTTTTCTTCATGGCTATCCCTGAACCAAGCTTGTCTAAGGCAAACAAGAGCAAAGGCGAACACAGCCCGTTGTCTTTCCGTCACTTCAAGTTTGGAACCATCGCCATCTTCGTTTACGTAGGTATTGAAGTGGGTATTCCTCACTTTGCTAACTTGTTTATGACTGCACAGGCTCACGAAGGCGGTCTGGGTATCGATCCGGCCATTGCAGGTTCTATCGTAGGAACTTACTGGTTCCTGATGCTTATCGGTCGTCTGATTGGTGCTTCACTTGGAGCTCAGTTCAGTAGTAAGGCCATGTTGACCGTAGCTTCTATTCTCGGATTGATTTTGATCGGCATTGCTTTCGTAACTCCGTTGACCAGCGTAGTCAACATGCCGGTATTCAAAAGCGGAGCAAGCCTGTCATTCGGACTGGAAGCTGTTCCTGTCAGCGTAATGTGTATGGCACTCTGCGGACTCTGTACTTCAATCATGTGGGGTGGTATCTTCAACCTGGCTGTAGAAGGACTGGGTAAATATACAGAAGCTGCTTCCGGAATCTTCATGGTAATGGTTTGCGGTGGTGGATTGCTTCCACTGTTACAAGGTGGAGTAGCCGACTCAGCAGGTTACCTGAACAGCTTTATCGTAATTGCAGCCGCATTGGCATACTTGTTATTCTATGCGTTGATTGGATGCAAGAATGTAAATAAAGACATTCCGACTGAATAAAAAAGACATAAGGATGAAGAATGAACTCATTCTTCATCCTTTCTTGTTTATATACCAGAATTTATTAACCTTTAATTTTTATCATTATGGACATAGAATTTGTAAGAAGCCGCTTTATCAAGCATTTCGACGGTACAACAGGCTCAGTATATACTTCTCCGGGACGAATCAACCTGATTGGTGAGCACACTGACTACAACGGAGGTTTTGTATTTCCGGGAGCTGTAGACAAAGGTATGGTAGCCGAAATCAAACCGAACGGAAAAGATAAAGTTTGCGCTTATTCTATCGACTTGAAAGACTACGTAGAATTCGGATTGAACGAAGAAGATGCTCCGAAAGCAAGCTGGGCACGTTATATTTTCGGTGTTTGCCGTGAAATGATCAAACGCGGAGTTGACGTAAAAGGCTTCAATACTGCATTTGCAGGTGATGTGCCTCTGGGTGCAGGTATGTCTTCTTCTGCTGCATTGGAATCTACATACGCATACGCTTTGAACGATTTGTTCGGCGACAACAAAATTGATAAATTCGAACTGGCTAAAGTAGGTCAGGCTACAGAACACAACTACTGCGGAGTTAATTGCGGTATCATGGACCAGTTTGCTTCTGTATTTGGTAAAGAAGGTCATCTGATTCGTCTGGACTGCCGTTCACTGGAATACCAGTACTTCCCGTTCAGACCGGACGGATACCGTTTGGTATTGGTTGATTCTGTAGTAAAACATGAACTGGCATCTTCTGCATACAACAAACGCCGTCAGAGCTGCGAAGCTGTTGTAGCTGCTATCAAGAAGAACCACCCGACTGTAGAATTCCTGAGAGACTGCACAATGGATATGCTGAACGAAGTAAAAGCTGAAGTTTCTGAAGAAGACTACATGCGTGCTGAATACGTAATCGAAGAAATCCAGCGTGTGCTTGACGTATGCGACGCATTGGAAAAAGGCGACTACGAAACAGTGGGACAGAAAATGTATGAAACTCACCATGGTATGAGCAAGCTGTATGAAGTAAGCTGCGAAGAGCTCGACTTCTTGAACGATATTGCTTTTGATTGTGGAGTTACAGGTTCACGCGTAATGGGTGGTGGATTTGGTGGATGTACCATCAACCTGGTTAAAAATGAATTGTACGAAACATTCATTTCTACTGCAAAAGAACGCTTCAAAGAAAAATTCGGTCGCAGCCCGAAAGTATACGATGTAGTTATCAGCGACGGTTCACACAAAGTTTGCTAATCTATATCCATCATAACATAAAAAAAGCACGAATTTCGGTTCGTGCTTTTTTTATGTTATATACTCGACAAAATCAATCGCCGCGATAATAATACAGTAATGAATGCCGCGCAATAAAGTCCGCATTCAGCTTCACCAGCATCTTCTCTCCTACTTCAGGCAATTCTGCATCGGGCAGCAAGTTTTTCTCAATGCAATAATGCAGCAAATCCGGCGGACAAAGCATCTCTTCCGTCAACATACGGAATGCATTTTGCGAAGCCTCTTCCTGATTGTAATAAGGATTTTCCGTGTCGGCGATGTATTCACACACATCCTTCGCCAGTAAGAGTCCTTTCTGCTCATCTACCATCAATACAAAGTTCCGGCAACTCTTCATCTGCGGCAAGGTGTGATTCTCATCATCCGGCCACTGTAGAATCTCTACCAGGAAGCGTTTCAATGACGCATAGCCGTTGAGATAAATAATCTTCCGTCCGCCAGTCCACAAGGTAAAGAGACGATAAATCTCCGCATTCTTCTGCAAAACAGTTTCCGGCATTTCCTTTTCCTCCTGATACAGACGAGGAAACGATTTCCAGCACGCAGCCTGCTTACCAGCCAACAACTCAATCCATTCGTGAAGGAACAACGCCAAAGGACCCGTAGGGATAATAAAACGGTCATCCGGTGCCACCCGTTCAATATAAGGCAGCATAGAAGGTTCCGTAAGGTAAGTGTGCCCAAAAAGCCATGACAATTTCCGGTCAGCCTCTTTTTCATCTGCATAACCGGCAAAATAATCCTTCAGCAACTCATTCTCCAGAGCCACCTCATAAGCTTCCTCCAGTAAAGGCAGGAAAGCCTGTGCCTGCTTTAAGATTGAGGTATCCAACGGATTCACATACCCATGCGAGTAAGGAGCCTTTTGCCATGTATTCCAGATAATAAAACGTACGTCCTCCAGGTTTACCTCTCCCTTTATATAATCTTTTCCCGTGGGATAGAATGGAAGACACCTGCCATATAAACGTGTATGAGCAGTGGTAAACCCCTGCCACAATCCCAGGCCGGAAATGATATCTTCCAGATAAGCCGCCACATACAAACTTAAATTCTTACGAAACGTCTCAGGCAATTCCTCCAAATGACAAGCCGCATAAAGTTTGTTGGCCAACTCCACAAAAAACGTATCTGAAGAACAAACTGTCGTATACGGATGAATAGCCAGCCAGTCGTTCAAATAAATCACATTCTTTTTCATATATATATATTCGTTCATTTGAATAATCAGTTTCGAGTAAAAAGCGTCACAAGCAGTGAAATCAGTGTCAGGCCGATTCCTACACATACCACTCCGGTCCAGCCCCAAGCGTGCCAGAATGTACCGGCCAGAAAAGTTCCCAGTGAGCCACCCACAAAATAAGTCGTCATAAAGATGGTATTCACCCGGTTGGTCGCCTTGGGAGCCTGCGACAATGCACAAGTTTGGTTACCTATCTGCACACATTGCATACCGATATCTATCACAATAATTCCCACAATAAAACCTAAATAAGAATTCTGGAAAATAAACATGATTATCCAGGCTGCAATGATGAGCGAACAACCAACAAAAGTAAAGAACCGCACTCCAAACTTATGTACCAGACTCCCGACAAAAGAGGCCGTCAGTGCACCGGCCACTCCACACAATCCCAGCATACCAATAATATTGTTTCCTGCATAAAATGGTTCCCCACTCAACTTAAAGGCCAGGCAAGCCCATAACGCCAGGAAACTACCAAAACATAATCCGGCACGAGCAGATACCAGACGAATGGTCGAATTGTCCCTGTACAGCGTAAAAAGCGATTTCATCAGTCCTTTGTACGTACCCCTGAAATTTAGCGGCATATCCGGCAACACCCGAACTACCACAAAAATACAAAGCAACATGATGACGGCTGCAATATAATACATCGTACGCCAGCCCCAGTATTCGCCTACAAAACCGCTGATTACCCGTGAACCCAAAATTCCGGTCAGCAGACCGCTGACCATCATCCCCACATTGCGTGCTTTATTCTGTGGCAGTGAGAACTGTGCAGCAATCGGAATGAAAATCTGTGGCATGACCGAACAAATCCCTGTCACCAGCGAAGCCAGCAAGATATAAAATACATTCACAGACATGGCTATACTGCAAGTCGCCACCGACAACAAGAGAAAATTAATAACAATGATATTCTTCCGCTTGTACAAATCCCCCAAAGGAATAATAAACAACAATCCCAACGCATACCCAATCTGTGTGGTCATAGGTATCAGGTTGGCTGTAAACTCCGAGATGGCCAAATCTTCACTAATACGATTCAGCAACGGCTGATTATAATACAGATTCGCCACAGAAAGTCCTGATATAATGGCCAGTATCCACAATAACGAAGCCGGAATTCCTTTATTCTCCTCCAATTTTTGTTTCATATTGATAAACTCTTACTTTCATTCTGCAAAAATAGACAAAAAAACAAATGTCCATAATAAAGTCAACCACAAAGCAAAATGAAAATAAATTCAGGATTCATACAATAACCTTGTCAGATTCTTCTTTCATCAGTCCACAAATTACAAACTTATTACATATTACCTGAATTATGCAACTCACACAAAATCAAGAAAAAAGGAATCTGTCGTTCTATATTCCCTATCCGACAGGAAAATAAAAAAGTTAATTATCGACTGCCTAATTTGTTAAATCGTCCACTCTCTAATTATTCGTTGAAAAGATTTTTTAACTTTGCAACAGAAAAAACAAGTAATACAAAAAGATTCAACGAACTTAACTACAAAGTATTAAGCGAATTAAAACGCGAAAATAGATTTACAATTTAATTAAAATTTTATGGTACATCATTCCAAATTCCTGTTTTCCGCATTAGTCGTTTCAGCCATGGCTGTTGGCGCAAATGCTCAGGTAACAACTTCTGCTATCAGCGGAAAAGTTTTAGATGAAACCAAAGCTCCGGTTATCGGTGCTACAGTGGTAGCTATCCACGAACCGTCAGGTACTCTCTACGGTGCAGTAACAAACGTAGATGGACGTTACACCATCCAAGGTATGCGTACCGGTGGTCCCTACAAAATTGAAATCTCATACGTAGGTTACAACAAAACTGCATTTACAGGTATTTCACTTGAACTGGGTAACACACTCAGCCTGAATGCCGAAATGAAACCAAGTTCAGAACTGTTGGACGAAGTAGTAGTCGTAGCCGATGCAAAAGCGAATGCCGGAGCTGCACACAACTTCTCTACAGGAAAAATCACCAGCACGCCGACAGTAGACCGCAATGTATATGACATTGTAAAAAATATGCCAATGGCTTCTACATCGAAGAATGGAGGTATCACATTCGCCGGTTCAAACAACCGTTACAACAGCTTCCAGATTGACGGTACAGTAAGTAACGACGTGTTCGGTTTGTCAGCATCTGGAACTAACGGTGGCCAGACAGGTGCCAACCCGATTTCGATGGATGCCATCCAGGAAATTCAGGTAGTCGTTGCTCCTTTCGACGTACGTCAGAGCGGATTTACCGGAGGTGGTATCAATGCCATTACCAAGCAGGGTACTAACAAGTTCCAAGCAACAGCTTATTCTTATTTCACCAACGAAAACATGTACGGGAAATATAATGCTGCACGTGATTATGAAAAACAGAAACTTGGAGAACAGCACACTCGTACATTCGGAGGTACTATTGGAGGAGCACTTATCAAAAATAAACTTTTCTATTTCGTAAGTGCAGAACATAAGTCTGATGTATATCCAAACAACATCTATCCGGGTTATATTGATAATTATCTGACCCAGGACATGGCGGATCGGATTATCAGCAAATATCAAGAATATACTGGCATCAAGGAAACATATGGCCCGCGTGACATAGAAAATAAATCATTTGGATTATTGGCACGTATTGACTGGAACATCAACCAGAACCACAAACTTGCCATCCGTTACCAGCATAACAACTCTTACGATGACAACCTGAGCTTGAGTTCATCATCCTTCCGATTCAACAGTAGCGGTTACCGTATGAACAACAAGACTAATTCTATCGTAGCCGAATTGAACTCGCATTTGGGAGAATCTCTCTACAATGAATTGCGTGCGTCTGCCAGCTTCGTGCGCGACAATCGCGACATTGACTACAACAGTGCAACCGTACAAATCAAGTCGGCTAACGACAACAATAATACCAAGATAGATATGGGTACTGAATATTCTTCAGGTGCCAACTACTTGAACCAAGATATCTATACATTTGAAGATAACCTTTCTTGGTACAAAGGCAACCATACATTTACCTTCGGTACACACAACGAAATCTACCGCATGCAGAACCTTTTTATGCAAGGTAATAACGGAGCATGGTATTTTAATAGCATTGAAGACTTTCTCAATGACAACCCCTATGAATTCAGATATAAATACACAGATCCAACCTTGACCGGAGGAAACTTAAGCTATGCCCCAGCGATGAAATCAGGGCAGTTTGGTTTTTATGCTCAAGACAAGTGGAACGTGACCAATAATTTTGAGCTGACTTATGGTATACGTTTTGATATTCCAGTTATCTTCAATGATCCAACCACCAATGTTTCTTTCAATGAATTTGCTACCCAACAAGGATGGGAAGCTCGCGTAGGCGAAATGCCAGGAGCCAAAGTACTCGTATCCCCACGTGTAGGATTCCGTTGGTACCTGAATGAAAACCACCGTACGCTACTCCGCGGAGGATTGGGACTGTTTACCGGACGTGTGCCGTTCGTATGGCTGAACAACTCATTCACCAACAACGGTATGGAGCAGAAAGGCACTACATTGAATGAGAAATATGTGGCTGTTCCTGGAATGAAAGATTATGCAAAAAATCCATACGAAGCCGTATCTGGGAAACCCATTGTTGACATCGCAGTCGTAGATAAAGACTTCAAATACCCACAAGTATTTCGTACCAACCTTGCATTAGAACAACAATTACCTGGTGATGTAAAACTTACAATTGAAGGTATTTATTCAAAAACACTAAACAACGTGTTCTTTGAAAACCTAGCTATTGAGGAAGTAGGGAAAGTATATGCTATTCCTGGACTTGAGCAATCAGCCGTACCCTATTATAATCAAGTATCAAGTAACTATAATAGCATCATCAACCTGAAAAATACTAATGAAGGTTACTCTTATAACTTCTCGGTTATGTTAGAGAAACACTTCAACTTTGGTCTTGACTTATCAGGTTCTTATACCTTCGGACATTCCAAGTCTGTCAATGACGGAACAAGTTCAGTAGCCTATTCTAACTGGCAGTACAACTACTCTAAAGACAGCAACTCTAAAGGAGAATTGGGATATTCACGCTTCGATATTCCTCACCGCATCTCCTTACAAGCATCTTATACAACTCCTAAGTACCTGAACGGATGGATGAGCACTACAGTGGGAATCACTTACAATGCTTCTCCGGGTGGACGTTATAGTCTCTCATATGATGACGCAAAAGATTTCAATGGTGACGGATCACGAGGAACCACGTTACTATATATTCCGACAGATAAAGAATTGGAGGACATGAACTTTGTGGACAACTTTGACAAACAAGGCAACTTGATTATGTCAAAAGAAGAAAGCCGTGAAGCTTTCCGCCAATGGATTCTGAACGATGATTATGCCAAGAATCATCGTGGACAGTTTGCCGAGCGCAATTCAAACCTCACTAAGTGGGAGCATGAAATCAATCTGCACGTAGCTCAAGACATCTTCTACCTGAAAGAACGCGGTAGCAAGATTCAAGTGACATTTGATGTTATCAACTTTGCCAACATGCTGAACAAGAAGTGGGGTGCCAACTATTATTTGCCTTACAACCTGACTCCAGTCACTGTATCAGGTAGCACTAATGCTGATGGAATTCTAGTTCCAGAATACACATTCAAAGACCAAAGCAACGTGCTCACTAAAAACGACATCAGCTCACGCTGGCACTGCCAGGTGGGTGTAAGACTGACTTTCTAATGAAAGACTAACCCTTTACATAAAAGGTGTATTGCCCACAAAAGAACGGCAATACACCTTTCTTTTTATCATCCTCTAACAATAACCAGACTTATGAAAAAACTTATCTCGCTGTGTATGATGTGGTGCATCTGCCTCTCTATGTGGGCCGGAAAGCACTACACCGTCATTGTATCCCTCGACGGGTTTCGCTGGGACTACCCGCAGATGTACGACACGCCGTTCTTCGACCGAATGGCTCGTGAAGGTGTAAAGGCCACCATGATTCCCTCGTTCCCTTCGAAGACCTTCCCCAACCACTATACCATTGCTACGGGACTGGTGCCCGACCACCATGGTATCGTAGCCAATACGTTCTGGGACCCGAAGCGCCAGGAACTTTACAAGATGAACAATCTGAAAACCCGCAACGATGCGTCTTATTATGGCGGAGAACCTATCTGGATTACCGCACAGAAGCAGGGTATCAAGACGGGAAACATCTACTGGGTAGGCTCTGACATTTCCGTAAAAGGACAGCACCCCACCTACTATCACGTGTACGACCAGAAACCCCGGCTCACCCAGACGGAGCGTGTGGCAGAAGCACTGAGAATGCTGAAGCTGCCGGAAGAAGAACGTCCCCAGTTGGTTATGATTTATTTCGAAGACTCTGATACCTACGGACACACTTATAGTCCGCACAGCAAGGAAACACGCTGCTGCGTGGAAGAGCTGGATGCCCTCATGAAATACTTATGGGAAGGACTTCAAAGCTTGCCTTTCGGAAAGGACATCAACCTGATTGTGACGTCCGACCACGGAATGGCGACTGTCAGCGCAGACCGCTTTGTACCCATCAAGCACCTGTTGAACGAAAAATGGTATTCCTTGATTGACGGGAATCTTCCGGCACAGATTTATACGAAACCGGAATACCGCGACTCCGTGTATCAGGCATTACAGGGACTGAATCACGTACGGGTATGGAAAAAAGAAGATATTCCTGCTTATTTGAACTATGGAAGCAATCCACGTGTGGGCGACATCATTGTGCTGCCTGATTTAGGCTGGCTGGTGGAAGAAGGAAACAAGACACTTCCGGGCGCCCATGGATTCGACCCGACCTACGACGATATGCAAGTGATGTTCCGGGCATGCGGACCGGATTTCAAGAAGGGATACGAGGCTCCGAAATTCCGTAATGTATCGATTTATTCCCTGCTGGCTCGCCTGCTACATATCACTCCAGAAAAGACAGACGGATGCCTGGAAGAGGTTGAGAATATGCTGATTCAGTGATATTTTCCACATCTTTTGGAAAGAAAAAAGAATTGATTGCATTCATCTTACTAAGCTAGTTTACATTTTCACAACTTTCATCAAAGGGTTTCACACTTCAAAAATTTAATCACCCTAAAATGTTAAAAAAGCATTTTCCCAATAAACCACGAGAGGGATTCATTGTCTTAAAGTCGTAAGTGCACTGAAAATGATTATTCACTTTTAAATTTTGACTACAATGAAAACAACTCGTTTATTATCTACATTGATTCTTACCGTATGTTTAGGTTTTGGAAGTGTAATGGCACAAAATGCTGCACGTCAGGTTTGTCCGGAAAAAGCCGAAAAGCCTTACAAGGTAAAACTTACTCCGGAACAACGTATGGAAGCACAGGCTCAGCGTATGGGAAAACAACTGATGCTGGACGATGCCAAATTAGCTCAGTTTACTTCTCTCTACAAGGAATACCTGACCGCCTTGAAAGAATGCCGTCCAGCCGCAAAAGAAAATAAAGTAAAACCGTGCGAACGTACTGACGCACAGATTCAACAAGACATCGAACAGCGCTTTGAAGTTCGTCAGAAAGTGCTCGATACCCAGAAGAAGTACTACGCTTCATTCAAGAAAATACTGAATGCCCGCCAGCTGGAAAAGGTGTTCAGCATGCCTCGCCCGGGAAAAATGCACAAAGGAAACTTTCCGATGAGACATGGAAAAATGGGTAAGCCGGGAAAGATGCCCGCACCGGGATGTCCGAATGTATGCCCGGTATGTCCACAGGCTCCTCAAAACAAATAACTTACTATAATTATCACTAACCGCAGAAGCGCGGAACTCTCACGGTGTCGGGAGACACAGAAGAGTTCCGCGCTTCTTTTATATATGCTTTCCGTAAAGGAAAGTGGCATTAGTTTTTCTGCTGCATCATGTGGCGGGCATAGAACCACACCACTACATAGCCGACGAAAGGTACGATAAATGCCCAGTGCATATCGGCATAGTCTCCTACCAGTCCCATGAGTACCGGACCTACGGCACCGCCCACCGGCGACATCATCAGGAAAGAAGAGGCACGCTTCGTATGGCTGCCCAAACCTTTCAGGGAGAGAGCAAAAATGGTGGGGAACATAATGGCTTCGAAAGCATAACCGCAAAGCAGGGCTACGAACGACACGGAGCCTAAATCCAAAATCACCAGCAAAGTAGTGATGACCGTCCCCGTAGCACACCAGAAAAGCATCTTCTCGGCACGGACACGGCGCATAATCCAGCTTCCCACGAAACGTCCTACCATGAACAATCCCAATCCACCGAACGAAAGTACCAGCGAGGCATCGCGGGCATTCATCCAGCCAACCTCCGTCACGTAGTTGATAAAGAAACTATTGATGGAAATCTCGGAGACTTCGTAGGCAAATAGCGCTACCAGTCCGAACACAAAAAGCTTATGCGCCCACAGACCTACGCGATGACCTTCACTATCCACTTCCTCCTCATGGGGAATTTCCGGCAGACGTACGCGCATAAAAGCCAGCGCAGCCAGCAGGACAATCACTCCCATTACGGCATACGGAAGAGCCACATTGCCGCTTGCTCCTTTGTCTTCGTCGGAGAAAAGCAAGAGACCGGTCAGAATCGGTGCAAAGATACATCCCAGCCCGTTGAATGACTGAGCGAAATTCAGTCGGCTGGCAGCCGTTTCCCGTGCTCCCAACTCGGTTACATACGGATTGGCGGCTGTTTCCAGGAAGGTTAGTCCGCATCCGATGACGAATAACGAGAACAGGAACATATTGAACGAAGCTATATATTGTCCGGGAATGAACAACAACGAGCCTATTCCGTAGAGCAACAAACCAAGCACCACACCCTTACGGTATCCGTGACGGTTGATAAACAATCCGGCCGGAATGGCCATGATGAAATATCCCATGTACATCGTAGCCTGAATCATAGCCGAATGGGTACGGGTAATGGTAAGCAACTCCTGAAAATGCTTGTTGAGCACATCCAGAATGGCGTGAGCAAATCCCCACAGGAAAAAGAGGGACGTAATCAGTACAAAGGGGAACAGGTATTGGCGTTCCACCAGGGCAATTCCTTTTTTCTTCATCCGTGCCCCTCCTTTATACATACGACAAGAGTTCCGGCAAATCGGTGATGATTACATCCGGAAGTGTTTCATCTATTTCTTCGTTGCCCCAGCCTTCACCTTTCAGCCAGGCCACCTTGCAACCCACGGTTTTTGCGGGTACCACGTCCTTGGAGAAGGAATCACCTACCACCAGTACATTCTCGGCAGGCAGTCCCATGGCTTCCACGCCCAGGCGATAGATGGCAGGGTCGGGCTTGCGCACTCCCACTACCGACGATTCGATGATGTCGGCAAAGAAATCAAACAAACCGAAGTCTTTCAGAATGGTCTGGATATTTCCATAGAAATTGGATACCAGCACCAGCTTGTAGCGTTCGGAAAGTGCCTTCACTACAGGACGGGTACGTTCCAGCACGTCCAACACATAACGGTAGCAGCTGTCGGCCACTTTTTCCGCATAGTTTTCCCGGCGGGCTTCTTCTTCGTCCAGCTTGCCTTGTTCCACCAGGTAGTTCACCTGAATGTCGGTCTTGATGCGCAACACATCGTGGAAGTTATGCTCCGGTTTGACCAATGGCACACGGGCCAGCGTACGTTCTCCATGCACGTATGCCTCGCGGAAACTTGCCTTGTCCACCGGCACCTGAAACTCTTCATACTTGCTCCACAATACTTCCGCCCAATGACGGCTGTTTGTATCGATTGTTCCTCCGTAATCAAAGATTACGCCTTTTACATCTGTCAGTTTACTCATCTTTAGTCTTATTTGGGGTGCCGTTGCCGACCTTCATCAGCAACACGCCAATTACAATCCATATCAATTCACGCACACGGGTAATCAGACCCGTATAGATGCCAAACGCACTCGGAATGGCCAGTCCGCCTACCGCCAGCGCAAATCCTCCCTCGCGTGCTCCAAGCTGCATGGGCGAGAAAAAGAACAGGTTGGCAAACAAGGAAGTGAAGGCCATAATCAGGATACAAGCCAGGAAGCTCACATGGTCAGTCAGAATGTTCAGGATAAAGAACACTTCGGCACAACCTACGATACGTGCCATGAACTCCAGTCCCAGCGCCACATAAAACGTGCTTTTCCGTTGCTTGTGCAATTCAGCTATCTGTGCGTCTACCCGCTCCAATGTTTCTCTCTTTTCGGTCAGGAAACGGCTGGCCCAACGCTTCACATAAGGCACGTGACACAACAGCTTGAACGTGCGCACCGCCATCCCGTTACGGTATCCTTTCATAAAGAAATAAATGGCCAGCAAGCAGACAAACGCCACGACCGCCAGCATGATGCCCAATCCCCAGTTCATCGGCTCAAAAATCACGAAGAGCACCGCCGATACCAGCCAGAACCAAAAATGGGAGAAAATGTGCATCATCACATAGAGAATAACCGATGAGGTAGCCTTGCTGGCACCTACGTAAGGCGTAAGCTCCATGATGCGGTACGGCTCACCGCCCATCAGTCCCACCGGAGTGGCATAGTTCAGGGCAAAACCGGATATGGTCAGCTTATAGACCTTCCAGAAGGGCACCTTGGCATGTTTTCCATCGCGGATAATGACATACCATGACCAGGCATTCAGGTAATAGATGAACACCCACAGAAGAATCACGGCCGGAAACCACACCCCTGCCTTGCGCAAGTTCTGCCACAGCTCCTGATAGTCCATGTCGAACGTACAGAGCATGACCACAATGGCAAAGATACCGAAAAACCAGAATATATTCCGAAACTTTTCCTTCATCACTTGGCGTATTTATGGTAAAGGAAAGCGCACAAGGCTTCATGACGACGACGCATGTATACAAACAGGCTGGTCATCACCACCATCTCGAAAATGAAATACAACCACGGTTCTCCTATCAGCAAACTGATGTAAAGGGCTATCGCGCGGGTATTGAATGTCAGGATGTTGGTGTACTTCATCAACGGCAAGCTCAGGGCACGGAACTCATCGCGCAACTCCTGAGGAATGTTGTCACCGTAACGTTCCTGCACAAAGGCGTAGAAACGCTGGAAGTTGGGAGTCATCTGTTCCTGCTTGCGGGTATAGTTGCCATAGAAATACAGGAAGGCCTTCCACCAGAAGTTGCCTTTCCACGGCAGACTATGGAAAATCTCACGTTGCTGCTTGAAGTTATCCAGCTCACTACCTGCCTTTCCCTTCAGGAAGAACAAGTGGATGTTGCGGTAATAATCGGCCAGCGTGCATTGCTTGCTATGGCACACCATACCTGAGAACCAGGCTATCAGCCAGATATAAATACTCCAGGTCTGTCCGGAAGCCTCTCCCAGATGGAAAGGAAGCGGCTGGTTCATCAGGCGCAGACAGATGGCGGCATAGATGGTGATGAACCAAAGGTCGCCGGCAAATCCGTCGAGCATACGTCCCCAACGGGTTTTCTTGCCGGTCATACGTGCCAGCTGCCCGTCGCAACTATCATAATGGTTGGCCCACATCAAGAGGAAAATACCAATCAGCGTATGCGTCATGTCAGGATAGTAAAACATCACTCCTGCCGCTACGCCTAAAATGATGGACAGAATGGTCACTACATTGGGATGTACCCCGAAACGCTGGAAAAACAACGCCCACACATAACCTATCGGGCGATTGAAATGGATGTCCAGAAACTCTTCTGTATCCATGGACTTGAAAGAAGCCTCTACTCCTTTTTTCTCCGTACTCATTATTTTTCTAATTTGTGGATAATACGATTATAGATACACTTGGCGATTTCAGGTCCGGCTTCTTCACGACAACGGGCAAAGCTGGGCCAGTCGTTAAAGTCGATGATGCGGATTTCACCGGTAGCTGATACCACACAGTCGCCTCCGTATACAGGCACATTCAGTACCTCGGCTGCCTTGTTGGCGTATGCCTGAAGCTGCTTGACATCGAATGGGAAACCTCTCGTGGCTCCGTTAATGGCTTCCAGTCCGAACTTGCTGTGTGACTGTTCCGTTGGATAGAAGGTATAAAAGAAATCCGTTCCCTGTACCCCGTAGAATTTCACCAAATCTCCCACCAGGTGCTCGTTGACCACCGCCACCGGAATGTTCCGTTTCCGGAAATCGGCCATCACCACTTCTGCTTCTTCCCGACATTCCACGTACACCACGTCTTCTTTCACCATGGCATGCGAATTGCCTCGCTTAATCCAGCAAGGGAACACGGAAGGAGTAAATTTTTCGTCAGTAGAAATAATAAAGCTCCGGGGATGTGGCACTTCATTTGCCACCAGCAGCTCCGTCATCTGCTGACGGACACAGTTGTCAATGCCATACGCAGAGTTCACCACCAGGGCACCCCCGTCTTCCAGTTTCTTCAACCGCTCAATGGTGGCGCGGTCACGAGCCATGTCGAAAATAAATTCACCCTCTATGTTCTGAGCAACAAATTCCTTTTCCGGATAAATTGTCACCTCACACCCCATTCTCTCCAATGCTTCTGCCGCAAGCCGAAGGATTGCCGCATCATTGTCTACGTGATTCGGGGAATATTCATTACCACGGCTCACACCGATCACCCGAATCTTCTCTCCTCTTTTACACATTCTATCTTGTTATTCTTATTTTCTAGATTTTACGCAAAAAATCAATGTTGCTTATTCTGTTTTTAATCTTGTCCGTTCAAAAAAGCCTCTGCTTTTACAATGTCCCCCGCATGGTCCACATCCAAAATCTTTGAGAAAGGATAAGCCTTAAGCCGAAGGCCGTCGGCTACCAGCTGACGCTGAAAATTACGCATGCGCGACATACCCTGCGCCATACATTTCTCCAATGTCACGATTGAGTTGGGCGACAGGCAATAGATTCCCCCTGAAATGTAACGCGTATCAGGCTGCAAAGTATCATAGAAACCGGTAATATTGCGGTCTTCGTCCGTACCGATATACAACGGTTTTTCGTCGTCGATGTAATCCGTAACGGCCATCATGCCATCCCCTTCAAAAGCCTTGAAAGCATCAATAAAGCGTGAAAACTCCTCTTCCCGGAAAATCGTGTCGACCGTAGTCAGACAGAAACGGTCGTCCTTCAGGTAACGGCTCAGTTCGTAAAAACTGTGCATGGAACTGGGCGTTGTCTTGACAATAACCCGCAAAGGCACTTCCGATGTTTTTTCCAGCTTGCTCAGGTGTTCCTTTGTCAAAGCCACCTCATTGTTGATTATGACCACCACTTCTTCTGCTCCGTTCTTCGCAAAGATGTGAATCAGACGGTCAATCATGGCCATACCGTTCAGTTGCACCAGTGGTTTGGGCAACTGAACTCCTTCTTGTGCCAGCCGGGAACCTTCCCCGGCTGATATGATTGCAAACTTCATGTTATTCCTCTTCTATACTGTCTAATTTCAGTTTATCACTGTCATCTCGTTTCTCATAATACTGCTTGCGCAACGGACGGGCACTGATTTCTTTTTCCCAGGCACGGTTGCGGAACACATCCATGGCCACGTACACTGCCTGACGGAAAGAATCTTCCGAAGCAATGCCTTTTCCGGCAATATCGTATGCCGTACCGTGAGCAGGTGAGGTGCGTACGATAGGCAAGCCGGCGGTGAAGTTTACTCCTTCATCCATGGCCAGTGCCTTGAACGGAGCCAGTCCCTGGTCATGATACATGGCCAGAATACCGTCGAAATGCGTATAATTGCCTGAGCCCATGAAACCATCAGCAGGATACGGCCCGAAGCACTGCACGCCACGAGCTATCATTTCCTTCATGGCCGGAATAATCACTTCCTGCTCTTCCGTTCCCAACAGTCCGTTGTCTCCCGCATGAGGATTCAGTGAGAACACGGCAATACGCGGATTGTCGATGCCGAAATCTTTCTTCAGCGAACGATGGAAAATCTCCATCTTTTCCATAATCAGTTCTTTGGTCAGTTCACCGGCAATGTCACGCACGGGTACATGGCCAGTCACCAGTGCCACACGGAAATCACCCTTCAGCAGAATCATCAAGGCCTTCTGTCCTTCACCTACACGCTCTTCAATGTATTCCGTATGTCCCGGGAAATGGAACGCATCCGACTGGATGGTATGCTTGTTGATAGGAGCTGTCACCAGCACATCGAACAGGCCTTCCCGGTAATCGGCCAACGCTCTTTCCAGTGCAGCCAGTGCCGCTTTTCCAGCTTCGGGAGTCGGCTTGGTCAGTTCCACCTTCAACTCCTCTTCTATGCAGTTCACCACGTTCACTCTTCCGTCCTGCACCTCTTCAGCAGAATTTACAATGCTGAAACTGGTCTGTATCTCCATGGCCTTGCGGTGATACGCAGCAACCTTGGGAGAACCGTACACCACCGGCGTACAAAGTTCCAGCATGGTGGGGTCAGAGAAAGTCTTCAATATCACTTCATAGCCTACCCCGTTTATATCTCCATGAGTGATTCCCACTCTAATTTTACGATTTTCCATATTTATTGCTTATTCTGTTCAGCTTCTTGTTTGATTTGTTCTTCCGAGATGGAATTGTCTACCGGAATCTCCGACACTTCTTTTTCTGAAGGAAGCTTCAGTGTATATAACGCCGCGTTCAGCTTGCGAATCTGGTCACGTTTCAGCTTACCCGGGTTATAGACAAAACCTTCTACCACGATAACCCGTGCATTGTCACGGTCTACCCGCACATGCGATACGAACGGACCACCCATGGCATCGTTCTTCATTTCCCACAATCCGCGGGCCTCGAATGCATAGTCTCCCTTCACGGCAATGTTGCGCGTCTCGACAAACATGGAATCGGCTGTTTCCATGTACATGCCTTCACGCGCACCCGGCAGGTTGACCTTCATCACGGAGTCACGTTTATGAATGAAATACTCTTTGGTAAACGTATCGTGGTCGCGGAACGGATAAGCATACATCACAAAATTCAAGTCATTCAGGTTGCTCGAAGCCCACAGGAAATTCTCACCCTGCTTGTACGATTCCATTTCCACCGGCATCCAGATGTCGCAATCAAACATGCTCTGTACCTTGGCCGAAAGTGTTTCATTGTGTTTTTTCTCCAGCAACTTCACCTGACGGTTCATTTCGGCACGGGTAAAGAAGTCAATAATCACCTGACCGTTTTTCGAAACATAGTCTGCAAACTCCTTCTGGTTAGGTGCCTGAATGGTCATGATCATCTGCGGAGACGAATAGGCATCACGCGTATACTTGAATTTGGGCTGCGTATAGATGTCCTGAATATCTACAATAATGATGTTACGGAACAGACGCACCGAACGGTCAAAAAAGTCAGGTCGTACACGCGAAATACGGAAAGAGCGTTCAGCCTGAGGCAATCCCGGCACATCCGTGTCCAGCACATGAAACAGTGCACTATCCGGACTCATCCAGCATTTGTCATCGGCCACCACCATCACTTCATACGGGCGTCCGCTTGACACCGGAGTAATGATACTCTTCCCCCCGTTGCGGCAGGAAGCAAGCGACAGCACCGCCAGGGCCATCCCAAGGTAAAATGTCATTCGTTTCATTATGTTTCTTGTATTAAAAGGTTTCACTTTCTTTCTCTTTTTTCTCTGCCTGCTGCTGGGCAGTGGAAAGCATGCCGCAAGCCGCAAAGATATCTTCTCCGCGTGAAGCGCGAATGGTAGCAAACAAGCCGTGCTGTGTCAGGTAATCACGGAAAGCAATCATCGACTCCATATCCGTTCCTTCTAAATCCACGTTCGGGATGGCATGAAAACGAATCAGGTTCATCCGGCAGTCCAGTCCACGGAGCAGCTTCACCAGTTCCTTGGCATAAATCAGACTGTCGTTCACTCCCTTGAACACAATGTACTCAAAAGACAGACGGCGCTGTTTGCTGAAATCATACCGGCGGAGTATCTCCACCATCTCGGTAATGGAGAAAGCCTTCTCTGCCGGCATCAGCTCCCTGCGCTGGGAAGGGAAAGGAGAATGCAGACTGATGGCCAGATGGCAGTCACTTTCTTCCAGGAAACGCTCCAGTCCTTTCCGCAGTCCTACGGTAGAAACCGTGATACGCTTCGGGCTCCATTTGTATCCATAGTCGGCAGTCAGGATTTCCAAGGCACGCAGCACCTCGTCCAGGTTGTCAAACGGTTCACCCATACCCATAAATACCACGTTGGTCAGCGTATCCCGTTCCGGCACAGAATAAATCTGATTCAGAATCTGTGCAGCTGTCAGGCTGGTCGTGTATCCCTGCTTTCCGGTCATACAGAATTTACAGTTCATCTTGCATCCCACCTGTGACGACACGCACAAAGTAGCCCGGTCGTCATCGGGAATATATACGGATTCTATGTAATCACCTTCGGACGTACAGAACAAGTATTTCACCGTTCCGTCTACCGAACGCATCTCATGCACCGGTGCACTGGCCCCCACCTCGTAGTTCTCCATCAGCCGCTCACGGTTTTTGAGCGAAAGGTTTGTCATCTCTTCAATGGAGCCTACTTTCTTGTCGTACAGCCACGATGCAATCTGCTCGGCAGTAAATTTAGGCATTCCCAAATCCTGCACAATAGCTTTCAGCTCGCCCAATGTTTTGCCTAATAAAGGAGTTTTTTTCGTCATAGCGCTCTTTACTTCTTTATGCCACAGGCTTTTACTCACTTCCAGTCCTCCCTTGTCAGGACTGGAGTACTTCCCCTGAAGTACTGGAGTACTGCCAAGGAAGTACTAGAGTACTTTCGAGGAAGTACTGAGACATTCCCGGTTCCTTAAACGAAAGCACTGCGCATATTCCACATATTTAGCGTACAAAGTTAGGGAAAAAATAAGATATATTGCCTATCTTTGTACGTATAAATGTATTAAATTATGAATAACCAAGTAACTTGCTTCCTTTTATACGGAAGTGATAACCAGCAGAATAAAACCATCAAAGGCCTGACGGAGAGTTCCCGAACAGACCAGATATTCTTACTAACTGACCATCCGGAGGACAAAGACATTCCTACGGAGAAATGCCATATTCTTCCCTCTTTCTCCTTCCAGCATACCGAAGGCATCCGGCAGATGCTTGCCCTCACCCACACTCCCTACCTCCTTGTTTATACCAAGCCCCATACATTAGATATGGGCTACATGGCACTGGAACGCATGTGCGACTATTTAGCCGCACCGGAATCGGGCATGGTCTATGCCGACCACTATCAGGTGACAGAGGGAGTACGAAAGCCTCATCCGGTCATTGACTACCAGCCGGGAAGCGTGCGCGATGATTTTGACTTCGGCTCGGTGCTGCTCTTCAAGACGGCGGCCTTGCAGGAAGCGTTCGACACCATCACCCACCAGCCCGAATACCAGTATTCTGCCTTGTATGCCGTGCGACTGGCACTTTCACAGAAATACGAACTGACGCACATACGTGAGTTCCTTTACACCGAAATCGAAGAAGACACCCGCCTGTCGGGCGAAAAACAGTTTGACTACGTAGACCCGCGCAACCGGAGCGTACAACTGGAACGGGAAACGGCATTTACTTATTACCTGAAAAATATCCATGCCTTCCTGCCCCCTGTGGAGCGCGAAATCGATTTGTCGGAAGGTGAATTTGCATACGAGACTTCGGTCATAATCCCCGTGCGCAACCGCATCCGCACCATTGCCGACGCCATTGAATCGGTACTGAAGCAGGAAACAGACTTCCCGTTCAACCTGATTGTCATCGACAACCATTCTACCGACGGCACCACGGAGTGCATTGACCAATACGCCGGAAACGAGAAAGTGATTCATCTCATTCCCGAACGTGACGATTTGGGCATCGGCGGATGCTGGAACCTGGGTGTGCATCACCCTCTCTGCGGACGCTTTGCCGTGCAGCTCGACAGCGACGACCTGTACAGCAGTCCGTCTACTCTCCAGACCATTGTCGACAAGTTCCGCCGGGAACGCTGCGCCATGGTCATCGGCTCTTACCGCATGACCAACTTCCAACTGGAGACATTGCCGCCGGGCGTCATCGACCACAAGGAATGGACCGATACCAACGGACACAACAACGCCCTCCGCATCAACGGACTGGGTTCCCCACGGGCCTTCTTCACACCGCTGCTGCGGAAAGTACGTGTACCGAACACCAGCTATGGCGAAGATTATGCGTTAGGACTGGCTTTCTCACGGGAATACCGCATAGGACGTATCTACGACGTACTTTATTTATGCCGTCGCTGGGAAGGCAATTCCGACGCGGCCCTGAGCATCGAGAAGCAAAACCAAAACAACAGCTACAAAGACAGCCTGCGTACCCTGGAAATACGGAAACGCCAGGCCCTGCTCCGTCACCCTCTTTCATGGGAAGATGCAGCCCCTGCGGCTTCTGCCGAAACCTTCATTCGTCACCAGCTCGACACGTGGCCACTGGCCCGCAAAAACCACGAAGCACTGGCGCACGTACAGACCCGCACACTTTCACTCGGTACGAACAACATCACCGTGCAGTTCAATCCGGCACGCGCCGTTTCCACCTGTGCCAAAGTAGACAAGGCTTCCATCGCTGCCCGTCCCTGCTTCCTCTGCCTGAGCCACAAGCCGGAAGAGCAAGAGTCTGTCCGCATCCTGCTGGACGAGCCTTTCAGCCTGCGACTGAATCCATACCCCATTCTGCCGGGACATCTCACCATCTCCACGGGAAGTCACCAGTGGCAGACATTGGCCGACAAAACTTCGCGCCGGTTGCCCGAACGCCTGGTCGACTGGCTGGAGAAGCATTTTGCCAGCGGCTACACCGTGTTCTACAACGGAGCCAAATGCGGTGCTTCTGCCCCCGACCACTTCCATTTCCAGGCCGTACGTCAGGAAGATGTGCCCCTCATCCGCCAATGGGAAAAACTGATGAGCACTGCAGTAGAAAAAGGTTTCGAACCCCTCTCCGACGGCAAGTCCTGCATCGCCTACGACATCGAAGGATACTTCTGTCCGATACGGGCCTTCATCACTCAGGGAGGACTGGCCACAGGTGTCCGGCTGATTGACAGCTACCTGCACAGCCTGCCCCTGCACGAAGGAGAAACCGAGCCACGCTACAACCTCTTTGCCTGGAACGACCCACGCTACGGATTTGTCACCGTCTACATTCCGCGCACAGCCCATCGTCCGCAGTGCTACACTGCCGAAGGCGACGCACAGCTGATAGTCAGTCCCGGTGCCCTCGATATGGCCGGCATCCTTGTGACGGCCCGCGAAGAAGATTTTCAAAAACTGGACGCTGACACGCTCCGCCAAATCTACCACGAAGTAACACATTAAGCATCATGAAAGAACCTGAAATTAACGTGGGCATCGTCAATGCCCTTGAAATAGCCTTTACACTAAATGCCAAGTTTCTGGCCAAAGGAGAAACCGTATCGGGCAAGCAACGTGTATCCTTCGACGAAGGAGGAATTTCCTGGAACGGCAACGTGTACCGGGAGCTGACCTTCACCCCGTTGGAAGACGATTCCTCCTTCTCACTCGAAGACGTAACCATCGGTATCAATTTCCACTGGGAACGTCAGGAAACACAGACCTTCCTCGGCACCCTGCGTCTGGTAGTAGACGAAGGAAAGATTACCGCCATCAACCAGGTTCCGGCAGAAGACTACCTGACCAGCGTCATCTCGTCCGAGATGAACGCCACTTCTTCCCTGGAATTCCTGAAAGCCCATGCCGTCATCTCACGAAGCTGGCTTTTAGCACAAATTGAAAAGCGGAAGGCCCTCAGCAAACAGGGAAGTAACTTCTTCCCCTTCCTCAAGACCGAAACAGAATACATCCGCTGGTACGACCGCGAAGACCATACCATCTTCGACGTATGCGCCGACGACCATTGCCAACGCTATCAGGGCATTACCCGTGCCTCCAACCAGAGTGTGGTGGAGGCCGTGAAGGAAACACGCGGCCAGGTGCTCATGCACAAGCATGCCATCTGCGACGCCCGTTTCTCGAAGTGCTGCGGCGGAGTGACCGAAGAGTTCAACTACTGCTGGGAAGACAAGCATTATCCTTACCTCAGTGCCGTGCGCGACTTGGACACGGATGCCCCCCTGCCCGACCTCACCCAAGAGGAAGAAGCCGAACGATGGATACGCCAGCGTCCGGAGTCTTTCTGCCACACCACTGATCCGAAAATCCTTTCACAGATACTCAACAACTACGACCAGGAGACACACGATTTCTACCGCTGGAAAGTGAGATACACGCAAGCCGAACTGGCCGAACTGATTGCCACGCATACCAAGAGCGATTACGGAGAGATACTCGACCTTATCCCCGTAGAGCGTGGAAAATCGGGACGTATCAGCCGGCTGAAGATTGTAGGAACCCTGAAAACAATGACCATCGGAAAGGAACTGGAAATACGACACACCCTCTCACCTACCCACCTGTTCAGCTCAGCATTCGTGGTCGACAAGGGACCGGAAGTGAACGGAGTGCCCGAATGGTTCGAACTGACCGGTGCCGGATGGGGACACGGTGTGGGACTCTGTCAGATCGGTGCTGCCGTGATGGGCGAAAAAGGATATTCCTACGACCAGATTCTGCTGCATTACTACCGGGGATCTGAAATACGTAAGTTATACTAAAAACGAACGACTATGCGCACACGCTCTCCCTGGTACTGGGTACCCTCGCTCTACTTTGCCGAAGGACTTCCCTACGTAGCTGTCATGATTTTATCGCTGGTGATGTACAAACGGATGGGCATCTCGAATACGGAGGTGGCCCTCTACACCAGCTGGCTGAACCTGCCCTGGGTCATCAAGCCCCTGTGGAGCCCGTTTATCGACCTACTCCGCACCAAACGGTGGTGGATTGTCACGACCCAGTTGCTACTGGGTGCCGGACTGGCCGGCATTGCCTTCACCATCCCCACCAGCCATTTCTTCCAGACCACATTAGCGGTGTTCTGGCTCGTAGCCTTCAGTTCCGCCACCCACGACATCGCCGCCGACGGCTTCTACATGTTAGGTCTTACCCCGCATCAGCAAGCCTTCTTCGTGGGCATCCGCAGCACGTTCTACCGCTTTGCCACCATCGCCGGACAAGGACTGCTCATTATGCTGGCCGGCTGGCTGGAAGAAATGACCGGGCGCACATCGTACGCCTGGAGCATCACCTTCTTCACGTTAGCAGGCTGCCTGCTAGCTCTGTGGCTCTACCATTCCTTCGTACTGCCCCGTCCTGACCAAGACTGTCCGTCGGTTGCCCGGCAAGGAGAAGCCCGGAGCATACTGACCGATTTCCTGCTTACCTTCCGTTCCTTCTTCCAGAAAGAACAAGCGCTTACCGCCATCCTGTTCATGCTGCTCTACCGCTTGCCCGAGGCACAGTTAGCCAAGATGGGCATTCCCTTTCTGCTCGACCCGGTGGAACAAGGAGGACTCGGCATGACCACGGCACAGATAGGCTTTGCCCAAGGAACGCTCGGCATTGTCGGTCTCACCTTGGGAGGTATCCTGGGAGGCATTGCCGTAGCACGCCACGGACTGCGCCGCTGGCTCTGGCCGATGGTATGGGCCATCTCCCTGCCCGACATTGTCTACGTGTACCTGAGTTACGCCCAGCCCGACAACTTAATCATCGTGAACAGCTGCATCTTTGTGGAACAGTTCGGCTACGGATTCGGTTTCACGGCCTACATGCTCTACCTTATTTATTTTGCCAACGGCACACACAAGACCTCGCACTATGCCATCTGTACCGCCTTCATGGCCTTGGGCATGATGCTGCCGGGCATGATAGCCGGCTGGATGCAAGAAACCCTAGGCTACCAGCTGTTCTTCATCTGGATTATGGTGTGCACACTGGCCACCTTCGGCGTTACCGCCCTGCTGAAAATCGACCCTAAATTCGGGAAGAAATAAAAAGAGACGTCTTGTCCGGCCTTTACTTCCCAGAAAGGAAGTGCCGGACAAAACGCATAAAATTCAATACCGTATCCGACTCCTGCCCCTGAGCCGATACAAAACAGAAATGCCGCTTGAATTGCAGGCCCTCAATGTCAATCACCTGAAAGTCTCCTTCCTTCAGTTCCCTCTCTAAGGCATAGATTGACACGATGCCCATACAGTTGCTGCACCGCAAGAACGACTTGATACCTTCCGTACTGCCTAAGTGCATCCGCACATTCAGCGAAGAAAGCTTCAGTCCCTGCTCTGCCAATACCATCTCAATGGCATCCAGCGTGCCGGCCCCCCGCTCACGAAGCACCAATGGCACACGAACAAACTCTTCCAGCGTCAGTTCCTCCTTTCCGGCCCAGTGGCCGCGCGGACAAACTACCGGCACCAGTTCATCGCACAAAAACGGGTCGTAGCGCAGGCTGGGCAGACGGAACACCCCTTCCACCATACCCACGTCAATGGTATGCTCCTGCAAAGCCTTCTCCACATTACGCGAATTAGTGTCCATCAATGACACACTCATCTTGGGATAACGCTCCGTGAAAGCAGCCAGCACAGGCGGAAGCACATACTGTGAGATTGTCGTACTGGCCCCTAACCGTAACTCTCCCGCATACTCATTGTTCAACTGGTGCATGTCGTACTCCAGCTTGCGGTAATCGTCCAAAATCCGTTCGCAGTGCTCCATCAGCAATTTTCCAGCCTCAGTGAGCGAAATGGAATTTCCCTTCCGGTCGAACAGACGCACACCATAGAGACTCTCCAGTTCCCTAACATGCTTGGTCACTGCCGGCTGACTCACAAACAACTCCTGCGAAGCCTTGGTAAAACTAAGGTTTCGTGCCACACTATAGAAAGCTTTCAAACGGAAATCCGACATGCCTCCACAAAGATTAAAGTTCCTCTGCCCGGATGCCCAACGACTGAAGAATGGCAAATCCTAACATTTCAAAGGAATATTCATAATCGTGTGCCGGAGGATTCATACCGAACACCGTCACACCATCTTTTCCCTTTATCTTTGCTGCCTGCTGCTCCACAGCAGTCCCATATCCCTCTTCATCGGGCACCAGCATGATTCGGCGTGCATCTTTCGATTCGGTCAGCAGTTGCAGTGATTCCGTAAACAAGTCCTCCCGACGGGCCATATCCGAAGGCTGGAAAGCATAAAGCGCAAACTCGCCCAGGCGGCTCTGGAATGCCATACCGTGAACCTCTTTTTCCAAATCGGAAGGAAGGCAGAAATTCATCCGGCTATGCTCCTCATCATACACAAAAATTACCTGTATCTCATTCTTGCCCGGCTCAATTCCGGCATCCAAAACCAGGCACTCCAGCAACACGGCCAAATCAGCCTTAGGTAGTTCACGCCCCACCAACGGTGCGAAATGTGCCGCCATATCCTTCCCCACGCGGTCAAGGAAAGCTGCATCAATCAAAATTACATCAGAAGCAAAGGGTATTTTCTTTTCCATATTAGTTAATGTGTTTCTATTTATACTTGTTTCCAGTTGATGAAATAACCGTCTTCCATGATGCAATCAGAATTTTGTATTCCAATTGGGTATTTCATACTAAACAATTAATAATGAATAACGGGGAACGGCAAATGCTTATTTGATTCAAGCCTTTATACAAAGATAAGAAAAATATCCAAGAGCCAATATTTACCCCTGATTATTTAAAATTCATTGCAATTCCTGACAGGATATTCCATCTGTCTCATTCAAAGCATTCTCATTTCTTTATTCAATGCATTTTTGTGTACAGCTACCGATTTACTTCTTCCTCCAACGGGCTGCGAACACTCTTCTTTTTCTTTGAACAGACGTATGAAATGGCTGGCCGACTGGAAACCTGACTTTTCTGCAATTTCAGCAATCGTCAATTCCGGACATTTCTTCAGCATAGTCTTTGCATATTCCAACCGAAGACTGGAAATCCATTCACGGAATGACAACTGATAAACCAGCTTAATATAACTGGAAAGATAAGTACGGTTAGTCTTCAGTATTTCTGAAAGCTCTTTCAGTGTCAGCCCTAATTTAAGATAGCCCTTCTCTTCTATCCAGACAGCCAGTCTTTCTGCAATGTCAGAGAAACTAGGAGGAAGAGCCTGCATTTCCCCTATCGCTATAGCTGAAACATCTCCTTCCGATGGCATTTCTGACTCGAAGACCTGCTCCACTTGCTCGTAGAACAACAGATAGTTCATATAGGAGCAATAAAGATAAATATAAAAAGGAACAGACGACAGAATCCAGATATACACATATTTGTCAGGAAGGAAGGTCAATAGGCCACACCCTACTCCAAAAATCACCGCCCAATAAGTAAAAATGGACAACCACTGTATATAAGCACCCACATTATCAGAATGGGTATCATCACACAGTCGTACTGCTCTACGATAGGCCAGAATAAGCCGGCGTGCCAGAACAAATCCATACGTTACCAGCCATACGCACATAACCAGAATACCCATTTTTTGAATCAAACCTTTTGGCAATCCTAATAGTACCACCCCCGACAAGGCTGTAAACAGCAACCACTGACACACATGTACCATAAAGCGCCGCCGCGTAATATAGAAACGATCAAGCAATGTAGTAAGCGCCGAACTGAAAAGCCAGTAACAAAGGAAATAGGTAGACAGATTCATCAAGATGGCTGCATCCACATTCTGGAAACGGATTTCTGCAAAGAAATGTACGGAATAATTGGCAGCCAACAATAGCACGGCAAATCCCATTACCCTACGCGAACGAAGATAATTGCTAAAGATTGCTTTGTCCGGCACCGGGGCAAAAATAAAATAAAAGCCGAAAAACAGCATCAACGGCAAGGCGATGCAAAGCGAATAACTATATATAGGATGTGTTATCATTTTTCAATGCCTCCAACCATTATAAGAACTCATAAACTATACCCCAAATGTACAAAAAATATCTGAAAAACTTAAAGCCTCCAGCAAGTTTCCTTGCCAGAGGCTTCTTTTTATTTATCGATTAAAGAAAATTAATCTTCCATCAACTTGCGATAACGCACGCGCTTCGGCTCGACATTGCCCATACGCTTCATCTTATTTTCTTCGTATTCCGTGTAAGAACCCTCGAAGTAGAACACCTGACTGTCTCCTTCAAAAGCTAAGATGTGGGTACAGATACGGTCAAGGAACCAACGGTCGTGGCTGATAACTACGGCACATCCGGCAAAGTCTTCCAAACCTTCTTCCAGCGCACGGAGAGTGTTTACGTCAATATCGTTGGTCGGCTCGTCGAGCAACAACACGTTACCTTCTTCCTTCAATGCCATGGCCAGGTGCAGACGGTTACGTTCACCACCAGAAAGCATACCGCAGAGTTTTTCCTGATCAGAACCGGAGAAATTAAAGCGGCTCAGGTATGCACGGGCATTCACATCGCGGTTACCCATACGAATCAGGTCGTTACCGCCACTGATTACCTGGTATACGGTCTTGTTCGGGTCAATGTCCTTGTGCTGCTGGTCTACATAGGCCACTTTCACAGTCTCGCCTACTTCAAACTCGCCTTTATCCACACTTTCCAGTCCCATAATCAGGCGGAACAACGTCGTCTTTCCGGCACCGTTCGGACCGATAACTCCCACGATACCGTTAGGCGGCAGCATGAAGTTCAAGTCGTCGAAAAGCAATTTATCGCCATACGCCTTGGCCACATGCTTGGCTTCGATAACCTTGTTTCCCAGACGCGGACCGTTCGGAATAAAGATTTCCAGCTTTTCTTCCTTCTCCTTCACATCTTCGTTCAAGAGTTTGTCGTACGAATTCAGACGAGCCTTACCCTTGGCCTGACGAGCCTTAGGAGCCATGCGCACCCATTCCAACTCGCGTTCCAGCGTCTTACGACGCTTGCTGGCCGTCTTCTCTTCCATTTCCATACGCTTGGTCTTCTGCTCCAGCCAGCTTGAATAATTTCCCTTCCAAGGAATACCTTCACCACGGTCAAGTTCCAGAATCCATCCGGCCACATGATCCAAGAAGTAGCGGTCGTGTGTTACGGCAATTACCGTTCCTTCGTACTGCTGCAAGTGCTGTTCCAGCCAGTCAATGCTTTCTGCATCCAAGTGGTTGGTCGGCTCGTCGAGCAACAGGATGTCCGGTTTCTGCAACAACAGACGGCACAAAGCCACACGGCGGCGTTCACCTCCCGAAAGGTTCTTCACCAGCTGGTCTTCGGGCGGACAGCGCAATGCATCCATCGCACGTTCCAGTTTGCTGTCAAGATTCCACGCATCGGTAGCGTCAATAATATCCTGCAGTTCGGCCTGACGCGCAAAGAGTGCGTCCATCTTTTCCGGATCTTCATAATATTCCGGCAAACCGAACTTCTGATTGATTTCTTCGTATTCGGCCAGCGTGTCTACCACCTGCTGCACTCCCTCCATCACGACTTCCTTCACAGTCTTCGTGTCGTCAAGCTGAGGTTCCTGTGCCAGATAACCTACAGAATATCCCGGTGAAAATACCACTTCACCCTGGTAGTTCTTTTCGATTCCGGCAATGATTTTCATCAAAGTAGACTTACCGGAACCGTTCAAACCGATGATTCCGATTTTCGCGCCATAAAAAAAGGATAGGTAGATGTCTTTCAATACCTGTTTGTTGTTCTGGAATGATTTGCTCACTCCCACCATTGAAAAGATAATTTTCTTGTCGTCTGCCATATTCTTTATATTAGTTAAGTTATCTATTCTTCATTCGTTTCATGAAATAGCCGTGCACCACTGCCTGATAAATCAACAGGCCTGCCAGCAGAATGAGCGATGCAGCCCGGAACTGTTGTCCGGAGATGTCTTCTGTGTATTTCCCGAAGAACACGCCCAGCATGACGCCCGACTCCCAAAGCAACTGATAGGTGTGATAGCCCGTTCCGCGCTCACAGTGCAAAGGAAGACGTATCATCATCCGCAAGAACTGAAGCAGGGAGAAACCCATGCCCAATCCGGTCAGGAAACCTGCTCCCATCAGCATTCCTTTTTCGGTGGAACAGCCCAGCAGCCATACTGCCACGCACATCAATACCAGTCCGACACCATTCAGCAGGCGGCCGTTCACTTGCTTGCGAACCACGCGGTCCAGCAGCAGGAAGACGATAAATCCGGCTATGATACAAATGTAGAAAAAAGTATCGAAAATCGAGCTGAACAGCACCCCTAAAATGAAGGGAACCACCATCATGTTCAGCCCCGGAATCAAGGTACGGAAAAGCAGAAAACGGTCGAACGACAGCAACGGAAGGTCCAACGGAGCACGGAAACAGACTTCCACCATGGAAACCAGTACGACCGGAAGGGCACAAAGTCCCACAAAAAGATAAATCTGCTGCTGGAAAGAAAGATACCAGCCTGCATTATATCCCAACAGGATGCCGCACAGCATACCGAGTACCCCCGACCAGGTGAAAACCACACTGGCCTTGTTTCTGTACTGGCTGGGAGTTACATCGATGACCAGGGTACTGCCCATGGCCATCAGTACCACCCCAAACAAGGCTCCCTGAAGCACACGCAAAAGGAAAATCATCCCCCACTCTCCGGCGTATGGATACAACAATCCCAAAAGCGCCAGCAGCAGAAGGCTGCGCGTACACACATTCTTACGCTTAAACGTATCGACCAGGTAATTATTGAAAGCTCCCAAAAGAAAAAGAGAAGCTCCAAAGATGGCTATGGCACCTCCGGCCTGAAATCCCGTATACCCTCCTTCTGACACCATCCAGTGATGAAGTGCAGGAAACAGCATATACACTGCCGTATACAGGAAAAAATTAGCGATGAGCAAAAGATTAAAATTCTTGTTCCACATTTTTTCTACATCTAATAGAAAACACAAATGCACAGACTGCGACTTTTAAATTGTCCGGAAGAACCGGACTTTGCAGTCCATGCATCTGCGGCTTATAAGTGATAATCTTAGTATTGTTCTGACTCGTTAGGGAAGTCACAAGCTTTAACGTCGGCTACATAATGTCCGATGGCATCGGTCATCACGGTATTCAGGTCGGCATAGCGACGAAGGAAACGCGGGCTGAATCCTTTGGTCATACCCAGCATGTCAGTCACTACCAATACCTGTCCGTCTACTCCTCCACCGGCTCCGATTCCGATAACCGGAATAGTCAGCTCCTGAGCCACACGGGTTGCCAGTGCTGCCGGAATTTTCTCCAGTACCAGAGCGAAGCATCCGGCTTCTTCCAGCAGACGCGCATCCTTAATCAGCTTTTCAGCTTCTGCGTCTTCTTTGGCGCGTACACCGTAAGTTCCGTATTTATTGATAGACTGAGGCATCAGTCCCAGGTGTCCCATCACGGGCATTCCGGCACCGATGATACGGCGAATCACGTCGATGACTTCTTCACCACCTTCCAGCTTCAGGGCATCAGCATGTGTTTCTTTCATGATGCGGATAGCATTGCGCACCCCGTCAAACGGGTCTGCCTGATAAGAACCAAATGGCATATCCACCACTACCAATGCACGCTTCACACCGCGCATCACTGACTTTCCGTGATAAATCATCTGCTCCACGGTAATAGGCAAGGTCGTCACGTTACCCGCCATCACATTCGAAGCTGAATCACCTACCAGAATCACATCCACACCTGCGCCGTCTACAATCTGCGCCATTGTATAATCATAAGAGGTCAACATGGAAATCTTTTCACCTCTCTGTTTCATCTCAATCAAACGGTGAGTCGTTACCTTACGAGTATCACCAGAAAGATATCCTGCCATAGTTTTCTTCTGAATTAATAAAATTTCCGCAAAAATAGCCGATTTTTCCGAATCAGACAAGCCTTACAGCAAGTTCATCATTTCTTCATACGTAAAACAGGTGAAATCTGGAATCACCCGGGCGCACTGATTTTGAATGGCTTCCGCAGGATTGGTGGTGCTCAGTCCCACTACAGGCATGCCTGCTGCGTTTCCCGCCTGAATGCCATGGAACGAATCTTCAAACACGACGCAATTGGCCGGGAGAGTTTCGAAAACTTTGGCTCCAAGCAAAAAACAATCGGGGTCCGGCTTGGATTTCTGAAACATCTCGGCCGTGAGTATCCGGTCCACCATGTCTTTCAATTCAGGATGTGCCGCATACACATTGGCCATTTTCTTCTCGTTCGAGCTGGTCACTATAGCTATTTTCACTCCATGGGCACGAAGGTTCTGCATGAACTCTGCCACTCCCGGCACATATTCATAGCGCATCTCTGTCTCGAAACGGTTCAGGCCTTCTGTAATTTCAGCCTGTTCATGCTCCATTCCCTGAAAATAACGGTCGTAAATCTGCCGCAGCGTCTGTCCCTTGATGATTTTTCCGAATTCCTCGTATTCCGGATGGTATTTCTTTCCCACCTCATTCCAGAAGATGCTGTACTGTGACTCAGTGTCCATCACTACTCCGTCAAAATCAAAAAGTGCTGCTACGCATTTAGTTTTGTCCATTGGTATGTTTAGTTTGATTTAACGGTACAAAGTTCTAAAATATTGCTTCATATTCCTAACTTTGGAAATTAAAATAAACAAACGTACATGAAAGAAAACAATCCGCATATATTGGGAGAAGCCCCTATCGGGAAACTACTGGTAGAATATTCCATTCCTGCCATTATCGGAATGACACTGACTTCCTTGTATAACATCATAGACAGTATTTTCATCGGTCATGGTGTGGGAGCCCTGGCCATCTCCGGTCTGGCCATTACCTTTCCGCTGATGAACCTGCTGGTAGCCTTCTGTACACTGGTGGGCGTAGGAGGTGCCATACTTTCTTCCATCCGACTGGGACAAAAGGATAAAAAGGGAGCAGAAGATATTCTCGGTAACGTAGCCATTCTTTGTGTCATTAATGCCATCTTCTACGGCGGATTGGCATTTATCTTTCTGGAACCGATTCTCTTTTTCTTCGGAGCCAGCGAAGCTACCCTGCCGTATGCCCGCGATTTTATGCAGGTAATTTTATTGGGCAGTCCGATTTCTTACGTCATGATCGGGCTTAACAACATCATGCGTGCCACCGGTTACCCGAAAAAAGCCATGCTTTCTTCCATGCTGACCGTAGGCTGCAACATTATTCTGGCTCCGATTTTCATTTTTGTACTGAACTGGGGAATCCGGGGAGCGGCACTTGCGACCATCTGCTCACAGTTCATCGGCATGCTGTGGGTATTGTATCACTTCTACAGTCCGAAGACTTATATCCGCTTCCAGCGTCACAGCATGCGACTGAAACAACACATCATAGCCAATATTTTTGCCATCGGCATGTCGCCCTTCGTCATGAATGTGTGTGCCTGATGCATCGTGATTTTCATCAACAACCGTCTGCTCAACTATGGAGGTGATATGGCAATCGGTGCATTCGGCATCCTTAACCGTATCCAGATGCTCTTTATCATGATTGTAATGGGTATCACCATGGGAATGCAGCCCATCACGGGATACAACTACGGTGCACAACATTTCGACCGCGTAAAAAGAACCTTGAAGCTGGGAATCACGGCAGGATGTATCATTACTACCTTAGGATTTATAATCGGTGAGCTGTTTCCCGGTATATTTGTCGGCATGTTTACTGACAACCACGAACTGACTGATGAAGCGACACTGGCCCTGAGAATTGGCATTCTATCCTTCCCGGTGGTAGGTGCACAGATTGTCATCACCCAGTTCTTTCAGTCCATCGGAAAAGCCCGGATTTCCATCTTCCTGTCTCTTTCCCGCCAGCTGCTCTTCCTTCTTCCGGGACTGGCTTTTCTCCCACCCTTCTATGGCGTAGAAGGTGTATGGTTCAGCATGCCGTTATCCGATGCCTTGGCCTTCGCCGTGGCAGCCTTGATGCTGGCATACCACTATAAGAAAAAGATGTCAGGCACCGATTTACGGACAGTTTAAAAGCTTTCTGAGAAAAGAAGAGCCAGATTCAGCACAGATACAATCACTGCCATGGTGTAAAGCACAAAACTGCTCCACCGGGAGTTGGCATATTGCCCCATGACCCGTTTAGAGGAGGTCAACCCTACCTGCAAGAAAATGGTAAACGGAAGCTGAATGCTCAGTATCATTTGTGAGATGATCAATCCTTGGAAAGGATTCTCGATGAACAGAATGACAACCAGTGCAATTCCCAATGAAAGTAGAATTCCTACACGAGAGTGCACATCCTTTACATGGTAGGATTCACCAAACATGCCGGCAAAAATGGAACCGGCAGCCATCCCGCTTGTCACAGTGGAAGAGATACCTGCCATCAGCAAGGCAAGAGCAAAGATAGTAGCAGCCTGATTGCCAAGCAAAGGCTCCAACAAGCTCTTGGCCTGCTGCAACTCTTCTACTCCAATATGGTTAGCAAAGAAGGTAGCCGCAGCCAGCAAAATCATCGCACTGTTGATAGCCCAGCCTACTCCCATAGAGAACAGGGTGTCATAGAATTCATATTTTAATAATTTACGGATAGAAGCATCGTCCTTCTTGTTGTATTCCCGGCTCTGTACCACTTCCGAGTGCAAGAACAAGTTATGAGGCATCACCACGGCCCCCAGCACACTCATTATCACCAACAGACTACCCTCGGGAATAGAAGGCGTCACCCACGAACGGGCAGCCAAAGGCCAGTCTATATCAACCAGGAAAAGTTCATAGAGAAATGATAGTCCTATCACCGACACAAATGCAATAATAGAGCGCTCAATCCGCTTGTAGGAATTGGTAAACAGCATGATTGTGACAAAGAATGCCGTGAGAAGGGAACCCCAGATAATAGGAATATCGAATAACATTTCCAAGGCAATGGCTCCTCCCAAAATCTCAGCCAGAGAAGTGGAGATAGATGCCAATACGGCTGTTCCCAAGATAGGACGTGACACCCATTTCGGCGTATATTTCGTGGCAGCCTCACTCAAGCAAAGTCCGGTAACAATTCCCAAATGAGCCACATTATGCTGCAACACAATGAGCATAATAGTAGACAAGGTAATCACCCACAACAAGGAGTACCCGAAGTCTGCTCCTGCCGCAAAATTAGAAGCCCAGTTTCCCGGATCTATAAAACCAACGGTCACAAGCAAACCGGGACCAATATATTTAAAGAAATCCAGTCCACCAAGATAACGCTGGTGGTCCTTACGTCGTAATTCTTTGATGAAATTCCACATACCTATAAAGCTGTTTTAATAAATAAAAACACACTTAGCCGATAGAATGTTCACACAAAGAGTAAAGAAATTTGTAATTAGTTCAAAATTAAATCGGCCCAACCTGCCGCATGATACCAAGAGATGGATTGCTCGTAGTAATCATTCCAAGCTGTTTTATTAGCAACATAAGGATTATATTCTTTTGGAATATACATACCGATTCCACAAAAACGGGCTTCATCAACTATGACTCCATCAAATTCATAGTCAGTGCCTGACAAGCAATCTTTAGCTATCACAGCCTGATTCAGGGCCGACTGCACAGTTGACACAGCTTCATTCAAATCTAAATTCTTCACTCCACTCTTCCGTCCTAGTTCACGGAAGAAATCAAGCAAATCATAAGAAAAGTACCGATAATCACGCCCCCATCCATAAGCTCCATACTGCTGTACATTCTGCATGGACACAGAAGAAAGCGCATCCTGCCACTCTGAGAGTTTTGCTTTTACCGCACTGGCCAGATTTTCCATTTGGCTACAATCCATCACTGCACATGTCCCCCACAAGTTATTCGTCTTATTAAAAGACATGAACTCATGACAAACAGCAGAATAGTCTATATTTTCAGTATACAAATAAGGAAGAATTCGATCATAAGGGAATCCATACACCGGGGTCTCCATTACGGAAGCAATACAATGTGAAGTTGCTTCTTTCAACTCATAACCCACTTCTGCCGTACCCATCATGCAGGCATCAAACAATACGAAATCCAATTTTTCCGAGAAACTTTTCTTCAGCACATTGGCCAAATCAGGAATATCTATATTGTAACCATCATCATCGCCAAAGGCTTTTGACTGCACAGAATTACCCTTCATCCAACCTGAAGCATGCGAACCTAGAATAAGACCATAACTGTCAGAAGGAGCAATCTTCTGCATGTCCTTAAGAACTTCTTCCATGACAACCGGATCAGTAGCTATCTGGCTGTTCATCGTATATTCTTTCTTCTGTGCTACCTGGCATACAGACTCAAACGTCAGATCCGTCCCTGTCACGGCTGGAAGGTTATTGATATTGCCACGCCCATCCGTATCAAAACATAGCAACGTGGGTACATCCAAATAACTGCTATATTCCTGCGGACGATAAAATACCAGTAACGTACAGGAATCTTTTATTTCAGCCAATGCCATGTACATATCCACCACATTGTCTTGTAGATTCCCCTCCAAAGATTTAGGACTATTTGAAATCAAATAAGCCAATACCGTACGCCCGGAGCGCTTTGCCGGCTGTTGTTCCGGAATTTCATTGGAACAGGCGGCCAGTACGATCACCAACAGGGTGTAAAGCCATTTCTTCATCTGCATTATTCAAAATCAGGCTTTTCAAACTTAAATTCCGCATTCACATCCTGAAGGAACAATGAACCACCCTTGGTATATTTTTCCTTCAGCTTCTTCAGTTCCTTCTGCACGTTTTTCTTTTTACGGCTGAAAAACATGAAGCAAGTACGGTTCTTACCATTCTGTTTCTGCTCCAGATAGTCCTTCAACTGGATGCTGTACAATGCACGGCCCACTAACATTCCTTTATCATCTACAGCAGCACTGTCCAGATACTGCACGTCTGTGAAATACACTAATGAGTCAGTAAATGAAGCAGACACACCAGCCAGATACACTCCATATTTATTCTTATCTTTCGGCTGCTTACTGAATGCGGAAGCAGCAAATACCATCATTAACAGAAAACAAAAAAACTTTGTATAACGCATAATTCATCAATTTATTGGGGGCAAAAGTACACAATTATGCGTAAAAACCGAAAGAAGACATATAAATTAACAAAGAAAAAGCCTTTCTACATACAAAAAGAGATGTATCAAGGTCTGAGCTAACCTTCATACATCTCTTCTGTTTTTTTGGAAATCAATCTCTACCTTATCCCAAATAAGATTTGAGCAGCTTACTACGAGAATTTTGTCTTAATCTTCTAATTGCCTTTTCCTTAATCTGACGAACACGCTCACGTGTGAGCCCAAACTTGTCGCCGATTTCTTCCAACGTCATTTCCTGCGTGTTAATACCGAAAAACATCTGGATAATATCCTTTTCTCTTTCGGTTAGCGTAGAAAGTGCTCTGTCAATTTCCCTCGAAAGTGATTCATTTACCAAGGAGCGATCGGCCATAGGAGAATCATCGTTCACCAGCACGTCCAGCAGACTGTTGTCCTCTCCTTCCACAAAAGGAGCATCCACTGAAATGTGACGACCGGAAACCTTCAGCGTATCCGAAATCTTGTCTACCGGGATTTCCAGCTCATCGGCCAGCTCTTCCGGTGAAGGACGACGCTCGTTTTCCTGCTCAAACTTAGAAAACGCCTTGCTGATTTTATTCAGTGAGCCTACCTGGTTCAACGGCAAACGTACAATACGCGACTGTTCAGCCAGTGCCTGAAGAATAGACTGACGAATCCACCAAACGGCGTAACTGATAAACTTGAATCCACGAGTTTCATCAAATTTCTCAGCAGCTTTAATCAAGCCCAGGTTACCTTCGTTAATCAAGTCAGGCAAGCTCAATCCCTGGTTCTGATACTGTTTGGCCACAGACACCACAAATCGCAAATTAGCACGCGTAAGCTTCTCCAAAGCAATACGGTCACCCTTACGGATACGTTGAGCGAGTTCTACCTCCTCTTCTACAGTAATCAAATCTTCACGACCGATTTCCTGCAAATACTTATCCAAAGAAGCACTCTCTCGGTTAGTGATACTTTTAGTAATCTTTAACTGTCTCATTCTATATAAAATGATTTGGGTACAAAAGTACAAAATTAATTTTATTTAGGTGGCAGATTTGCAAAGAAAGAATCTATAATTTTCTTAAACAGACGGACCTGCTCTCTTTTTGTCAACCGCCATTCTTAAAATGACAACAGACAAAACAAGTCAATTGTTCATCTCCCACCCATATTATCGGAAAAAGAAAAAAACATCAAAAAGGCGTTTCCGAAAAATCGGAACGCCTTTTCTTTCCAAATCTTTTTACCTTACAGTAATATCTTTTATTCAGCTTGCGACAAGTCTACCGCATAGTTGGCACGTCTTCCTGAAGGATATACTCCCGTCATGAACAGTACCTGATCGGGTGACTGAGAAGCTGCTTTCATTACATTTTCCAAATCTTGCACGGTACGCAACTGCTTGCCGTTGGCTTTCAGAATAATGAAACCTTTGCGGATGCCGCTGTCTTTCATTCTTCCGTTATCAATACCGGTCACTTCAACTCCATAACCCAAGTTCAACTGTTTTTTCAGTTCATTAGGTACGGCACGGAAGGCTGCTCCCAGAAGTTCCATATCTGCCTGTTTTACCACTTTAGTAGTTCCCTGAGAGTTTTTCAACGTGATGGTAAAGGTCTTTTCTTTCTTGTCACGCAATACGGTGATCTTCACTTTATCCCCCGGACGATACTTAGCCAATGTTCCCTGAAGGTCAGCCATGGTCTTCACGGTCTTGTCATTCAACTTCAGGATGACATCGTTCTTCTGCAAGAATCCATCGGCAGAACCACCTTCGGTTACTTCGACTACCTGTACACCTTCAGTAGCTCCCAGTTCTTTCTGCTCTTTTCTGATTTCATCCGGATACCTTTCATCACCCATGTCACGACCGCCGATACCCAGCAAAGCACGCTGTACGGTACCATATTGTTTCAAGTCGGTTACTACCTTCGTCATGATACTTACCGGAATAGCGAAACCGTATCCTGAATAAGCACCAGTCGGAGAATACAGCATGGCATTGATACCTACCAGTTCACCTTTTGCATTAACCAATGCACCACCACTGTTACCCTGATTGATAGCCGCATCGGTCTGGATGAAAGATTCTACCTGATTAGCTCCCAGTCCACGAGACTTCGCACTTACCACACCGGCAGTCACTGTAGAACCCAAATTGAACGGGTTACCTACTGCCAATACCCACTCACCTACTTTCAGGTTGTCAGAGTTACCTACCACGATAGCCGGGAAGTCATCTCCTTCAATCTTTACAAGTGCCAGGTCAGTAGTCGGGTCAGTACCGATAACACGACCTTTCATTTCGCGTCCGTCGTGCAACTTCACGTTGATTTCATCCGCTCCGTCAATCACGTGGTTGTTCGTTACGATGTAACCATCCTTTGAGATGATGACACCCGAACCGAAACCTCTCTGTTCCGGAGTCTGTACTTGCTGCTGACGTCCTCTACCGTCACCGAAGAAGAAGTCAAAAATATCCGGTTGTCCCTGAATAGTCTGTATCTTGCTGCGCTGGATAGACATGATATGTACGACGGAATTCAACGTACTCTCTGCCGCTTTAGTCAAGTCTACCGGCTGCATGCTGGAAGCATCGAACGCTGCGGTACGTAAAGGAGATGCCGTTTCAAAACTTTCATAAAAAGAAGTATTATCCTGATTTTTCTCCATCATGGCATACGCTGTAACCCCTGCCACTCCGGCACTCAAAGCAACGACTGCCACAGAACCAATCGCAAACTTAGTTGTTGTTTTCATATCTTCTATTGTTTTAAATGTTAATTTCGACGTTGTTTTAACTTTTCATTTGCTAAAGTAGAACAAAATCCATACGATTGTACTCTTACCCTATTCTTTTTTCCGTCTTTTAACAATGAAAACAAGGGCATTAACCGCAGTTAACTGGCATATCTGACAAATTTACATTCATTACCAGTGAAATAGTGACAACGCTGACAATTCGTCCGGCCCGTTCTGACAGCTCCCCGAAACACCCGAATCAAAAGAATCCTGACAATTATAGCACAAATTCCGTTTATTTGCGTACCTTTGCATGAAGAAAGCAGTCGGTCGGTCTGTCGCTGGTACATTATTATATAGTAAAAGAGGAAAGTCCGGGCAACGCAGAGCATCCTACTTCCTAACAGAAAGCTGTCCGTAAGGGTAGAGTAATGCAGAAGAAAATAACCGCCTCCACCCGGAGGTAAGGGTGAGAAGGTAGGGTAAGAGCCTACCAGCCGTATAGCGATATGCGGGCTGTGCATCTTAGGAGTTGTAAGGTCATGTAAACCGGCATTAACGAGGGTTGCTCGCCCCACGTCGGAGGGTGGACCGCTAGAGCCTGCCGGTGACGGCAGGAGTAGATAAATGACAGACTCCCCTGCTTGCAGGGTGACAGAACCCGGCTTATAGACCGGCTGCTTTCTTTTTCATTAAAACCAATCCACCATGAACGCACGACTCAAATCACTGATTCACTTTCTGGACGACGGTATCTGGCGCATCCGGGAAGAGGAAGTTTCTCACCTCCAATGGAAAGGATACACCTGTCTCAAGATTATTTACTTATCCATCAACCAGTTTATCAATGACCGTATTGTGGTGCGTGCATCAGCACTGACCTACAGCACCCTGCTTTCCATCATCCCCATCTTAGCTCTTCTTTTTGCTATTGCCAGAGGATTCGGTTTTGATACCCTGATTGAATCACAGTTCCGCAGTGGGGTAACAGGCGCACAGGCTGAACTTGTCATCAGCTGGATTAATTCCTATCTGGAACATGCACAAAGCGGCATCTTTATCGGTGTAGGCCTCATCATGCTGTTGGGTACTGTCCTGCTGCTGATTGACAACATCGAACGCAGCTTTAATGCCATCTGGCAAGTAAAAAAACCCCGAAGTCTGTTCCGACAGATTACTGACTATTCTTCTTTGATTCTACTACTGCCGGTACTACTCGTAATCTCCAGCGGTCTGTCCATCTTCATGAGCACCTACGTCAAGGAATTGCAGAACTTCATGGTATTGGCTCCGGTACTGAAATTTTTCGTCCGCCTTATCCCATACGCCCTTATCTGGGGAATGTTTATCGGACTTTACACCTTCATGCCCAACACGAAAGTCAAGTTAGCACATGCCTGGCTACCGGGTATTCTAGCCGGAAGCGCTTTTCAGGCCTTCCAGTATTTCTACATCAACAGCCAGATATGGGTTTCTAACTACAATGCCATTTACGGAAGCTTTGCGGCCATTCCTCTGTTCCTTTTGTGGACACAAATATCCTGGAGTATCTGTCTGTTCGGAGCTGAAATGAGCTACATCAGCCAGAACATATCCACCTTCAACTTCGGAAAGGAAACAGCCAATATCAGCCGACGCTTCCACGACTTTTTCTGTACCATCATTCTGAGCTCTATCTGCAAACGGTTCGCCACTGGCGGCCGGCCTTATACGGCAGAAGCACTGAGCAAAGAACACAAGATTCCAATCCGTCTAACAAAAAGTATTCTGTATGAGTTGCAGGATATGCGACTGATTTATGAGGCTGGTGCCGGCGGAGAAGAAAAATCCCGCGATCCTCAATACCTCCCTGGAATCGACATCCACCGGTTAAGTGTAGGCACCCTCCTCAGCCAGCTGGATGCCAACGGAGCGGAGGATTTCAAAATTGACCCGGGACATTATTCTACAGCCTGGCAAACCCTGATACAGGCCCGCAAAGAATTTACAGAAAAGAGCAGCGAGGTACTGCTCAAAGACCTATAAAAAACGCAAGGCGCAGCTTTCGGAAATCGTTCCAGAAAGCTGCGCCTTGAAGTTATATAACTGAAAGTATCACTCTGTAAGCTGCATCATGCGGCTCAGGTACTTACCGATAATATCGAATTCGATATTTACCACACTGCCCACCTTAATTGTATGGAAATTGGTATGTTCGTAAGTATAAGGAATAATCGCTACCTGAAACGTATCCGACGTAGGATTGCAGACTGTCAGGCTGACACCGTTCACCGTGACAGAACCTTTATCTACCGTGAAATATCCGCGTTTTGCCATCTCCTTGTCGAAATTATACTTAAAGGTGAAATACCAGCTTCCCTGCGCATCATCAACCGCCGTACAGACTGCAGTCTGGTCCACATGTCCCTGCACGATATGGCCGTCCAGGCGTCCGTTCATCATCATGCTGCGTTCCACATTCACCTTGTCGCCTACAGCCAGCAGGCCGATATTGGAACGTTCAATGGTTTCCTTCATGGCCGTTACCGTATAAGTACCGTCCTGAATGCTGACTACCGTCAGACACACTCCGTTATGTGATACACTCTGGTCAATCTTCAGCTCATCCACAAACGAACATTTCAATGTCAGGTGCAGGTTTTCCTGATCCTTTACCACCTTCACGACTTCTGCATATTCCTCTACTATTCCAGAAAACATAATCTTATGGTTTTAAAAATATAAACTGTGTCATTTCTTTTTCGACTCGGGAATCGGGCTGCTCCATACGGTCTCTCCGCCGGAAGATACGACCGAAATCACTCCGCCTGCGTAATCTTCAATGTAGCTGTTGCCTTTCACCAACATGTCTTCCGCCATGTGAATGGCCTTTTCAGGAGTCTTGATAGAAAACCCCTTATTGTCGCTCGAATTGCCGTCCGAGAAATAAATATCATACGTTGTCATGTTTCTTCATTTTCTTAATTGCAGGCGCAAATATATCAAATTCCTCATAATACCCGCAACAGATATACAAAAAATTTCCTGCAAGAAAAATGCATAAAAAAAGAGAAAACAACCTGCGTTGCTTTCTCCTGCGAGCGGAAAACGAGACTCGAACTCGCGACCCTAACCTTGGCAAGGTTATGCTCTACCAACTGAGCTATTTCCGCAAAAATTTCAAAACTAAAGGGAGCGGAAAACGAGACTCGAACTCGCGACCCTAACCTTGGCAAGGTTATGCTCTA